>Ga0315268_10002433_pt1 | contig 20951 bp, 21 predicted proteins | sample C1_top_MG_FD_204535 | JGI IMG/M metagenome (GOLD analysis project Ga0315268, IMG submission 204535) | Sediment microbial communities from Yellowstone Lake, YNP, Wyoming, USA - C1_top | ecosystem: Environmental > Aquatic > Freshwater > Lake > Sediment | place: USA: Wyoming | collected 2017-08-01
GGGTTTTCGGTGAAACCCTGGGGTGGAAAGTGGTAACTCCCAATTTCGTTTACACCAGGGCCATACAAAAGGCGGACTTGAATCTCCACAAGGTGGTGCTGGGGGTGGCCCTGCATTTTTAATGCGGGTCTGGAAACGCGGAAAGAACAGGCGGCCCCGGGGCCGCCTTTTTTGTGGAACCCGGCCGGGGATCCTTCCCCCAAGCCATCCCCGGACCTGGATTTGCCGCCAGAGGTGTGTTATCTTTTAATACCGTTTTCGTTTTTGGTTTTTCATTTTTAGATAAATGAATTAGCACTGTTACCACAAGGTCCGGGAAAGCCCATGAAACTGGTGACCGCGTCGGAAATGAGGGAACTGGACCGCCGGGGGATCGAAGACCTGGGTATCCCCTCCCTGGTCCTGATGGAAAATGCCGGGCGCACCACCTATCAGATCCTGCGCCGGGAATTTCCCGACCTGGACGGCGAGGTGGCGGTGCTGGCGGGCCGGGGCAACAACGGCGGCGACGGCTTCGTGGTGGCCCGCTACCTGGCGAATGACGGCCTGCCGGTGGCGGTCTTTCTGCTGGGCCGGCAGGACCAGGTGGGGGGCGACGCCCGGGTCAACCTGGAGATCCTGGCCCGCCTGGGGGCGGAAATCCTGGAAGTCGCGACCGAGGAAGAACTCAATGCCATACTGCCCCGGCTGGCCCGGGCCGACCTCCTGGTGGACGCCCTCCTGGGCACCGGCCTGGATAAGCCGGTGACGGGCTTGATGGCCGTCCTCCTCGAAAAGATCAGGCATTTTCGGGCGCCGATCTTGTCCGTGGACCTGCCCACCGGGCTGTCGGCGGACACCGGGGAGGTGCTGGGGAGGGCGGTGGCGGCCGACGTCACGGTCACCTTCGGCTGGCCCAAGATCGGCCAAATTGTGCCCCCGGGGCGGGACTTCGTGGGCCGCCTCTGGCAGGTGGACATCGGCCTGCCGCCGGAGTCGGCCCAGGGAGTCAAGACCGAGCTGGCTGAAGCTTCCGGGATGCGACTGCTCTTGCCATCCCGGCCCTTCGGCAGCCACAAGGGCACCTACGGCCACCTCCTGGTGCTGGCCGGCTCCGAGGGCAAGACCGGCGCCGCCGCCCTGGCCGCCGAGGGGGGCCTCAGAGCCGGGGCCGGCCTGGTGACCCTGGGAATTGCCGCCAGCCTCAACGACATCATGGAAGTTAAAATCACCGAGGCCATGACCCTGCCCCTGCCCGAAGCCGGGGAGGCCCGGGCCCTGGGGAGGGAGGCCTTTGCCCCTATCCGGGAGTTTTTGAGGGACAAGGACGTATTGGCCCTGGGGCCGGGGCTGGGGACCCATCCCGAGACCCGGGAGCTGGTCCGCCGCCTGGTCCAGGAACTGCCCCACCCCATGGTGGTGGACGCGGACGGGGTCAACGCCTTGGCGGCGGCGGACGCCGTTTTCCCGGCCGCGGGTCCCCGGATTCTCACCCCCCACCCCGGGGAGATGGCCCGGTTGGTGGGCAACACTGTCCCCGAGGTGCAGGACCACCGTCTGGAGATGGCCCGGGAGGCGGCGGCCAAACTTAACGTAGTCCTGGTCCTGAAGGGGGCCCAAACCGTGGTGGCGGACCCGGCGGGTCGGGTCAGCCTCAACCCCACCGGCAACCCGGCCCTGGCCAGCGGCGGCACCGGCGACGTGCTCACCGGCCTCATCGGCGGGTACCTGGCCCAGGGGCTGTCACCCTGGGACGCCGCAAGATTGGGGGTGTACCTCCATGGGCTGGCCGCGGATTACTTTGCCGGAAACTTAGGCCCCCGCAGTCTGATCGCCGGGGATCTGGTCCGAATCTTTCCCGAAGTGGTGGCGGAGTTCACCCAGGGCCGCATTCCCGTGACCGAGGAAGGAATATGCTTAAAGCGCGTGATATCATGACCCGGGAGGTCATCGCCGTCTCCCCGGAGACCCCGGTGGCGGACCTTGGCAAGCTGCTGGAAAACCGCAACCTCGGCGGAGTCCCGGTGGTGGCGAAAGACGGCCGCCTGGTGGGCATCGTCACCCAGAGCGATCTGGTGGAACGGGCTCGGGAGATAGAACTGCCCCCGGCCATCAATATCCTGGACCTGCACCTCTTCCTGCAAATCCCCTCCCACCTGCTGAAAAAGGTGGAAAAGATGCTGGGCGCCACAGTGGCCGAAGTCATGACCCCTGAGCCCATCACTGTCCAGGCGGACACCCCGGTGCCGCAGGTGGCCGCCCTCATGACCAGGCAGAAGGTCCACACCATTCCGGTGCTGGAGGGGGGCAAAATCGTCGGCATCATCGGCAAGATGGACATCATCCGGGCCCTGGCCCGGGAAGCCGGCGAGTGAAGTCTTACCGGAAAGTGAGCCGCAGTGTGGAAGAGACCCGGGCCCTGGCCGCCCGGCTGGGAGAGTGGCTCGAACCCGGGGACGTGGTGGCCCTGAAGGGGGAATTGGGGAGCGGCAAAACCGAATTCGTCCACGGCCTGGCCCAGGGGCTGGAGGTGCCGGCCGAAGCAGGGGTGGCCAGTCCCAGCTTCACCCTGATTCACGAGTACCCCGGACGGGTGAGCCTGATCCATCTGGACCTCTACCGCCTGGAGGACATGCCGGCAGACCTGGTGCCGGACCTGGAAGAGTACCTGGCCGGGGGCCGGGTGGTGGCGGTGGAATGGGCCGAGCGGCTGGGGCCCATGCTATCCGGCGACTACCTGGAGGTGCAGCTGGAAATCACGGGGGAAAACCGGCGCTCTCTCACCTTCCGGGGCCACGGCCCCCGGAGCCGGGAGCTGGCCCGGCGGCTGGGGGAGGAGTGAGCAGTAAACAGGGTGCAGTGAGCAGTACGGAGCTTCCGCTGCCCTAAAAAATAATGAAACACCCAGCGTGGGGACTGCCCACCTGAATATAGCCTGACACGAAGGCGAGGTTATCCATGGCGAAATTCAGTTCCCGGCGCCGGACGGTGCTGGAGAATCCCGAAGAAGTCCTAAACCTGGCCCAGCGCTGGCTGGAGCCGGTAAAACGGCACTGGAAACCCCTGCTGCTGGGGGTGGCCGTCATCGTGGTGGTCCTGGTGGTCTGGGGGGTAAACCGCCAGTGGCAGGCCGGCCGGGAGGACCGGGCCGCCGAAGCGCTGGTGCAGTTGCGCTTGAAGTTTTCAGCCTCCCCGGCCGACGCCGGGGCCGCCAAGGCCCTGAAGGAGCTGGCGGAAAAGTACGACGGCACCAGGTCGGCTTACGAGGCCCAACTGGAGCGGGCCAATCTGCTGTATAAGCTTAACGATTACGCCGAAGCCGCCAAGGCTTATGAAGCCCTGGCCGGGAGCCGGGACCCCGGCTTAAACGCCCTGGTCTCCGAAAGCCTCAGCTACTGTTTTGAGGCCCTGGGAGACTACCGGAAAGCCGCGGCCATCCTCAAACCGGTGGCGGAGCAAAGCACCGGGGGTTTTCACAGTGAGGTGCTGCATCGTCTGGCCCTGCTCCACGAAAAGGCAGGGGACCCCAGGGAAGCCGCTACATATTGGAAAAAGCTGCTGGAGTTGTCCCCCAACCCGGGCATGTCGGCCTACCTGAAGGAAAAGATCGCCGCCGCGGAAACCGGGGCGAAGAACCAACCCCAATAAGGCCCAAAAACTGGGAGGGAGCCTCACCCGAAATCCTGGTCTTACCCCTCCTAGTGGAACGTCCCTATTTCTTCTCCGCCGCCAGCTTACCCTTGACCATGGCGATGTTCAGCCGGACCAGGGGGGCAAATGGCGTGTCGCCGTAAACTTCCATGGATGGGCGAAACGCCATGCAAATACCCTCGGCATCGCACACCCGGTTCACCCTCACCCGTCGGCCCTGGGCCCGGGGCAGGGCCTGCTCCAGGTAGCCCAAGGCCTCCCGGTACTTCTTCTCTTTGACCATTAGGGCCCCCAGGTTGTTCAGGGCCAGGGGGTTGCCGGGATCCAGCCTCAGGATCTCCTGGAAGATTGCCTTGGCCTGGTCCAGCTTTCCCGCCTCCAGGAGATCATAGCTTTCCACCAGCATCTTATCGATCTTGCCCTGGTCGACTTGGGCCGGGACCGCCACCGTCCAGATTACCAACATGCTCACTAACACCGGCATTGCTTTAAGGCAGAGGCGTATCATTTCCAATCCCTCATTTTGGATGGTGATGATTCAAAAATAGGGATATGCCGGCCCCCTGTCAATCTCGGGCATCGGCCCCTCATGGGCGCCCGTTTCTTCTGATTCCAGGGTACTGACCGCTACCAACTTTTTCTCAAATAAAAAGGCCCCCGGAGGGGGCCTCTAGGAGCTCCTGATGGGCGGCAGCTAGCTGTTGGTTACCGTAACCCCTTGCCAGGTATGGGTGATGCGGTCATCATGCCTTTGACCATCTCGATGTTCATCTTGATTTGGGCTTCCAGGTCCATGTTGCCGGCGCCACCGGCCACGGGTTTGAAGGCCATGCAGATGTTGCCGACGCTGCACACCCGGTTCACCTGAACCTGATACCCCTTGGCCTTGGGCAGGGCCTGGTTCAGATAGGTGTCGGCCTTGTCGAATTTTTTCATGGCCACCATGACCGCGGCCATGTTGTTCAGGGCCAACGGATTGCCGGGATCTTTTTCCAGAACCTGGTTCAAGAGTTTTTCAGCCTGGGAGTACTTTTTTGCTTCGATGAGGTTATAGCTGTCGATCAAGGCCTTGCCGACATCGACGTCCTTGGCCTTGGCCGCGAAACCCACCCCCGCCCCGCACAAAGCCAGGGCCAAAGTTAATGCTACAATCTTAACCCACGTGCGTTTCATATCTCTCTCCCTTAGTCTGTTATTGCCGAATTGGTTAAATTGCCGCCCTGGGTACCTAGGTTAAAAAATCTTTTCCGGATTGTCAAAAGATTTAAAAGAAAGGCCGCGTATTTCGTGCCATTTTCAAGCCTCCGAGGGAACTTCCCGGCGCGCCCCCACCCTCGCTTTTCTAGCGACCGCCGGGGTGAAAACCTTTAATCCGTGTTTTTAGGGAGTAAAACCGCCACCCGCATCAGTCGTTCAGGCGGGGGTCGATGGCTTCCCGGATGCCTTCCCCCAGGAGGTTATAGCTCATGACCGTCACCAGAATGGCCAGGCCGGGGAAGACCGAGAGCCACCAGGCGATTTCGATATTGTCCTTGCCCATCATGAGGATATTGCCCCAACTGGGGGTGGGAGGCTGAACCCCCAGGCCCAGGAAGCTCAGGAAGGTTTCCGTCAGGATGGCCCCGGCCACGCCCAGGGTGGCGGAGACCATCACCGGGGCCAGGGCGTTGGGGAGCAGGTGGCGCAGAATCAGCCGGGCGTCGCCGGCCCCCAGGGCCCGGGCCGCGGCCACGAATTCCCGCTCCCGGAGCGACAGGAATTCCGCCCGCACCAGCCGGGCCACCCCCATCCAACCGGTGAGACCGATGATGGCCATGATGGTCCAGATGCTGGGCCCCACCATGGCGATGACCGCCAGAATCAGAAATAAAACGGGAAAACAGAGCATTAAATCCACCAGGCGCATAAGCAACTGGTCCACCCAGCCGCCGTAATACCCCGCCAGGGCGCCGATCAACACTCCGATGAGGGTGGCCAGGCCCACCGCCACAAACCCCACCTTCAGGGACACCCGTGAGCCGTAAATGAGGCGGGAGAGCACGTCCCGGCCCAGGGTGTCGGTGCCCAGGGGATGGTGGGCGCTGGGGGGCATGAGCATCTGTTTCACGTCTATGGCATCGGGGTCGTAGGGGGCCAGCCAGGGAGCCAGGAGGGACACGGCGAACATGCCCAGGACCAGGGCCAGGCCGCTCATGGCCATGCGGTTGCGCCGCAGACGGGCCCAGAATTCCCGTTTTTTCATGGCTCGTCGTTCCTCAGCGTCTTGGCGCAGTTGCGCCCCGGCGGGCTAATTTTATCCCGCCATGACGCCGGGGCCCAAAGCATTACAGCTGCCATCATCCTGTTCGAATGCGGGGATCCACCAGGGCGTAACCCGCATCCGCCAGCAGGTTGCCCATGAGGGTGAGAAAAGAGGCAATGACCAGCTCCGCCATGATCAGGGGATAATCCCGGGCCATTACCGCGCCGTAAAACAGCTGGCCCATGCCCGGGATGGCGAAGATGGTCTCGAAGATGATGCTGCCGCTGATCAGCCCCGGCACCGACAATCCCAGCAGAGTGATAATCGGCAGCAGGGCGTTTCTCAGGGCGTGCTTGAAGATCACCGTGCCCTCGGACAGCCCCTTGGCCCGGGCGGTGGTGATGTAGTCCTGGCGGATCACCTCCAGCATGCTGCCCCGCGTGAAGCGGGACATCGCGGCCAGGCTCAGGAAGGCGGCCCCCAGCACCGGCAGGGTGACGTGGGCGACGAGGTCCTGCACCTTTTGCCAGAAAGTGAATTGGGAAAACTGCAAAGAGGTGAGCCCCGAGATGGGGAGCCAATCCAGATAGACCCCGAAAAACATGATGAGAAGCAAGGCCAGCCAGAAGCTGGGCATGGAGAAGCCAAAAAAGACGAACAGGGTCGTGGCCTCGTCAAACCAGGAGTGGGGCTTCACCGCAGCCAGGACCCCGATGGGGATGGCTAAGGTCAAGACGATGAGGAGGGTCATGAGGTTAAGAGCCAGGGTGATGCCGATGCGCTCCTTGATCTTGTCCCATACCGGGCGCCCGTCCGGAGAAAAAGAGCGGCCGAAGTCCAGCACCGCCACCCTTTTGAGCCAATCCCAATACTGCACGTGGAGGGGTTTGTCCAACCCGTAAAGCTCCTTGAGGCGCTTCTGAGCCTCCAGGGAGGCCTTGGGGTTCATGGTGGTCTGGATCTCCACCGGGGTCCCCGGGGCCAGGTGGATCACCAGGAAGGAGAGCAGGGTGATCCCCAGGAGCATGGGCAGCATGTAGACTAATCTCTTGGCCAGAAAGGCGAGCATGGTCCGGCTTTGGGTTTGGAGTTTCGAGTTATTGGTTTTGGGCAATTATGCCCTGACTCAACCTCATTTTTTCTTAAGAGAAAATTAGCTTATTTTCACGGCGCCGGCAAGGCGCATTTAACGGCCCCAGAAAGCCTGGAGGAGTTCCTTCATTTCCTCAAGGGAGCCCGGGTGGAACCAGCGGACCTCCGGGTCGGCCTTAAACCAGGTGAGCTGGCGCTTGGCAAAGCGCCGGGTGTCCCGGCGCAACAATTCCAGGGCCTCCTCCCAGCTCCAGCGGCCGGTGAGAAAGTTGATGAGGTGGCGGTAGCCGATGGCCTGGAGGGGTTTGAGATCCGGGGAGTAGCGCCGGAGCAGGCCTTCGACCTCCTGAAGCCAGCCCGCCGAAAGCATTTCTGTGACCCGGGCCTCGATCCGCTGGTAGAGCTCCTCCCGGGGAAGCTCCAGGCCGATTTTGACCACCTCGTAAGGGCAGTCCTGAAACCGGTGGGCAGCGATTAACTCCGAGACCCGCCGGCCCGTGGCGGCAATCACCTCCAGGGCCCGGAGAATACGGTAGGTGTCATGGGGGTGGAGTCTGGCCGTGGTGGCGGGGTCCAGGCGGGCCAGGCGCTGGTAGAGGGTCGGCAGCCCCAAACCAGCAAGTTCCCGGCGCAGCGCCTCCCTGACGCCCCGGGGCGGGGTGCCCTCGGGGAACAGCCCGTAAAGGAGGGCCTTCACATAGAGACCGGTCCCCCCCACCACCAGGGGTAGCACGCCCCGGCGGTGCAGCCCGGCCAGCGCGGCGCGGCCCTCATGGCAGTAACGGGCCGCATCGTAGGGCTCCGGGGGGTCCGCCACATCGATGAGGTGATGGGGGATCAGGGCCCGCTCCGCCGGGGTGGGCTTGGCGGTGCCGATGTTAAGTCCACGGTAGACCTGGAGGGAGTCGGCGCTGACGATCTCGGCCTTAAGGCACTGGGCCAGGGTGAGGGCCGCCGCGGTTTTACCCACCGCGGTGGGGCCGATTAAGACCGCAACTTTATTTAACAATCTTGCCATTAATTAATTATATCTGGTTTTCATGGCTTGGGGGAACGGGAAAAGGGCGAAAAGGCGAAGAGGGGAAAAGGGCAAAATAGCCTGTAGTTCTCAGGTTTCGGCAGGGAACCTATCCGCCGACCGAGTGCAGAGTCTTTATTTATAATCCGAAAACCGGAAACCAAAAACCGCCAACGGCATTACTTGGGACGGCGGAAGCTCTGGGAGAGGTCGTGGTAGGGGACGAGCCGCCACAGGGGCCGGCCATGGGGGCAGGTGGCGGAGGTGGAGAGCTCGTCCAGCCGGGCCAAGAGATTCTCCATTTCCTCCCCTTTGAGAACCTGGCCGGCCTTGATGGCCCCCCGGCAGGCTAGAAAGAGCCGGGTCTGCTCGGCCACTTCCTGGGGGTGAAGCCCGCCTTTCAGGGGGGATAAGGTCTCCACCGCTTCGGCCACCAGGGCCTCGGGATCGGCTTCGGCCAGGAAGGCTGGCACCGCGGTGAGGAGAAAGCTGCCGCCGCCGAAGGGGGAGAGCTCTAAACCCGCCCGGGTGAGCACCTCCAGATGCTCCCGGACCCAGTCCACCTGGCCGGCGGGAACTTCCACCACCCGGGGAAAGAGCAGTGCCTGGCGGGCGGCCTGGGAGGCCTCGGTTTTCAGGGATTCATAAAGGAGCCTCTCGTGGGCCGCGTGCTGGTCGATGATGATGAGCCCCTGGGGCCCCTGGGCCAGAATGTAGGTCTTATTCAGCTGGCCGATGACGGCGAGTTCCCGGAACCGGAAGGGGGCCCCGGCCAGAGGGGTGAGGCGGGGGCCGGAAAAGGGGGCGGGGCCGGGCAGGGGAACGGCCGGCCGCGGCTCCTCCCCCGGAGACGGGACCCCGGCGGGGGCCGCCTCCGGGCCGAAACCGGGAAAAGCCTGGGGGAGCGGGGCCGGCTCCGCGGCCGTCAAGGCCTCCGGGGCCCAGCCCATCCGGTATTGAGGGCTGCCTCCCCTAAGCGGCCCCAGGGTCTGGGCCAGGGCGCTCCGGAGCAGGGCAAAGATTCTGCCCGGCTCCTGAAACCTGATCTCCGCTTTGGCGGGGTGAACATTGACGTCCACGGCCTCGGGGGGCAGCGTCAGGGCGATGAGAACGCCGGGGTGCCGCCCCCGGGGCAGCAGGCCGCCGTAAACTTCTTTTAAGACCGCGGCCAGGATGCGGTCCTGCACCACCCGGCGATTCACCAGGAAGACCTGGAAGCGGTTGGAGGCCAGGGAATAATCGGGATCACTGATCAGCCCCGTCACCTGGAAGGGACCCTGGCCCAGGGCCAGGGGCAGCATGCGGCTGGCCAGCTCCGCCCCGTACAGGGCCGCCACCCGGTCGCTTAAGTTTACCGGGGCCGGGGCCGCGAGCAAGGTCCTGGCGCCCTCCAGTCGAAACTGGACTTCCGGGTAGCCCAGGGCCAGGTGGCGCACGGTCTCCACGATCTGCGCCTGCTCCGCGTCCTTGCTTTTCAGAAATTTGCGCCGGGCCGGGGTGTTGAAGAAGAGTTCGGCCACGCTCACCTGGGTGCCCGGAGCCGAAGCCACGGGAGCGGCCGCCAGCACCTCGCCGGCCTGGACCAGGAGGCGAAAACCCCCGGCGGCTGCCGCGGGCCGGGTGATGAGCTCCAGCCGGCTCACCGCGGCGATGCTGGGCAAGGCCTCGCCCCGGAAGCCCAGGGTGCGGACGGCCAAGAGATCGCCTTCGGCCGCCAGCTTGCTGGTGGCGTGGCGGGCCAGGCTGAGCTTGGCTTCCTCCGGGTCCATGCCGCAGCCGTCGTCCACCACCCGGATGAGCTTTTTGCCCCCTTCCTCGATGGCGACAGTGATGGTGCGGGCCCCGGCGTCCAGGGAGTTTTCCACCAGCTCCTTGACCACCGCGGCGGGGCGCACGATGACTTCGCCCGCGGCGATTTGGGCGGCCACCTGGGGCGGCAACAGGCGGATGCGGCCCATGGATTCCCCCCTTTAGTAGTCAGTAGTCAGTGGTCGGTAGCCAGTGGTCAGGGTTCGGTTTAAGCTGACAAATCACGACTGATGATCTGAACAACTGGCAGCAAAAACTAGAACTGAAAACCGACAACTGACCACTGATCACCGCTTCTGCTATTCCCCTTGCCTTGCTCGGTCTCCTGGTTTATCATTCGCCCTAAGGAGGGCTGTGCTCCGGTTCTTCTTGCCCGCCCCGCCGGCCATCGGAACTGGCCTTCTTCTGGCCGGCGGGGCATCTTATTAGGTTTTCGTTTTTGGTAAATTCCACTGGCGAATTTTTCCCTGCACAAGTTTCCATGAATGTCCGGGGCCGCTGACAGCTATAAATATAACAGAAAAGACGGTTTCTCAGTAAAATTGCCCCAACGAAATTTCCTTTATTTTTAGCCAAAAACCAAAAACGCTTACAGGGAGGCCCCTCCATGGCACCGCGGGAATCTACGGTCCCCCTCACTCCCCGGGAAGAGCTCATCATCAAGGCGGCCAAGGAGATCGTGGTGAAGTTCATCGAAGTGGGCCGCGTCTCTCCCGCCAGCTTTCCCGAGACCTTCAAGATGGTCATCGACACCCTGCGTCAATCTCTTAAGGACAAGGGTTAGAGGGTTAAAGGGGGGAAAGGGCAACGAAAAACGACCAACGACAAAGGAACCACGCACCCCACCGTAGCGGGGGCCGGGCCTGGAATCAGCTCCGGGAGGTGAATTTCACTCCGGGGTATCTGGACTTTGCCGAGGGGTCCTGCCTCATCACCTGGGGCCGCACCCGGGTTCTGTGCGCCGCCACGGTCCTGGAGCAGGTCCCGCCTTTCCGGTTGCATACCGGGGGGGGCTGGGTCACCGGGGAATATTCCATGCTGCCCCGCTCCACCCACACCCGCCAGGAACGGGAGTCCCTGAGGGGCCGGGTGGGGGGCCGGACCTATGAGATCAGCCGCCTCCTGGGCCGGGCCCTAAGGGCCGTGGTGGATCTGGGAGCCCTGGGGCCCCGCACCGTGATCCTGGACTGCGATGTCCTCCAGGCTGACGGCGGCACCCGCACCGCGGCCATCACCGGGGCCTTCGTGGCCCTCTGCCTGGCCCTGGAGCGGGCCCGGCGGGAGGGGCGCCTGGCTGCCTCCCCCGTCTTAAACCAGGTGGCCGCGGTGAGCGTGGGGCTGGTGAACGGGCGGCTGCTGCTGGACCTGGACTACGAGGAAGACTCCCGGGCCCAGGTGGATGCCAATTTTGTGGCCACCGGCCGCGGTGAGCTCATCGAGGTGCAGCTCACCGGCGAAGCGGGGCCTTTCCCCGCCCGGGAACTGGCCCGGATGCAGGAGCTGGCCCTTCAAGGGTTGAAAGAGCTGGCCAGGCTCCAGGAAGCGACCCTTGCGCCATGCCTCCCCTTACCCTGGTGATGGCCTCCCGCAACCCGGGCAAACTCCGGGAGTTGCGGGAGATTTTAAGGGACCTGGGCCTGAAGCTCCTGAGCCTTAACGATTTCCCCGAGCTGGCCGAAATCCCCGAAACCGGCGCCACCTTTGCGGAAAACGCCGCAGCCAAAGCCCTGGCCGTGGCCCGGGCCACCGGGCTGCCCGCCCTGGCCGACGACTCCGGCCTGGAGGTGGCGGCCCTTTCAGGCCGCCCCGGAGTCTATTCGGCCCGCTACGCCGGGGACCGCACCGCCCCCGCCGCCCCCAGCGACGAGGACAACTGGCGAAAACTCCTGGAGGAACTTAACGGGGTACCCCGGGAAAAAAGAGCGGCCCGCTTCGTGTGCGAAATCGCCCTGGCCCTTCCCGACGGGCGCCTCTACCGGGCCCGGGGAGAGTGCGCCGGCTACATTAGCCCGGCGCCTAAAGGCAATATGGGCTTCGGCTACGACCCGGTCTTCTGGGTGCCGGCGTTTCAGCGCACCATGGCGGAGCTGGCCCCCGAGGTCAAAAACCGCATCAGCCACCGGGCCCGGGCCCTGGAGGCCCTGAAGGAGCTGATCCGCTCCCGGCGGAAGGAGTTGGAGAGTGAGCAGTTAGGGGTGAGCAGTTAGCAGTTAGCATTTAATAATATTATGATATCATATAGTTAATCATTGCAGGCTGATTTCTTCTAACCAAAAACGAAAAACGAAAAACCGCTTCACCCGTCGGGACGTGGCGCAGCCTGGTGAGCGCGCCTGCCTTGGGCGCAGGAGGTCCCCGGTTCAAATCCGGGCGTCCCGACCACTTTCAGGGTTCGGGCTCAATTTTCTGGGAAAATACTGGTTAAATTTTCTAGACCACCCCCCTCCATTTTTTGAACTTGCCTCGGCCGAAGCAGGGGCTCCTGCCTTCAGCCTGGAGCCCTCTGGTCCCCACCCCAATCCCCTCCCTCAGTCCACCAAAGTCCGCCCCCGATAATGGCCGCGGTTCCAGTCCTGAACCTGGGACTTGAGCTGTGGGGTGTAGGGAGCGCCCAAGCGGCTGATTTTGGGGACAAACTGGCGGTCCCGCAAGGCGTCGCAATCCGGTTGCACGAAGTACACCCCGCCGGGCTCCGGGGTGACCGCCAGCGTTTCCACCTTTTTCTCGTGCCCCCAGGAGCCGAACTGGTCCAGCCGGAGACTGAGTTGCCGGGCCCCGGGGTGTACCTCCAGGGAATAGGTGGGGGTGGTGTCCAGGCAGAGGCCCTGATAGACGGCCCGCCCGTCCACCCGATCCAGGGAGAGGCGGTAAACCTCGGATTGCGGCGCCGGGCCCTCCGGGGCCCAAACACAGCCGCCCGCCGGATAGGGGCCCGCCCCGGGGAGCAGCGCCGCCAGTCCCGGGTCGGCGATAAACAAGGCCATCTGCTGGGGCGGGTTTTTGGGCTCGGAGTCCCGGTACAGGGCCAGGCGTTTGGTGCACGGGTTGCAGCCCAGGAGCCAGAGCGCCCCCAGGAATAAGATTCCCCATTTGAACCAATGTTTCTCAGCAATCATAAGTTCTCCATCTCCTTTCGTACTGTTCCCGGGATGGCATCCGCTGCCTGGTTGGACGCGGCTTAATGGGCCGGTCCAGGTACCATGCCATAGGGGGCCAGATAAGTCAATTGGAGGAGGAGCACGTAGCCTCCCAGGTCTCAAAGCCATCCGGCAGACCGCCACCGCCAAAGTTCTGTTTAGTTACTAGAATGTAGAGAATAATTTTGACAAAGGTGCAAAAATGCCGTAACGTGGGGGCAAAGTTGGTGGAAAGGGGGTGAGGATGGGGCCAAGTAGTTTGAATTAAAGGGAAAAATGCAGGACCCTCCCGCCATAATACCGATCATTCCTGAGATGCGAAGCAAACCTTAAGTTTCCGTGAGCGAGGTGAAGTGAATGGGCATCAGCCGACGGACGTTCATCAAGGGTTTGGGGAGCGGGTTGACGGCGCTGGGTTTGACTCCGGCGCTGTTGCCCCGGCGGGGCTGGGCGGCCTTGGTCCCGGCGGTGAAGACCAAGGACACCCAGGTGACCACCTCCATCTGCCCCTTTTGCGGGGTGGGCTGCGGATTGATCGCCCACTCCCGGGGGGGAAAACTGATCAACGTGGAAGGGGACCCGGAGCATCCCATCAACCGGGGGTCGTTGTGCAGCAAGGGGCAGGCGATCTTCGAGGTGGTGACCAGCCCCCAGCGGCTCAAGCACGTGCGCTACCGGGCTCCGGGGAGCGACAAGTGGGAGGAGAAGCCCCTGGAGTGGGCCTTGGCCACCCTGGCCCAGCGGGTGAAGGCCACCCGGGACGCCAGCTTCATGGCCAAGTCCGCCGCCGGGGTGACGGTGAACCGTACCGAGGCGTTGGCCGCCATCGGGGGCTCGCCTTTGAACAACGAGGAATGCTACCTCATCGCCAAGCTTAGCCGGGCCCTGGGGATCGTCTACCTGGAGACCCAGGCCCGCCTCTGACACTCCTCCACGGTGGCCTCGTTGGGGCCCACCTTCGGCCGGGGTGCCATGACCAACCACTGGAACGACCTGGCCAACAGCGACTGCGTGCTGATCATCGGCTGCAACCCGGCGGAAAACCATCCCATCAGCTTCAAATGGATCACCCAGGCGAAGGAGAAGGGGGCCAAGCTCATCGTGGCGGACCCCCGCTTCACCCGCTCCGCGGCCAAGGCGGACCTCTACGTCCGGCTGCGGCCCGGCACCGACATCGCCCTCATGGGGGGCCTCATCCACTACGTCCTGGAAAACAACCTGTACCACAAAGACTACGTGGTGAACTACACCAACGCCGCGTTTTTGGTGCACCCGGACTATGCCTTCACCGACGGGCTGTTCTCCGGCTACGTCAAGGAGAAGCGGGCCTACAGCCCGGAGACCTGGAGCTACCAGCTGGACGCGGAGAAGAAGCCGGTGACGGACCCCACCCTGACCAACCCCCGCTGCGTCTTTCAGCTCACCAAGGCCCACTTCGCCCGCTACACCCCGGAGCTGGTGGCCGCGGTGACCGGGGTGCCGAAGGACACCTTCCTGAAGCTGGCGACCACCTACGCGGCCACCGGGGCCCCGGGGAAGTCCGGCACCATCCTCTATGCCATGGGGGGCACCCAGCACACCACCGGGGTGCAGATCATCCGCTCTTATACCATCCTGCAGCAACTGCTGGGGAACATGGGCCTGCCCGGGGGCGGCATCAATGCCCTCCGGGGCGAGAACAACGTCCAGGGGGCCACGGACATGGCCCTGCTCTTCCACCTGGTGCCGGGCTACATGGCCATTCCCAACGAGGCGGCCCACCCCAAGCTGGCCGACTACCTGGAGAAAGAGACCCCCAAGGCCAGCTTCTGGATCAACAAGCCCAAGTTTTTCGTGAGCCTGCTGAAGGCCTTCTGGGGGGACGCTGCCACCAAGGAGAACGACTTCGCCTACGATTACCTGCCCAAGATCGGCAAGGGGCACGAGGGCGCGGGCTACTCCTGGATCGCCCTGTTCGAGGCCATGGCCGCGGGGAGCATCAAGGGCCTGCTGGTCTGGGGCATGAACCCCGCGGTGAGCTCCCCCAACCTGAACCAGACCTACGAGGCCCTCTCCAAGCTGGAGTGGCTGGCGGCCTTCGATCTCTGGGAGACGGACACCGCGGCCTTCTGGAAGCGTCCCGGGGCGGATCCCAAGGCCATCCAGACCGAGGTCTTCCTCTTCCCGGCGGCGGACGCCCTGGAGAAGGAGGGCTCGGCCTCCAACTCCGGCCGCTGGCTGCAATGGCGCTACCAGGCGGTGCCCCCCCACGGCGACGCCAGGAGCGACCTGTGGTACGCCAACCGGCTGGGGCTGGAGTTGCAGAAACTCTATAAGGAAGATCCCAAGGCGGTCTGTCCGGAGCCCATCGTCAAGCTCGCCTGGAACTACGGGGCCGACCCCGACGTCCATCTGGTGGCCAAGGAGGTGAACGGCTACACCGTGGCGGACAAGAAACAGGTGGCCAACTTCCTGGCCCTGAAGGACGACGGCGCCACCGCCTGCGGCTGCTGGATCTACTCGGGTTCCTACCCGGGGCCGGACAAAAAAGACAACATGATGGCCCGGCGCAACCCCAAGGACGACAGCGGCCTGATGCTCTACCCCGCCTGGGCCTGGGCCTGGCCGGTGAACCGGCGGATCATCTACAACCGCTGCTCCCTGGACCCCGGGGGGACCCCCTGGAGCCCGGACAAGGCCCTGTTCGCCTGGAACCCGGCCACCAAGACCTGGAAGAACTTCGACGTGCCGGACTTCAAGTGGATTGACCCGGCCACCAAGGCGCACGTGCCGCCGGCGGAGAGCGCCGCCTCGCCCTTCATCATGCTGCCGGAGGGCAAATCCCGGCTCTTCGTGCCCGGGGCCCTGTGCAAGGAGGGGCCGCTGCCGGAGCACTACGAGGCCCTGGAGTGCCCCTTTGTGAACCCGGTCTCCAAGCAGCAGGCCAACCCGGCCATCAAGGTCTGGAAGGGGGCCCTGGACCAGGTGGCGGAGGTCTGCGACCCGCGGTTTCCGTACATTGCCACCACCTTCCGCCTCACCGAGCACTGGCAGTCCGGGCCCATGACCCGGAACCTGGCCTGGCAGAACGAGCTCTTCCCGGAGATGTTCGTGGAGATCAGCCCGAAGCTGGCCCGGGCCAAGGGCATCAAGGCCGGGGACTGGGTGACGGTGAAAAGCGTCCGGGGGGCAGTGCGGGCCCGGGCCAACGTCACCAACCGGGTGCAGGCCTTCACCTGCGGGGCCCGGGGGCAGGAGAACACGGTGGAAATGGTGGCCCTGCCCTGGCACTTCGGGTTTGCGGGCCTGGGCACCGGGGGCCCCAAGGGGACGAACTATGCGGCCAACCAGCTGGCGCCCCAGGTGGGGGACGCCAACACCATGATCCCGGAATACAAGGTCTTCCTGGTGGACGTGGTGAAGGCCTGAGGGGGTGAGAGATGAGCAAAGCGATCCTGATCGACACCACCCGTTGCATCGGCTGCCGGGCCTGCCAGGTGGCCTGCAAGAGCTGGCACAACCTGGCCGGGGAGCCCTCCGGCTTTTCCGCGACCTGGAGCAATCCCCGGCATCTGAACTGGAAAAACTACACCCGGGTGATCTTCCGGGAGCTGGGGGAAGGGGAGAACCTGAGCTGGCACTTCATCAAGCGCCAGTGCCTGCACTGCCTGGACCCGGCCTGCGAGAGCGTCTGCCCGGTGGGGGCGTTGGTGAAACTGAAAGAGGGGCCGGTGGTCTACGATGACTCCAAATGCATCGGCTGCCGCTACTGCATGATGGCCTGCCCCTTCCAGGTGCCCAAGTTCGACTGGGGCTCGGCGGTGCCGCTGATCCGCAAGTGCGACTTTTGCGCCGACCGCCTGGCCGCGGGGCTGCCCAGCTCCTGCGCCGCCACCTGCCCCACCCAGACCCTGACCTTCGGGGAGCGGGGGGAGCTCCTTAAAGAAGCGCACCGCCGCATCGGGGCGGCGCCGGCGAAATACTATCCCCAGGTCTACGGGGAGCACACGGTGGGGGGCACCTCGGTGCTCTACCTCACCGCGGTGAGCTTCGAGGAGCTGGGCCTGAACCACCAGGGCTTCCGCACCGACCTGGGGACCGTGCCCTACGGGATCTACGGCCGGGAGTGGATGTCCAAGGTGCCCTGGGTGGGCCTCACGGTGGGGGGCCTGGCGGTGGGGCTCCATTATCTCAACGTGCGCCGGGCCCAGGTCGCGGCCCGGGAAGAGCCCAAGGAGGACTAGCCCATGGCGACCAAGATCGAGAAATGGTATCCCGGGGAAGGTCAGATCACGGTGTACCGGGCCACCCTGTATGTCATTCTGATGCTGGGGGCCATCCTGGCGGCGGCCCGCCTCTTCCTGGGGCTGGGGGCCACCACCAACCTGAGCGACGCCTACCCCTGGGGCCTGTGGGTGAGCTTCGACATCCTGGCCGGGGTGGCCCTGGCCGGCGGCGGCTTCACCATGGCGGCGGCCATCTACATCTTCAACCTGAAAAAATACGAGCCCCTGCTGCGGCCCGCCAAGCTCTCGGCCTTCATCGGCTACCTCATCTTCGTCGTGGGGCTCTTCTTCGACCTGGGGCAGCCCTGGCGCATCTGGCACCCCATGGTGATGTGGAACCCCCAGTCGGTGCTCTTCGAGGTCTCCTGGTGTGTCATGCTCTACACCACGGTGCTGGCCATCGACCTGTTCATCATCGGGCTGGAGCGCTACGGTAAGGAGACCTGGGTGAAGTTCTTCCGGGACATCTACCTGGTGCTGGTGGTGGCGGGCGTCATTCTCTCCACCCTGCACCAGTCGTCGTTGGGGGCGCTCTACCTGCTTTTGCCCGAGAAGATGAGCGATCTCTGGGCGTCCCGGGCCCTGGGGCCGCTGTTTTTCGCCTCCGCGGTCATCGGCGGCATGAGCGTGGTCACCCTGGAGAGCCTCATCAGCTCCTGGGCCTACAACCGCAAGCCCGAAGTAAAACTGCTCTCCTCCTTCACCAAGGGCCTGGCGGTGGCGCTCCTGGTCTACTTCGCCATGAAGGTCACCGACCTCTACGCCCGGGGGGCCACGGTCTGGAGCCTGGACAAGGCCCACTTCTTCTTTTACCTGGAGCTCTTCGGCACCGTGGTCCTGCCGGCCGTCCTGCTGACCTTCAAGGAGGTGCGGGAGTCCGTTAAGGGGCTCTACCTGGCCTGCGGCCTCACCGCCTTCGGGGTGGTGCTGAACCGCTTCAACGTCAGCCTCACCTCCTACGGGGGCTACCGGGAGTTCAGCTACTTCCCCTCCTTCGTGGAGATCCTCATGACCCTGGCCTTCATCGCCGGCGGCATCCTCATCTTCGACCTGGGCACCCGCTACCTCCCCATCTACAAATCGGAACTGGAAGGGTAGCCGGCAGCGGCCCAGCAAAAACCCCTCCCGGGGCCGGGGCCCAAACCCCGGCCCCGGCTTTTTTCTCACCCACCCTGGGGCCAGGGGTTTGGTTGTGTTTAACGCTTTTCTCCCGTATAGTTAAGCAGACCGCCATTTTGTAGTTGCGGAGGTAGCAGACTTGCACGAATATTCCCTGATGCAAAACGTCATCGCCACCATTCTGGAAGAGCTGAAGAAGACGGCGGGCTGCCCCGGGGGGCCGGCCCTGACGGTGGACCTGAAGGTGGGGGCCCTGGCGGTGCACTCTGCGGGAGCCACCCGGCAGGCCTTTGAGGTGTTGGCCAAGGGGACGCCGCTGGAGAACTCCCGGCTGCACCTGACCATTTTGCCGGTGACCTTGACCTGCCCCCAATGCGGCTTTGAGGGACCCCTCCCCGAGGGAACGGTGGACCCCCACGACCTGAGCCCCCTGGCCCAGTGCCCCCGGTGCGGCGCCGCGGCGCCGGTTCAGGGCAGCCGGGGAGTGGAGGGCATTGAACTGAGGTGGTAACCAGCAGGGGTCCGGGTTGACAGGGCCTCTCCTGCCGGACCGGACTTAACGCCTAAGCTTCTAGTATTTCCTGCATGATGCGCTCGCAGGCGGCGGTCACCGCCCACTCCATGGCCTTGGACAGGCCGGGGCGCACCTCCTCGGGGATCTCCTTGACCTGGCCCACGATGACCTTGACGTCGATGTTGGTGTGGTCCTTGAGCTCCTGGAGAATGTTCACCGTGGGGAACTGGTGGAGCGAAAAGTCGGAAGTTTTTTTCTCAGGGATACCCTCCACCGGGATTTCGAAGACTTCGCCGGGGGCGCGGTCCGGGTACTCCACCGCGTCGACGATGATGAGCTTTCGGGGCTTTTGCTCGCTCAACGCCAGGTCGAAGAGCAGGTCCCGGATGCTGGTGCCCACGTCCAGGGCCAGGACGTCGGCGGGCAGGTTATATTTTTCCTTCAGGCGGCTTACCACCGCGGGGCCAAAGCCGTCGTCGCCCCAGAGGATGTTGCCGCAGCCGAAAATGAGGACGCGTTTTTCAAGCATCTGGCCGGTCATAGAACTTCAGTACCTTTAAATTGTGATATTCCCTGGTTATGCTGGCTGATAAGACGCCTTGGGTGACTTGGGATATTTTATTTCATCGATGGGCGAATATATAGCAATATATTAAGATTCTACGGAAGGCGAGGGGAGAACTAAATGGCGCATCCCGGACATACGCTCACCGGCAAAGAGGTCTGGCAGCGGCTCATCGCGGGCAACATGCGTTTTGTCCAGGGCCTGTTCCAGGGGCGCAATCTGTTGGATTTGCGACGAACCCTCACCCAGGGGCAGAAGCCCGAAGCCGCGGTGCTCTGCTGCTCCGATTCCCGGGTGCCGGCGGAAATCATCTTTGACCAAAGCCTGGGGGACCTGTTCGTGGTGCGCACCGCGGGCCTGGTGCTGGAGCCCGCCGGCATCGGCAGCCTGGAATATGCCGTGGCCCATCTGCACGTTCCCCTCCTGGTGATCAAGGGGCACGAAAATTGCGGCGCGGTGACCGCGGCGGTGACCCACCCGGAGACCGACGAAGGCCATATCGGCGCCATCGTGAGGCGCATCGCCCCGGCGGCGGAAAAGGCGCGGTTGACGGGGAAAAGCGGCTCCGACCTGATGGAGGAGGCCACCAAGCAGCACCTGCAATGCCTTAACGAGACGCTGCGGCGGGAGAGCCCGATCATCGGGGAGGCCCTGGACCGGGGGCGCCTGGAGATAGTGGTGGTTAAATACCTGCTGGGCTCCGGCCGAGTGGAGATGCTGAATGCGACTTTCTAACGAGGGAGCCCCTCCGGCATTTTAGGCTTGCTTTCCAGCATCCTACGCTTTCACCCCCACGTGCTCCCTTAGGAAATCCTTGATGTACCAGTCCACGATGCCTTCGGAGAACAGCACCATGTCCAGTTGCTTGGTGTAGAGGGTAAGTTTGCCGAAGAGAACCAGCCGTTGGGCCATCTGCTCCGGAGGATATTTGGCCAATCTGGCCTCAATGGTGTCCCCCCGGCGCTGATAGTTGAGGTCCATCCGGTCGATGATGGCTTCGATGAGCCGGGCCCGCCGCTCCCGCCGCTCCGGGGTGGAGCCGCCCCCCCGAAAAGTGAAGGTAAGGTAATTGTCGTTGATCTGGTCGCTGACATAGGCCTCCACCGTGGACAGGTGATAGCCCAGGCGGATGCTGAAGTTCATGTAGTTCTTCGAAAGCACCACATAACTCTGGTCCCGGTAAGGCTCGGCGCCCTGGGCCACCTCCTCTTCGCTTTTGACAAAGACCGAACTCAAGCTTTGGGCTCCGGCGGGTTTGCCCTGGGGCCAGCGCATGGCCGCCAGTCCCTGCCAAAAGGCCTTGAAGGGTATGGAGGTAATCTGCTCCGGCCGGACCTTGCGTTTCCAGCCCCGCTTCAACCCCCCGCCCAAGTCCAGGATGCGCACCTTGAAGGGCAGGCCCGAAGCCAGGTCCACCACCTCCCCGGCGCCCTGAACTTCGGTTTCCGTGAGTTTGAACATTTCCCGCATGGAATATTCGTGGGCGAAGCGCACGATGTCGTGGATGGTGCGGCAGTGCGCCGGCGCAAAAGTCTCACTTTGGGGGTTGATGAGGTTGAG
>Ga0315268_10002435_pt1 | contig 20944 bp, 12 predicted proteins | sample C1_top_MG_FD_204535 | JGI IMG/M metagenome (GOLD analysis project Ga0315268, IMG submission 204535) | Sediment microbial communities from Yellowstone Lake, YNP, Wyoming, USA - C1_top | ecosystem: Environmental > Aquatic > Freshwater > Lake > Sediment | place: USA: Wyoming | collected 2017-08-01
CCGCCGCCTTCCGCGGTCTGCGACCAATGGCTCTTCGGAATAAAGCCCGCATTGACCCGATAATTGATCATGAGCGGCTCGGACACGTCTTGGAACAGCTCTTTGGCGTGCCTGGCCAGCGGCGCGAACCGTCGATTGTATCCGACCATTAGCCTGCACCTGTTGCTGCTGTGCACGACCTTGGCAAGGAGCCCCAGGTCGTCCTCGCGGATCGCCAGGGGCTTCTCGACAAAAACGTTCTTCCCTGCGCTGAGCGCTGCCAGGGCGAATGCCGCGTGGGTGTTGTGCCGTGTTGCGATAAAGACCGTATTGATGCCCTTATGGGAGAAGATCTCCTGTGCGTCCGTTGAACAGGAGGCGAAGCTGAACTTATCACCCACGCTTTTCGCTGTGATGCCGCGCGACGTTACGACCGAAAGCAGGTTGCCGCAGGTTCCTGCAGCGGGGATGAGGTACTTCTGCGCAAAACTGCCGGCCCCGATAAAACCGATGCCCACGGACGAGGCAGGAGCTGCGACCGCCGGAGCGGACAGCGTTGTTGTCTGTTCCGCGGCGTCAGGATAGCGCAGGAGCAGCGCGATTGCCTGCTCTTTCACATCGCCAGTAACGATCGCGTATGCCTGCTCCGCCTCTTCAACATCGAACACCCGGGATATCAGCGGCCTGACGTCCACGGACCGGTTTTCGAGCAGCTTGACGAACGCGGCCATGTTGCGGTTCTCGGTCCAGCGGACGTACCCGTAGGGGTAGTCATGCCCCTCTTCTTCGTACGCATGGTCATACCGGCCCGGTCCGTAGGAACAGGAGATCTTCAGCTCCAGTTCTTTTTTGTAGAAGTGCGGTTCGCGCGGAATATTCATCAACACCGCGCCGACCACCACCAGGGTCCCTTTCTGTCTCAGGATCTCGGTGCTGAATTCCACGGGATCGTTCGATCGCGTTGCCGCGGTGATGATCACCGAGTCGAAGCCGCGTCCTTCGGTAAAGGAATCGATGGCAGCTCCCAGGTTCGGATCGTTCCGCGTCAGCGCGCCATGGCAGCCTGTTGTTCTGCCGAGGTCGACCATTGCGGCAGACGTATCAACGCCGAACACCTGGCACCCGTTCGCACGGCAGATCTGCGCGGTCATCTGCCCCAGCAGGCCGAGGCCGATCACACACACCGTGTCGCCGATCCGGGGCTCGGCCTGCCGGACGCCCTGCAGGGCGATCGATCCAAGCGTCGTGAAAGCCGCGCATTCGAGCGGAACCGGGTCCGGGACCTTCACCACGAGGTTCTGCGGCACCGACACGATCCCCGCATGCGACGCATACCCTCCGCCGCCGCACGCAACACGGTCTCCGGGTTTGAACATGCCGTTCGTGTCCATCGACAGGAGCACCGTGCCCGCAGAGCTGTATCCCAGCTCTTTGAGCGTCTCGAGCTTGGTCCGCACGCGCTTCAGGGTCTCGGAAAAACCCGTTCTTCTGAAGGTGTCCAGCACCTGCTTGACGAGATCGGGACGCTGCCGCGCCTTGCCCAGCAGCGAGGCCTTGCCGACCGAAACGGTCGAGCGTTCGGTCCCTGCGCTGATCAGCGAGTAGTGATTGCGCACGAGCACGAATCCGGGCGCGACGGACGGCGCCGGCACATCGCCCACAAAGAGCTTCCCGGTCTTGAAATCCTGGATAACCTGTTTCATGTGTCTGCTCCTTCTTCTGCCTGCCGTGATCCCCGGTTTATTTGGTGCTGTTCGTTATCTGTCGGGCGCTGATACGGAATAGCCTGCAAGTTTGGCGCGCTCCGCGTCAACAATATCGCCTTGCCTGAGCACCCGGATTCCCAGCGAGTAGAGCGCGGATTTCAGGGGGTTGAGGCTGAATTTCCACATATAGCCTCTGCGCAGTTCCGGACCAAAGCGTTCCTTGAACATCATAAGTCCTGCCTGCTTCGACCCCTTTTCCGGATCGATCCGCACTCCGCAGAAATCATACTGCTTCACGCCCTGATCGTGAAACTGTCGAATCGCTTCCCATTGCAGCAGGTTCATCGCTCCGGTCACGGGCTCCGGGATGCTCCCCCCGTATACATAATACGCGCTGTGGTTGCTGAACGGGACCACTGCGCAGCCCTGCACACATCCCTCGTGCTCGGCGACGAACACGTTGACCTGCTGACCCAGACCCCGCAGCATTCGATCGAACGCGTCGTGCTCCATGAACGGAAGCGCTGATCGTTTGAAGGTGTCCCGCACCAGCTGGTATGCCGCATCAGCATGTTCCCTCCCGCACAGGATCCTCACCCCTTTGTTGTTCGCGCTGCGGATCACGTTGCGGTGCTTTGAGTGCAGGTTGGCCCAGAGCAGTTTTTCCGGCTGCCTCAGGTCGATGATATAGGTCCCGTACGGCGCCGCATCAGCGCCCGCCGGATACGTCCGAAATATGGCGTTCGTGGTCGCCGGAATGATAATGTCCGCGTTGATGGACCGGAAATACGCGATCGCATTGGATAGAAACGATCGCTCCTCCTCCACGCTCAGCCCGTCTCCCATGGGAATGGTCTCGACCCGGAAGCGGACCATCCGAACCCCTGCTTTGCGGATGATCGTGTACGGCAATACGCAGCGAAGCGTTCTTGATCGGTCGTGCCCTCCGATCCACCCGTATTCATCGGACACAGCTTCCAAAAATTGCCCGGATGCGTAAATGGAGAGCTCGGGCGTCCAGTTGATGGCTATGGGTTCTGCTTTCAGGTCATGCATCCCGATCGTCCTCGAACTCAGCATGCGCACTTATCGTAGGCCTCTTTAAAGGTGGTGAGCCGGATCCCTTTTCGCTCCAGATAGGACAGGAGCTTTTCAACACGGCCCGGATCGACAAAATCCTTCGTGTGCCCGATCGCAATGACAGGCCTGAATGAGGCGGGGTCTTCCCGGTCCTCGCGAATGACCTCGTCCATCATGTCCGTAAGCTCGCTCAGCGTGAGATTGCAGAGGTCGAACTTCATAGGATAGCGCAGGCGCAGAACATCTTTCAGGCGACAGGCCAGCTTTTTCCCGGTCTGGACAACCGTTGATGCGCCTTGCTGCTGGCTGATCCGTTTGGTCGTGAACATCTTCCAGGTCGGGACCATGCGCGTGTGCACAGGCAGCTCGAGCAGGGAACCCTGCGGATCTGCCACGTTCGTGCAGTCCGTGAACCGCCAGTAGGAGCCGTTCTTGAGAGCCGGCCGGTAATCAAGCTTATGCTGGTGCCACAGGCCCCCTTTGTACAGGGACGAATCCACTTTAATGCCCCGTGCAGCCAGTTCTTCGGCAACCGTTCTCGCGGGCTGAAACAGCAGGTGTCCGGCCCGATAGGAGAAGGGCGTGAAGTCCGCTCTGCCCAGCATCTCCCGGAAATACCCGAGCGACCGGTCGAGGATCTGGGCGATGCGTGTGCGCGGGAGCGTGCAGAGATTGTATTCGCCGGCATCAAGCAGCCACGCTCCGTTCTCGAATCGCGCGTTGTACCACCACGGATGCAGATGCAGCCCTAATTCGACGCCCTGCTCATGGAACTCCCGGAGCTGCTGTCGTACCAGACCTGCATCCGGGTCCGCTCCTGCAGCCGCGATCATCTCCAGCTCCGCGATCTCGACGAACACCACGAAGCGCTGGTTGCGCTTATGGAACACGGCGCGCAGTTGTTGTGCGGGTTCATAGACCAGCTTTCGCAGTGACCCTTTCCCGTTCCCGAAGATCTCGTAATCTATGCTGACAATGCATTCGATCATGGGTTGCTCTGAGCGGCCGCATCCTGCTGGCAGGCTTCCAGCAGGGCGGAGAGGGCAAGCAGCATCCAGGCCTGCGACCACCTCATATACGAGATCGTGTTCCTGTAGAGCGGAAGGCTCTGGTAGTAGAAGTGGCCCTGCTCGTCCCGCATGTGCTGCAGGGCCCACGCGAACAGGGATTGCGCGCGCTGCATTCCGTCCTTGTCATAGTCTCTCATCGTCAACAGCGTGATCATGCTCTGCGCAACGCTGTGGATGTCGATCGGATACGTGCGATCGTGAAAATACTTCGGCGCGCCGTCCTCTCGGAAGAAGCGGTCTTGGAAGAACTCGTAGCCGCGGCGCAGGCTGGGGCCGAACTCGTCACTACCCGCGTAGCTGTTGATCGCCCGCAAAGCGCAGAGATTGTACCCGGTATGGAAGTTGTCGATCCAGCGCTGGTTCGCTCCCTCGCCGTAGTACCACGATCCGTCCTTCTCCTGTCGCGAAACGGAGTAGCGCGTTGCTGCAAGCGCCGCGTCGCGGAGCCCGCGGTCCTTGTTCCGCGAATAGATCCGGAAGAGCAGGGCTGCGCCGAGCAGGTTCGCATTATGGATCCTGGCGTGTGTTCCGGGAACAGGATAGCTGAACCCCGCTTCTCCGTTCCCCGTTGTCCAGTACAGCTCCTGCGCGAGGTAGCGGGCAGCGCTTTCCGCCATGTCACGGCATCGGGTGTCCCCGCGTTGTTCGTACACATCGAGGAGCGCATGGCTGACGAACGTCGTGCAGACCAGGTTGGGAGCATGGCACGGGACCAGAACAATGCGCGTCTGCCAGGGAAAACTGTATCCCCAGCACCAGTACGGCGTGTCGGGCGAGCGAAGCTGCACCAGCCGCTCGATCACCCGGTCGATATCGTTTGAAGCGCCTGCAATGCCGAGACGTTCCAGCCTGAGCAGCGAAGAAAGGAACAGCCCAAGGGCTTTGGGATTCTGTGTTGCGGGGATCCGCAGCAGCGGACGCACATTGATCGGCAGCCGCTTCAGCGTCTGGGTGAGCGCCAGCCTGCAGAACCTGCTCCGGGACAAGGGCGTTGCCGCGAACACGCGGCTGTTCAGCGCATCATAGGGGTCGTGGCCGGCCCAATCGCGCTCCCGACAATACCGCAGAAGCGAGCACACCGCTTCGCTCAGACCTGCAGACCCGGGATTTCGTACCGCGTCAACAACCGGTCCGCGATTTGCCTGTTGGTCCTGGTGCCGCATCACTGCCGCGCTTTGCATGACCGTGTTCATGGCTTGTATGCGTGCTCCTGCGATTCACGGACCCATGCACCGGAGCAGGATGCCCGCAGGAGGTCGACGATGCGGTCCGCGGTCCTTCCGTCCCACAGCTCGATGGCGGTCAGCTGCCGGACCGGTCCCCGGAGCACGTCATCGATCTTCTGGCGCACCTGGCCCAGTTCGCACAGCTGGTTCGTTCCCTGGGTGACCGTGATGGGCCGCTCCGTGTTCTTCCTGAGCGTGAGGCACGGGATCCCCAGATAGCTGGTCTCCTCCTGTACGCCTCCGGAGTCGGTCAGCACGAAGCGGCAAGTAAGGACCAGGCTCATGAAGCGCACATAGCTGAGCGGCTCGGGCAGGGAAAGGTCCCGCACGTTCTGCAAACGCGACAGCAGGCCCGCCTGATCCAGGTTCTTTCTCGTCCGGGGATGCAAGGGAAACACGAGTGGAACCATGGCCGCGATATCGCACAGCAGGCTGCAGAGCTTCTCGAGCACGACCGGATCGTCCACGTTCGACGGCCGGTGCAGCGTCACCATGCCGTAGTGTTCGGACAACAGGTTGAAATCGCGGTGGCCGTTTTCGGCTTCGATCCGACTTCGCAGGAGCTCCAGAGAATCGATCATGATGTTGCCCACGAAGCTGATCTTGTCAGCAGCAATCCCTTCCTTCAGCAGGTTCTCGGTGGCGTCGCGCGACGGCGTCCAGAGCATGTCGGCCAATACATCGGTGACCAGCCGGTTGATCTCCTCGGGCATCCCCCGGTCGAACGACCGGAGTCCCGCTTCCAGATGCGCGACCGGAACGCCCAGCTTGGAGGCGGCGAGCGTCGCTGCCATGGTCGAATTCACGTCTCCCGCGACAACGACCAGGTCGGGCCGCTGCTCCTTCAGCACGCGCTCATAGGCCATCATGGTCCTGCCGGTCTGTTCTGCATGCGATCCGCTGTTCACGCCGAGGTGGATGTCCGGTTCCGGCAAGCGCAGGTCGTCGAAGAACGCACCGGACATGTTGCTGTCATAATGCTGTCCCGTATGAACGATGACTGGCTCCGCCCAGGTTTCTGTGCGCAGCGCGTGGTACAGCGGCGCCACTTTCATGAAATTGGGGCGTGCTGCGCAGACGAGATGGATCTTCATGGATGGGTCCTTTCCCTGAGCGGAGCTTTTCGCTGTATCTCTGCAATTGGCACGGCTGCGACCTCTTCAATGGCGTTGACGATCTGCTGCAGCGCGGTCCGGCCCCCGAACGAGACGTTCTGCGGCTTGTTCCGGCGTTCGATCCGGATCTTCGTCTCCACATCCTCTGCCGATTCCAGGAGCGTCAGCCGCCCCTGTTGTGCGAGGTAGCGGTCCACTGCTCCGATCCTTCCGCGAAAGATGCTGTAGACCGGCACGCCCAGTGCCGCTGCCTCGCGGTTCATGGTGCCGCCGCCGCTCACCACCAGATCGGAGTGCCAGATCAGATCGAGCCCGTTCAATGCGCGGTCGGGCAGGAGGATCCGTCCGTCCGCACACCAGTCAGGCCAGGTCCGCAGTATCAGCTCGCGCTGTGCTTTTTCGTTCCGGGGCAGAATGACCATCCGGACGTTGGCGCAGCTACCAAGGCGGTCCACGACCGCCCGGAACAGCGGTTCGCTCTCTGGGTTGTGGTAATGGGCTTCATTGGCAGGAGGGCGTATCGCGACCACAATATCCTGTTCCGACAATCCCAGGCCCGTGCGGAACAGGGGGTCGGGCCGGAAGGATGCGACGTACACGTCCTCCTTCAGCCCGCGGTAGCTTCGTAGTCCTTGTTTGAAATGGCGCGCCAGGCCCGGGTCTGTGACCGCGTCCGGTGCGATGCCCAGCTCCGGTCGTATCACAGGAAGCATGCGCGCAAACTCATAATCGAACAGCAGGACCGTCGGGATGTTCAGCAGCCACGATGCGATGATGAGCGATCGCGACCCGTGGGAAAGCGACAGCGCCGGCCGCTCCCGCAGCACGTGCGGCAGGAGCTGCAGGCTCCGCCAGATCGTGCCGAGCACTTTCAGAAGCTTGTTCGCCCCGTAATGCCTCCCGATACGGTGGTGCTCCAGATGATGATAGTCGGCAAGACTGCAGACCTGGAAGCAGTCCCGCGTGGTCACGTACACCGAGTGCCCGCGCGCCTCCAGTTCCTGCATGATGGGTATGAAGAATGGGACGTGGGGAGAATTGTCCAGGTCGATCCAGATCTTCTTATGCGTTCCTGACTGCTTCACGTGGGCCTCCTTGGGGAATACAGTGCTGTGATCTTTCATAGACGTTATTGACGCAAGGTCCTACCGTGTTCATCGGTGGTTGCAAATGCCTTTCCTGCAGGCACCCGGTGTTCTGCTGATCCTGTACAACAGTTCATCCCACCGGATCGCTGTTGTCAGCTTCATCTTGCGCAGCAGGTGCAGGGCCGCCATGCCTTGCTGCTTGCCGAACAGCGCTTGCAGGAGTTCCACTTTCCATCCGTGCTGCGGCGGTCGCAGGCGGCCGCCGAGATCGAACGCAAGGCGGTCGATCATTTCCCGCAGATCGGTCTGCTCGGGACGGAACGAGGACAAACTTTCCTGCACTGCGATAAGCGCCGCGCTCCTGGTCCGCGCGCTGTCCTCCAGGGACCGGAGATGGCCGATGCTCAGGGTCAGCGACAGCAGCAGCGATGCGGCCGCCCTGTTCCCGGTCGCTCTGCTCAGCTGGCTGAAGCCCGACCTGCGGTAGTAGCACCGTGCCGTTGGCACGAATGTTATGTGTTCGCACTTCGCGACGACCCTGCAAAAATATTCGCCGTCGTCATTCAGCGACAGCCGTTCATCCCAGGGACCCGCCTGCTCTGTTAATCTCCGGCTCACGAGCCACGCTGCAGGACTGAACCAGATATTCTCGGAGAAGTACGCAAGCAGATACTCGATCGGCGTCAGGTCCTGCCATAATGCATGTGGAGCAAATCTCGCTTTTTCCCAGCGCCAATAGAACGTTCCCTGCGGCGAGGAGAGCAGGGTCATGCTGTCCTTGCCGCGGCCCGCTTCTTTCATCTGTTGTTCGATCTTGTCCGGGGCCAGAAGATCGTCTGCGTCGAGCCACTGGATATGGTCCCCCTGTGCATGCGCAAGCGCCCTGTTCCTGGCAGCGCTCGCTCCCCGGTTCTCCTGGGCGATCACCTTGAGCAGGGGGGTGTCGAACTGGTGCGCGATCGCGAGCGTATGATCGGAGGACCCGTCGTCGACCAGGATGATCTCTTTTCGGGGCCAGGTCTGGTTCACGGCCGATCGCAAGGTCTCTTGGATCCATTTCTCCGCGTTATAGGCGGGTATTAAGATCGAAACCAGCTGCTGCACGCGATCGCCTCCGTTGTGTCGGCTCACAGCGCACGCTGTCCGACCCGTTCTGTTATCGTTGGATCGCGGCAGAGCTGAACAGTTCGCGCGATCGTTTCTCCAATGCGGTCCCAGGTCCAGTCGCGCAGAAAACAGGTCCAGGCGTTCTCTGCAAGCCGGCTTGCCAGGTTCCGGTCCGCGAGCAGGCGCAGACATGCTGCTGCGAAGTCCGGTGCAGTGTCTGCGAGCAGCAGTTCTTCGTTGCTGCGGAACTCATACCCGAATGCCCCGAGCGAGGTCGAGACAACCGGGCACTTCCGGGAGAACGCTTCTGCGATCTTGATGCGCGTGCCCCCGCCGATCCGGATGGGAACGATCATGGCTGTCCAGGATGCGATTTCGTCGCACGGGTCGTCCAGATAGCCCAGGCCGTCGATGTCCGGACCCATTGACGGCAGGTCCTTGTCGCTCTCCGCACCCGCCAGGCGCAGCCTCGCGTCGGGAGCGGCACGCTTGATCAGCGGCCACACGTCCCTGATGAACCATTCGACCCCGGTCCTGTTGGGCGCGTACGAACAGAGCCCGATAAATCCGAGCCGGGCAGGTGCGGCCGGCGCGCGGTGGGGCGGTTGCTCCGGCCGAACGAACCCGTTGGGAATCACCTGGACGCGGGGGTCGTTGTTGAGATAGCTCCGGTCGTTCGCACTACAGACGCCGAGCACGTCAAAACGCTCGTGCAGCAGACGCTCCCTCCGTTTCCACGCGAAGGACGACCGGTGATCGAGCAGACTTCGCAGCATGCCCTGGCCGGCATGCGTCCGCGACGCATAAACGCGGCTCGGAATGTCGTCCAGGTCGAGCACGGTGTGCGGCCATTGATAGATCCGGAAATCGTTCGCAGTGCGGATCGTATGCACCCAGACCACGTCATGCTCGGGGATCATCCGGAGCATGCGGTCCCGGTCAGCGTCGCTGACGCGCGAAAAATGCGTGTTCAGGAACGAAGGGTCGAGCTCGAACCTGAGCCGGTGCGCCGCGTTCTGCAGGGGAGCGGGCATCACCCGCATGACCTGTTTCACGTCGAATTCAGCGCGGGTCCGGTCCAGCGCGCGCTGATCCGGTTCATCGGAGGCGGCAATGACCAGCGAGACCCTGCCCACCTTGCTCAGCAGGCGTCCCACGTTCAGAACGCGCAGTTGCGCTCCGTACGAAGCTGCATGCGGAACATGGGACGTCACATACAGGATCCTGGGTTCGCGATCGTTCATGCTCCCTTACCCTTCCGCTGCGCCCGCTCCCGGGCTCTTCCAGCTGGTATGCAGTTGCCGGTACTCATCATACCAGGGCCGCAGCCGGCCGGTCCTTCGGACCAGCCGTGTTATCTTGTTCCAGACCCGGTTCAGCAGGGATGCGCGGCACAGGAAGGAACTGAGCCGGAAGATCCTGCGGCACGCTGCCAGCGGGAGGAGTGGAAAAAGAACATCGCACAAGAACGAGAGCAGGGGCAGCGGAATGGTCCGATGCTGCCGGAGCAATCGATGGTCCCTGCACGCACGAAGCACGGCCGCGCTCAGCCGCGGACGGATGCCGAAGGACAGGACGAGATCCATTGCGGTTTCGAGGCTTTCTTCATAGCGGGAGCCCCATTGTTCCACGAACGTTGACCAATATTCGTGCGCTGCATCCGGCGTCCGGATCGGCGCGATCTTGTGCTGGGGAGCGTGTTCGTGCGGCAGTTTTCTCAGCGCTTTTTCGAGATACCATTGCCAGCCCGACCCGGCATGATGCCTGGCGACCGATCTTCGGATCCGCTCGCCCTGAATTGATCGCTCATGCGGGTCCCTGCAGAGACGGACCACCTGCTGTTCATAGTCCGCGAGCGTTGCAGGCCGGGTCAGGATATCGTCCAATGCAACGCCGTCCGATCCGTACGGCGGCGGACACTGCGCAGGCGCGAGAACAACAGGGATGCTTTTCAGTCCTGCCTCCAGCAGGGAGGTCGTCGTGCCAAAGGGAAACCCCTCAACATACACGTCGGTTGCCTCATGCACGAGGCTGAGGCGGGCCTGCGAAACCGTACCCAGCGCCCTGATCCTCGAACCCGATCTCTTGTGCGCGTCCTGCCAGCGGTCGTCCGCGTTAAAACCGATCGCCAGCACAAAGGCATTGGGGACCCGCTGCAGGATCTTCTCGCACACCTCGATGAAGTCCATCCCGTTGTTGGGAAGATACTTGAACGACGCTCCTACGGTAAGGATCACGATCACATCTGCATCCATCCCGAGCCGCTTTTTCGCTTCGCGCTTTTGTTCAACAGGCGGCGTGCGTTCGGCATGGGGGCGGTCCTGCTCCGGCAGCGGGATGGGGATCGTTGCGTACCGTGCAATGCCCCGAGAGATGCCGGTCCAGGTTTCCTCGAGTGCAGATCCGCGGATGTTCACGACGAGATCAGCGATCGAGGCCCCGGTCCAGAAGATGTGCGCATTATAGTTGATCAAGAGCACGGGGGGCCCCCCGGCCGCGCCGAACGCTGCACCGCAGATGACATCAGACACGTCGATATGGAGTACGACGCAGACAGCGAGCTCGTTTGCCAGGTTCTTCAGCCAGATTGCTTTGCGCAGCATCGTATCGTCCGGGTCCGCGATGTAAATGCTGCCGCCGGATTGATCTACCGCGCACACGAGTTCGTCAGGAACAGGCAGGCGATTTGACAGCACAGCGATGCTATGAATGCGTCCGCTACGGTCGTTTTTCATCCACCGAAGCAGCAGCGAGGTGATGCCGCCTACGGGAAGGGCCTCGCTCAGGACATGGAGGCAAACCTCCTTGCGCTCGGTCTTTTGCGAAGCATCCGCTGTCGCGGCGCGCTGCCCCGCAAGACGCTCGGCAATGGAGCGGAGGTTCGATTCGAGCCGCACGGACGTCAGCGTGCGGTTCTGCTTGCAGAGGATGTTGGCCGCACCGTAGGTGCATCGCAGCCCGGTCTCGAGATCGCCTCGCATGGTGCCCGCCTCGGCAATGTCGAGCAGCCAATCCGCTATCGCGTCAGCATAATCCAGTTTTCTTTGCATGTCATGCATAGTCATCCGATACGACGGTCACGGGAATGTGGGTTGATGCGCGTACGTCGAACCATTGTTTCTGCAAGCAGCATCCTGTAGGGTGCTGTCAGACCGGCTAGCGATCGCCCGTTCGAACAAGTCCGGTCCGCACGAGCAGCTGCAGCAGGGGAGCGGGGATCCGGTCCAGCGGTACCAGGGTGAGCAGGACCCGGACCGAATACACGGTGCTCAGAAGGAATGCTGCGATCCCGATGCCGGTCGCCGCAAGTGCGGGCAGGACATAAAACCCGCAGAACACCGCTGCGATCAGGGTAAGGAGGACCAGGCCGGTTCGACGGGCAACAGGTGACCAGTGAAAACCGCTCAGGTGCCGGACGATCGGATAGATGATCATTCCGTGAAAAACATACGATCCGAAAAATGCGATGCCCGCGCCGTTCGCGCCGAACGAGCGTATGCAGACCCAGGACAGCCCGACATTGACCAGGGCCCACGCCAGATCGGTCCAGAAAAAGAAGTTCGCTTCTCCTTTTGCGAGCACGATGAATCCCATCGGCCAGGTGACCACGCGGAGCGTCATGCCGAGGCAGATCCAGCGCAGGATATCGACGGCGGCTGCGAACTCGGCGCTGTAGAACACAACGAGCACCAGGGGCGTGAACGTGAGCGTGGCGATCACGCCGGGCCCCGCAAGCAGCAGGCTGATCAGCGCCTGTTCGTTCACCATGCGGGTGCACGCGGCATTGTCCTGCGCCACGCCGGTCAACCGGGGGTAGAAGTCCGTTCCCATAGCCTGCAGAATGAACCCCACATACAGCCCGCCCACGGTCCACGCGGATTGATAATAGCCGGCTGCTGCAAGCCCTTCCATCCGGAGCACCATGGTGCGGACCGCGTACGCAGCACCCAGCATCAGGAACCCGCTTGCCATGAACACGACGCCAAGCTTCAGCAGCGACGCTGTTTCCTGCCTGATCTGGACGATCGTCAGCGCTGCGCCCGGCAGGAGTATTTTCCGGCTGTACCACCAGGACGTCAGCAGCGACATCGCGGCAATGGCTGCGAGCGCCGGCACGATCCCCTGCTCGCGCAGGACAACGACCAGCGGGATCGCGATAAGCGTGCCGAAGAATGCTCCCAGCACCCCCATCCTGGCAAGATCAGCAATGCGCCGCATTCCCTGGACCAGCGCGCCTTTTCCGTCGGCGACCAGACCGAAGAACACGACAACGGACAGCAGCGCCACGGCCGGAGCGTGCTGGTCGCTGCCGAACGTCAGCAAAGACACGTAGTGCGAGCCGGCGATGATCGCAAGCGCTCCCAGCATGCCGAGCACCAATGAAATGCGTCGCAGCACGGCTGCGGTCCTTGCGATCCGTTCTGTTTCGCCTGAACCGGCCGCCTCCGCGATCTGGCGCACCCCGCTGCTGTTGATGCCCATGCTGGCAACGCTCTGGACCAGGCTCGCGATCGATCCGTACATTCCCATCAGTCCGAAGCCTGCCGGACCCAGCAGCAGCGCCATGGCCTTGGTGCGTACGATCCCGATCGCGATGTTCGCGATCGACGCCCCGCCGATCAGTGCCGAGGACTTGAGGATCTGGCCGTAGGTGTGCTTCACGACCGCCGCCGCGTCCCCGGTGGGAGGGAAAGCCTGCAGGGGGGCGGCAGCGATCGTCTTGCTCTGGGTAGTTGCCGGCATATCGGTTGCGTATTGGATGACCACGTCTATTGAATGTCCACGGTTGAGGTGAGGGACAGGTTTTCTTCCAGCCCCAGCACGCTGGAGTTGGAAACGTTGTCGAACCCGGTGGCATCATCGAGCGTCGGAGCCGTGAAATCCGACGCCTGCGGGTCCGTCCCTGCTTTAATAGCGCAGGTGACGGTACTGAATGCTCCTGCGCTGAAGCCGGTTCCGCTCGCGATGTGTATCTTCACCAATGCCGCACGCGTGCCGGTCGCTGCGGAGTAGACGGCGGCAACAAGCGACCCTACTGCGCTGTTGATCGTCGTCACCACGGCGGCGTCGGTCAGCGGCGGATTGGTCGTGCTGCTCACGGTAACGCCGTCAGGGAGCGGGATGGTCACGTCGTAGCTGTTGATCGTGGTGCCGGACGGGATCGAGCCGGTGATCGTCGTTGAAAGCGTGAGCACGGCGGTCGTCGTCTGCCTGGTCTGCACATTGGAGATCTCGACGCTGCCGTTGCCGCAGGCCGCAAGCATGCACATGCACAGGAGAACGATCGTGATCTTCGCCATAGGGTCTGCCCGGTTCTTCCTACTGCCAGCTTGATAGTCCTGCTGCCTTTCTGAGGATCGCGACAACGTCCGCAGCATCGATCTTTCCGTCGGGCCGGCGCACGCTATTCACGATAGGCGCCACATCCCCCCGGACGAGGTCGTTTGGGGTCAATGCATCCAAGCCCGCGAGGATGCGCAGCGCCTTCAATGCATCCGTGATGGTGACCATGCCGTCTTTGTCGAAGTCGCCGGTATTGTTCTCGACAGCAACGGTCGGGCCGGGTCCTGTTGTCACGGACGTGTTCCCGGCAGCGTCCGCTGAAACGTTCGCGGGAATGGATATGCTGAGTGTGCCGTTCCCGGACAGGTCGGAGAGCGTGATCGTTCGCGCAAGCGTGCCTGAACCGGAGACCGTTACCGCAGCATTGGCAGAGCCGGTCGCGTTCAGGATGATATCAGCAGGGGCCAGCGTGATAGTTTCCGCTCCGTTAAAGGTCACGGAATAGACCACCGGCCCGGCCTCCGTGCTCGTCAGCGACGGAGCGCTGATCACCAGGTAAGGCGCGATGGTATCGAACGTTACGCGGTACTGCCCCGCTTTGTTGCCGTTGCCTGCAGCGTCCTGCGCCGCTCCTTCCGGAACGCGAACGATCACTTCGCCATCAACGATCGGGGTTATCGCACAGGTATAGATCGTACCATTGCCAATAAAGTTCGAGATCGTCCCGTTCGTGACCTGGATGTCGTTTGCATCAAAACCGATCATTGCCCTGGAAAACCCGATCGTCATTAACAGGGGAGAGGTGCGGGTCGGGTTCGACGCAGTTGTGCTGATCGTTACGACGGCCGCCGAGGTATCGATCAGCCAGGAGCAGGTTGCCGGCGCAGTTTCCGTGTTGTTGGCAGGGTCCGTTGCACGCACGCTGAACGTATGGGTCTGGCCGCTCGCAAGATTGCTGTAGACCAGGGGGCTGGCGCAGGCACTGTAGGCACCTGCATCGATCCTGCATTCGAAGCTCGAACCCGCTTCGTTCGACGAGAACGAAAAGCCCGCACTCGTCTGATTCGTCGGGTCCGACGGCCGGCTCGTGATCGTTGTATGAGGAGCGATGGTGTCGACCGTGATTGCAAAGCTTCCCGTATTCGACCAGTTGCCCACGTCATCGCGCTCCTGCACGTAGAGGGTATGGGAGCCCTCCGGCTGGATTGATGCGATATAGTCAGTAGCCGTGGTCGTTGACGCACCCGTGGTCAGGTCGCTGTTGTCCAGTTTATACCGGTACGCGCCGATACCGCCGCCGCCCGGTGTCCAGGTCCAGGTCGGTGTGGCGTCATTCGTTATCGCACTTCCTGAAACGTTCGGGGCATTCGGAGAAGTTGCATCGATCACCCAGGAGTATGCTGCAGAAGATGCATCTCGGTTCCCGGCCGGATCAACAGCGCGGACCTGAAAGGTGTGGGTCTGGTCCCCGGCAAGGCCGCTGTAGGACCGGGGACTGGTGCATGACGCGTACTCGTTGTTGTCGATCCGGCACTCGAAAGAGGAGCCTGCTTCGCTCGAGGTGAACGAGAAGTTTGCGCTCGTCTGATTCGTCGGGTTTGCCGGCTCATTCGTGAGGTTCGTCTCAGGCAGCGTGGTGTCGATCGCGATCGCAAAGCTTCCCGAACCCGACCAGTTGCCTGCGGCGTCTTGCTCCTGCACGTAGAGCGTATGCGCGTTCTCTGACAAGGCAGCAGTAGGCGTGAAGGTTGTGCTGATCGTTGTTGTGGCGGCCGTGCTTAGGTCGCTGTTGTCGAGCTTGTAGCGGTACGTGCCGTTTCCCCCGCCTCCCGGCGTCCAGGTCCAGGTCGGGGTCGTGTCGTTCGTGGGCGTGGCGCTTGACACGACCGGCGTTGACGGCGAAACGGTGTCGTAGGTGATCGAGAGCAAAACGGCGCCGTTCGGATTGCTCGCCGCATCATGAGCGACGCCTGCTGCAACAGAGATTGTTACGATGCCATCGCTGGCCGGCGTTACACTGAACATATACGTTGTCCCGCTGCCGCTGAACGATCCGCTGGTCATCACGCCGTGCACCACGTTCACATCGGCAGCAATAAAGTCTTCCACGGGTTTCGTGAAGATCACGGTCAGGGGGACCGGTGAGGTGCGCGTGGGATCCGACGCTGTCGTGCTGATCGTCATGCCGAGCGCGGATGTTTCGATCGCCCAGGACCATGTTGCCGGCGTGTTGTCGGTGTTCCCTGCAGGATCAATCGCTCGTACGCTGAAGGTGTGGGTCTGGTTGGTTGCGAGCCCGGTGTAGGTTGCAGGGCTGGTGCAGGTCGAGTCGCTTTGATTGTCGATCCTGCAGGTAAAGGTCGAACCTGCTTCGCTCGAAGTGAACGAGAAGCTCGCGCTCGTCTGGTTCGTTGGGTTTGCTGGCTCGTTCGTGAGGTTCGTCTCGGGCGGCGTGATGTCGATCGCGATCGCAAAGCTTCCCGAACCAGACCAGTTGCCTGCGGCGTCTTGCTCCTGCACGTAGAGCGTATGCACGTTCTCTGACAGGGCAGCAATAGGCGTGAAGGTTGTGCTGATCGTTGTTGTGGCGGCCGTGCTCAGGTCGCTGTTGTCGAGCTTGTAGCGGTACGTGCCGTTTCCCCCGCCTCCCGGCGTCCACGTCCAGGTCGGGGTGGTGTCGTTCGTGGGCGTGGCGCTTGACACGATCGGGGCTGGTGGAGCCGTGGTATCGATCGAGATGGCGAAGCTTCCCGAAACAGACCAGTTGCCTGCAGCGTCGCGCTCCTGCACAGAGAGCGTATGCGTGCCTTCGGTCTGAGCCAATGCGGTATAGCTTGTGGCCGTGGTCGTTGCCGCGCCCGTGGTCAGGTTGCTGTTGTCGAGCCGGTATCGGTATGTCCCGTTCCCGTTGCCGCCGGTGGTCCAGGTCCAGGTAGGTGTAGTGTCGTTCGTGGGCGTGGTGCCTGAAACAGCAGGGGCAGACGGCGGGATCGTGTCGATCGTCCAGGAGCTCGCCGCCGGGGTCGCGTCAACATTGCCTGCACGGTCAATGGCCCGCACGCTGAACGTATGGGTCTGGTTGCTCGCAAGGCCGCTGTAGTCCCGGGGGCTGGTACAGACCGCGTAGCTTCCCGCATCGATCCTGCACTCGAAGACCGATCCCGTCTCCGTAGCCGAGAACGAGAAGCTCGCATTCGTCTGATTCGTCGGGTCCAACGGCCGGCTCAAGATCGTTGTATCGGGCGCGGTGGTGTCGATCAGGATCGTACAGCTTCCCGAACTTGACCACGTTCCTGCTGCATTCCGCTCTTGCACGTAGAGGGTATGGGAGCCTTCGGTCTGCGGTGGTGCGGTATAGTTTGTAGCCGTGGTGGTTGCCGCGTTCGTGTTCAGATCGCTGTTGTCGAGACGGTACCGGTATATGCCGTTCCCGTTGCCGCCTGAAGTCCAGGTCCAGGTCGGCATGACGGTATTTGTTGGCGATATTCCCGAAACGATCGGCGCATTCGGCGCCAGCACGTGCGAGATCTGAACGCTCGTGCCTGCATCATGGCGGATCCGCAGGATCTTCGAACCAACATCAAAGGTCCAGCCGGCCTGATCCAGGTCCGCTCGTTGACCGAGCTCCTGCCCGTCCACGGTCACGGTTGTCGGCGTGAAACTCACGCGCAGCACGTCGATCGAACGTTCGTCAGCCGTGATGTACGCAATGCTGTCCGTCAGGTAGCTGATGTTCTGCACGATCGAGCTGGAGCGGACCAGATGGTCCTGTTCCAGCGGCGACCACTCCGGAATTGCGCCGAGGCTGGTCATAAAATGGCGAACATAATCGCCATACCCGTCCGTGAACCATACCCACACCACAGGATCGGTCCCGACGATCACCACGCCATCGGGCCGGGTCATGTAGGTGGCCCAGTTCAGCGCCCGGTAGGCTTTCTCTTTCGCAACAACGTCGCCGGTCTTTTCGTACAGCAGCGCATTAACGGACGCGTACCGCGCAGTATGGCTCCCCATAGGGTACCAATAGATGATCTGCTCGGCAATGCTGTTCGCCCCGTACGCAGGAACGGCGAACGTGCTTTCCACCCAGGCAAGCAGGCCGCGCACATGGCTTTCCCAGCTTCCGTCATAGTCCGGATGCTCCAGAAGATACCGCGCCGCCATCAGGGCACTGTACTGGGTAAGGTTCCCGGTATTCTGCTGGATCGCGACATCTTCAAAATAATTCGCCCAGACGTTGTTCTGCATGGGGTAGGTCATCATCCAGTTCCAGGCCGTGTCGCGGGCGGTCTGGTATACCGCGGTATTTCCGAGGCCGAGACGGATCAATTCGTCGAACAGCGCGATCGCTCCGATCACATTCGCGCAGTACTCCTCGCGCACCGTTCCTGTTTGTGCATACACCCGGAACGGCCAGGGAGACCTGGTCGCGGAGCCGGCGCGCACATGGGAAGCCAGCGCGTCTGCTGCGGCGATCGCTGCATCGCGAAAGAGGATATTGTTGTTGAACCGGAACAGCTGCAGCCAGGCATATCCCATTTCGCCGACCTTATCCGGTTCGATCACGCCTGTTCCGTCGCCGACTCCCGTGGTGTCGCCGTACGAAGCGCCGTGATAGGTCAGGGAACCGGAATCGCCGCTCGCGTAGGGCACGTTGCCCCAGTTCCAGCTCGCCGGGGTCATGCCGTTGTTGAGCAGCGCCGTGGCGACATTCTCGGCCAGGCCGATCGCTGCGCTGTTCCCTGCATAGCCGTAGTATTTCAATGCGGATTCCGTGAGCATGGCATACAGACCCGCCGGATTGTGCGGCAGATCGGTCGACTGCTGCGTGTCAGGATAAATGAAGCAATGACTGTAATAGGCCGGTTGATGATTGCTGCTGTCGTTCGGCACGCTGGTGAGCAGATAGCCCCAGGCCAGATCAACGACGCGGCCATAGCCCTGGGCCGGATCGGCTGTCCACGGGATGATCTTGTTGCCTGCATCGAGCATCACGGTGTGCCCGTTGATCGTGGCAGCTTCTGCGGCTGACGCTGTCAGGAAGCAGGCCGCCAGGGCCGCACCGAGGAGCAGTCCCGGAATAGAATCCGGTATGCTGCACCGTGCGCCCCTGCGTACCTGCTGATCATGAAATGAACAACTCCCTGGTAGCGGCATGGTGTGCGTTCTTCAAGGGGATGGTATCGATCGTTCCGAGCCCGCCGCGCTCTGCGGTCTCCCGGAAACGCTGTTGCCCCGGAACCGTGGCTCTGCATCCGCGTGTCGAACAGCGCTCCTTAATGGAGATCCACTATGAATGACGGCGCAAGGGTCGTGATGGCTGCGCCGTTCAGGTCGGTAGCAGTGAAACTGCCCATGCCGAAATTCGCCGCTGTTGTCGTGGTCCCTGATGCGATCGTGCAGGTCACGGTCACGAATTCGCCGATGCCGAACCCGTTCAGATCGTACACCAGGATGTTCACCTTTCTGTCCGCAGCTGTATACGTGGCGAACGCCGAGGCGCTCGTTCCCGTGACGCCGGATGCGATCACCGTACCGCCGGTTGCGACTAAGACCGACGGATTATTGGCGTCAGCGGACGCCGCTACCGACACGCCCGCAGGCAGCGCTCCGGTCACCGAGATGCCGCCGATCTTCGTGCCCGCGTCAAGCGTCCCGGTGGTGCTGATCCGGACCGTGGCCGTGGTCGGCAGGACGGTCGGCGTCGGGTTGCTGTCCACACCGGGCGTGGTGTCAACAGTGGATGTACTGCTGTTTCCGCCGCATGCTGACAGCAGCGTGATGCAGAATGCACACAGCACCAGAGCGATGAAAGAGATCCTTTGCATGACAGATCCTCCTGAACTGAAATATGCAACGCGACGCAGGCGTCAACGATGACCTCCTGCGTTTTACCAGTTGACCAGCCCCACAGCCTTCCTCAGGATCACGACAACGTCGCCGACGTCGATGGTCCCGTTCGGCTGCGGGATTCCGTTGACGAGCGGCGCAACATCACCGTGCGCCTTTTCCGTCGGCGTCGGCGTGTCGAGCCCTGCCGAGATGCGGAGCGCCTTGAGCGCATCGGCTACATCAATGCCGTTCCCGTCAAAATCGCCGCTGCTGTTGTCCACGCTGAAGGTCTGGCTCGGTCCGGTTGCGGCAGCCGTATTCCCTGCTGCGTCGCGCGCCGTGTTCCCCGCAAGCGTGATGCCGATCGTTCCGTTGTAACCGGTGATGTTGCTGATCGTGATTGTTCTGCTGATCGTTCCCGAGCCGCTGATCCCGACGGTCCCGTTCGCCGTTCCCGTCGTGTCCATCGTGACATGCTCCGGCGCGCACAGGATCGCATCTGCGCCGGTATAGGTCAGCGTATAGGTCACGGACACGCCGCTGTTCGCCACGGAGACCGAAGGCGCGCTTATCAGTGCGGTCGGCGCTGTCGTGTCCACGGTGATCGCCAGACTGCCCGTGGTCGACCAGTTGCCCACCGCATCCCGCTCCTGCACGTAGAGCGTATGAGGACCCTCTGCCTGTGCCCATGCGATGTAGGTCGTCGCCGTGGTCGTTGCTGCGCCCGTGCTCAGATCGCTGTTGTCGAGCTTGTAGCGATAGGTGCCGTTTCCTCCTCCGCCCGGTGCCCACGTCCAGACCGGTGCGATGGAGTTCGTCGTCGTCATGCCCGAAACGATCGGGGCCGCAGGCGCGGTGGTGTCGACCTGCCAGGAGTATGCAGCAGGTGTGGCATCCGTGTTGCCCGCAGGATCGATCGCCCGTACGCTGAAAGTATGCGTCTGATCGCCGGCCAGACTGCTGTAGGTCGCGGGGCTGGTGCAGGATGCGTAGCTGCTTCCATCGATCCGGCACTCGAAGCTCGATCCCGCTTCTCCGGACGAGAACGTAAAGCTTGCTCCGGTCTGGTTGGTCGGGTTCGCAGGATATCCCGTGATGGCCGTATCAGGCGCCGTGGCGTCGTAAGTGAGGGACAGGGAGCCGAGGCCGTTCGCATTGCCCGCATTGTCATGCGCAGCTCCTGCTGCAATGGTGATCGTCAGGAGACCGTCGTTGGACGGCGTTGCCGTGAACGCATAGCTCGTCCCGCTGCCGTTAAAGGAATTGCTGGTCATGACGCCGTGCGACACGGTCACATCGGTTGCGAGGAAGTCCTCGACCTTCTTGCTGAAGACCACGGTCATTGGTATTGGCGAGAGGCGCGTCGGATCCGATGCCGTCGTGCTGATCGTCATGCCGAGCGCAGCGGTATCGATCAGCCAGGAATACATTGCGGGTGTGCTGTCCATGTTCCCG
>Ga0315268_10002436_pt1 | contig 20941 bp, 11 predicted proteins | sample C1_top_MG_FD_204535 | JGI IMG/M metagenome (GOLD analysis project Ga0315268, IMG submission 204535) | Sediment microbial communities from Yellowstone Lake, YNP, Wyoming, USA - C1_top | ecosystem: Environmental > Aquatic > Freshwater > Lake > Sediment | place: USA: Wyoming | collected 2017-08-01
GATCCCCGGGCAGATATATCCAGACCTGCTGCCTTTGAGGTCGTCAAACGGTCCCCTGGCGATGTTCTGATATCCGTGAACCAACAGGGTCTCGATTGCCCCTCCGACGAATACTAGTATGAAGAATATCAGAGCCAGGACCGCGATTAGGATCGGGATGCCTGTAATCGGCTGGAGCGTGATGTCGGAGATTCTCTGGGTCGGCTTCTTTGCAGATGCGGACTTGCCGATGACCTCCTCGGCGATCCTTCCGGCCTCGCCGAACCTGTCCCGCTGGATGTGAATGATGATGTCCTCTCCGTGCTGCCTAGCGAACAGGTTTCTCATCTCCACGGCCTTTGCCATCACCTCCTTGGTGGCACGGGATGTCACGTTGGGGTCGCCGATCAAGAGTCTTATCGCGACAGCTCTCACGGGCATGTCCCAGTCGTCTGCGCTCAAGACATGAGACAGCTCGGAGATCATCTCTTCAAGATGGAAGTCATAGCGGACCTCGAACCTGCTTTTCCTCCTCAGCTGGACGGAGGTATACAAGAGCGAATCGATTCCCTCCCCTTTGGTTGCAACAGTCGGCACGACGGGCATCATGAGAATCCGCTCGAGCCGCTCGATGTCTATCCTGAGCTTGCTCTTTCTGAGCAGGTCGTACATGTTCAGTGCTGCAACGACATTGTATCCTGATTCGATGAGCTCGAACAGCAGCACCAAATTGCGTTCGAGTCTGGTGACGTCGAGCACGGCAACCACCGTGTCCGGCCTTCTCTCGTTCAGTAGCTTTGTAGCGACCCGTTCCTCATCGGTGTTTCCGGTCAGGGAGTAGGTCCCGGGGAGGTCGACCACCGTTATGGTCATGCCCATGAATTTCGCGTTCGCCTCTGCGTACTCGACTGTCGTCCCAGGATAGTTCGCGCTGATCACGCCAACTCCCGTCAGCTGGCTGAAAATGAGGCTCTTGCCCACATTCGGGTTGCCCGCAAGAGCGATCTCCATGCGAGCCCCCCTAGGTCGGCCGAACCATGTGCAGCATGTCGCCGATATCCCTGGCGATTGCCACTCTCGTGCCCTTGAGTCTTACAATCAACGGCCCTCCCATCGGAACCTTCTTCTCCACGACGACCTCCGAGCCAGGGACGAACCCCATGGAGAGCACCTTGCAGAGCTCGTCCTTGTTGTCCGAGGTGAGATGGGAGACCACTGCGGACTCGCCTTCCTTGAGGTCGACCAGCCGGACGGTGGTGTCCTTGCACGCCTCGCATGGAATCCCTCGGTCGCACTTTGGAATCTTCTTTCCATCAGGACATTCAGATGGATGGTTCAGGAGTCTGCAGAGCTGCTGCTCTGACTCGTCGGTGAGGGCGTGTTCCATCTTGCATGCCTGCTCGTGGCCAGACCTCCCCTTCACGCCTATGAAGTCGCTGAGAAACCTCTCAAGTAACCTGTGCTTTCTGGTGACCTTGCAGGCTATCCTCATGCCCTTGGCGGTCAGCTTCGCGCCCTTGTACGGTTCGTGCCTGATGTACCCCTTCGCGGAGAGCTTGTGGAGCATTTCCGTTACCGATGCTGGGGCGATGTCCAAGGCCGACGCTATGTCGGTCGTTCTGGCTAGTCCTCCGTCTTCAGTGACTTTGTAGATCACTTTCAGGTACTGCTCCACGATTTCCGGCGGCATCTGAGATAGAGTTAGGCACACCTAAACTTAAACGTTTCACCTCAATATGACGAAACCGTAGCAAAATGCGATCAATACCGGGCGGCTTCCAGGGAATCCCTTATAGATTTTATTGCAAGCGCCGGCGCGACGCCCTTTGGACAGACCTTGACGCAGTTATACACGAACTCACAGGCGGGCGCTGCCTCCTTGCCGGCAACGAGCTCGAGCCTCTCCTCTCTATCCGGTATTCGCACGTCCTCGAGGAATCTCTCCGAGACTGCAAGCGCAGCCGGCCCAAGATAGCTCGGGTCCTTCTCACATACTGGGCACGCGCCGAAACATGCAGCACAGAGTATGCAATTCAAGTACCTGTCGATCTTCTCCGCTTCATCAGGCATGACCTTCGAGAACCCAGTCTCTGCATTCTTCGGCTCGAACCAGGGTTTGATTTTTCTGTAAGCCTCGAAGAACTTCGTCTGGTCGACGACGAGGTCCTTTGTCACGGGAAGGTTCGGGAGCTGTTCGATCAGTATCTCGTTTGCCCAATCCCAGTCCACGGCCTTCTCCAGTCCTTTGAACAAGCGCAGCCCCATGGGTTTCATTCGCGTGAGCCCGTCGACCTGCGTCCTGCACGCCAGTCTGGGCTCTCTGTTGATGGTCATCGCGCAGCTTCCGCACACGGCTCCCCGGCAAGAGTACCTAAAGGCCAGGCTGTCATCGTGAGTCTCTTGGATCTTGAACAGGGCGTCGAGAACGGTCATCCCAGGGCCCGTGGATACCTCGTAGGTCTCGTAGCGTCCACTTAGCCCGTGCCTGCCCGATCGCAGGATCTTGAACTTCATCAGTAAACACGCTCCTTGACCGGGAACCTTCCCAGCCGCACAGGTGTGTAGGAGAGGTTCAGCTCTCCATCGACCATGCTTGTGACCGAGTGCCTCAGGAACCTCGAGTCGTCTCTCTTGGGAAAGTCAGTTCTGAAATGTGATCCTCTGCTCTCCTCCCTTGCCAGTGCTCCGATCGCGACAGCGTGCGCCGCCACGAGCATGTTCCCAAGCTCATTGTACCTGACAACTGCCTGGTTGAAATCCTTCTCTGTGTCGCTTACACTGATCCCTTCATAGAGGGTCGAGAGTTCTCGGAGTCTCCCGAGCCCTGACTTCATGTTCTGAGACTCCCTGAAGATGCCAAACGATCTCGTCATCAGCTCTTTCAGCTGGGTCCTTATGGTGGGCACGGAGCTCGGGTCCTTGCCTCCCATGACAGACTCGATTCTCCTCTGCTCCTCCTTCAAGGCAACAGTCATGAGCTGATCTTCCTGACCCCGTTGCAGCTTGATCTCGCTCGCACTTTTTCCAGCAATCTTTCCGAATACCAGTGTCTCCAGAAGCGAGTTGCCTCCCAGCCTGTTGGCTCCGTGGACACTCACGCACGCGCTCTCGCCAGCGCTCAGCAGCCCCCAGATCCCTGTTCGGCAGGAGATGTCGACTGCGATCCCTCCCATCGAGTAGTGTTGCCCGGGTTGGACCGGTATTGGCTGGTCGATCGGGTCGATGCCAGCGAAATCGATGGAGATATCCCGGATCCCTGGGAGTCTCGAGCGTATCCGCTCTGCGCCAAGATGCGTAAGGGTCAGTTCCACATACCCTCCCTCGAAGCCTCTTGCCTCATCGATCTCTGTCTGGATTGCTCTGGCGACGATATCTCTCGGCGCCAACTCCATCGCGTCCTTGGCGTATCCCGCCATGAATCTCTCGCCTTTCCTATTGTGCAAGAAGCCGCCCTCTCCCCTCCCGGCCTCTGATATCAGGATGTTCGTGCCCATGAGCGTCGTTGGATGGAACTGAACGAACTCCATGTCCATCAAGGGCGCGCCAGCCCGAAGCGCCATCGCAGCGCCATCTCCAGTGTTGATCAGGGCGTTCGTAGATTTCGAATATACCCTTCCGTAGCCACCTGTGGCGATGACGATGGATTCGGCTCTGAATGGGACTATCTCGCCAGTCGGTATGTGGTACGCTATCAGGCCGATAGCCTTGCGAGATCCCACGACCAGTCTGAGGACGAACCATTCCTCGAAAACCTTGAGTCCAGTCCTTACAGCCTGCTGGTATAGCCCGTGGAGGAGGTTGTGGCCTGTCTTGTCGGCGGCATAGCAAGTTCGCGGATAGCCGGCGCCTCCGAAAGGTCTCTGCGCAATTCCCCCATCGGGAGTCCTGGAGAACATCACGCCAAACCGGTCCATCTCGAGGATTATGTCGGGCGCCTCATTGCAGAGAATCTCCACGGCGTCCTGGTCGGCCAGGTAATCGCTCCCTTTGACGGTGTCGAATGCGTGTGCCTCCCGCGAGTCCGTGCTGGAAATGGCAGCGTTGACTCCTCCTTGCGCCGCGCCTGAGTGCGAGCGGATTGGATGCACCTTTGATATCAGGGCGACCTCCCTGGTCTTCTGAGCTTCCAAAGCTGCCCTAAGGCCTGCGAGGCCTCCGCCGACAACGACTACATCGAATTCGTACATCTGATTCCCTTGGATCGCCTAGTTAGGAACCATCATCGCTTCTTCGAGTCTAGGTACTTCTTGAACGGATATGTCTTCAGCCCGATCTCCCCTTCCCCAGGGGCAGGGTATTCCTCCTTGTACTCCTTCTTCGCCAGCCCGAGCTCTTTCTTTGTCAGGCCTTTCGCCTTCAGCCCATAGGTCTGCATGAGCCAAGTGTCAAAATCGAACCTCAAGGTCGCACCCGCGCCGTTGAGTGCGTTCCTCAGGTTTTAAACCTGCCCCGAAGGTGGCCCCTCCAAGTCCCAAGGAGCAGGGTGCAGTTCGTGGATGTCTTCGTAATCTACATCCTTTCGAGGATGTAGATCGTCGCCAGGTCGTTCTCAGTCGGCTGCTCGGAAAACTTGTACAGCTTCCCAAGCTTGATCAGGAGGTCGTTTCTGTCCTCTCCGGGCTTCCCCTCGAGGTCGTACTCAAGGAAGGCCATCGGGAGGTCCCTCATCTTCATGGTGGTCGCAAAGATGACATGCGCCTGGAAACGCTTCTTGGGGCTCACGACCTCCACCCGCTCGTCGGGCACGTACTTCAGGTCTCCCCTGTGGATCCTTATCGTCGCGAAGACCCTGTCGTCGAGCTTCTTCCAGTCCTGCGAGAACATCATGCTTCTGACTTTCATCGCTATCCCTGTTAATGGGTAACATTTCTACAACTTAATCCTTGCCTCTGAACCATGATTCTTTACCGCGCCCACGGTCCAACAATGCTAATTAGCCTGGAAGGCGACTAGGGCAGTGACTCTGAGGACGGAGAGGGGGAGGATCAGCAATGAAAGCAGGGTCTGTAGCAGTAGCTGTAGTCGCACTGTTTCTGATGTCGAGCATGTTTCTAGCGCCGAGTGTCAACGCCAAGAATCCGCAGGCCAAGTGGTTGTTCCTGCTCTATCTCGATGCGGACAACAGCCTTGATGTCTACACGGGGGCGCACCACATTTCAGTGGTCGAGGACGACTTCAGAGAACTGCAGTCTGTCGACCCCACATCTGATGTCGTCGCCTATGTCCTCGTCGACAGGGTGGGCGGACCTGCCAATCTGTTCAAGGTCAACAAGGGCTCCTTCGAGGAACGGACGGATTTCGCGTTAGACGAGAAAGAGGCCAACATGGGCAATCCCGAAACCCTCAGGAGCTTCGTCACCTACGCTCAGGCGGCTTCTCCGGCTGACCACACGCTTCTAATCTTCTGGGACCATGGATCGCCTAGAGGCGTCGCCTCGGACGACCACGCAGATGAGGCAGGCGCGACGGACTACCTCAGTCAGTGGGAGGTGGTCAGCGCACTCTCGGGCCTCAAGGTCGATGTCATCGGTGCGGACGAATGCAATGTCGGTCACACCGAGGTCGCATACGAGTACGCGGTGGGCCTCAGCACGGACTACCTCGTTGCAGCAGAGACCTATACGGGCTGGACAGGGTTCCCGTATGACGCGATCCTCAGAGAACTAACGACCAGCCCAGGGATGTCCGCGCGCGATGTAGCCAAGATGATGATCGAGCAGACGATGTTGCTCCTCAACAAGCCCCCGTACAGTGGCGAAAGGGTCAACACGCACAGCGCAATCGACCTGAGCAGGATTCCGGAGCTAACGTCGGCACTCCGGGACCTCACCGACCTTCTCATCGCCCACATGGATACCAACGCCAATGTGGTCTTCAGGGCTCGGGGTGTCGCTCAGTATGTTTATGGTGCGAACGCCATGAACTTGGTCGACCTAAGAACCTTTGTGAAGAGCATTTGGAGCCAGACTAGCTCGGAGCAGATAGGAAACGCGTGCGCGCGCGTGATAGATGTCTTCGACGAGACAATCATTGCCGTCCACGCTACTGCTCCTCTGCAGGGCATCGTTCATGGAATGGGGATCGGCTTGCCGAACCACTCGTGGGAGATGCCCAGCTACTATGGAGACTTCAAGTTCGCAGACGAGGGCTGGATGGACTTCCTGGAGGCCTATTCGGCCGTTCATGGATCGGTCTAGGCTGTGGAATCAGAGCGAAGGCCGCTAGAAGCGGCTTTCAACCTCTTCGATTGAACCCTTTTTCGATATTCTTATCGTTGATGAGGAGCAAAAGAAACATATTCGATTAGTCGATAGCTGTTCAGGGACAGACTATGAGCAGAGTACTCGTGATATACGATTCAAGGACGGGGAACACGGAGAAGATGGCCAACGCCGTGGCCGATGGAGCGCGGTCGATCGATGGGACCGAGGTCGTCGTTCGGACTGTGGACAAAGCTAAGGTCGACGATCTGTTGGGATTCGACGCGATAATCCTAGGGTCGCCTACGTACTACGGCAATGTCTCAGGGAAGCTCAAGGAATTCATCGACAAGACCTACAAGATCCACGGGAAGCTTGAAGGGAAGGTTGGAGGCGCCTTCACGAGCTCGGGTTTGACTGCAACTGGAGCGGAGACAACGATTCTATCAATCCTGCATGCGCTGCTCATCCATGGCATGGTGGTGCAAGGTAGGTCCGATGACAAGCATTATGGCCCCGCTGCCGTGGAATCTCCGAAGAGGGAAGAGACGGAATTCTGCAAAGAACTAGGAAGAAGGGTGGCAACACTAGCAGAGAAGCTTGGCAAGTGATGAACGGTTGGGTCACCCCCACCTCTCTATCAAATAGCCGGCCCTCCTTTATTTCGGTCACGTTGGTCGTCTTGACATAGTTTCCTGTCAAGACCTTTGACGCAGAGGCAATGATCCATTCTGGCTTCACTGAAAATGAGATATAGCCCCGCATCCATAACATATCCTGCCAAGAGGAGGAAGGTTTGACATGAGACTTTGGAGATTGATCGGAGCACTGCTTACACTGGGAATTGTCCTGCCATCCGCACCTGTGATTGGAGCGGACGCCGGGATCGGAGTGGGCGATTACTGGGAATATGAGGTGACCGTTCAGATGCCAATTGGCGACGTTGACATGGGGATTCCGATGGAATTCACGCTCCAGGGCGTCGCCAGATTCGAGATCATGAGCAAGACCACGGAGGCCATTGCAGGCACTGAAACGGAGGTCTTGAACGCAAAAGCGAATCTCACGGTCGTCATGAGTGCTCTGGGAATCACTTTCATGACGATGGATTTCAGAGTGATGGCTGGATTCATCGAGTCCAGTTTCGATATGTCGTCATTCGCCATGGTAATGAACACCTCAACCCCCGCACTGGGGCCGATGCCTGCGTCCTATTCCGAAATCGGTATCATTGCCAACCTGACCCCAGCTCTTGACATCTTCGCTGGCGACAACGACCTGAGTTCAGGTTCAAATTGGACCAGCCACAGCACGATGTACATATCCTCTGGTTGGATGAACAGCAACGGAACGAACGAGTCCTCCGGAGCGAGCTTTGAGGATATGTCTGTTGGCTTCGGAGTTAATGATACCGATGTCTCTGTTACCGTTCCGGCGGGGACCTTCTCATGCACGAAGATTGAGTTGCAGAACCCGGGAGGCTCACCGATATACCTCTACTACGCGGAGAAGGCCAATTTCTACGCGAAGATGGAGTCCCGGAGCGACTTGGGCAACGTTACGGCAGAATTGAAGAGTTACTCCGTTGGTAGAGGTGGGGGGATACTCAGTGGCACAACTGGCATGCTCATCGTGGGCGGGCTTGTGGCCGTCATCGTGATCGTTGTGGTCGCGCTCATACTCATGAGAAAGAGGGGTGCTGGAAAGGCCCCGATGCAGCCCGCGCAGCCAGCAGAGATCCCGCCTTCTCCTCCCCCGGGACCGCCTCCTGGGCTATGAATACAGTATCAGTGGCCTGAACGGGAGTATCCCCAATAGAACTCCATGCCGAATCGCAGGATTAGGTATGGGTCTAACCGGATTTGAGCTCACGGAGCGGGCTGGCATGTGCGAACGAGGCACACCGATTCTCGCCTTAGGAGTCCCGGGAACGGCACTGATGTGAAATTCTCCAATGACGGAATCAGAGCCCCCTGCGCAGAGGACAAGAATGGCTTCTTCGCTGTACCGACTCCTTATATCGCCTAGCCGGACAGTGTATGTCGCGTGGACTTCATTCAGGTGTCACAGGCAAATCATTTGACTGAATATCTGCTAGGAATTCCAAAGCCCAAGCTGCTATTTGTGTATCTTGCAGAGGGAACCCTTGGTACTGATTAATATAGTGTCGAAGTGATTTCTTAAGCTGGGAACCATGGCGACCATCAGGGGAGATTCTCTTTCGGGATCAGCACGGGCTAGGATATACGCGCTTGTGATATGCGTTCTTATGGTACTGTCAGCAGCTCCATTCATGATCGCATTGTCTGCGAGTGCTGGGAACGGATCTCAGGGACCAACAGCAATTGCTGTCGCCGCCCCTGAGTTCATGAATTACATACACGTGAACAATTTCATGTTCGACCCATTGCTTCAGATGCCTGAGATTCCAGATTCACTGTCATTCGGTTCAATCTCCGCCCTTGAGCAGGCCTACTACCTTGTCCAGCTCAAAGGGCCGATCACGGAGGACATGAAGGCTGCGTTAGGCGCGACCGGCGTTTCTGTCCTCCAATACATCAACTACAATACTTTCGTCGTGAAAGGCGACGGTGCATCAATCGCCAGGGCCGAAAGCCTCTGGTGCGCCAGATGGGTGGGCGTTTTCGAGCCCGCATACAAGATAAGCCCGAGGCTCTCCTCCGATTTCGACAAACTCCTCGAGACAATCGAAGCGAGCTCGGGCACTTCGAGCTCGTCAGCGCAGGTCACATACATATCCGGTGGACTGTCGAATACTGCAGTTGAACAGAGCGCACTGTTCGATTCATCCTCATTGGCAGAGAGATCCAGCGCGAGCACAACAGCAACACACTCCGCGGGCATATCTTCGGCGAGCGTCAATCGTGTTAGCTCGTCCGTTGGTGGTGCTTCCACGAGGACCATCGCTGTCGAGGTTCTGACGTTTGAGACGTCAAGGGTGCTGGAAGTTGCCGATGCTCTCTCTAAGCTGGGGGCTAAGAGTATCGTGTACTCGACGGCGGGCGCGGGCAAGTTGCGCGCGACTATAGACAGAGGCGCGGAGCAGGCGCTCGCTCACGAGATGGGCGTCATGTGGATTGACAGGTACGTCCAGCCTACAGTCTTCAACGATATCGCGAGATGGGTGGTACAGAGCAATGATGACATAGGCTACTCCACCCCGGTCCACGACAACGGCATCTGGGGCACTGGCCAAACTGTGACGATCGGCGACAGTGGCCTCGACTACGACCACGACGCCTTCGAGGATCCGGTGAACAGCACGCCGGGTCCCAACCACAGGAAGGTCACGGATTACTACGTGCCTTCTGACGCTGGGGGGGACTATTCCGATGAGGACATAAACCATGGAACACACGTCTCGGGCACTGTTGCCGGTGACGATGGCACATGGCACGTTTATGACGGCGATCCATTCGGTTCGAGTGGCTCCACCGGACCACACGATGGTCAGGCCTTCGACGCGCAGATACAGATGCAGGACCTCTCGACGGACGGATACTTCGTTTACCCACCAACCAACATCGCAGATATGTATTCCGAGGCTGAGAGCCGTGGATCGTACATTCACACTAACAGCTGGGGAAGCTCAGGAGCCGCGTATATTCCCGAGGCGGCGGATACTGATCAGTTCATCTGGGACAACCAGGATTTCTTGGTCCTCTACGCAGCGGCCAACCCTGGCTCTGGATCTGGCTGGATCAATCCATACTCCACCGCCAAGAACGTTATCTCAGTGGGCGCCTCGCTGAATGGAGCAATGCGCGACGATATGGCCTACTTCAGCGGCCGCGGGCCAGCATCCGATGGAAGAATCAAGCCCGATGTGACGGCCCCTGGAGTCGGGATATGGTCCGCGCAAGGTGGTGACCCTTACAATGACTCCGACACCTACTGGCAGCTGAGCGGGACCAGCATGGCAACACCTTGCGTAGCGGGTTCTGCCGCGCTAGTCAGGCAGTACTTCATGGACGGCTTCTACCCGACTGGGTCCAGTGTGCCTGTGAACGGATTCATACCGTCTGCTGCGCTCATAAAGGCCGTCCTCATAAACGGCGCCGTCGAAATGACAGGCACAGGCGCCTATGAGAACAACGAGTACTTCTACCCGAACTACAACCAGGGCTGGGGCAGGATCGACCTTGACAACGCTCTGTACTTCTCTGGCGATTCGCGCGGGCTTGTGGCCGTTGACGACAGACTTGGCCTGAGCACGGGAGCGGGCGTGACATACCAGCTCGTCATAGGTTCTGGAGACCAGCCTGTTGAGATCACGCTAGTTTGGAGCGACTATCCTGGAGTCGCCATGTCTGACCCCAACCTCGTGAACGACCTCGACCTCACTGTCTACGCTCCTGACGGAACAGTATACAGAGGCAACAAATACGCAGGATACAGCCCAGGAGAGTCGGAGCCAGACCCCGCCTCGAACGACCACCTCAACAACGTCGAAGGTGTTCTCGTCATATCTGGCGCGCAGCCTGGCATCTGGACCATCTCCGTGAGCGGCTACAATGTTCCCATGGGCCCGCAGCCCTTTGCCCTCATCATGACCGGGGCGATAGCCACACAGAAGGGAACGATCCAGATGGACAGCGCAACGTACCAGTCATCTGCATATGTCAACATCACGGTCGTCGACACGGGCCTCGACCTTGACCCGGATGCGGTGGACACCGCCACCGTGGAGATGTCGAGCAGCACCGAGACCACGCCCGAGATCGTAATCCTGACAGAGACTGCGAAATCCTCGAGCGTCTTCAGAGGCGGGATACAGCTAGACAAGAGCGCTACACCAGCGAGCGATGGCTTGCTCCAGGTGCAGAACGGCGACCTGATTACAGCAGCCTATTTCGATGCTGATGACGGCCTCGGAGGCAGCGGCTATGTCTATGACACCGCGGTTGTCGACGACACCCCACCAATCATATACAGCGTGCAGATCAAGAACGTGCGGTTCAACAGGGCGACGGTGGGATGGACAACTGACGAGCCCGCAGACTCTGTGGTTTATTGGGGCACGACTCCTCCGGCCATGAGCGCCGCCTGGAACGCGCGCTTAGTGCACAATCACACAATCAGTTTGACTGGTCTTGTTGAGAATACAACCTATTATGTCGCGGTGCAGTCGACCGATGAGGCCGGCAACACTGCGTACGATGACAACGGAACTTCATACTATTGGTTCACAACGCCTGTCAGGCCGCCGATCGCTCCTCCGAGCGATGAGTGGCCAACCTACCACAACAACGAGCCGAGGCAGGGCGTGTCGCTATCGAACTTCCTGCCTCCGGTTCAGCAGATGTGGTCTGACGGCCCGCATACAATGGCACGCTGGTCAGGCCCGGTCATGTCTGACGGCCTTCTTTATGTGACTAGCTTAGATGGCTTCGTGCGTGCGCGCGAACCGACCAGTGGCGACGTGATATGGGAACGCAACCTCGGTCAAACATACGCCTACACATGCTCGCCCACAGTAGCCAATGGCATCGTCTACGTCACAATGACGACGTCTACCGCTAGCACAGTCTATGCCCTCGACGGTTTGACGGGGGACACGATCTGGGCTGCCGACTCGTACTATTACTCGGCTAGGAACGTCATGTCATATGCCGACGGGCTTGTCTTCGCTGACACTTGGAACAACGAAATAGTGGCACATGATGCCTTGATTGGGACCATAGAGTGGGTCTACAACGCGGGAGCTTACCCAGTAGGCGGTGCCACGGTGACAGGCGGAGTGCTGTACCATGCATTGCTCAACATGAACACGGGAAATAGCTCCTTCATTGCCCTGGACGAGTCTTCGGGAGCGCTCCTGTGGTCGCGGACAATGGACAACATCGCGGTCGGGCCTCCGTTATATGCTCAGGGCAATGTGTACATCGGCACGTACTCTGGAACGATGTACGCGTTGGACGCCGCTGACGGGAGCGTCGTCTGGAATCACTCCAGCTACGGCATCATAGACTTCGGGACTCCCGCCTATGATGGCGCCGCGATCTACTACTGTGACCTCGCGGGAAGCATGTTCGCATTGGACGCGACTGATGGGTCGGTCATTTGGAGTGTGGGTGTCGGGTCTGGCGCGTCCAGCGCTCCCGCCTACGCCAACGGATATCTATACATTGCGTCCTGGGACGGCAACCTGTACACAGTGGACTCCTTCGATGGGACTGTTGTCGATTCTGACTACATCGGACCACAATCGACCTCATCCCCGGCTGTCTCGGACGGCTGGATCTGGGTGGAGGCGAATGACGGTACTGTGGCCGGATTCCTGGGCCAGGTGCCTGTGGGTATGATCCTCAGGCCTCTCAGACAGGCAATGGACGCGGTCCCCGACAGTCAGGTGGACTATCATCTCAACGTGACCAATGTCGGATATCTGGGCTCGGACACCTTCGATGCGAGTGTCAGCCTCGGAGGACTCGGCTGGATTACGGAGCTCTTCGCTTCGGACGGCGTGACGCAGTTAGATGATAGCGACAGCGACGGAATGCCGGACACTGGCGCTCTGAACACATGGCAATCCGCGGATGTGATAGCGAGAGTCACCGTGCCAGCAGGAGCGCTCGGAGGCGACTCGGACGAGGCGATGATAACCTTCGCCTCGAGCACAGACCCGACGGTGTCCAAGACGGCAGTCGTCGCGACGACTGTTCCTCCTCCCGGCGTGGAGATCGGTCCGTCCGTCTACATGCCTGCGTCTGCCGGAGATGTCCTCCTTGGCATGCTCAACGTGCAGAACTTGGGAGGATTCCCAGACACTATGGACATAACTTCGTCAGACTCTGCCGGATGGAACTACACGTTGGTGCAGTCTGATGGAGTCACGCCTTTGGAGGACAATGACACGGACGGCATTCCGGACACTGGAGAGCTGCCCGGCCTGGGCTCGGTTCTCATCGGCGTGGTCATCGATGTCCCAATAGGTGCGCCCGAGGGATCCGTTGATCGGATCACCGTATGGGCTGCGTCGTCATTGGATCCATTCCAGTTCGACTCGGCCGCCGTGGTCGTTGAGATAGCGCCGCCCCCGAACGTTGAGTGGCCCACGTATCACAACAACGATGCAAGGACCGGAGTGTCACCCTCGCAGTTCTCCCCGCCTCTTGTAATGCAGTGGGAGCAGTACGGTACGGGCATGGACGCGGAGCTGAACGGCCCCGTTATGGCGGACGGCATTCTCTTCTCGACCTCCGAGGACGGCTACATAAGGGCGATGGACCCGTACACCGGCGAGGTCCTCTGGGAGCGAATGCTCGGGGAGGAAACCTTTTACACGGGCACACCAGCGGTGGACGGAGGCGTAGTCTTCGCCACATTCTATGGCTCGTCCGGCGGCTTCGTTTACGCCCTCGACGAGCTCACCGGGGATCAGATGTGGTCTATCGGGACGTCAACATCGGGATTGGATTTCAACGCGCGCGTGCAGATGGCCGCCAGGGATGGGCTTGTGTATGGGGCCGCCTGGAACGGATACGTCTACGCCCTCGATGAGTCTGATGGATCAGTCGTGTGGAGCTACAACACGAACGGCACAATACCCTATGGTGGCGTTGCGATCGGTGGTGGATGGGCATTTATGGGAAGCCTGGACGGCTACCTGTATGCCTTCGACAAGGACACTGGAGCGCTTCAGTGGTCTACCTTCCTCGAGCCAGGAGAGATCACATCGGCTCCGCTCTACGCTCAAGGCAACATCTATGTCGGCACCCAAACGGGATCGATGTTCGCAGTCGATGCGGCTTCTGGAACCATCGTCTGGCAGGCCGGGATGGGTGCCCCGATCTCGTTCTCTACCCCCGCGTATGACGGCAACGCGATTTACTTCGGGACAGTCGGCTCCATGTTCTATGCGCTCGACCCCATGGACGGGGCTGTCATATGGTATACTCCAGTCAACGACTGGGTGCAGTGCTCTCCAGCCTATGCGAACGGGTTCGTGTACGCGACCGTCTGGGATGGCGAGTTCGTCACATTCGACGCAGCGGACGGCACCATTGTGGACTCGCAGTACATTGGATATTATGATTTCACAACGAGCCCTGCTGTCTGCGACGGCTGGGTGTGGATCACAGACTACGACGGCAGCGCCTTCGGCCTGATGGGACAGATGCCCTACGGAGCGAAGGTCGTGCCCGCGACGCAGGCAAGGGACGTCTATCCGCCTATGACGGCGGACTTCGGTATCACGGTGACCAACATAGGGACCTTCGGACCCGATACCTTCGACGTCAGCATGACTCTCGGCGTCCACGGATGGGATGCGCAGCTCTACGATGCTAACGGGACCACACTGCTGCCGGACACTGATGGCGATTTGGTGCCGGATACGGACTTACTTCCCACGGGCGGGTCTGTAACGGTGGTCGTGAAAGTCGATGTGCCAGGAACCGCGGCCATGGGTGATATCGAGAAAACTACATTGACATTCACATCCTCGAACGATCCGACGACATCCAAGGATGTGAGTGTCATCTGCGAGGTTCCACCGCCTGGTGTGGAGATAGGCCCGAACGCGTACGTTGCGGTCACGCAGGGCACGACCGCCCTAGCGAACATGACCGTGACCAACACCGGAGGGTTCGAGGACGCCATCGATATTGTCGCTGGATCGGCACACGGATGGATCGTCTCACTCTTCCAGGCCGATGGCGTGACTCCCCTGGTCGATACGGACGGCGATTTCGTCCCCGACACAGGGCTCCTTGGAGGCGGCATGAGCCTTCCGATTGCCATTGCGATAGAGGTTCCAGCTGATGTCCTGAACGGAACCCTTGACCGTACCGACATATTGGCGGCCTCGTCGGCAGATCCGAGTGCGATTGACGAAGCGATGGTGCTGTGTGACGTCTCGCCGGAATCCGCCGTCGATTGGCCGCAGTTCCAGCACGACGCATCGAGAACTGGCATAAGCCCGATCGATGTCACGCTGCCCTTCGCAGAGAAGTGGTACACAGAGCCTTTCTACAACTACCCCGACTGGTTCGGCCCGGTCATCCACGGGGGAACGGTGTTCTACTCGACAGAAGCAGGGTACATGGTGGCCTTGGACCTCCTGACCGGCGAAGTGAAGTGGGAGACCCTGCTTGGGATGTCAAGTTACATTCCATCCGGCCCGACTGTCGCCTACGGCAACGTCTATGTCGCCTTCGCCAACAACTGGAGCGGAGTGCCGACACTGTACTGCCTGGACGAGGATACTGGAATTGTCATCTGGAGCGCAGATGCCTACAACACAGGGCCGTATCTGTACACTTCAGTCGTCGCCGCTCAGGGCATGGTGTTCTGGCACGATGGCTGGGGCTACACGCTCTACGCGAACGACGCGTTCACGGGCGAGGTGCTCTGGACATATGTCATGGACGGCGATCCATGCGAAGGGCCGGCCTACTGGGGCGGGATGGTCTTCCTTGCTGACTACATGGGCAAGGTCGTGGCTATCAATGCGTTCACCGGAGTTGAGATCTGGTCAACATATGTCAATTCGAGCTTCGGCGCGCCGCTGTCGATATCCGATGGCGTGCTCTATTTGGGAGACTACGGCGGGAACGTCTATTCCTTGGATGCCTTGACTGGAGATGTATTATGGACCACCTCTCTCGGCTGGCAAATGGACTGGGCGTCCCCGATAGTGGCCGAGGGAATGGTCTACATCGGAGTGGCTTCCTATCCTGACGGAACGATGTACGCGCTCGATGAGTCCACTGGTAGCATCGAGTGGAGTGCGTACGCCTACGGCGCGCCGATATACTCGTCAGCTGCGTATTCGAACGGGATTGTGTTCTGCACTGCTGACAATGGCCATCTCTACGCATGGGACGCTCTGACGGGCTCTGTCCTGCAGGAGCAGGTCGTTGCAGAGAGCTCCGTCATGTCCTCGGCCGCTCTGGCGAACGGATACATCGTCGTGTGTGACATGTGGGGCGGAGTCACCGCTTACGGCTTCGAGGGAGTTGGCGAGGTCGACCACGTATCAGTGTCCCCAGCGTCTGCAGACGTGGGGGTAATGAGGACGGCCGTATTCGAGGGGCACGCTTACGATCTGTATGGCAACGAGGTGGCAGGTGCTGAGCTCACATGGAGCTCGTTGAACGAGCTTGGTTCTGTGGTTCCAGTATCGGACGACGGCACCAGAGCGATATACTTCGCAGGGCCGGAGGCAGGGTACGATACTGTGAGGGTGGCCTCCATGGGTCTATTCGCGGACGCAGGAGTGAACATACTAGCTGGTCTGGCGGAGGGGGTCTACGTTTCTCCCGTAATCGCCTCTGTCATTGTCGGCGCAGCGGTCCAGTTCAGTGCCGAGGTGGAAGATATGTACGGCAATGCCGTGCCTGGCGCAGAGATCTCCTGGAGCGTCCAGGGTGGAATCGGCACTATCAGCGACACGGGCCTCTTCACTGCTGGCTTGGTCGCTGGGACAGGAACTGTCGAGGCGTCAAGCAGCGGGATTGTTGGAGTTGCGGCGGTGACAATCGTCCCAGGACCTGTGGCTTCGATCACGGTGACACCGAGCGGACTGACAGTGGAAGCTGGCACCATGCGATCTCTCGAAGCGGTCAGTGTGGATTCCCACGGAAACGTCATCGAGGGCGTGACCTGCACCTGGACCTGCACTGTAGGCTCCGTCCTCGTCTTGGCAGACTCTTCCCATGCCGTGTTCCTCGCAGGGAGCGAAGCTCGCTCGGGCACGGTGACGGTCACCGGCGGAAGTCACTCCGCAACGTTGAGCGCCAATGTGACTGCTGGCCCGCTAGCATACATCGTCGTCAAGCCGTCCGTGATAAGCTTAGATATTGGCGGCAATGCGTCCCTGACAGCCAAGGGGTACGACGCCTTCGGCAACGAAGTATCCGGCCTGACATTCGATTGGACGCTCTCAGATCTGAGCCTGGGTGAGATCGCGACCGTCGGGGTTCAGACCACCAGGGCAACATTCGAGGCTTCTGGCAGCGGAAGTGGCACGATCACCGTTAGTTCCGGCGGAGTGTCTGCCCAGGTTGGCCTGTTGGTTGCCGAGAAGGCCGGGGCGGTGACAAATGCAGCCTCATCGCTCGCTCTGATAGCGATAGTCCTGGCTGTCGTGGCCATTGTTCTCGTGGCCCTAATCCTGTGGCGCAGCCGAGGACCAAAGCCAGCCTGAGATCGGTCAAACCATTTCTACTCTTTTCTCTTTCCATTACTCAATGACAGCGGATGCCCTCGCGCTTGCGTTGTGACATAGAATGACCCAGTTCAAGAGGCCGTGATCCACCACAAGCGGTGGCCGGCAATCAGACGGGCGTTCCAGACCCCTGACCACTGCCTGCCCATGCCATACATCATCGAGATGCAAAGGGAAGGTGAGGTCGCCACATTCGTGCATGAGGGTTTTCAGCACGGGTCGATCTCGCATAGACGCATCGAGATTGGCGAGATGGGCCCAACCGGATTTGAACCGGTGATCTACGCCGTGTAAGGGCGTTGTCATAACCGCTAGACCATGGGCCCTTTTGCGGAGCAGTCCTATGCGCAAGATTGTCTTAATACATTCTCTCTCATACCGCGGCTTTCTTGCCAACCTCGAAGCCCTTCGCGAACGCAACCAGGTTCTCCTTGAGCTTTCTTGAAACGTTCTGTTCTAGAGCCTTCTCAAAGTCTTCTCGGGCCAAACCAGTGATGCCTGTTCCCGCAAGCGCGCCCACCATGACGATGTTGGGTGACATCAACACACCCGCCTCGAGCGCGAGCTTGCGAGCATCGACGAAAAGGAATCTTCGCGAGATTCCTTTGAAGCCAGCCTCTACTTCTTCCGGCGTCGGATACTTCAGCTTCTGAGCCGACACGCTCAGTGGGGTTACCCTCTCCGTGGATGAAAGAACAATCGTCTTCTCGTTCGACATGCATCTCGCCCTCAAGGTCTCGAGAGCTTCGAACGAGAGTATTACATCCGCCTGGCCGTCGGGGATCAGGGGGCTGGAGACTTCGCCTATCCTAGCGGTACAGATCACCGATCCGCCTCTCTGGGCCATGCCATGAGTCTCACTGAGCAGGACATTCTTCCCAGCGGCCAAAGCAGTGTCTCCAATGATCTTCGATGCCGTGATTATGCCCTGGCCTCCGACCCCAACGAGGTAGACGTCAACCATCACTTGACCTCCTTGATGGCTTTGTACGGGCATACCTGAGCACAGAATCCGCACCCAGCACAGAGCACCTCGTCGATGGTCTGGACCTTGTCGATGCTGGATATCGCAGGGCACTGGAACTTGTCAACGCAGGTTCGACACTTCTTGCAGACTTCCTGGTCGATGAATTGCCTCTTCGCGATCGCGCCCTGTTCGTCCCTTTGCGCTATGAGCGCGCACTCTCGCCTGGAAATGATGACGGAAACGCCAGGCTGGGCAAGCGCTTCCTTGATCGTCTCCACCGTCATCTTGAGGTCATAGGGGTCGACCACTCTCATCCACTTGACTCCGCATCCGATGACCACACCTTCAAGTGAAACAGGAGAGACCTCCTCCCCGCAAGGATCCTTCGCACTACCAGGGTGCGGCTGATGCCCGGTCATCGCAGTCGTCCTGTTGTCGAGAATCATGAGCAGGAACTTGTGGCCGTGATGGACCGCGTTGATCAGCCCTGGAACGCCCGCATGATAGAACGTCGAGTCCCCTATGAATGCGATCACTGGGAGCTCATTGACTTTTGCGAGTCCTCCTGCAGTTCCAACACTGGAGCCCATGCAGACCAGGAGGTCGGCCGTGCTGTACGGCGGTGCGACACCAAGAGTATAGCATCCTATGTCTGATGCGAATATCGCTTTCCTGTTGGTCGCCTTAATGACGGCGAAGTATGTCGCACTGTGCGGACAGCCTGCACACAACACCGGTGGCCGTAGTGGCAGTTCGCATGTTTCCGTCGAAGACGTGGTCTTTGGCAGGCTCCCGATGCCAAATGCTTCTACGAGACCTCTTGACACGATCGCTTGGTCAAATTCGTGCGCTCTCGGGAACACTCCGTTGACCTTTCCGACGATCCTGGTCCTGGCAGATGTCTGTTGGGCTAGCGCTCTGACCTGGACCTCGAGCACCGGCTCCAGTTCCTCAACCACTGCCAAGAGCTCATGACTCTTTAGGAATTCGATGATCTTCTTGCTTGGAAGAGGATTGGAGAAACCGATCTTCAGAACGTCTGCCGAAATCCCCATTTCCTTTGCAGCGTCCAGAACATAGTTAGATGCAGCAGAGGATGTGATGATTCCTCGAGTTCCGCCGGGACCAATCTTCAGGACTAAATTGAATTGCGAGTCCTCCGAGAGCTGTTCTGCTCTTTTCAGGCTCTCGAGAAGTGCGAGGTGTCTCACGCGAGCCACCGCGGGGACAGTGACGAACCTCTTGGGATCTTTCACGAACTCCTTCTTGATTGCCCCTCTTGTGATCTCCCCGACCACAACCGGTCCCCTGACATGGGAGACCCTTGTTGTGGTCCTTACGATGACAGGCAGTTCGAGCTGTTCCGAGATGTCGAATGCCCGCTTGGTCATCTCGTAGCATTCTTGCGGGTTCGATGGTTCTAGCATCGGTATCCCGCCCAAGAGCGCATAGTACCTGTTGTCTTGTTCATTCTGGCTCGAGTGACATGAGGGATCGTCAGCAGTCACAAGCACGAAACCGCCGCGCGTGCCAGTGTAGGCAAAAGTGAGGAGCGCGTCTGATGCAACGTTTACCCCGACGTGCTTCATGCTGACCAGCGCACGAACCCCCGAGGTCGCTGCTCCTATCGCTATCTCGGTCGCAACCATCTCGTTGACCGAGTACTCGAAGTAGATTCCAGCCCGCTTCGCCACTCTTGCGAGCGCGTCACCGATCTCGGATGCTGGTGTTCCGGGGTAAGTCGTTGCGACAGTAATGCCCGCCTCCAAAGCCGCTCTAGCTATCGCCTCGTTGCCGAGCAGAAGCACTTTCGACCCTGGGGTAGCCTCTAGAAGCCTGTCCATGACGCTGATGTCATTGGGCGGGAGATGGAAATACCTTTTCCAGCTATCGGCAAAGGTCTTGAGAACCTAATAGCTACCAATCCTGGGGTAAGGCAGCTTCGCGCGGATTAGCCTGCTGCTCACGTTATCTTGAAATAAGGCGGAGGGAGTTCTGTCAGACCGTGGCTGGAAGGACTCTAGCTGAGAAGATATTGTCAAGGGCCTCTAGAGTGGCGGACGCGAAAGCGGGCCAGATAGTCGAGGCAGCTCCTGATTTGGCGTTTTCCCACGAGAACACCTTTCTGGTTAGCAAGTCGTTCTCAGAACTCGGAGTGGCCCAGATCTGGGACCCCAGCAAGGTCGTCGTGGTGCTCGATCACAGGACCCCCGCGAACACGATGCAGACCGCTGCCGCACACGCGAAGATAAGGCAGCTCGTTAAGGAGCTCGGGATCGAGAAGTTCTTCGATGTCGGCGAGGGCATCTGCCACCAGTTGCTGATTGAACGCGGGCTGGCGAAACCTGGTCAGCTCATATTGGGAGCGGATTCCCACACAACGACCGCAGGTGCGGTAGGTTCATTTGCGACCGGGATCGGAGCGACCGAGATGGCTGGCGTGTGGGCCATGGGCAGCCTTTGGCTCAAGATACCGGAGACGATCCTGATCTCGTTGAGCGGCCATCTCGCACATGGATGCTTTCCAAAGGACGTCTCACTACACCTCGTGTCAGTGCTAGGTCCCTCGGGTGCGGAGTACAAATGCATCGAGTTCACTGG
>Ga0315268_10002437_pt1 | contig 20928 bp, 18 predicted proteins | sample C1_top_MG_FD_204535 | JGI IMG/M metagenome (GOLD analysis project Ga0315268, IMG submission 204535) | Sediment microbial communities from Yellowstone Lake, YNP, Wyoming, USA - C1_top | ecosystem: Environmental > Aquatic > Freshwater > Lake > Sediment | place: USA: Wyoming | collected 2017-08-01
AACCGTCGTCGGGTGTTGCAGGGCGACGTCCCTGCGCACCCTCGGCGAGGTGTCACCAAAACCGGGATGTTGACAACACCGCCGCCGTCATAGACGGAATGACAAACAAGGAGCACTCGAAGGATCTTGATAACTTGCGGCGCGAAAGTTAGAGGAGTTTTTCTTCGGGGTTCAGGCGGCCGTACTCGCTGGTGTAATGCAGCGGAACGCCCATGTAGGTGCCTTTGTCGAGGTAATAAATCTCGCAACTGTCGAAGGGTTTCGAGTAGATGTGGATGCTGACGGCGCGCTGGGCATATTCCGGAAGATTGAGCACCTGGTGGACCGGCTCGGCGGGGTCAACGATGCCGGGATTGTCGGCGTTGAGCTCGTAGACGTCGGTGGGCACCAGGCGGCAGGTGGCGCGGGAGGCGTTGCGGTCTTCCACGCGGAAATTTTTCACCTGCAAACGGCCGATGGGCACGACCATCCAGCAGTTCTGGTCGCGGTGATTGTGGATGCGGCTGAACTGGCCGGTCTCCCAGCAGATGGCGATGGCTTCGAAGAGTTCGCACTTGAAAACCAGGTTGCGCGTGTAGCTGCCTTTGGAAAAGAACAAATAGGGCTGAAGCGTCTCGGGCAGAATCTTGTGGCTGCGGACGTAGTCGGCGACGCGCTCGAGGGTGAAGTCGCGCTCGGGGATTCCTGCCAGTTTCTGCACCCAATCGGAAATCGGCAGCGTCTGCGCCATCGGGGGCCTCCGCAAGATTTTTCGCGATGCACGGGATTATAGCAACGCGAGGCGAAGGCGCAAGAGAAATACACGAAGTGCAGGCGTGCTAAAATAAGTGCAACGGGGCAATCGGAAACATGCCAGTTGAGCTGCTGGGGAAATCGGCGGAGGATTTGCGTGCTCTGGCGGAGGCGTGGGGCGAACCCGCCTACCGCGGCGCGCAGATTTACCACGCGCTTTACGCTGAGAGGCGCTTCGATTTCGCGGCGATGACCAACCTGCCCGCGGCATTGCGCGAGCGGCTGGAGAGCGAAGCCCGCATTACGCTGCCGCGAATCAAGCGGCGTTACGAATCGAAAGATGGGACCATCCGGTATGTGCTCGAGCTTGGTCCGGCAGCTTCCGTCGCTGAAGCCGGTGAAGAAGACAGGACTGGGGCGGCGAGCTCGGCGCGGTTGAAACCACTCCCCACAAGACCTTCGACCATCGAGACGGTCTTCATGCCGGAAGAAGGGCGGCAGACCATTTGCGTTTCGACGCAAGCGGGCTGCGCGGTGGATTGCCGGTTCTGCCTGACGGCGACGCTGGGCCTGGTCCGCAATTTGTCGCCGGGAGAGATCATCGGACAGGTGCTGGTGGCCATCGAGGACAACCAGGGAAAACTCCTGCCGCAGACCAACGTCGTGCTGATGGGGCAGGGCGAGCCGCTGCTGAACTACGACGCGGTGATGGCGGCGATGCGCATCGTGCTCGACGCGGAAGGCATGGGGTTTTCACCGAAGCACGTGACGCTTTCGACGAGCGGCATCGTGCCGGGCATCGAACGGATGGCGCAGGAAGAGGTGCGGCCGAAGCTGGCCGTGTCGCTGAACGCGTCGTCGGATGAGCAGCGCAACCACATCATGCCCATCAACCGCAAATATCCGCTGGCCGCGCTTATCGACGCGTGTCGGCGGTACCCGCTGCGGCCGTGGGAGCACATCACGTTTGAATACGTGATGCTCGGCGGGCTGAACGATACGTCGGAAGACGCGCGGCGGGTGGTGAAGCTGGTCGCAAACCTGCGCTGCAAGGTGAACCTGATCCCGTGGAACCCCGGAGAACTGCCCTATCAGGCGCCGACAGCCGAAAGCTTGGAGGCGTTTCGCGTGCTGCTGACGGAACACGGCGTGCGCGCATTCGTGCGTTTTTCGCGCGGACAGGAAATCATGGCCGCGTGCGGGCAGTTGGCGCTGCTGGAGTCGATGCAGTAGGTGTTGCAGATTTTTCCTCATGGAGCGCCGCCTGCCAGGCGGCTGGGGTGCGAGGTGGAGCCCCGCGCGGAAACAAGGCCGGCAGGATGCCGGCGCTACAGCAAACCAATTACGGAAAGCATGCGGCCGGTGGGGCCGCCTTCACGGCGATAGCTGAAAAACAGATCGGCGCGGCAGGTGGTGCAGAGATCGCTCGCGGATATATTTTGCAGCGCGAGACCCGCGTCGAGAAGCTGCCAGCGATTGGCAGCAATGAGGTCTAGCTTCAGCCGGGGAGGCGGCGGGTCGTGGCCCGGCGGCGTCATCCACAGCCACTTCAGCGGATTGGGTCCTTCGCCAGAAGAGAGATCGTCGAAGGTGGTCATCTTGCCGTGCGGGCCGGTGGGAGTGGACTCAAACCAGTCGCGCGCGGCGGCGAATTGTCCGGCAAACGCCTGCACGACTTCGGGGCCGACTTCGTAACAGCAGCGGCCGATGCAGGGCCCGAGTGCGGCGACGACGCCGGCAGGGCGCGTGCCGAATTCCATGCGCATCCGGCCGACGGTTTTCGCCGCGATGCGCTTCAGCGTGCCGCGCCAGCCGGTGTGAATCGCCGCGATGACGCGGCGCTTCGGGTCGAAGAGCAGAATGGGGACGCAGTCGGCCGTCTGCACGCCGAGGAGCAGGCCCGGCAGGGACGTGATGACTGCGTCTCCGCGCAGCGGATGCTCAGGCTGGGCGCGCAGCGTGTGAATGACGTCGGAGTGCACTTGGCGCAGTGTGAGCAGATGCAAGCTTTCGGCCCGGAGGGCGGCGAAGAAGCGGTGACGGTTGGCAGAAACTGCGGGGCGTGAGTCCCACTGCGTGAAGCCGAGATTCAGGACGCGGTCGCCCTGGTATTCGCTGGCGCCACCGGGACGCGTGCTGAAACCGTGGACGAGTTTGGGGAATTTGCGCAGCGACTTCGCCTGAAGAATCTGCAACTCGCCTGCGTGGAGGTTATGCCAGGCGCCGGCTGCGTTCGGCCTGCGCTGCGGCCGAGTTTGGGTTCGCTTCTTCACGAGTCACGTTATAATCTGGCTGCGGAGTTGCATTCTACCGGGAACTGGCCGCGAAGTATCGGGGCAAGCGGTCTAGCGAACCGCGAGAATGTTTGCCGGTGCAGCACAATGCAGCCACCGCTGGAGCGGCCGAGGGGAAGACTGAGTCAAAGTGTCGAAGCGTCAAAGTGTTCAAGTGGCAGAGGCCGAGACTCCGAGCAGCGTGCTGACACTTCGACAGTTCGACACTTCGACATTTTGACGCCTATGATTGTCGGCTTGGGTGTGGACATCGCAGAAGTGGACCGCATCAAGCAGGCTATCGCCCGCCACGGCCGTGGCTTCGTCGAACGCGTCTTTACACCCGCAGAGATTGCCTACTGCGAACGCCATCGCAACGCTGCCGAGCGCTACGCAGGCCGGTTCGCCGCCAAAGAAGCGGCGATGAAGGCGCTGGGCACCGGCTGGCGCAAGGGCGTGCGCTGGCTCGATGTCGAGGTGACGCGCAACTCCAGTGGCAAGCCGTCGCTCGCGCTGCACGGTGTCGCGGGGCAGTTTGCCGAAAAACTCGGCGTGAAGCACATCTCCCTCACCATCACCCACAGCGGGAATACCGCGCTCGCGCAGGTTATCTTTGAAAACTAGTGCCGTTCCAACTTGTTGAGCCTATGAGTTCACGGGTCGTAGGGGCGCTGCTTGCCGGCCCTGAGCGATGCCGAAGGGCTGCGCCCTTGCTGATAGCCTTGCTTATCAATTAGTCCCCAATAGTTGGAACGGCACTAGTGGCGAGTAACGAGAGGGAAAGTCAGCTCCTACCCAGCAGATCTCCAACAAGATGACTATTTGCAGTGCCGGTGAGGCGGACGGTGAGCCAAGTGTTGCGCGGGTGGGAGCCGGCGACGCGAACTTTCAGGTAGTTGCTGGTGATGGCTGGGGTCCAAAGGTTTTCTCTGTAGCCCGCCTCTTTAGAGGCGGGGATTTCCGCACACGGCGAACTGCCCCGCGTCTGAAGACGCGGGCTACATTCCTCGCGTGACGCCTGCAGTGTGAGGACGCGGAGGGTGCGGCCGACGTGCGCGGCGCGAAAGGCGGCGGCTTTTTCGGCGGCGAGCGAGCGGAGTTCTTTGCTGCGCTGCTTCGCGACGCGCGGCGGAACCGGGTCGGGAAGTGAGGCCGCGGGCGTGCCGGGGCGCGCGGAAAATGCGAAGACGTGCAGGTAAGTGAAGGGCATTGCGCGCACGAATTCGACGGTAGCGCGATGGTCAGCATCGGTCTCGCCCGGGAAGCCCACGATGAGGTCGGCGCCGATGGCGGCGTCGGGCAGAAGTTTGCGGATCAGCTCGAGGCGGCGCGCGTAGTGCTCAGCGCGGTACCAGCGATGCATCTTTGCCAGAATGCGATCGGAGCCGGACTGCAGCGGGATGTGGAAGTGGCGCGCGATGCGGTCGGAGGAAGCGACGAGTTCGACGAGGTCGCGCGTGATGTCCATCGGCTCGACTGAACTGAGGCGTAACTGTTCGAGTGGCGTCTCGTCGAGGATGCGGCGGACCAGGTCGGTTAGCTCGATGCGTCGCCCCGATGAATCGGGGCGGGGCTCAAGGTCGTGGCCGTAACTGCCGAGGCTGATGCCGCTCAGTACGATTTCCTTATAGCCCGCGCCGGCTAGCTTGCGAATTTCCTCAATCGCTTGCGCTGGCGGCAGGCTGCGACTGCGCCCACGCACAAACGGAATTACGCAATAAGAGCAACGGTAGTTGCAACCGTCCTGGATTTTCAGGATGGGTCGCGTGCGCCCTGCGCCGAGATCACTTTCGCCGCCTTCGATGGGTGCTACGAGCACAGAATCGAGCGCGAAAACGTCGCCGGTGAGGATGGGGGCGAGTGGAGGCTGCGCAGGCTGGAGTTGTGCGAGAGCGTTTTCGTGGACAGACCTGGAGGTCTGTCCTACAAGGCTTCGAATTTCGGGCTTGTGGGAATTGCCGACCACCCAGGCGACACCTTCCATCCGCGCGAGTTCTTCCGGGGCGCGCTGAGCGTAGCAGCCGGTGACCACGATGCGCGCGTCGGGATTTTCGCGGTGGAGGTGGCGGATGGCCTGGCGGGCCTGCGAATCGGCGGAGGCGGTCACGGTGCAGGTGTTCACCACGACGAAATCGGCGCCCGCACGCGAATCGGCGCGTGCGCAGCCGCGTTCAACGAGCTGGCGCTCGATGGCGGCGGCGTCGGCCTGTGTGGCGCGGCAGCCGAAATTGACGATGTGGAAGCTCGACATCGGCAGTACCAGTCAAGAGTGTACAGGCCGCGCGCCGAAGTGTCCAAGTGTCGAAATGTCCTAGAGTCGCAGAGACGCCGAAGTCAGAAGTCGGGCTTGTTGGCGGAGCGCATCTTGCGCGGCTCAAAAGTGACGCGCAGATCCAGAGAGTTGGGTTCCTGTCCGCGGTGGGTCTTGGCGGTGGCGCGGCAGCGGAAAACGACCCGCGAAGTGTCCGGCGGAATCGTGGGCACGCCGTTGATCTTTCGCAGGAAAAAGAAGAGGACGCGGTCTTCACCGGCCAGGGTGCCTTCGCGGAACTGCACATCAATGGCGTCGAGCGGCATTCCGTTGGGCAGTTCGAGATAGACCGCAGGTTTCAAATCGTCCTCCGCATCGCGAAGGATGCGCAGGGGCTCGCTGCCTTCCACGGCGATCACGAAGTAATCGATGGGTTCGGCTTTCAGCGGGGCGTCGCCCGGCGCGCGGCCTTGCAATTGGGCGAGCCGCTGCTCAGCGAGCCGCAGCGTCCTCGACGACCACCAGCGAACTGTGGGCCGCGCGGGCAACTCCCTGTCCCACGCAACCTGCGGCCCTTCGATTGTGCGAACGCCGTGAGGCTTCTCGACGCGCTCCTTGGTGATGGGGTTTTCGCGAATCTCTTTGAATTCGATGCCAACGCTGAACTTGGCCGGAGACCACGGCGAGTCGAAGAGGATGGCCGTGACATCTTTCAGAGTCCACTGCTCGGGCTTCTTATCCCAGGGGTCGCCGGCGCGGGCACTCACGGGAGCCAGCGACGCCGCCAGAAGCAGCGCAACGATTCCGCGACGCCAACTCAGGGCATCTGGGGGCCACAGGCTCATTCCAGTGACCTCACGAGAAACTGGAAACTGCCTGGTCACAGGGATGCGCAAGGTCGAGGGCGGGTTGCGTCGCGAGGCAATGACGCGGGTGGCGAGCGGTGAAGAATTCCGCTAGAATTCGAGTCGCGATGAAAGCGAAGACGCTGAAACGAATCCTGTACTTCGTGATGGCCGCGGTTTTTCTGGGCTTTGCTGGCTACCAGTGGGCGCACGCTGGTCTGACATCGGATGCGTATGTGGCCGGTGGAATCGGCGCGTTGATGGCCATCATGGGTGCGACCGGCGCGGGTTGATAGCGGTGCGGCTCCGCGGTGCGGAGCGAGAGAAGCGAGAATGATCAGGGGCGCGACAAGCGCCCTTTTTTTTGTGCCGCGAAGCAACCGGATGCCGTGCTGACTGCAATCCGCCCGGAGGTCTGCGGGCACAATTGGTGGTTTTGTGTCTGCGGCGTATACTGCGCGACGGGTTGCGCTCGATGAACCGGAAAACCGTCGCGAGCTGGTGCCTCTACGACTTCGCCAACTCGTTTTACGTCGTGCTGCCGGCGGTGGTCTGGCAGGTCTATTACCAGCAGAGAATCGTCGGCAACGAAGCGGGTCAAGGCGACCTGTGGTGGGGCCGCGCGATTTCTCTTTCGATGTTCCTGGTGGCGTTTTCTTCGCCGATGATGGGCGCCATCGCCGATTACGCGGGCGTGCGCAAGCGCTTGCTGGTGCTCTACACGCTGGTGGTTGTGGGGGGCACGTGCCTGATGAGCACGGTCGAGCCGGGAATGGTGAAGTGGGGCTTCGCGGTGACCGTGATTTCCTACGTGGCCTTCGAAGGCGGGCTGGTGTTTTACAACGCCTACCTGCCGGAGATTGCGCCGAGCGATTACCAGGGACGCGTCAGCGGCTGGGGATTCGCCACCGGATACGCCGGGTCGGCGATCGCGCTGATCATGGCCTGGCTGCTGGCGACGAGGAGTCTCAATGCGGTGTTCTACACCATCGCGGCGGCTTTCGTGATTTTTGCGATGCCGGCGTTCCTGTGGTTGCCGGCGGACGCGCCGCCGCGCGTCACTGTTTTCCAAGCGGCCGCGGGCGGAGTGCGGGAGTCGTGGCGAACGTTTCTGGAAATATTGCGCGTGCGCGAATTGCGACGTTTTCTGGGCGCCTACTTCTTCTTCGAAGACGGCGTGAACACGGTCATCATTTTTGCGGCGGGCTTCGCGGTGCAGACGATGGGATTTTCGCAGCGCGAATCGATTGCGCTGTTTTTGGTAGTGCAGATTTCGGCGCTGGCGGGCGCGTGGCTCTGGGCGCATCCGACCGACCGCTACGGCCCGAAACGCGTGCTGCTGGCAGTGCTGGTGCAATGGGCGTTGGTGGTGACCTGCGTCTATTTCGTCCAGACCAAGCCGCAATTCTGGGTCGTGGCGGTGCTGGCCGGGACGGGTCTGGGCGCGATCCAAGCCGCGTCGCGCGCGTTCATGTCTTCACTGATTCCCAAAGGACGCGAGGGCGATTTCTTTGGCTTCTACTCGCTGTGCGGCAAATCGGCGGCGATCATTGGCCCGGTGCTGTTCGGAAAAGTGTCGAGCCTGGCGGGGAACCAGCGGGTGGCGGCGCTGTCGATCCTGGCGCTGTTCGTGATCGGTGGAGTGCTCGTCAGCCGCGTGCGTGCAGGCGGGCCGACGGCAGGTACGGCGGCAGGGAGCCCTCCCTCAACGGGCTGAAAACTTCAGAAGCGTTCGGTTTCGAGCTCGGTGCCGCTGAAAGTTTCTGGTTTTTCCGGCTGAGCGGGCGCGTGTTCGGCGCCGCGTCAGGGGATGGCGTTGCGGATGATGTCGTAGATCGCGTTCGTCTTTTCGTTCATCAGGATGACGTTGCCGGCGACGACCACACGGCGCAGGCCCGTCGGTAAGATGCGCATCTGCTTTTCGAGCGTGGGCGGCAGCGGCTGAATCTTTTTTTGCAGACCGGGCGGAAGCGTACCCTTCTCACGAAGTTGACGCTCGAGCCCTGGAGGCAACTTTTCACGCTTGGCAAGTCCCGGGGGCAGGCCACTGCGATTGGTGCGGAACCAATTGGTGACCAGGGTGCGTTCTTGCTTGGTAAAGACCATCTGCGCTTCCGGCAGGACCCCGCGGATCTTCTCGCCGGCGGTTTTTGATTGGGGCTCGCCGCTCTTCTGGGCCTTCTGCGCAGCGGCCGGGATCGTGACGAGCAGACCGAAAGCTACCAGCAGCGCGAGTCCGAGCTTTGCTTTCATGGCTATCTCCTCTTCGCAACCGATTCGAGGCTGGGCGGTCGATCTGATTTTACTCCTTTGATGCTGGCGCGTAATCAAACAGTTGTCGAGCGGTGTGGCCGATACGTAATCGATTGGAAAGGAAAGCACTTGGGGAAAACTACCACTTTCGTGTAATCTGCCCAATCATGCGGCTCGAGCCTCCCGACAGCCGGCGGAAGTATCCACGGATTATGCTCCCGAAAGGGATGTGGGTGGCGTGGCAGGCCGGGGCCGACCGCGCGGTTTCGCGAGTGAAATCGCTGAGCTTGGGCGGTCTGTTCATCACCTCGCACAATCCGCCTCCCGTGGGCACCCTGGTGAAATTGCTGTTTGAAGTCCCCGGCGGAGAGGTGCGCGCGCGGGGAATCGTGAAACGATCCGTCCCCGGCCAAGGAATGGGCATCCAGTTTTCGAATATGGGCCACGACGACCGGGCGCGGTTGCACCAATTGTTGAGCCGGCTGATGAAAGAACTGGAAGACTACACGTCCGACTCGACCCCGACCCAACAGAATTCCGCCTAGAAAGCTAGTGCGCGAGGCGGCAGCGGGCCCACACTGCACGCTCTCCGGAGGGAAGCTCAGCGCTGGGGGTAAATGTAGGCCTCAAGCATGTCGGCGCGAGCCTTGTGGTCGGAAGCGATCACACGCAGCAAGTCGGTGACGGAAATCATCCCGCGGTAAACGCCTGCCGCATCCAGCACGAGTAGATGATAGATGCCGTGCTTTTCCATTAAGCGCATGCAGTCCTCGAGCGGCATCTCCAGGCCGACGGTAATCAGGTCAGGGGTCATGATCTCCGAGGCGCGCATCCAGGCGGGGCATTTGTTTTCCGCGCAAACCTTGTCGGAAATGTCGCTCTGGGACAAGACGCCGACGAGCTTGGCGTGCTTGTCCAGAACACCGACAGCGCGGACTTCCTTTTCCCGCAAGTAGCGGGCGGCTTCATGCACGGTGGTGTCGTCGGTTACGGAGTAGACGTCTTTTCGCGAGGCGATCAGGTCGCCAACCTTCATGGCGCGGCTCCTTCTCCAGTGAGATGGCGGGAATGGTAGGACGAGTGGTGGGAACCGCGCAACCGAAAAAAGTCCGGCAGTTGGGTGCGACCCCCGAATCACATGGGTTCGGGAAGAACCTGTGGCGAACCGATCCAAATGAGTCTGGCACTTCGCCCAAATCGAAAGGGGCCGTTGTGAACCTCCGGCCTGAGACTACCGTTGATTTTTTCGTGAGAAAGGCGCCCTCCGAAAGCCCCTACAGAAAGATGCTAAGATAAAAGTATGGAATCGGTGGAGCGCCCGGCAAAACGACTCGGCCCGCGAGGCATCCTTTCAGTGACCGGCCTGTTCGTTTTGATGGTGGCGCTCGGCGTGGTGACTTGGGATCGCATGTCCCCCCACTCAAGCCCGTTGAACCATTTCTTTCGCGGTGAACGTCTTCCTGCCGTGCCGCGGCGCGAACGACCCAGCACGTTACCGCCTGAGCTTTTCAGTGGCCAGGCAGCGCGGGCATACAGATTTGCCAGCGAGCGGCCGGATCTGCTCGAACAGATCCCCTGCTATTGTGGCTGTTACTTCACGCAGGGGCACCAGAACTTGCTTGACTGTTTTCACGATCGCCACGCAGCAATGTGCGAGATCTGCCAAGCGATTGCCTTGCGGGCTGCGGATCTTGCCAAAGCGGGCTACGGCATTGAAGACATCAAAGCCGTCATTGACAGAGAGTTCGCGCAGCAGGAGAAGTGAAATGTGGTGCTCGAAGGGGCGCCCTTCGGTCCGACTTGTGTGGGAAACGGAAGACGTCGGAGCAGGCGAGTCAGCTAGGAGGAAGTATTCTCGGCGCGGATGATGTCGTACTTCTCGATCACGGCGGCGACGCCAAGACGTTCTTCGTGATCCTCTTGCTTTTTGTCCACCCGGACAACCCTCCCGTGGGCGCGGATGAAAACCTCGGTGCCATGCGTAATTTCTGCGGGCAAGGTGAGCATGAAGTCGATCTCGCTGCCCGCCTTCAGATCTTCATCAATCGTAAAATAAACCCCGCGGGTAGAGATATCCCGGGTCTTACCGTTGCGTGATTCCGCCTGGGTCTTGGCCGAAGTCCGAATAACGACGGGAAGGGAAAGCTCGTATCGTCGGGCTACACGGCGCTCACTCATGAGAATCTCCCTCGCTCGGTGAGATGTGGCAACGGCTACACCCCCCTGTGAGACTTAGCAATTGCGGTTCCACGAGGACGTGGGAACAGCGGGGTCTCCTGGCCGCCGGGGATTCCACACGATGCATTCGACGCTCCCCGAATCTGCACCTTGGGAAGCCAACAACTTGCTGAGAATAAAACACTAAGGCACCAAGACCTTTGGCGCTTGAGAACAGCCTCCCCCACAGGCGTGCAGGTTCCCCAAAGGGCCCCCCATCTCGGACTCCTGTAGATTAGGATTGCTGGCTGAAAACTGGCTCCCTCCAATGCCTTGAATATGCAAACGTTTTCACCCGTCCGAGTCAGTCTTGACGGCTCCCCCCAGGCTGTCCCGGTGCGGATCGCGCTGCCCGGGGTGCGTCCAGCTTGAATTGACGAATCTTGTATAAGAGCGCCTTGTAGCTGATTCCGAGCATCTGAGCGGCCTCTTTTCGTCGCCAATTGGTTTTTTCCAGTGCGTCGGCAATCGCCTCCATCTCGGCCTCGTCCTTTAGGCTCCGCACTAATGCCTTCAGCCCCTGCTCCTTCTGCGCGGGGGCCTCTTCGCGCGGTGACGTTTGCCGATGCGAGGAAGCCATTTCCAACAGTTCGCGCAGACTCCCGCGATCGTCTTCCAGGATGACGTAGCGTTTCACGAAGTTTTCGAGTTCGCGGAGGTTACCGGGCCAAGGGTAGCGCATGGCTGCTTCCAGCAGCTGATCGGAGGGAACCGGCGGGTGCTTAGCGAATTTCTCGCTGTATTTTTCCAGAAAGTGCCGGAAGAACATCGGAATCTCGGGCGTACGTTCGCGAAGCGGAGGGACAGTGATCGAAAAGACGTTTAGCCGATAATAGAGATCTTCTCGGAAACGGCCGGAGGAAAGGGCATCGCGGACCTTAACGTTGGTGGCGGCCAGCACGCGGACGTCGCAGGTAACCACCTGCCGTGCCCCCAAGCGAGAGAATTGGTGGTCCTGGAGGACATGGAGCATCTTGGCCTGAAGCTGTGTACTCATCTCCGCGATCTCATCCAGAAAAATCGTGCCCTTGTTGGCCAACTCGAACTTGCCGGGCTTGGCGCGGAGGGCGCCGGTAAACGCGCCCTGCTCGAAACCAAACAGCTCGGACTCAAGAAGCTCGCTGGGCAGTGCGGCGCAGTTTACTTTGATGAATGGCTGCGCGGCGCGGGGGGAACGCATGTGGATCATGCGGGCGACAACTTCCTTGCCCGCCCCGCTTTCACCCATGATGAGCACGGGCACGTCCACGGGTGCGATCTGCAGGATTTGCTGCCGGATCTTCACCATTTGCGGGCTGGCGGCGAGAAAGCTGAGGTCTTCGGTGAGCGCCTCACAGTACTCGCGCAGGGCGCGATTCTCAGCGCGGAGCAGCTGCTTCTGCTGGCATTTCACCATGGCCGCGTCGAGTTCGGGTTTCTCAAAAGGCTTGGTCAAATAGTCGAGGGCGCCGAGGCGAATGGCTTCGACGACAGTACTGACTTCGTTCGAGCAGGAGAGCATGACGACGTTGAGCGAACGGTCGACCTGCATCAGCTGGCGCAAGGTCTCCATGCCGTCCATGCCAGGCATGAGCACGTCGAGAATAATCAGATCGGGGACGCTGCCGCTCTGGACGTGGTCCAGCGCTTCCTTGCCGCCGCTGACCGCAGTCACTTGGTGACCCTCCACTTCCAGCAAGGTTTGGAGATAGCGGCGAATACTGGGCTCGTCGTCCACGATCAAGATGCGTTGCGTTTCAGGCATTGCACATCATCCTTGTGAGATTCCCGTCCTATTCGTTGTCCAGCGGCAGCAGGAACGAGAATGTGCAGCCGCGCCCGACTTCGCTGTCGACCCAGATTTTCCCACGATGCGCCTGGATCAGGCGTTTGGCAATCGCCAAACCCAGGCCCATGCCCGAGGAGGAACGGTCCACACGCACATAGTCCTCAAAAATCTCCTGATGATATTCAGCGGCGATGCCCGGCCCGCTATCATTCACCGAGACCCGGACGCTGTTTGGGCGCTGCAGACCGTTCCGCCGGCGGTCCGGTGTGGAAGAGAGATCGGCGACGCGCCTCTCCCAGAAATGCGGCTCGGCCGCCAGCATGACTTGTCCTCCCGCGGGGGTGTGCTTCAGTGCGTTGTCCAGGAGGGTGGTGGCGGCCTGTTGCACCTTCTGGTAGTCGAAGGTGAAGGTAGGCAACGAGGGTGTGAAGCGCGATTCGAGGCGCACTTGTTTGCGCTTGAAGGCATCGCCCCAGCGCGTGACGATTTCAGTCAAGCAATCGCGGAGGTCGTTCTGGCGCATGTGCAACACGAGTTTGCCGCTCTCCAGCGCCGAGTAGTTCAGGAACATGGAGACCAGCCGCACCAAGCGGTCGCAACTTTCCTTGGATTCCTCGAGGATGTCGCTCTGCTTTTTCGAGAGCTTGCCCAGAGAGCCGGAAAGCAGCAGGTCGTAGTAACCCTTCATCACTGCCAGCGGAGTTTTCAATTCGTGCGCGGCAGAGGCGAGAAAGACCGTCTTCTGTCGGTTCACTTCCTGCAACCGCAAGTAGGCAGCGAGCAAGTTGCGGTAGGTGATCTCACGTTCCTGGAGCAATTCCTCCAGAGTGGCCTGCATTTCGGAAGCGTGCGTGGCTTCTGTATTCGTGGGCGGTTCGACCTGGACAGCGAGCCAGTCGGGATCAGGAAGCCAGCGCACGCGGGCACGGGAGGTTCCCTCGGCGGTCTCCAGGGGGAAATAAACTTCCGGCTCGCCGCCCTCGAGCTGCCCGAAAACGGCCTTGGGATCCAGCCGCAAGAAGTCTTGGAACAGGTTGAGCTGAGTGAGCCGTTCCGGGGCATGCGAATTCAGGCACTGTTGGGCCCGCAGATTCGCAAACAGAATCTTGCCGCTACGCTCTGCCAGCAACAGAGGCCGATCAATGGTGTCGAGAAGGTTCGAGACCAGACTGGCAGGAAGCGAACGCGTAAGGTGTTGCTCCGCGGCTGGGGTCTGCTGCAAGAAGCCTCCTGAGACACATGCGCAACCAGAAGTCGAGTTACAATTCATCCTCGCGCGGACACGACGGGGCCGAAAACCGATGGTCGCAGAGGGAGAACGATGTGTCAATGGGAAGTGGGTCCTAGTTTGCACATTAGGAGAAAAGCGTGGGTTCCGTTTTGACCAACTTCGTTTAACCTTTGGCCCGGGAAAAATCTTCAGAACCACAAGAAACACAAAACACAGCCCTTAGTAGAGGGTGAATTGGGGCGAAGACCTAGCACGCAAATTGCTCATAACAGTTAGTACTAAAACCCGGGTACTAATGACTGACGAAGGTCGATCGGCTTCTGAGGGGAGCTCGATGGGTGAACTTGGTTCAGAACGGCGCCGAATGCCCCGAATCCGGCTGCAGGTTCCGATGTTTGTCCGGGGAGTCGACGCTTCGGGTGAGTCTTTCCTCGATTTGGGCAAAACCCTGGATATCAGCGCTGGCGGCGCGTATTTGGCCCTCGGGCGGAGTGTCGGGCCGAATGAACTGCTCTCCCTGACGGTCCCCGCACCGCCGCCGTCCTCCAATGGCCCCGTCCCCGGTCCGACGCCGCCGATTCAAGCCCGTGTCCGCCGAGCCCGCACGGCCGGAGACCTGATGCTCGTCGGCGTTGAATTCTTGAAGCCACTCGACTAGTACCGGCCGTACTTGAAAAGACTGTCTTCTTTCCGAGAAAAGCACAGTCCAAAAAGTGAAGCGGCTTGCTTTTCTGCATGTTGAAAAGCAGACCGGGGTGTGCTAGATGCTTCATGAAGCTGCCTTTGGCTTATGCAATGAGGCACTTAGCGTCTGTTCCAGATTCTGGCGAATGCACGCTGAGTTGGTACTTTTCTTGCAGTAATGTTCGCGCGGAAGCGTGTATCCAGATGTGATGTTTCAGGACAGATTGAGTTGAGTCGGTCAGCCCCTATGCCCAGCCCAACCGACGCAGGCCGTGCAACTGTGGCCGCGGAGGACGCCTTCCTCGACCTTCTGGTGGAGACGATTGAGAGTCTCGACCGGACGGTGCGCGGGCAGTTCCTGCAAAAATTCTTGAAGTCCGTCGCGCAGGTGGAGCTCAGCGATTCGCTGAGTCTGGAGTTGTGGGACCAAATTTTGACGCGGCGGAAAGCTCTCTCGGAAAGTCTGGAGCGCCCGATTTCCCTGAAGACGGCGATCGTGGACGTGCTGGCGTCTACCAGTGTGCTGCGCGTGCCGATCTTGATGGAATACGAGGAACTGAAGAAACTCCAGATTAATGCGGCGACGGACGCACTGACCGGCCTCTACAACCGGCGGCTGTACGAAGAGTACTTCAACAAGGAACTGAACCGCGCGCGACGCTACGGGCAACATCTGGCGCTGGTCCTGATCGATTTGCACAAGTTCAAAGAGGTGAACGACCGCTACGGTCATTTGCAGGGCGACCAGGCACTGCAAGCGGCGGCGTCCACGCTCCGCAAGACGCTGCGCACATCGGACTATGCTTTCCGCATCGGGGGCGACGAATTCGCCCTGCTGCTGCCGCAAACCGATCCCGAACAATCTTCCACGCTGGCCCGGCGCCTGCGAGCCAACTATGATGGCGTGATTCAGCCGATGAAGTTCGAGGTGCCGCTGGCGATGGACTACGGCGTGGCGGTCTGTCCCGAAGATGGGGATCAGCAGGAGGGGCTGATCCGGATGGCCGACGAGCGGCTCTATGCCTTGAAGAACTCTACGCGTCTTCAGCCGCGCATCGTCCCGATGGAACGAGAAGCGGCTCCGGCGCGCGAGGCGGCAGCAGCGCGAGAGAACCGCACTGCTGCGGGACCGGTCGCTGCGGGACCGGTCACTGCGGGACCTGTGGCGGCGGCCGCCGCCGGCGTAGCTGCCGCGCGCGAATCAGTCGGCGCGGACAAACGCAAGTGGGAGCGCGTCTCCCTGTTCGGGACGCGGGCCTATGCGGTCCTCGGCGAAGACACCGAGCGCACCGCGAAAGTAATTGACCTGAGCTACGGCGGCGTTGCGCTGCAGACGGATCGACCAGAAGATTTGCCGAACAACACTTTTCAGGCTGTGCTCCACGTTCCCATCCTGCCGCCCGTCAAGGTCAGCCTGCGCAAAGCCTACACGCAACAGTTTGAAGACCGGTGTGTCCGTGTCGGTTGCGCCTTCGTGAGCTAGCAACCAACCGGCTGCTTCCTCTTGTCTTTTTTTAGACCTCTTGCCTTAGAGTTGACTAATCTCCACTGGATTCCACGAGGACAACTGGGCGGCCAAGATGTGCAAGCGGCTGCGGTTTTCGCGTCTAGTTTCACAGTGAAACAAGCCGCAAGTGTATATTTCCTCATGTCTTACAGCCCTCGCAGCCAAGTCTTCATTGGCAACCAAGATGCAAGAAGATGATAGTGCATTTGTGGAGAATGATATGAGGACAAGGGTGCTTTGGCTCGGTATTCTGGCTCTGCTAATTGCTCCTTCGGCTGTACTGGCGGACGGGATCATTGGCTCGGCCGGGTCTGGGTTTGTCGCCGGGTGGGTGCCGAACAACAACGGTACACCATATTGGAACAACGCCTCATGGGACGGCAGAAATGCCAACATTGGCTTCTGCATGACGGGGACAGGCAGCTGCACGATGGTCAGTGGGGCACCGGGCGCGCTGCCCACCTGGGTGGGCAATACGACCACCTGGGCCGTAGATCCCAACTTCTACTTCTCCAGTTCGGGAGGGAACGGATCTGCCGTCCTGCAGGCGGAAATCGCGGGATACGCAGGATTCAACATTTTCGGTTGGTATGAAACCGACGCGAATGGGAGCGCGATCGGGGCGTCCCACCTGCTCTTTGGTGGGCCCGCGAGCGCCGGTGCTGTCGCCACATTCGCGCCGACGGCGTATTACGGATTTTTCTTGACCAGCCCCGCCGGCACCTTCTACACGCTGTCAAGCCTGAGCCCGAGTGACGCTGGTAACCAGCACTTCGCTGTGTTTGCCCCCAACAGCAGTAACAGCAACATTGATTTCTGGATGGGCGCTGAGGACCTGAGGTTCCCCAACACCGACGCAGACTACAACGACATGGTCGTCCACGTCTCCGTCGCGAAGGTGCCCGAACCGGGCACCTTGGTACTGTTTGGATCCGGGCTATTGGGCCTCGCCGGTATCCTGCGGCGCCGCTCGCTTGGATAAATCGCCTGGCACGTAATCAGAGCTTCGCCATGGTTGTCGAACCCCCGGCTGGCAGCGGGGGTTCTTCCATTTCTGCCGGGAGTTCGGTATCTCCTTGCGGGTCCTCGTATGCGCTGAGTTTCCCTTCGACCGCCTAGGGCCGACACCCCGGTGCGCGTGTGGGAGCATCTGTCGGCAGCTGGCCGGGCCGCGCGCGTCATAGTCCGCAGCTTCGGCGGTGAGGCGCGGTGGAGCGACCGGGCTGAACACCTGCCGAACAATACCTTCCGGGCCATGCTGCACCTGCCCATTTTGCCCCCCTGAAGGCGAGTCTGCGCAAGGCCTACATCCAACAAACCGGCGGGAGCGGCGTGCGCGTGGGCTGTGCCGTCGTCTCATAGTTTCGCTCCCGTCGCACATCCAAGGCTCGACCCTGCCGGGAGCACACGTCTTGTACATTGCCACCGGCTACAGCCAGATCTCCCTGTCCGAAGAGGACGCTGAGGCTTGTCTAGATTCAGAATCACGGGCCTGCGCGATTCGTTGAACCTGTTCACTGACCGCTCTCCTTGCTTTCGTTCGAAAATGGCGTGATTGGCCCAAGTCTTGCACTAGTGGTTGTGAAGGAGGGAAGTGTAGCTGCGGAGTTTTGCTTGGCTGTTTGGTGGTGAAACTCACCTTAACTTACTAAAAGGCGAGAGGATAAAAAAGACTCATGCATCGATGCCTCGGGCCTGATTTTGAGGAGGCACCGAGATGTGCGAAACAGAGGGTGAATTGTGTGCAAGCGCTTGCACATTCGGTCTGTTCTATACCGTTAAACCGAGTGATTGTTTGTTTTTTCTAACTGATCGAGAGAAGCGAAGGCTCCTTTAACTGAATAGATGTTCGGGGAGAATCATGTTCAATTCGCCCTTGTGCCGCAGACCCAATATGAAGATCCGTGCTTCCTCATCTGAGAGTACTCTGCCCGGCCAGATCGACCGGAAGCCACGACACGCATTTGCCTCGACACGCAGACCCTCCGTCAGCAAGCTGCCCGATGGCGGCTTCCGGAAGCGGCTCTGCCAAATCGGCCTACTACTGCTTTTGGGGTTTCTGCCCTCCGGAGGCTTCGCCCAGTCGAGTCCCGGATGGCTGAGCCCGTGGACTTGGCGGAGCGCCGTTCAGATCGCGAATCCCGGCGGAGCAGAGCTTTCGAACTTTCAGGTGCAGGTTACGCTTGGCGGCTCCTTCGACTTCTCCAGGGCGAAAGCGGACGGCGCCGATCTCCGCGTGACCTCGGGTGACGGAACGACTCTGATTCCGTTCTGGATCGAAAAGTGGAACCCACAGGCTGGGACGGCAAGCCTCTGGGTCCGAGTCCCTTCGATTCCATCGGCAGGCGCCACAGTTTACCTCTACTACGGCAATCCTGCGGCGAGCCGCGCCTCCGACGGCAATGCGACGTTCGAATTCTTCGATGATTTTGCACCGGCGGACGCGGACACAGTGCAGGGTTATTACAGTCTGAGCCCTCCTCAGACGATTCTGGTTCAGGACCAAGACTGGGAGAATTCTGCGCCGCACACCCTGAGTGTCGTAGAAGCAAACCAGGATGGCTACATCTACTGGGGCTACTATGGTCTTCAGACCGGCTGTGGTGGCATCGGCCTGGCGCGCAGCAACGACTTAGTGAACTGGGTGAAAGAGCCGAACAGTCGGTTGTTTGCGAACGGTCGCTGGCCTTCGGTCCTCCTGGTCGACGGCACGTATTACATGCTTTATACGAAGAACTACTGCCAGGCCAGCAGCTACATTGTGCTGGCCACGAGCACGGACGGGATTCACTTCACAGACGTGAAGAATATCGTGGCGCCTGAGCCCGGATTACGGAACCAGAATCCTAACCTCTTTTTTAATCCCAACGATGGGCGCTATTACATCTACTGGTATCGAGGCGATGATCTGACGACTTGGCAAATCCGCGCGCGGAGTGCAGCCAGCATTTTTGACCTCGACGACCTGAGTTCCGGGGTGACAATCCTCACGTCGGGGAGTGTCTTGGCGGCCCCCAATGCGTGGTACTGGGATGGGACCTACTTCCTCTCCACAGAATCCAAAGGTTCTAATGGGAAGTGGCTCACAAACGTTTACGCCAGCGGATCGCCGACCACGGGATTCCAACTCCTGTCGGGCAACCCGGTGCTGAGCCAAGGATCCGCCTGCATGTTTCAGCACCTATTCGGGACGACTCTACACAACTATTTTTGCGATTTGAAGGGTAATACGTGGACGCTCGCCCATACCACAGCCAATCTGACCCAGCCGCGACTCCAATTCAATGTGCTCGATCCCCAGAAGTGGACGGCGTCGGGTGGGGACTGGATCGCCCTTGACGCTACGGAGGAAGATGGAACTTCCGGAATCGTCGCGCAGGGGACGCTGACTTCGCGACAGATCCTATTGTCATCCTTCACGGGTAACGACTACGTGCTGGAAGTCTATGGAAAACTTTTGGGTGGCCGAGTCTGGGGTGTGGGGACTCGGGTGAGTGGCATCGAGAATCTGTATTCGACGAACTTATACGAAGACCTGGACGGCACCAACAACCTCTACGTGTACAGTTGGGTGAATAACTCGACGCTGGGTGCCACGGCGACGCTGGGCAGTACGGGGGTCGGACCGGTGAACCTCAACGAGTGGAACCGGCTCAAAGTCAAAGTGCATGGTCCAACGATTGAAGTTTACAAAGACGGGGTTTTGCAGATTCTCACCAGTGACTTCTCGCTGCCTACGGGGGGCGTTGCGCTTTACGGGGAAAACAATACGGTCGCGCGCTTCAATAATGTGCTGGTGCGGAAGTACGCTTCGGCGGATCCGACCGCATCAGTGGGGCCGGCCGAAGCGGGCGTGATCGCGTCGTTTACGGTGAGCCCGGCGAGCGTCGTGGCCGGAGGAGTGGCGCAGGGAACGGTGATGCTGGGTTGGCCCGCACCGAGCGGGGGAGCAGAAGTCACGCTGAGCAGCAATTTGCCATCGGTGGCGAGCGTGCCGGCAAGCGTAGTGGTAGCCGAGGGGGAGACGAGCGGGACGTTTGCGGTGACTACGGGCAGTGTGACCAGCAGCACGGTGGTGACCTTGACGGGGAGCTACGCGGGGGCGAAGGCGACGGCGACGCTGACGGTGGTGCCGCTATTGGCGGGGCTGAGCGTGAATCCGACGAGTGTGCAGGGAGGGACGAACGCGCAAGGGACGGTGGTACTGGCCCAACCGGCCCCGGTGGGAGGAGTGGACATTGGGTTGGGGAGCAACACCCCGGGGGCAGCCACGGTGCCGGGGAGTGTGACGGTGCCAGAGGGGCTGACGAGTGCGACGTTCATAATCACGACCTTCGATGTGACGACCACTGTTGACGTGATGGTGACCGCGAGCTACCAGGGAGTGAATCAGACGGCCACCCTCACCGTTGCTCCGGTGCTCGCGTCCTTGACGTTGAACCCGGCGAGCGTGATCAGCGGTAATAGCTCGCAGGGAACGGTCACGCTGTGGTCACCGGCTCCTAGCGGTGGAGCAGTGATCTCGCTGAGCAGTAGCGATCCGAGTGTGGCTGCAGTGCCGGCAAGCGTTACTGTGGCGGAGGGAGCCACGAGCGCGAACTTCTCGGTGAATACAGGCAGCGTGCCAGGTTCCACTACCGTCACGATTACCGCCACGCTTGAGAGTGCCGTTCAGACAGCAAACTTGACGGTGACGCCCGGCCTTTCCGCGCTCACTTTGAATCCGACCAGCGTAACGGGCGGATCCAGTGGGCAAGGGACGGTGCAGCTCACCGGTCCGGCGCCGAGCGGAGGAGCGCTCGTCGCCCTGTCGAGTAGCAACGCATCCGTCGCCGCGACTCCTGCCTCGGTCCTGATTCCCGCCGGGGCGTCGGGCGCGACCTTCGGGGTGACGACCACGGCGGTGATCGTGTCTACACAAGTCACGATCACGGCGAGCTACGGAGGTGCCGTGCGGGCGGCCGTCTTGACGGTTCAGCCTCCGCCGGCTGGCGGGGTCAGCTGGTACAGCTCCGCATGGCAATACCGGTCTGCGGTGGCCATCACAAATCCGACGGGAGGGGCGCTCACTGACTTCCAGGTTCGGGTGGGGTTAGGGAGCGGGTTCCCGTTCGCCAATGCGAAGGCGGATGGGTCGGACGTGAGGTTCACGAGCAGCGACGGGGTG
>Ga0315268_10002438_pt1 | contig 20923 bp, 20 predicted proteins | sample C1_top_MG_FD_204535 | JGI IMG/M metagenome (GOLD analysis project Ga0315268, IMG submission 204535) | Sediment microbial communities from Yellowstone Lake, YNP, Wyoming, USA - C1_top | ecosystem: Environmental > Aquatic > Freshwater > Lake > Sediment | place: USA: Wyoming | collected 2017-08-01
TCGCGAAGCCAGGGCGCTGCTGGAGCAAAAGGCCCAACTCAAGCCCGTCACCGTGCGCCAGTTGCAGCGGGTGCTGCTCAATGCCGCCGAAGGCCCCATGACCAACCCCCAATTGGTCGCCGCCCGCATTGCCGCCGAGACCCGGCAGGCCTCGACCATGAATGCTTTCGAGTTCAAGTACAAGGGCCAGCCGATCACCGCCAACCAAATTGACGACCTGCTCAACACCAGCAAGGACTTGGCGGAGCGCCTCGCCGTCTTGGAGGCCTCCAAACAGTCCGGCCCCGCGCTCAAACCCGGCTTGGTGAAACTCCAGGGCCTGCGCAACGGCGTCGCCCGCGAGCTTGGCCACGCCGATTACTTCGCCCTTCAGGTGGCCAGCTATGGCATGAGCACCGAAGAAATGCTCAAGCTGCAAGAGGATTTCATGCGCGAGTTGCGCCCGCTCTACCTCCAACTGCACACTTGGGCCAAGCACGAGTTGGCGAAGCGCTACGGCCAACCGGTGCCCAAGCGCATCCCCGCCCACTGGCTCAACAACCGCTGGAGCCAGGAATGGCCCGGCATCGTCGAAGCCGCCAAGCTCGACGACTTCTTCAAAGGCCGCTCCGCCGACTGGGTCGTGAAAGCCGCCGAGCAGTTCTACACTGGCCTGGGCTTCCCCCGCCTGCCGGAGAGCTTCTGGAAAGTCTCGGACCTTTACCCGGTCAAACCCGGCGAAACCCGCAAGAAGAACACCCACGCCTCTTGCTGGCACGTGGACTTGGAGACCGATATCCGCTCGCTCATGAGCGTCGAGCCGAATCCGTGGTGGTTCTTTACGGCACACCACGAATTGGGTCACGGCTACTACTTCATCAGCTACACCCGCCCGGAAGTGCCGCCCCTGCTGCGCATTGGCGCCAACCCGGCCTTCCACGAGGGCATGGCTGAGCTGATCTCGCTGGCCAGCAGCCAGGCGCCCTACCTTCTGGCCGCCGGCGTGTTGCCCGCGGACTTCAAGGCCGATGAGACCGCCTTTCTATTGAACGAGGCGCTCACGCAAACGGTTCCCTTCATCTTTTGGGCCTCCGGCGTGATGACCCACTGGGAAGCCGACGTTTATGCGCGCAACCTCAGCCCGGACCAGTGGAACGCCCGCTGGTGGCAATACGTGCGCGATTTCCAGGGAGTCGAGCCGCCCGCCCCGCGCGGCGAAGAGTTTTGCGACGCCGCCACCAAGACGCACATCAACGACAACCCCTGCTACTACTACTCTTACGCGATCGCCACGGTGCTAAAGTACCAACTTCACGAATACATCGCCCGCCGCATCCTTCACCAGCCGCCGCAGCGCTGCAACTACGCCAACAGCAAGGAAACCGGCGCCTTCCTCCGGCGCATCATGGAAAAAGGCGGCACCGAAGATTGGCGCCAGGTGCTCCGCCAAGCCACCGGCGAAGACCTCTCCACTCGCGCCATGGTGCAGTACTTCAAGCCGCTCATGGCTTGGTTGCAGGAACAAAACCAAGGACGCCAAATCGGGTGGGAGGAATAGCCAGGAGGACTTGAAATCTCAGACAGGATCAACAGGATTGGCAGGATAGGAAGGCCGCCGAGCGTCGCGCCAAGCAGAAGTGAATGGCAGATGGACAATCGGAACGGGAACAGCTATTATGAAGCACGCTATGCAGGCGACTCTGACAGAACCGAGCTGGTCGGTGACGCCGGAGAAGATTCAAAAGGCGGTGCAATGGATCGTGGAAGCTGCCCGCCCGGTGCGGGTCATCATGTTCGGGTCGCAGGCGCGCGGCGAAGCCAAGCGGGACAGTGACGTTGATCTGATGGTGGTCATGGCCCGATTGTCGGACGAGGAGCGGCTGAAAGAAATGGTGCGGCTGCGCGACTTGCTCCGCCCTTTGCGCCTGCCTGTTGACGTGCTGGTCGTCCCCGCAGCCAAGTTGGAGTACTGGGGGGACACGCCCGGCAACGTGTATTACGACGCCAGCGTGGGCGGCGTCGTGCTCTATGAGCAGGGGAACTCATCAGGCCCGGCTCTACTTGCGCAAAGCCGCCAGCGACGAAAGCCTGCTGGACGCGGTCTTGGCGGACAAGACAGTGGGCGACGACGTTTTCGGCTTCCATTGCCAGCAGGCCGCTGAAAAGCTGCTCAAAGCCCTGTTGTCGAGACTGGGCGTCAGGTTCCGCCATACGCATGACTTGACGGAATTGATGGACCAATTGGCGGACGCGGGTGCGGCTCTGCCTAAGCGGTTTGACCAGTTGAAAACGCTCAGCGCCTACGCCGTCGAGTTCCGTTACGAGGATGTGCCACCTGGGCCGCCGCTCGAACGGTTGGCCGCCCGTCAGATGATCCGTGAACTGCGACGGTTTGTGGAGTCCAGATAGAGCGGCCCGCTGGCACGGGCGCCCTGGCCTGGGAGGCGAATTTAGGGCTTGCGACCCACCTTGATTGCCGGCGCGCGCAAGATGGTCTTCAATCGCTCCGGCGCGACACGGCGGGGATCGGACACGTAGATTTCATGGTGCGGGCCGCAGAGTTGCAGCCCATGTTCAGCCGCGAGGGCCTTCATCAGGGCGATGGACTCGGGCTCGCGGTCATAAGGGCCGACGTGAAGCATCTGCACGCAGAGGCCCTCGTTGAGCGGCTCCAGCTTCACCTCCTTGACTTCGCTCGGCTTGCCTTTCTTGAGCAGCGTGGCCGCCGCTTGATTGAGTTCCTGGGCGCGGACGAACTCAGGCGTGCGGATGAGCAGCCGCCAGCGCCATTGGTCGGCCGGCAACTGCGCGGGCTCCTGGCCGTCGGCAAAGAACCATTGGCACTCCAGCTTGCCCACGGTGTAATCCTGCTGGCCGCTGAACTTGCGGGTCATCTTGACCGTGAAAGCGATGGCGTAAAGGGCGCCAATCCGGCTCGTGAACGCCGCCCCGCCAGGCGCGCCTTGGCCGCTGATCGCCAGATAAATGGCGGGGCCAGTCTCGACGAGCACGGGCTTTCGCGGGGCCACGTACTCGTGTTTGTAAAGGGCGTAGAGGTCAACTTTCTGGTTAGTGTTCATGTGGAGTCAGAGTGCTAGGTTAGTGTGAGGTGACTGAGCAGTTGCCGGCATGGACGAGACTTTGGTGGTAGGGCGCGCAGTCCCCTGCGCGCCGCAAACCGTTCTCAACTTATGGGGCTGCGGCGCGCAAGGGACTGCGCGCCCCACCTTGGTGCTGTAGTCCATCCCGCAGTCTCCTCAATAAGTTGCAGTTTCACGAGCATTCTTGAATTAGGAACTCATGAACTCAAGAGGGTTTCCTTTCCTGGTTTCCTTGTTCCTCTCTCTGTGGCCTCTGTGTTCTCGGCGGCTCCTCAACAGCCGGGCGCCAGCGGGGCATACAGATCGGTGATCAAGTCTTCCGGAGCGGTGCTCTCTGGCGAGTTCAAATAGACCTCGAAGCAGGGCGTAGAGCGCAACTCCCGCCCGCTGCGCGGCAGCCATTGGCCCAGCAGCTTTGCATAGCTCTGGCCGAGCTTGTCGTAAGGCCCGATGTGGGTCATCACCGCGTACTCGCCTTTCGGAATCGTCTGCACCCCAATCTCGCCTTGCGGGGTGAAGTCCGGCCCGACCGCCACGCAGGCGTCATAGCGCACTTTTTCTGGCGGCGTGACCTCGGGGTCGTCGTGGCAGATGCCGATGAACGTGGCGTCTCCGCCCAGCAGCCCCTCCTTGCCCGGAAAAGTGAGGAACTTCTCCCAAGTGGCGCCGCACTCCGAGTACGGCCCGACGTGGCGCATGAACGCCACCCGCATGGATTCAACCTGCTTGATGGTTACTTTCATGTTCTGATTGAGGGTTCGCATGGTCCTGAAGTTTCTTAACGATTGTGCCTCCTGGTAGTGCACACCCGACCGCGCCCCAGCCTGCCCCAAGGCGCCTTTGCAGCGGCGGAAGCGGGACGGCGACATGCGGAAGGCGCTTTTGAAGGCCCGCGAGAACGCCTCGTGGCTCTCATACCCGGCCTCCAGCGCCACCTCGATGACCTGCCGGCGGCTGAGTTTCAGCCGCGTGGCCGCCCGCTCCAGCCGCAGTCGGCGGATGTGGCTCATGAGCGACTCGCCCAACATGCCGGTGAAGAGGCGGTGGAAGTGGTAGGGCGAGAAACAGGCCAGGGCAGCCAGCTCTTCCAGGCTCAGCGGCGCATCCAACTGCCGCTGAATGCGCACCAGCACGCGCAGCAGCCTCTGCTTGTAATCCTGGAGCGTTGTCGCCTTCATCCTGGTCCGAGGATCGCCCTCGTTCTCGTTCTCGACCCTTTTTTTCCGTTGTGGCTCGACATCGTGGCATCCTGCCTGGTCCGTCCCCACGGGCGCAACTCTTAGCAGAGACCGCCGCCGAATGCTTGACCGTTTTTGCGGTCTTTAACCGCGGCAAGATCAGGTGTGGCACCATTGTCCTTTAGGTCATCCGCAGCGAACGCTACATTGCCCGCGTCACGATTGTGCCACTATCGAGAATGGAACTGCGGCGAGACGAGGACGGTGTCTGGATTGCTAAGTCGTCTCTTCTCCCTGGTTGCCATGCACACGGACGCGACCGAGGCGAAGCTCTGCTCCGCTTCCAGCCGGCGGCCATGGCCCACCTGGAGGCCCTGCTCGAAACTGGCCGTCCGATCCCCGCCCCGTTCCGCGAGAGATTCGTTCTGGTAGCCTGAGCTGTGGGCAAGTACCAGTCCCACAACTGCCGTCAACTCGAACGCCTTGCGCCGAATCAGCAGTCCCCCTCAATCGGCGCCAGACTCGAGCGATCACTCTTCCTTCGGCGGCGTTTCACGCAGCGCAAGCGCCTGGCTGGCAAGGGCGGATTCACCTGCCCGGCGATAGATTCTTGCGCCAAGCTGTTTTTGCTTGCGCTGGTAGTGGGCGACCTCTTTGCTCGGGTCGTAGTCGAACTCTTGGGCGATCTGGCGGCGGATGGCCCAGATTTCCTCTAGCGGCTCGTCACAGTTCGCTTTCATGATCTTGCTCCAACAGTTCCAAGGGCGTCACCAGCAAAGGTGTCCGCAAGCCGAGCAGCGCGTTCACGCGGCGCACGTGCGCAGTCTTGTTTGCGTTGGCCAGATGCCGGCAGTTCCATGTCACCAGTATATCGCAGGCGTGGAAGGAAGCGAGTGCTAAATGATCCGCGTCACCGAGCGCCTCGCGCGGCATGAGCTTGTGCCGCAAGTAAACCGCTGCGACTTCGGCCACCTCTTCGGTGTAGTCCAGTTGCTCCAACGGGCGCATCAACGCGAGCGCGGCCTCCCGCCGAACGAGGTCCGGTATCCGCTCCAGCTCCTCAATGACTACCGACGACGTTCAACCACCGCTGGCCTTCGTGCGACGCATGCCACCATTCGCGCGTCCACTTGCGGCGGAGCCGGATTTCTGGCTCTGACCGGGCTTCGCAGTAGAAGCTCGGAATGGTCGTTTCGATGTAAATGAGCGTACTCACGGCTCAAATCCCTCTCTGCGCCAGCTCTTCTTCCAAACTCATGATCTGTCTCATCTTCACGGTTTAGCGGCTCGCGGCGCCGGCCGCGCCAATCACGCCGCCGGGCCAGCGCTCCAGGGTCAGCGGATCGTGAGCGGGCAGGACGATGTCGGCCAGTGAGCGGACTTTGGCCATCGCTTGGCGGCAGGCCCGCTCGTCTGGGCTGCGGGTCGGACGGTCGCGCTCAAGGTTCTCGTACTTATAGACCACGTCGCCAGTCAGCATGACCGGCCCAAGGTGAGTGCGCACCAGCACCCCCTGGCTGCCCGGGGTGTGGGCGCCCAGCGGCACGACGCGCACACCGGGAACGATCTCTTCCTCGCCCACCAGTCGCAGCGCGGCGGGCCGGGCAATCAGGGCCTTCCTGACATCCGCCGCCAGTCGGTCTTTGCCGCCGCCTGGCTGGCCGGAGTTCTCCTCGTATTCTCGCCGGTTGACCACGAAACGGGCGTTTGGAAAGGCGTCGAAGTAGTCGTAATGGTCCGCGTGCAGGTGCGTGACAATGACGTGGCTGACCTGGGCCGGATCAATCCCGTGGCGCTGGAGGGCCGCCGGTGTGCGCTCTTCCGGCAGTTGCCTGACGCCGCCCGGAATATACTGGGCTGTGGCGCGGCTGAATTCCTCCGGGTACTTGGGGCCGGTCTCCACCAAAATGGGTCGCGGGCCGCCTTCGATGGCCCAGACGTAAAGATAAAAAGTGCTGGTTTGCTGGCTGTCGCTGTCCTGGAACGTGATGTAATCGCGCACTTGGCATTCGCCCACTTTGATGGCGCGGATGGTGTACTTGGGGGCGTCTTTGGGCGCGGGCGGCCACCGGTCCATGGTGCCTGGATCGTGGCTGGGCAAAACGATGCCGCCCTTGGCGCGAATCTTGTCAAACGCCGCGCGGCATTCGTCGAGACTGGTGAAGACCCCTGGCGGGACTCGGCGCTCGAAGTTGGCCAGCAATGACACAGTATCGCCGGTCAGCACCGCTGAGCCGCAAGTGGTGTTGACGCGGTAGGCCGTGGAGCCGGGCGTGTGTCCGCCAATCCAAAACGACTCCACTCCGGGCAGCACCTCTTGGTCTTCCACCAGCACCAGCCGCGCTCTGCACTGCGGGTTGTTCGCGAACTCGTGCAGGATGCGCCCATGCCCCCAAGTGGGCGCAGCCGCGATGGCGCCTTCCCATTCTTTCCTGCCGATATACACCTTGGCGTTGGTGTAGGCGAGCAAGTCATCCACGTGATCGAAGTGCAGATGCGTGATGAACACGTGGCTGATGTCTTCAGGCTTGAGGCCGAACTTGCGCAGTTGCGCCCGGCTCGTCTCCGCCGGGGACTGGGTGATGGGCCGGCGCAAGACATGGGCCGCGCCGCGGTTCATTTCCTCGACGTTGCTCAGGCCGGCGTCCACCAAAATGGGCCTCTCGCCGCCCAGAATCAACCACAGGTAGAGGCAGTAGTCGTAGGTCTCCGCGTTGTTGCCTTCGTAGAAGGCGTGGTTGCCGGCAATCTGGCAGACCCCATTGGGCAGCGGATAGATGCGGTAGGCCGGCGGGCCAGCCGGCGCGCGCTGGCTCGGGAGGCTGGGCGCGGCCTCCGACGCCGCGGCCCACCCCAGCCACAAGCCCAGCGCGCTCACCAGCAGGAGCACGGAAACGTGCCGCAGGCGCACGCGACGGCTCTCATCGGTGTCCTTAGTCTCTGCCGGCAACTGATCCGAGAGTGCGGGCGGGCTCGGACTGAGCGAAGCTTTTGGAGTGCGCCAGTCCTCTGGCGCTTTGGGGGCGACCGGCGGGAAAGCGGCAGAGGACTGCCGCAGTCCAAGACGCTTCGCGCGACCTACTGCCCGGCCCGTTTTCACCATTTGCGGCGCCGTGTGCAGCATGGAGTCTGACCTGAAAACGCCGACTGGTTCCGGCCATTCACGCTCCGATGGCCCAGAAGGCCTTCACTTAGGCCGGCCAGGCGCTCAAAAATGGCGCAGGCCCACCAAGTGTTCAAAGATGACATAGGTCAAGGCCGTGGCCATGTGCAGCAACCCGCGCACCAACGGGATCTGGAGCGCCACAATGACCAGGATGAAGCCGAATTGAGAGAGCCGCAAGTAGGTCTCCTCGCTCATGCCGAGGTTCTTGAGCAGATGCGAGCCGTCCAGCGGCGGAATGGGCAGCAGGTTGAAGAAACAGAGGATCAGGCTGATATAGGCCATGGTCTCAGCCGCATCTACCATCTTGGCGAGATGCGCCTCGGCAAACACTCTGGCCAAAACGAGGATGGCCGCCGCCAGCAGGAAATTCGCCGCTGGGCCAGCCAGCGACACCAGCGCGTCAGCCAGGCGCCGTGGGCGGAGATTCGACGGGTTGACCGGCACGGGTTTGCCCCAGCCGATGATAAAGCTGGACAGGCTGGAGTGGGCGGCGTTCAGGAACACTACCGCCAGCGGCAGAATGACCGTCCCCAGCAGGTCCATGTGGACGAGCGGATTGAGCGAAATCCGGCCCTGGAGCCGCGCCGTATCGTCGCCAAACTTGTAAGCCACCCAGGCGTGGGCGCACTCGTGGAACGTCAACACGATCAGCAGATACACATACATCAGCAGACCGTTGATGATGATGTCCAAACTCATCGCGGCGACAGTAACAGAAACTCAAGCCGTGCCAAGAGCGGAGTGCAGAACCTGCCAAGTGCGGAGTGCGAAATGCGGAGTGCGGAATTGAAATCAGCCCCTCGCCACGTTGGCGGCTGCGTGCATTCCGCACTCTGCACTCCGCACTCCATATTGCTCCACCCCCTCACCCTGCGCTCTCCCCCAAGGGGGCGAGGGGAGGCTTGTAGTTGTGCCAGGGGGTGGCCTGCTCGTAGGCGTGGGCGATGCGCAAGAGGGTGGGCTCGCCAAAGGGCGGGCCGAGCAGTTGCAGCCCGATGGGGAGCCCGAGTGGGCTGCTCGCACCGCCGGCTGGCCCGCCAAACTTCGCCGCAAAGCCGCACACCACGCTGATCCCGCAAATGCCCGCCAAGTTGCACGACAGAGTGAAAATGTCGTACAAGTACATCTGCAACGGGTCGGCGGACTTCTCGCCGAGCTTGAAGGCGGGGGTGGGGGTCGCCGGCGTCACGATGGCATCCACCTGCTCGAAGGCCTTCAGAAAGTCCTGGCGAATGAGCGTGCGGACTTTCTGGGCGCGGAGATAGTAGGCATCGTAGTAACCGCTGCTCAGCACGTAGGTGCCCAGGATGATCCGCCGCTTGACTTCGGGGCCGAAACCGGCGCCCCGCGTCCGGCAGTACATTTCGGTTGGGTCCGCCCCGCCCAGCCGCAGGCCGTAGCGCACGCCGTCGAAGCGGGCGAGGTTGGCGCTGGCTTCCGCCGTGGCGATGATGTAGTAAGTGGCCACGGCATAATCGGTGTGCGGGAGGGAAATCTCCAGCACCTGCGCGCCGAGGCCCGCAAGTTGCCTGATGGCCCGCTGGAGAGCTTCGCTGACTTCGGGGTCCAGCCCCCCAATCATGTATTCGCGGGGCAGTCCAAGCCTCAGCCCGGCCAGCCCGCCGTCCAGGGCCAGGGCGTAATCGGGCACCGCTTCGGGCACGCTGGTCGAATCGCGGCGGTCGTGCCCGCTGATGACCTGGAGAAGCGTGGCCGCGTCGCCCACACTTTTGGCCAGCGGGCCAACCTGGTCGAGCGAGGAGGCGTAAGCAACCAGGCCGTAGCGCGAGACTCGCCCATAGGTCGGTTTAAGGCCAACCACCCCGCAGAGGGCGGCCGGCTCGCGCACCGAACCGCCAGTATCCGACCCCAACGCCCCCAGACACTCGTCCGCCGCCACCGCCGCCGCGGCGCCGCCGGAGGAGCCGCCCGGCACCCGGCTCAGGTCCCACGGATTGCGCGTCGGGCCAAAAGCGGAGTTCTCGGTGGAGCTGCCCATGGCGAACTCGTCGAGGTTCAGCCGGCCAAAGAGCACCGCTCCGGCGGCGCGCAACCGCTCGGTGACCGCCGCGTCGTAAGGCGAAACAAAACCCGTCAGGATTTTGGAGCCACACGTCAGCGGTTGGTTTTGGACGGCGATGATGTCTTTGAGCGCGATGGGCACGCCCAGCAACGGCCGCTCAAGCTGCGTGGCGCCGGCCCGGCGCGCGGCATCGGCCTGATCGGCTTGGGCCAGCGCCTCGGCTGGGTCCAGACTCAGGAAGGCGTGCACCTGTGGGTCCAGGCGCTGGACCTGTTCCAAACAGGCCAGCGTAGCCTCGCGCGCGGAAACCTCGCCCCTGGCCAGCAGGCGGGTCAGTTCCGCGATGGTCAGCCGGTTGAGCATGGCCGCCTACTCCACAATCTTGGGCACGATGAACAAGCCGCCGGCCTGGGCTGGGGCATTGCGCAGGGCGGCCTCATGGGCCAGAGAGGGCCGCGTTTCATCGGGCCGCATCACGTTGGTTACCGGCGTGGCGTGAGCCGTCGGCTCCACGCCGCGGACGTCCACCTCGTTGAGCTTTTGCATGTAGGTCAGGATGCTGACCAACTGCGAGCCAAGTTGCTCCGCCTCTGCCGGCGTGAGGGCCAGCCGCGCCAGGTGGGCCACGTATTGAATGTCAAGTTCTACCGCCGCCATAACGACGCTCCAAGGCAGAGGGTTGGGAGGCGCAATCAGACCTCGCGCCGCCGCCTGCCGCCACAAAAGGTGAAAACAGTTCGAGAAGGAGAACCAGAACGAGGACGGTTCCCGCGCCTGGCAATCGGCAATCGGCTGTCATTCTCGGGTCAGACAACGTGCCGCGGAGCAGCACCACAAACGATGAAAATCGGGCGTACGGACTGCAGGTGTTCGGAGCGCGGCATTCACGCCGCTTCAGCGGACTACGTTCGGGCGGTAAAGGACATTGGCGGCGCCTCGGAACAACGGGTGCTGATGCGGCATGAATGCCGCGCTCCGGCTCCATCCGTGTTTCATCTGTGAGGCTATCCATCAACTAAAACCAACATGTTGGTCGCAAAGCTCCAACCGAAACTGAATCATCCGCGCTATCCGCGTAATCCGCGGTCAAACAGTAACCGCGGATAGCGCGGATACCGCGGATGAGAATCCAAGAACCATCTTTTTGACCATCATCTCTTTGACGCTCCTTGAGGTCGTCCAGTGCTCCCGGCGGCTGTTCGCCGTGTGGCGAACCTCTTTTTCCGAGGGAACTCTCGGAAAAAGCGTGTACTACTATGCCTGAGAGTTTTCGCAGTCCGCGCAAATTTTTAGGCTTCGGTTGCGGCTGGGCCGCGCTGGGTTTCATCCGCGGCTGAACTCCCTTTTCCGGTCAGGCGCGCGTTCACTCCTCGTCGAACCGGCGCTTGACCAGACTCTCCAAGTCGCTCACGGCTTGGTAGGCGTCGGGGCCGGTGGCCTGGACCCTGATGCGGCAACCTGGGCCTGCCGCCAGCATCATCATGCCCATGATGCTCTTGCCATTGACCATTTCGCCGTCCTTTTCGACCACGATGTCGGAAGTGTAGCCGCTGGCGATTTTGACAAACAGGGCCGCTGGCCGGGCGTGGATGCCCAGCTTGTTGATCACGGTGAGGTCTTTGGCCGCCCTCACTTGGCCGTCGCCTGTCCGTTTGAAGGTCATTCAAAGGGAGCGCACTTTACTACCTTTCTCCGGGTACGCCAATGAATAATTCTGCTGGCCGCGCTCCGGCCCATCCTGCACACACGAGCAAAGGCCATTTTCGGCTCAGACGCCGCGCCTCGCCGTGGCGCCACAAAGGATGAAAATGGGAATGGGGCTGCATGGCGCGCGAAGCGTTTGGAGTGCGTGGAGCTTGCTCCCGCTTTCTTACGCGTCGGGCCGTCCCAAAGCGCCGGCAAGCCGCCGCACTCCAAACGCTTCGCGCCGTCGGAAGGAGTCTGCATTTTCTCGTCCGACTTCATCCCGAACGCGGCGCCACAAACCATGAAAACGAACATCGAACACCCAGCATCCAACATCCAACATCGAACCGCTGTGCAGGCGTCGGTGGGTCATTCGATGTTCGATGTTCGATGTTCGATGTTCGGTTTCAGGGCGAGGGCATCGCCAGACCGCACGCCGCGTTTTCAGGTCAGCCCACGGCTGGCTGGCCGGTCATCCGGGCAATCAGGCGCTCGTCGAGTTCTTTGGCCGGATTGTGGCCGGACTTGCGCAGTTTGGTCTGCAAGGCAGCGACTTCGATGAGGCGGGCGATGTCCCGGCCAGGCTTGACCGGGATGATGATGTGGGGCAGTTCAATGCCCAGGACCTTGGTAAACTCCTCCCGGATGCCCAGTCGGTCAACGTCCGGCACTTCGTTCCAGGCTTTGAGGGTCACGACCAGGTCCACCCGCTTTTCCTGGCGGATGCTGCGGATGCCGAACATGGCGGCGACGTTGATGATGCCGATGCCGCGCACTTCCATATGGTTGCGGGTCATCTCCGGGCTGCTGCCGGTCACTTCCTTGCCTTCGATGAGCCTGACCCGGGTAACGTCGTCGGACACCAGGCAATAACCGCGTTCGAGCAGGGCCAGCACGCACTCGCTCTTGCCGATGCCGCTCTCGCCGCGAATGATGACCCCGATGCCCAGGATGTCCACCATGCTGCCCATCTCGTTGTCGTAAGGCGAGAACATGGCTTCCAACAAGAGGGTGGCCTGGTTGATGAACTTCATCGTGACCAGCGGGCTCTTGAACACCGGCACGTCCGCCTGCTCGGCAATTCTCAGGAAGGCCTGGTCAGGGCTGTACTTGCGGCAGAACACCACGCACGGGATACGATAGGAGAACAACGCCGCGTAACACTCCTGCTGCGCCGCTGCCGACAACGATCTCAGGAACCAAACCTCGGCGTTGCCGATGACCTGCACCCGTTTGAAGGCGAAGTACTTGGTGAAACCAGCCAGCGCCAAGCCGGGGCGGTTCACGGTCGGTTCGCGGATGACGCGCTTGAGTCCGTTGGCCCCGGCAACGAGCCGCAAGCCCAACTTGCCGTGGTGCTGCGTGTAGAAGCTCTCCACGGTGACGGTATCGTGATGGAGCATAAAGGTTCTTCCATTCGGTTGAGGTTAAAGAGCGCCCCGCGGGATGGACTACCACGGTAGGGCGCGCACTCCTGTGCGCGCCGCTTGCAGGGGCATGCATGGAAGCCCGCAGGCAACGGACTGCGCGCCCTGCCAGCCGGCCGCCCAGCCGGTCGCTCATCCAGCCGGCCGCTTCGTGACTATTTGGCAAACTCCACACAGCACGTTTCCCGCACCACGGTGACCCGGATCTGCCCCGAGTATTGCAGTTGTTCCTCGACCTTGCGGGCGATGTCGCGCGCCAACAGGTAGGCCTGCTCATCTTTGATCTTGTCTGGCTGCACGATCACCCGCAGTTCCCGGCCCGCTTGGACGGCGTAGCACTTCGCGACCCCTGGAAACGACATGCCGATCTGCTCGAGGTTTTCCAGCCGCTTCAGGTAAGTGGTCATGGACTCCGAGCGCGCTCCCGGCCGCGAAGCGCTGATGGCGTCAGCCGCGCTGACCAGAACGCCCAGCAGGCCGGTGTGCGCCACTTCGTCGTGATGCGCGGCCACGCCGTTGACCACCTCGGCAGACTCGCCGTGGCCCTTGATCAACTCGGCGCCGATCAAGGCGTGCGAGCCCTCCACCTCCTGGTTGACCCCCTTGCCAATGTCGTGCAGCAGCCCGGCACGCTTGGCCGCCGCCACGTCCGCCCCCAGTTCGGCGGCGAGCAGCCCCGCCAACTGGGCCACCTCGACCGAATGGTCAAGGAGGTTCTGGGCGAAACTGTGGCGAAAGCGAAGGCGCCCCAGGGCTTGGACCAGGCCGGTGGGCAAAGGCGGCAAACCCACTTTGAGCACCGCCTCTTCGCCGGCCCGCACAATGGTCCGGTCCATCTCCGCGGTGACTTTGGCAACGACCTCCTGAATGCGGCTAGGATGGATGCGGCCATCCTGGATGAGCCGCTCCATCGCTTGGCGCGCGATCTCCCGCCGAACGGGCTCAAAACCCGAAAGCACCACCGCGTTGGGCGTGTCGTCAATCAGCACCGTCACGCCCGTGGCGGCTTCAAAGGCGCGGATATTGCGGCCGTCCCGCCCAATAATGCGCCCTTTGATCTCGTCACCGCTCAGGGCCACGGTGGCGGTCGTGGTTTCAAACGTGTGCTCGCCCGCATAGCGTTGGATGGCCAGGGCCAGAATGCGCCGCGCCTCAGGCTCGGCCTTGGTCTTGGCTTGTTCGACCAGCCGGCGGGAAAGATCGCTGGCGTCCCGCAGCGCTTCCTGTTCCAACTCTTTGAGCAACTGGGCGCGCGCTTCGGCTTCCGGCAAATGGGCCAGCTTTTGGAGTTGTTCGCGGCGCTGGCGCAGCAGGCTCTCGGCCTCGGCTTGACTGGCCGCCAAGCTGGCCTTGGCGCGTTGCAGTTCAGCTTGCTGTTCGCGCAAGCCTTGCTCCTGGCTAAGGAGACCCTCCAATTGCTGGCTGACCAACCGCTCGCGCCGTGTGAGCCGCTGCTGCAACTCATCCAGTTCGCGCCGCTGGCCGGCAAGGGCGACCTCTATTCGCTCACGCCCCTTCACCGCTTCCTCGCTGGCGGCCAACCGGGCTTCGCGCAAGACGCTCTCGGCCTCCCGCCGCGCCGCGGCGAGGACATCTTGTTGGCTGCTTTCCGCGGCGTTGCGGCGCAGACACTCCCGCCAGCGGCAGTACAGGTAGCTAATCGCCCCGCCGAGGACAGCCAGCCCCCCGGCTCTGGCCCATTGCATGTCAGGCAGCCAGTTCATGGTCGTGCCGCGTGCTGGCCGCAGACCAACCAGCGCGTCGGCGTCAAAATGCAATCCAGCATTTGGTCGTGAGGTTCGGCGGGCAGCGCCGACACCACCTGCGCGTCCAGCCCCACGCCGCACCGTACGCCCCCGACCTGAGCCAGCAACCGATCGTAGTAGCCCTTGCCCCGGCCGAGGCGTCGCCCATGCGGGTCAAATCCTAGTCCTGGCGCCAGTACCAAGTCCAGCCGGTTCAGCGGGAAAATCGGGCAATGTGAGACCGGCTCCAGAATGCCCAGTTTGCCGGGGGCCAAGTCATGCGCCGGCTCCGCCAGCAAGGCCGCGCCATACTCACCGGCGCCGGGCAGATAGCGTGGCAGGGCAATCCGCCGGCCCTCCCTTAGAGCCTCTAAGAGAAGGGGCCATAAGTCCAACTCGTCCGGCAGCGGCGCGTAGAACAACACCGCCCGCGCCTGCCGCCAGAGGGGCTGCGCTGCCAGCAACGCGCGGGCGTGGGCCGAAGCCGCCGCGCGCTCTCCGCTAGACAGGCCGCGCGCCAGCTCGCGCAATTGCCGCCGGAGGGCCGCTTTCAGCATCTGTGCGGTCTGGTCCACAAGCGCAACTACGTGGCCCCCGGTGGCGCCGAGCCAGGGCCGGCCGCTTTGCTAGCCTTGGCTTGCTCGGTCAGCGCCCGCCATTTGTCCACCCGCTCCTTGATCTTCTTCTCGGCGCCCTGGTCCGTCGGCTCGTAGTAACGCCGTTCGACGCCAAGGTAGTCCTGGACCACGAAATGATCGGGATGGTCATGGGCGTACTGATAGCCCTCGCCGTGGCCCAACCGCTTGGCCCCTTTGTAGTGGGTGTCCCGCAAATGGACCGGCACCGGCACCGTGCGCCCGGAACGAACGTCCGCCAACGCCGCCTCAATGGCCAGGTAGGCGCTGTTGCTCTTGTTGGCCGTGGCCACGTAAACGGCCGCCTCCGCCAGCGGAATGCGGGCTTCGGGCCAGCCGATAAACTCCGAAGCCTCGAAGGCCGCCTGCGCCAGCACCAGCGCCAGCGGGTCGGCCAGACCAACGTCCTCGGCGGCGCAAATCACAATCCGCCGCGCAATGAACCGGGGGTCTTCGCCGGCGTGAATCATCTTGGCCAGCCAGTAGAGCACCGCGTCCGGATCGCTCCCGCGCATGGACTTGATGAACGCCGAAATCGTGTCGTAGTGCCCGTCCTCGTCGGCGTCATACACCACCGCCTTGCGCTGGATGCTTTGCTCGGCCACCGGCAGGTCAATGCGCACGCAGCCGTCGGCCCCGGCGGGGGTGGTGAGCGCGGCGATTTCCAGCGCGTTGAGCGCCTTGCGCGCGTCGCCGTCGGCGACTTTGGCCAGGTGGCTCAGGGCGGCTTCGTCGGCCTGGAGGTTCAGCGCGCCCAGCCCGCGTTCTGGCTCCGCCAGGGCGCGCTGGAGCAACAGCAGCAGCTCGGCCTCGCTCAACGGCTCCAGCTCGAAGATTTGCGAGCGCGAAACCAGCGGGGCATTGACGAAGAAGAACGGGTTGTGCGTCGTGGCCCCAATCAAGCGCACCACGCCGTTTTCGACGTCCGGCAAAAGCACGTCCTGCTGCGCCTTGTTGAACCGGTGGATTTCGTCAATGAACAGAATCGTCGGCTGCCCCGCGTTGGCCAGCCGGTTTGCCGCGCCCGCCAGCTCCCGCCGCACTTCGGCCACGTTTGACTCCACGCCGCTCAGCCGCACGAACCGCGATTTGGTCTGCGCGGCGATCACTCGCGCCAGCGACGTCTTGCCCGTGCCGGGCGGCCCGAAGAAGATCAGTGACTGGATGCGGTCGGCCTCAATGGCCCGGCGCAGCAATTGGCCCGGCGCCAGGATGTGCGTCTGCCCGACGAACTCGGCCAAGTTGCGCGGGCGCATCCGCGCGGCCAACGGGGCGGGCGGCTGCGCCGGCGCGGCCGGGCCGGTTGGGGCGGTCGGCGCTGGGCTGGTGGCCCCAGGCGAGCCGCTGAACAGGTCCGCGTCACTCATCCGGCGCATTGAACCACAAAACCTCACCCATGACAACTTTGGTTTCGCCTTACAGCGACGCAGCCGCCGGTGTATGAAGAGGCAGTGATGAATGACGCAATCCAACCGCCTTGGGCGATCACGCCGGAAAAAGTCGAGCAGGCCGTAGGGCGTCTGGTGGCGGCGGGGCGTCCGCGCAAGATCATCTTGTTCGGCTCCTGTGCGCACGGGGAGACGCATCGGGACAGCGACCTGGACGTGCTGGTGGTGGCGCCCGACACTGTGGAGAACACCCGCGCGGAGAGCGTGCGGTTGCGCAGCGCGCTCCGCGGCATCCGGATGTGCATGGACATTCTGGTCGTGCGCGAAGGCGACTTCAACCGTCTCAAAGACAAGAATGGCTTGATTTACCGGGAAGCGGTGCGCCAAGGGAAGGTAGTTTACGAAGCAGGGGACATGGCATGACCAACGCGGATGCCCAGGAATGGATGGCCCACGCTGAGGCCGACTTGCATTACGCTCGACTGGGGCACAAAGACCCAGCGGCGTCCGAGAACCTCGTCGCCTTTCACGCCCAACAGGCTATCGAGAAGGCGGTGAATTGGGCGAAGGGCCTCGTCGGCAAGTAGCGGACCTCTGTCCTGCCCGTGAGTCTGCCTCCCCCTCGCGTGCGTCAGCGTGCCCAGCGGCTACTTGACCAACGCCAACACCTGCTTGAACTCATCCGTGCCGGCCCGCTCGAGCAGTTCAAACAGGAGCATCTCCGTGGACACGATGACGGCCCCAGCTTGGCGCATCCGTTCCACGGCCAGGCGGTGGTTTGCCGCCGTGCGCGAGGAGATGGCGTCAGCGACTACGAAGCAACGAAAGCCCCTATCCAGCAGGTCCAGGCAGGTCTGGCTCACGCACACGTGGGCTTCGATGCCGCAAAGGGCCAGGTCGGTGAGCCCCCTGGCAGCCAGCGCCTCAAGGAAACCGGGCGCGCCGCACGCGCTGAAGGTGAGCTTTTCGAGCGGGGCAAACTCCGCGATGACACCCGCGATTTCGGGCACCGTCGCGCCAATGCCCTTGCGGTATTGCTCGGTCACGATGATAGGGAGGCCCAAGACCGCCGCGCCTTTGAGCAGGCGAACGGCGTTTTGGACCACCCGCGCGTTCTCGCAGATCGCTGGCAGCAGCCGCTCCTGGATGTCTAATACCACCAGACCCGCGTGCGTTCGCGTGATGCGGCGCGAGGCGCCAACCCGTTCCGCCAGGTTCAACTTGGTTGCCGGCGCGACCGGAGTCGCAGTCGTCGTGATGCTATCCATAAACTAAGCTCAACAGGCCTCGCGCGCAGCCCCAGAGGGCGCAGAGGTGGTCTATCGGCGCTCCTCCTCTGCGAAGCTACCGCAAAAGCAACACCAACATGTTGGTCGTAAGCCCGCAACCGCGACCGAATCATCGGCGCAATCCGCGTCATCCGCGGTTAAAGAGCGACCGTGGATCACGCGGATGAACGCGGATGGAGATGTAGCAGCCGTTTTTCGACCCTCATCTCTTTCACCTTCCCGCGTTCTGTTCCTGGTTTCCCCGGTTGCCTCTTCCTGCTTTCCTGAGTCCCTAATTCGTCTTTGGTTGCGCCACTGCCCAGGGCAATCACTCCGTTTTTCGCAGGGGCCGCAGGATCAAGCCCACGATGATTGAAGCCGCCAGGCACCCGAGGAAAAACGCCGCCACGCCGGCCAGCAGGTCCACCCGCACGTTCGCCGCCAAGCGCGGCCGCAGCAACGCCTCGATGTTCCCCGAAAACCACACCGCGCTGGCCACCCCGGCCCCCAGGCACGCCACCACGCCCCACAGCTTGAAGAGCAACTTGAGCGCCACCAGCAACAGCAGCACCGCGGCCACCGCCACGCCCCCAAACAAGGCCGTCCGCCGCCAGTCCGTCAGCAACACCTTGCCCCAGGCTTCCGGGCGCGACTCGGCGCCGCGGAGGATTGCCCCGTCCTTGACGGGCGGCGCGTCCAGCGCCACCGGGATCACTTCCAAGTAAGCCGGCTGGCGGTTGGTAGCTGGGTGGAACAGAATGGCGGTTTGTTCCTTGACATAATGGGCGTGCTGGCTGTCCAGGCGAACCTTGATCGCAAAGCCGTTGACCACGGGAACCGTCGCGGTCACCTTCCCAATCTCGATCCGCTGATAAGTCAGCGGCGTGCCTGGGACCAGGCCCGCTTTGGGCGACGCCCAGGTGACTTGGATTTCCGGGCCTTGCGCCGCGCCGCGCCCCGCCAGTGAAAACGCCGCCAGCGTGAGGAGCCAGGCCGCAAAAGGCGAGTGAATGCGCTTCACAAGGGCACGCGGCGGCTCATCCATGGAGGTCACTCTACCACTCCTGAGCCTGCTGTAAAGCCCTTGTCCGGCGGCGTCCGTGTTTCCTCCGTGCCCCGAGAGCATTTTGGGCTCAAACGCCATGCCGCACGCGGCGCCACAAACGATGAAAATGTCGAGAGGTAGGGCGCGCACTCCGTTGCGCGCCGTTGTGGCCAAACCTGATACCCCGCGGCCGGCGCGCAGAGGACTGCGCGCCCTACCGCGCCGCGGCCATTTTCGGCTCAGTACACCCACGGGATCAGCCGTTTGACCCGGCGTTCGTAGGCGGCGTATTCGGGGAATTTCTCCCGCAGCCACTGCTCTTCGCAGCGAGCCTTGCGGTCCAGGAAGACCGCCAGCAGGCCGGCGCCGGCCATCGCGGCGCTGCTTTCCCAGAGCAGCCCCCAAGCGGCGGCCAGCAGGATCACACTGGCGTAGAGCGGATGCCGCACAATCCCATAGACACCGCCCTGGACGAGATGAGAGTCCTCGTTTGGCCGGGGAAAGCCGGTGCGGTTGCAGTCCAATGCCAGAACCCCTGCCAGGCCCAAGCCTGCGCCGGCGATGCCGAGCACCGAGCTGAGCAACGTTGTCGCCCACGCGCAGCCCCAGCCTTCCCGTCCCGCTGGACCCAGCGCAAGCACTGCCAGCAGCAAGACCCACTGGACGATCACCCAGCCGCCCCCGCGCGCCACGAACCGGGCCAGGATGGCTTCAAGTTGAGGATGGGCCAAACACAGCCTCCAGTATTCTATCCGCCTCCGGCTTGGGCATGGGCTCGTGGAACATTCGGTAATCGTCGCGCAGGTTCGCCAATTCCGCCTCGATGTCTCCCACCGTGAAGCCCACGGGAAGGAAGTCCACGCTCTCCTGGCGAGCCTGCCAGGCGAGGATCTCACCATCCGCAATGAGGTCGGAGAGCAGCACCCGATGGGCGCGCAGTTTCTCGCTGGCCGGGCAATCGTCCAGCAGGTGTTCATTCTCCCATGCCCGCAGCGCCTCGGCGGCCTCGAACCAGCGCACGGCCAGCGTGAGCAGCGGCCAGTTGGCCAACCGCGCCCGCTTGGTGAAGCGGAGCATGGATTCCATCGGCTCGGCGAGCGTCATGGCCGCAGGCTAGCGCGGCGGCGGTGCCAGAGGCAAGCTCGCTCTGCATTCTCATCGCTTGTGTCGCCACGCCGTGGTATGGAATCCGGCCAGCAATTGGCCTGTTCCGATGTGTGCCCAGGCTCCAGACGGCTCGCGCCCCGACCGCGCCCCCGGCAGCGGCGCCCCCGGCGGCGCCTTTCCCGCCGTGCGCTTGGATTGGCGGGATGTTCATCTGCGCCCGCTGCAAAGCGCGGGTGGAAGACCTGGCGAATTCTTGAAATTCTTCAATTAGGAACTCAGGAACTCATGAGAAACTGTATCCCTGTTTTAGGAACTCAGGAAGTCATTAGAAACTATATCCCTGTTGGCCGGTGGTGTGTGCTGATGACCTGCGCGCTGGCAGCGGTAATCATCGCCGCACATACGCGCAGCCTTTCACAACCGGCGCCCATGCCGGGGCGGGCGCGGCCAAAGATTGTTCGTGCCGCTCGATCTGCGGACAATTCCACCTCGCCCCAAGCCAGGCCCTTTGCGCGCCTGGACCGCTACGACCTGCTCCTCTACCACGACCAGCGTGGGGAAGTCCGCCATGCCAAAACCGTGGCCGAGTGGCAGCGGCGCGTGCCCGAAATCATGCGCGGCTTTCAGGCCGTGGCCGGCCTATTGCCTGGCCCGGAGAAACGCTGCCCGCTGGCGGTCGCAGTGGAAGAAGAGGTGGAATGCGGCAGTTACGTCCGCCGCTTCCTCACGTATGCGGCAGAACCGGGCGACCGTGTGCCGGCCTATTTGCTCATCCCCAAGTCAGCGTTGACCAATGGCGCCAGTTGCCCGGCCGTTCTCTGTCTTCACCAAACGCACGCTACGGGGCAGAAGGTAGTGGTCGGCCTGGGCAACAGTCCCAACGACGAGTATGGCGTCGAACTGGCCCAGCGCGGCTATGTCTGTTTGGCGCCGGCTTACCCTTTGCTGGCCAATTACCACCCTAATCTCCAGGCCCTCGGTTACAAGAGCGGCGTCATGAAGGCCGTCTGGAACAATGTGCGCGGGCTGGACTTGTTGGAGAGCGTGCCCTTTGTCAAGCCGGGCCGGTTCGGCGCCATTGGGCACTCCTTGGGCGGCCACACCGCCGTCTTTACCGCTGTCTTTGATGAGCGGATCACGGTTGTGGTGTCGAGTTGCGGCCTGGATTCGTTCGT
>Ga0315268_10002439_pt1 | contig 20923 bp, 17 predicted proteins | sample C1_top_MG_FD_204535 | JGI IMG/M metagenome (GOLD analysis project Ga0315268, IMG submission 204535) | Sediment microbial communities from Yellowstone Lake, YNP, Wyoming, USA - C1_top | ecosystem: Environmental > Aquatic > Freshwater > Lake > Sediment | place: USA: Wyoming | collected 2017-08-01
GGACTTGTTTCACTTTCTCATCAGCATCGCGCAGGTGCTTGGCATGAGCGCGGACGATGTTTTCGCCGCCTACATGAAGAAGAACGAGGTGAACTTCAAACGGCAGGATTCCGGCTACACGAAGAAAGACGAGCACGATTCAAAGCATATCTGACGCGGCGCAAGTTGGACATTGCCCAAACTGCGGAATGCCGCACCACGCCGGCTCGCATTGACGCGCACACACCGCGCGCGTAACCTCAATCCACAGCAAACAACGACCAACGCCGTACGCCATGAAATCACTCTTGTCCTTCGCTTTGTCCTTCGCCGCCATTCTTGCGCTGACCTCACTCGCGCCCGCGGCCGACCTCGGGGACGCCGCCAAGCCTTTGCAAATCGCCGCCTGGGTCAAAGGCAACCCCGTGGACCTTGCCGCGAGCAAGGGCAAACAGATCGTTGTGGTCGAATTCTGGGCCACCTGGTGTCCGCCTTGTCGCGCGAGCATTCCGCATCTCACCGAGATGCAAAAGAAATTCAAGGACGTCGCCTTTGTCGGGATCAGCGATGAGGACGCATCAACGGTGAAGAAATTCGTCGCGAAGATGGGTGACAAGATGGACTACACGGTGGCGGTGGACGATGACAGGAAAACCAGCGCGGCCTACATGGAAGCGTTTGGCATTGACGGCATTCCCCATGCGTTCATCGTGGACAAGGCGGGACGCATCGTCTGGCACGGCCACCCGATGGATAACCTGGAGAAGTCCCTCGAAGAAGTTGTCGCCGGCAAGTTCGATCTTGAGAAGTCAAAGAAACGCGCCGACGCCCGGAAAAAAATCGAGGAGTACAAAGAGACTGCCAGCCACGACTTCTATGATCCCAAACTCGAAGAGATGGGCAGGAAACTCGAAGCCCTCGATGCTGAGTTGGGCGGCATCGAGCCGGGCGAAAAGTTCAGCGCGGCCGAAGTCATCAAGGGCGTAAAATTCCAAGGCTTGGCGCGCGATTACCAGATTGCCGTGATGTCCGGCAAGGGCGGTGACAACCTGGCCAACATCGAAAAGAAGCTGGCCGAAAGCGCGCCCAAGGATTTTGACCTAGCGGAGTATAAAGCGAACGTGGCGTTCAACAAATTGGTGAACGACTACATGCAAGCCGCCGGCGGCAAGGGTACCCCCGGCGAATTGGCGGAACTGACCAAACAGCTCACCGCCGCCAAGCCGAAGAATCCCCGCATCCCGCTGCGGGCCGCCTGGGGAATCTTGGAGGAAAAAAGTTTGAAGACGCGCGATTACGACCTCGCCGCGAAGCTCGCCAGAACCAGCGTGGACGCCACCGAAAGCAGGGAAGTCGGTCCGCTTTTTGTCTATGCGCGCGCTTTGTTCGAAGGCGGCAAGGTGGCGGAGGCGGTCAACTGGCAGAAAAAAGCCCTTGATGCCGCCGGGGACAACGAGGGTGCGCGCAAGGAGATGGAAGACACGTTGAAAAAATATCAGGAGAAAGCCGGGAAGAAATAAGCGCTGTGCAGTCTTGATGGTAGGGCGGGCACTCCTCTGCCCGCCGCTCTTCGCAAGCCAAACCCGGCGCGCACGGAGTGGCACGCCCTACCCACGGCTCAGGCGAAAGTCCGCTGCAAATACTCAATGCTCTTGCCCGCGATCACTTCCGGGCCTTCTTCAAACTTGAACACCTCCACGGAAACAAAACCGCTGTAACCAACCTCCTTCAGCGCCGCAGCGATGGGTTTGAAATCCACGTCGCCGAAGCCCGGGCCTTTGAGGTTCTTGTCGTTCGCGTGAAAGTGCGCGAAGTGCGGCCACGACTCGCGGATGATTTGTGGAATTGGCTTTGACTCCGAAGACATCGCCTTCACGTCAATGATGATCTTGAACGCAGGCGAGTTGAACGGCATCGTGAACTCAATCGCCTCCGCCGCCGTGTTGATGAAATTGGTTTCCGCCGGCGCGAGCGGTTCGAAGCAAATCGTCACGCCGCGATCTTCTGCGCGCTTCACCGGGTCGCGGAACGTCGTGGCGGTCCAATCCCATGCCTGCTCGCGGGTGACGCCGGGCAGGATATTCCGCTGCTTGGGCGAGCCAACCACCATGATCGTGCCGCCGAAGTCCGCGCAACAATCCACGAGGTCGCAGAAATATTTTGCCGTGCGGTCGCGGATGGCGGCATCGGTGTGGTTGAGATAAAGCCCCTCGGGTTTCACTAGCAACCAGTGCAGGCCGACAATGGCGATGTTGTTCCGCGCCGCAAGGTCGCGGATGCGCCGCCGCTCGGCGGCGGGGATGTCGTTGACGGAATTGGCGAGCGTGAACGGCGCGATTTCCAACCCGGCGTAGCCAACCTTGGCGGCATGAGCGAGCGTGTCCTCGATTTTCCAGCCCTGATAAATCTCGTTGCAAATGGCGAACTTCATGTGCGGCAAGATTCGGAATTCTGCCCGGACGGTTCAAGATGAAATGTGTGAACCCAACTCAAAATGCGCGAACCTCACGCAACGGGTAGCAAATTACCGGCCGGACGGAGCTTAATACCTCACGGCATTGCCAATGCTCCCAGTCTTACGGCATGAAGCGAATTCGGCATAGCGGACAGAGCGGCGGGTTCTCGCTAGTTGAAGCGATCGTTGTTGCGGGCACTCTGGTCGTGTTGATTGCGGTGTTGTTGCCGGCTTTGGCGGCCAGCAAGAAAAAGCTGAGTCGGATCGGCTGCACCAATAATCTGAAGCAAGTAGGGCTGGCTTTTCGCCTGTGGTCAGGGGACAACGGGGACAAATATCCCATGCAGGTTTCAGTGACAAATGGGGGCACAATGGAATTTGTTGGAAGTGGGGTCGTTGCTGCGCACTTTCAAGTCATGTCGAACGAACTGAGCACCCCCGAGATTCTGTTCTGCCGGGAGGATAAGCGGCGGACACCGGCTTCTTCCTTCACGACGAATCTCAGCAATTCAAATCTGAGCTATTTCGTCGGGGTGGATGCCACCGAGGAAAAACCGCAGATGTTTCTATCTGGTGACGCATATCTGGCGGTGGGCGGCAAACCGAGCAAGCCCGGTTTGCTTTCGCTCTGGACTAACAGCCCGGTCACGTGGGCGAAGCCGCTTCGTGCCAATCACGGCGAGGGCGGAAACATTGTGCTGGCGGATGGTAGCGTGTACCAGGGAGGAAACGCGCGGTTGCGGGAGTTGCTTAATGACAGCGGCATGGCTACGAACCGTTTGGCGATGCCATGATCCCGAACAGAATCCAAAGCCCAAAAGTCAGAAGCGCCGAACAAGGATAATCCATTCTGGATTCCAGATTCTGACTTCGGTATTCTCGCGGCATGTTCGAAACTGTCAAAGCTTCACTGGACACGGCAGCGCAGAAACTCACGCACTTGCGGAGGTTTCTTTGACGTGCCGGGCGCGCAGAAACGCCTGGGCGAGTTGAACTCGCAGATGGCGGCGGACGGCTTTTGGAACAATCGCGAGCAGGCGCAGAAGCTGATCGAGGAGACAGGTTCCCTTCGCGGCAAAATCGAACCACTGATTGAAGCCGAGAAGCACCTGGACGATTTCAAGGTAATGGTCGAGTTGGGCGAGGGAGAACCGCCCGAAGCGCAGGCGAAGATCGAGCAGGATCTCGAACGCGACGTCGCCATATTTATCAAGGGTCTCGACGCGCTTGAACTTAAAGTCTTTCTCAACGGTCCGCACGACCGGAACAATTGCATCCTGAGCATCAACGCCGGCGCAGGCGGCACGGAGGCATGCGACTGGGCAAACATGTTGTTGCGGATGTATCAACGCTGGGCGGAGTCGCGCGGGTGGGAGGTGGAGGTTGAGGACGCGCTGGCGGGCGAAGGCGCCGGGATCAAGAGCGTCACACTGCTCATCAAGGGCGAGAACGCCTACGGTTTTTCCAAGGCCGAGCGCGGCGTCCACCGGCTCGTGCGCATTTCGCCGTTCGATTCCAACAAGCGTCGGCACACCAGTTTTGCGAGCGTGGATACGATCGCGGAAATCGAGGAGGCTTCGTCTGAAATCGTGATTCCTCCGACTGAATTTCACGTGGACACGTTTCGCTCCGGCGGCAAGGGCGGGCAGAACGTGAACAAGGTGGAAACCGCCGTGCGCATCACACACATACCCACCGGCCTCGTCGTGGCGTCGCAAGCGCAGCGCTCCCAGCATCAAAACCGCGCCACGGCCATGAACCTGCTGCTTTCCAGAATTTTCGCACAGCGGCAGGACGCGGCCAAAGCGGAGATGGAGCGATTCTACGGCGAGAAGGGCAGCGTGTCGTGGGGCAACCAGATTCGCAGCTACGTGTTCCAGCCGTATCGCATGGTCAAAGACCTGCGCACCGGCGTCGAAACCAGCGACGTGCCGGGCGTTATGGACGGCGACCTCGACCCATTCGTGAACGGCTGGTTGCGCGCGGGTTGTCCGCTCAAGCGGATGCAGGGTGTGAAGGATGAAGAAGAATGAACATTCTCGACACCATCGTTGAAGAGAAGAAACGCGAGGTCGCGAAGCTGGCCGCGCGCCTGATCGCGGCAGGCGATTTGCGCGATGCGCTGCTGGAGCGGGACGAGCAGCGCGACTTCATGGCCGCGTTGCGCCAGCCGCGTCATGGAGATGTGGCGTTGATTGCCGAAGTGAAGAAGGCATCGCCATCCGCAGGCGTCATTTGCAAGGACTTCGATCCGGTGCGCATCGCGAAAGAATACGAAGCGGCGGGCGCGAGCTGCCTGTCCGTGCTCACGGACGAAAAGTTTTTCCAAGGATCGCTCGATTACCTCCGGCAGATTCGCGCGGCGGTGAAGCTGCCGCTGCTGCGGAAAGACTTCACCATTGACGAGCGGCAAATTCTGGAAGCCATCGAATGGGGCGCGGACGCCATCCTGCTGATCGTGGCGATTCTGGACGACGCACGGCTCAAACACTTTCACACGCTCGCAACCGAGGCTGGGTTGGCCGCGCTGGTTGAGGTGCATGACGAGGCGGAGCTGGATCGCGCACTGTCGGCGGGGGCGGGCTTGATCGGCGTGAACAACCGAGATTTGAAAACTTTCAAAGTGGACCTGGCAACGACGGAGCGGTTGGCGGCGAAAATGTTCATGTCATCCGCCACCCGTCAGTCGTCACTCTTGGTCGCCGAAAGCGGCATTCACACGCGCGCGGATGTTGTGCGGTTGGCCAGGTGCGGCGCGCGCGCGATTCTGGTGGGCGAGGCATTGATGACACACGGCGACATTCAGGCCGGCGTGCGGGAATTGATTGCCGACTGATCGCGTCGTGTCCCGGCTTGCTCCCTTCCCGCCTCGTCGCTAGGCTTTGATCGCAATTTTTTAACTAACATGAAAAGGCAATCCAAAGAATTCTTCCCAGGTATTTCCAAAATTCAATACGAAGGTCCGCGTTCAAGAAGTCCTCTCGCCTTCAAGCATTATAACCCGGACGAGGTCGTCGCGGGCAAGACCATGCGCGAGCAACTTCGGTTTTCGGTTACCTACTGGCACACGATCCGCGGCCAGTTGGCCGACATGTTTGGCGTGGGCACGGCGGTTCGCCCGTGGGAAGACGGCACCAACTCGATGAAGATGGCCGAGACGCGCGTTCGCGTGGCCTTCGAGTTCATGGAAAAACTCGGCGTGCCGTTCTACGCGTTTCACGACCGCGACGTGGCGCCCGAGGGCCGTAATCTGCGCAAGACGAATCGAAATCTTGACGCCATCGCAAAACTGCTCAAGCAGGAGCAACAGCGGACGGGCGTTGGTTTGCTCTGGGGAACGGCGTGTCTGTTTGTCCATCCGCGCTTCGTGCATGGCGCGGCGACCAGTTGCAACGCGGACGTTTTTGTCTACGCGGGCGCGCAGGTCAAGAAGGCCATCGAGGTTACCCATGCGTTGAAGGGCGAAGGCTATGTTTTTTGGGGCGGGCGCGAAGGCTACAGCACGTTGCTCAACACCGACCTCAAGCGCGAGATGGATCACCTGGGCGCGTTTCTCCACATGGCGGCAGACCACAAGAAGGCCATCGGGTTCAAAGGCCAGTTTTACATCGAGCCGAAACCCAAGGAGCCGACCAAGCATCAATACGATTCCGATGCGGCGGCATGCCTGAACTTCCTGCGCGAATACGATCTGCTTCGAGACTTCAAGTTGAACCTCGAAACCAACCACGCCACGCTGGCTGGCCACACGATGCAGCACGAAATGGAAGTGGCCATCGCCGCTGATGCGCTCGGTTCGATTGACGCCAATACTGGCGACCTGTTGCTCGGTTGGGACACGGACCAATTCCCCACGAACGTTTACCTGACCACCGAGATCATGCTTTCCATCCTAAAGATGGGCGGCTTCAAGACCGGCGGCACGAACTTTGATGCTAAGGTGCGCCGCGAGAGCTTTGAACCGATGGATCTATTTCACGCGCACATCGGCGGCATGGACGCGTTTGCGCGCGGACTGAAGATCGCCACCGCCATCCGCAGGGATGGACGGTTGGCTGAGTTCGTGAAGCAACGCTACAGTTCGTGGGACAGCGGCATCGGCGCGAAGATTGAAGCCGGCAAAGCCAGTTTCAAAGACCTCGAAGCTTACATGCTCAAGCAGAGTGATATCACGCCCAACGCCAGCGGGCGCCAGGAGTTCCTCGAAAACCTGATCAATGAGTTCATCTGAGCGGCGCGGCATTGCGTACGTTTGCGAAAACAGTTTTGTCTGAGGAAGGCTTGGCGCGATAATTCTTGCCGCGCCTGTTCCTGCGGCCTATGAGAAGACGAGTATGACCTTGCGATTCTCCTCCCTCAGTCCCCAACTGCCGCTGCTCATGGCGGGCGCTCTGCTGCTGACGGTCCCGCCCGCCCGCGGTCAATCAAATCCGCCCTTACCCAGGATTGATCGCAATCTGAATGATCGCGAAGATGCCTATCTCAATCGCCAAGCCGAGGCTTTCCTGAACCAAGCTCAGAAGACGCTGCTTAAGTTTCCTCCTCAATATCCAGAACCCAGCGAACGTTTTCTGGGCCTGCTGCTGCTGGACGCGGTGCTCCACGATGTGCATGCCGCCGAGCGTCCACCCGTGCAGAAGTTCTTCCGCGCCAGGATGGAAGCGGCGCTTCAGGAGATTGAGAACAAGCAAGTCGAGGATGGGGCAATGATCTGGAAGCTTTACAACATGGGTTTCATCGTGCGCACGAAAACAGTCACCGTTGCCTTCGATCTGGTGCGCGGCGATTCCGCCCGCAACCGGGAGTTCGCCTTGCCCGCCGGCGTCATGGAGCGATTCGTGAAGCAATGCGACGCTCTCTTCATCAGCCATCGCCACGGCGACCACGTGGACGAAGGTGTCGCCAAATGGTTTATTGACCAAGGCAAGCCCGTGGTGGCACCGCCACAGGTCTGGATGGACAAACCCATCCACAAATCCATCACCCACCTCAAACGCGAGGCGCACACGGAGCAGACGTTGCGCATTCAGAACGGAAGCCGCGGATTGAAGGTCGTCGTATTTCCCGGTCACCAAATGGAAAAGGTCGAGAACAACGTCTCTCTTGTCATCACGCCCGAGGGGCTGTCTTTCGCGCACATGGGAGATCAGATTAACGAAGAGCCGTTCATGGTGGATTACGCCTGGATAGACGAGGTCGCCAAGCACCACCACGTAGATGTTCTCATGCCGCCTTCATGGACGAATGAAATTTTCCGCATCGCGAAAGGATTTCATCCCGAACTCATCCTGCCGGGCCATGAAAACGAACTGGGGCATCCCATTGACGACCGCGTGCCGTTCTGGGGCGATTCCGAATTTCTTCAACTCACCTATCCCGAACTGAAACGCTCGCCGTATCGGGTGATTGTGATGGTTTGGGGCGAGGGCATCCATTACCAGCCCGCCAAGAAGTAATAGAATGCGGACGCGTTGACAGGACGTGTTTCCCTCGCCCGCGACGACGCTCGTTTGCCTGCTAATGCACGTTGAGGCGCGCCACCGACCGGTTGGAAATGACTCGCGACGAACAGAAACACGGGTCATTACGCGACCGGGATAGTGAAGAAGAACGTCGCCCCGTTGTCCGGCTCGTTCCTGGCCCAGACGCGGCCGCCGTGGGTTTGGACGATGTGCTTCACGATGGACAGACCCAACCCTGTGCCGCCTTGTTCGCGCGACCGGGCTTTGTCCACGCGGTAGAATCTCTCAAACACGCGTTCCAAGGCTTCGGCGGGCAGGCCGGGCCCGTCGTCCTTGACCGAAACTTCCATTTTCCCATTCTCGCCCGGGCAGGCCGCAACCGTCACGCCTCCACTTGTGCGGCCATATTTGATGGCATTGTCCACCAAGTTCGACAGCACTTGCTCCAGTCGGATGGAGTCCGCGCGCACGGACAACTCCGGCACAGCGTTGGTGAGCGCCACGCCTTTGCCTTCGGCCCGCGCCTTGAAATCGTCGAGAACCTTCTGCACCAGCGGACGCAACCGAACCGTTTGCAAATTCAACGTCACGCGCCCGGATTCGAGTTCCGAAATCGTCAACAAATCTTCGATCAACAACTCCAACCGCCCGGCGTTGCGCGCAATGGTCTGCAGGAAGCGTGAAGAAACCTCCGGATCGTCTTTCGCGCCATCCAGCAACGTCTCGACGTAACCTTTGATGTGCGAAAGTGGCGTGCGCAGTTCGTGGCTGACATTGGCGACGAATTCCTGGCGGGTGCGCTCGAGTTGTTTGATCCGGGTAAGATCGTGGAAAACGAGAATGGTTCCGAGCTGGCGACGGTCAACGCTGGTGAGCGCCGCCGCGTTGATCTGCAACCAGCGTTCCGGTTCACCGGGCAGGCGCAACTCGTGGTCAATCACACGACCCTCCTGCCTGGTACGCTGGACGATCTCGACGATTTCATGCAACCGCACCGTCTCCAGCAACGCCCGGCCGCGCAGCACGCCCGTCGTAGCGAACATCTGCGCGAACGCACGGTTCGCAAACTGCACACAACCGGCGGCGTCCAGCACGAGCACGCCTTCGATCATGCTGTCGAACAATGCGTCCTGCCGCGCACGAACCTCGGCGGCGGCAGTTTGTTCGCGGTTCTCCTCCCGACCGCGCTCGGCCAGCCACAACGCGCGTTCACGACGCAGCTTCGCCCGCCACCAGAGATGAACGGCAACCAGCGCGATCAACGCGATAACTGCGAGAACAGGCCACATCACTCCACGAAGCGATAGCCCACGCCGCGCACGGTGTCGAGATGCTTCGCGGCCGGGCCGAGCTTTTCGCGCAGGCGGCGCATGTGCGTGTCCACCGTGCGCGTGTCAATGAGGCTGTCGTATTCCCACACGTCGCGGAGCAACACGTCGCGGGATTGCACGCGGCCCGCGCGTCGAGCGAGCACGGTGAGTAATTTAAATTCGGTGGCGGTCAGATCAAACGGCTTGCCGCGCCAGCTTGCGCGGTGCTTCGGCACGTCAATTCGCAAATCACCGAAGCGCATCGTCTCCTGCTTTTCATCCGTGGCCGCGCGGCGCTGGAGAATTTTCCGGATGCGGAGAACCAGTTCGCGCGGGCTGAAGGGCTTGGTCAAATAATCGTCCGCGCCCAGTTCCAGCCCCAGGACGCGATCAATCTCCGCAGCCTTGGCCGTGAGCAGGATGATGGGAATGACAGCGGTGGCGGGATCGTGCCGCAACAGTTTGCACACCTCCAGGCCGTCCAGTTCCGGCATCATCACATCCAGCACCACGAGCGCGGGCAATTGCGCCCGGGCTTTCTTCAGTGCTTCCTCACCATCCGCCGCCGTGATCACGTCGAAGCCGGCCTGTTTGAGGTTGAACGCGACCAACTCCACCGCCTCCGGCTCGTCGTCCGCGATGAGAATCTTTGGTTTCAACGACCGCACCAATAGCAGGCGCGCGGGCGGGATTCAAATCATTCCCGGCAACAGAACGGTGACAACTTTGTTACTGGGAGATGACGGAATGACGAACCGCTGATCCGCGCCCATCTTCACTAATCTGAGCAGCCATCAGCGAAAATTAGCGCGGATTGGCGCTCACAATCTGGTCGCGCACGCGGCGAAAAACCTCCACCTGCTCCGCCGCGCTGCGGGCGACATGCGCCGTTCCAACAGAGGAGCAGGCCGCGGTTGCCCGTTAAGTTTCGTGTTTCGGCCCGGCATCAAGGCAACCCCGCACGGTTTGCGCGAGTTTGGTGTTCGCGAATGGTTTTTGCAGAAAGTTCACGCCATCGCGCAGATTCAGCCCGGGTTCCGCCGTCTCCCTCGGGTAACCGCTCATGTAAATCACCTTCAGCCCCGGTTTCTCGGCCAGTAATTGTTTGGCGAGTTGGCGGCCGGTTATGCCCTCGGGCATAACCATGTCCGTCAACAGCAAGTCCACCGCGCCACCCTGCTGCCGCCAAATCCTGAGCGCCGCCACGCCGCTGGGCGCCTCGATCACGCGGTAGCCGTAGCGTTCCAAGACGTGGACCGCCAGTGTCCGCACAGACACTTCATCTTCGACGAGCAGGATGGTTTCACGGCCGCCGCGCACCTGCGCGGCCAGTTGCGCCGCTACCTGAATCTGCCCCTGGTCCGCCAGGCGCGGCAGGTGGATGTGAAACGTGGTGCCCCGGCCGACTTGGCTGTCCACTTCGATCCAGCCCTCGTGTTGCTCGACAATCCCATGCACGGTGGCCAGGCCCAGGCCGGTGCCTTTGCCGACGTCTTTGGTGGTGAAGAACGGTTCAAAGATGCGCGACAGATGTTCGGGCGCAATGCCGCTCCCGGTGTCGCGGAAGCTCAGGCGCACAAAGCGGCCGGCGCGGACTTGGTGCTCAGCGGCGGCAGCTTCATCCACCGTGAGGTTGGCCAGCTCGATCACAATCTGGCCACCGGTGGTCATGGCGTCGCGGGCGTTGACGGCTAGGTTCAGCAAAACCTGCTCGATCATGCCGGGATCGCCATTCATGGGGGCGCCGCCGGTCAGCAGCCGCGTTTGCAATGCGATGTCCTCGCCGATGATGCGATGGAGCATCTTGACCATGCCGGAAACCACGTCGTTCAGATCAATGACTTTGGCATGCATGGTCTGTTTGCGGCTGAAGGTCAGCAACTGGCGGGTCAGATTGGCCGCGCGCTCGGCGGCGCGGGCAATTTCCTGCACCACGCGTGGCTGTTCGGCCTCGGACAGGCCCATCTGCAGGAGCGAGGCGTTGCCCATGATGACCGCCAGCATGTTGTTGAAATCGTGCGCCACGCCGCCGGCCAACTGGCCGAAGGCCTCCATCTTCTGCGCCTGGTGGAATTTCGACTCCAGGGTTTTCCGCTCCGTGATGTCCTGCTTGACGGCGATGAAGTGCGTGATCTCGCCGTGCTCGTTCTTCAACGGAGTGATCGTCATTTCCTCCGGGTACAGGCTGCCGTCCTTGCGCCGGTTGATCATTTCATCCTGCCAGACTTTTCCCGCTCGAACGGTTTCCCACAAGGTCCGGTAGAACGCCTGATCATGTTTGCCGGACTTGAGCAGTTTGGGATTCTGGCCGATGGCTTCCGCGGTGCTGTAGCCGGTGAAGGTGGTGAAGGCGGCGTTGGCCCACTCGATCACGCCCTCGCGGTTGGTGATGACGATGGCGTTCGCCGCGGCTTCCAAGGCGGCGCTCTTCAGACGGAGAGCGGCTTCGGCCCGCTTGCGTTCGGTGATGTCCCACGAAATGCCTTGCACGCCGATGATCTGGCCGGCGGCATCGCGCAGCGGGGTCTTGATGACGTTCACCCAGATTGTTTTCCCGTCAGCCTGCCGGTGTTCCTCCTCGCACTGGAAGGGCTGGCCGGTTTCGACCACGCGCTGGTCGTCCTGCCGGTACTTCGTGGCGAGCGGGGCTGGACAGAAGCTCTGGTCGGTCTTGCCGAGGATTTCGGCCAAGGGCTTGCCGAGGCTTCGGCAGAACGGCCCGTTGCCAAACGTGAACCGGCCCGCCAGGTCCTTGCGGAAGACATGCTGCGGCAGGTTCTCCACCAGCGAGTGATAAAGGAATTCCGAGTCATGGAGTTGTTTTTCAGTCTGCTTACGTTCGGTAATGTCGCTGAAGGACCACACCCGGCCAGTGACGATGCCATCCACCATCATGGGGGCGGAATAGCGCTCAAAAACGCGGCCGTCCTTGAACGTGATCGTGTCCTCGTCCACCGCGTCCGAGCCGTAGAGCGCCTGCACCTTTTTCAGAAACGCCTCCGGCTCGGCCAACTGGCCCAGCACGAAAGCCAGCAGAGCCTGGTCGTCGCGGCTTTCCAAGAGTGACGGGGGAATCCGCCATAACTCGGCAAAGTGGGGGTTGACTTTGATCACCTTCCCCTGATTGTCCACGGCCAGAATCCCGTCGGCGGTGGCTTCGAGCGTGACCCGGAGCCGGTTTTCGCTCTCCCGCAACGCCGCCTCGGTTCGCCGGTGCGCGGCCCGGGTTCGCAGAGTCCGAATGCCAAACGCCAGGTCATCGGCCAGTTCCTGCAAGAGCACGATTTCATCCGCCGTGAACGTCTGGCGTTCGGCGGAATAAACGGTCAGCGTGCCAAACGCCCGCCCGTCGGCCATCAACGGCAGGGCGCAGACTGAAGGGTGATCCACTTCCGTGACCAGATTTCGCCACGGATCGAGGGCCGGGTCGGTACTGACGTCCTGACTGGTGCAGGGTTTGCCCGTGCGGATGGCGGTGCCGGTGGGGCCGCGTCCGCGCGGCGTGTCGGCCCAGGAAATTTTCAAGGCTTCCACCAAACCTGGCTTCCCGCCGAAATCCGCCACGATCCGCACACTCTGATCCGCGTCGTCTTCGGCAAAACCGACCCACGCCGCCGAATAGCCGCCCTGTTCCTTGACGATGCGGCAAAGCGCCTTGAGCAGGTCGCTTTCATCCGTGGCGCGAATGAGCACCTCATTGCAATTCGAGAGCAGGCGCAATGTGCGGTTGGCTTTCCGCAAGGCCTGCTGCGCGGCTTGTTTCGCGGTCTGGTCGCTGAACACCAGTACCACGCCAGTGATGGTGCCGCGCTCGTCGCGAATGGGCGCGGCGCTGTCGGCGATGGGGCGTTCGGTTCCGTCGCGGCTGATCAGCAGGGTGTGGTTGGCCAGGCCCATCACCACGCCGTCGCGCAGGACTTGGTCCACGGGATTTCCCATCGCGGCCCGCGTCGTTTCGTTGAGGATGCGGAAAACCTCCACGAGCGGCTTGCCCCGCGCTTCCGCCTCGGTCCAACCGGTGAGCCTTTCCGCCACCGGGTTCATCTCCCGCATCCGACCGTCGGTGCCCGTGGTGATGACCGCGTCGCCGATGCTGTAAAGCGTGGTGCGAAACACTGCCAGGTCCTCCCGTTGTCGGCGCTCCGACTCGTAGAGTTCCTGAAAAAAACCGGACTGCCGTTGCTGATAAACGTAGGCGGTCAGGCCCGCAGCCAGCAGGATCAACGACCCGACGACGAAGCTGATCATGCCGGCCTGGTAACGCGCCTCGGCGAGTATTTCTTCCTCATCCACCTTGGTCACCATGAACCAGGGCGATCCAGGGATCTGGCGCAGGTCGGCCAAGACTTCGACCCCACGGTAATCTTTGCCCTCGTATTGGCCGCGCCTGCCAAGCACCACCTGCACGGCGGGAAGATTGGTGCTGGTCAGCGGAACGTGAAGAGACAGGGGGCCATTGGTCGCGTGGCGCAACTCATTCACGAAAACAACTTCCGCCCCCTCCCTTTGCAAAATAAGTGTCTCGGCGCTGTGACTGGGTGTGGGCCAGGACCGGATCAGCGGATACAAGTAGATTTTGGGATTGCTGCACAAAACCGCCACGGCCAGGGGTTGGCCCCCGGCATCCGTCACCACGGCGGCGAGGTCTATGCACGTCTCGCAGAAGTCGGAGAAAGCCGGCTCCTGGGTGGCGATGGCGGTCTTGATTGCCTGTGGGAGGGTTGGATCGTTCAGATGGAGATCGCCCCCGGCACCGAGCAGAAAGCTCCCGTCGGGAGCGAACAGAAGCACGTTCCCGTATTCGCCCGCTTCCCGTTCGATTTGCAACCGCTGCTGCAAATTCGTCCGAATGACCGTGTCGTCCCGCGCGCGCAGAAAATCTCCCACCGCTTGTCGAAACCGCGGACTGCCCGCCAACCGTTTCGCATCCCGCTCGCGTTCCTTCCGCCACTGCTGAACCTGGCCGGCCTTCAGTTTTCCGATGGTGGCGATTTCCTGATAATTCTCCTGGCGAATACGTTCCGCCTCGGAGCGATAATACCAGTAGCCGCCGGCGATCAACGTCAAGGCGACGACCACGAAACCCACCGCCCAGACTCGGACGGCGAAGCCGGCGCGTGATTTTTGAGAAGTCATTTTGTCCTCCGGTTCGTCCAGCGGTTGGAACGATCGGCTTGATGGGAGTCGCTCCACCCCACTTGATGCCACGGGCCGGCCAGGCCGGTGAGTTCGCCCGCGCAGCGCTCGCCGCGCCAACGTTCGTCCCCGAGGAACAGACGGATTAGATGCGCGCGTTCCATGAGAATTCCCACTTGCGCCTCGTACCGGACTTGGGCGGCAGCCATCATATTTTAGCTGCGTGTAGAATTAGACCGTTTGCCAAAGGAAGCAACCTTTCCTTTGCCAATCCTTGCCCGGACGGAACTTGCGGGGCGCCGCAAGATGAATTCCAGAAAGCGTGCGGAAGAAGGCCGGCTCAGTCTCCGGTAGGCGCTGGCGGCACCTTTCCGGCATGCCGGATGTCCTGCGCCTCGCAGAGATAGACGACTTCCTCGGCGACGTTGGTGGCATGGTCGGCGATGCGTTCCAAGCTGCGCGTGGCAATCATCAACTGGAGACAACGCGGGATGGATTCCTTCTCGTTCGTCATGCGCTCGGTCAACGCGCGGTTGATTTGCTTGTTGAGCGCATCCACTTCCTTGTCGCGCGGAATGACGGCACGCGCAGCGGCGGGGTCGCGATGCACGAACGCATCGAGCGCGGCCTTCAACATTCCCAGCGCCAACGCGGCCATCTTGGTCAAATCCACGTTGATCTTCAGCGGTGCTTCCTTGCTCAAGTCGCGCGCACGTTTGGCAATCTTCGTGGCCTCATCTCCGATGCGCTCGAGGTTTTGGGAAATTTTCATGGCCACGGTCACGAACCGCAGGTCGCTGGCAAGCGGGGCCTTGGACAGCAGATGGATCGCGAGGTCGTCAATCTCCACTTCGAACCGGTCCAGCACGCGGTCGTTGTCCTTGACACGCAACGCAAGCTCAAGGTCGCGATTGGCGAGCGCCTGGATGGATTGATTGACGGCGGCCTCGGCGTGGCTGGCCATCGTCAGCAGCTTTTCCTTCAGCGCATTGAGTTCCTGGTCGAAGTGGTGTTCCATAGTCAGAAGCTTTCAAGCGCGGACCCACCCCTGACCCCTCCCAGGAGGGGAACTGTCGGCGCGCGTCCGCTGTCCTGCTCCCCTCTTGGGAGGGGTTGGGGGTGGGTTTTTGTGCCGTTCGTAAACTTCATGTCATCCAAATCTTCCGGTCACATAATCTTCCGTGCGCTTCTGCGTCGGGCTGGTGAAAATCTTGTCCGTCGCGCCAAATTCCACCAGCTCGCCCAAATAAAAAAACGCCGTATCATCGGACATGCGCGCCGCCTGTTGCATGTTGTGCGTGACGATGACGATGGTGAAGTCTTTTTTCAGTTCGAGAATCAAGTCCTCGATTTTGGCCGTGGCCAGCGGGTCCAGTGCGGAAGCCGGTTCGTCCATGAGCAACACTTCCGGCTGCACGGCCAGCGCGCGCGCGATGCACAGGCGCTGTTGCTGCCCGCCCGAAAGACTGATGGCCGGCGCATGGAGACGGTCTTTGACTTCGTCCCACAACGCCGCCATGCGGAGCGAGTGTTCGGTGCGCTCAGCCAGCACGGAACGCGTGCGAATGCCATTGAGCCTTAGTCCAACGGTGACGTTGTCGGCAATGGACATGGTGGGAAACGGATTGGATTTCTGAAACACCATGCCAACGCGCCGACGGACGATCACCGGCTCGACGTTGCCGGCGTAAATGTCCTGGCCGAAGAGCCGGATTTCGCCTTCCATCCGCGCTTCGGGCACGAGCTCGTGCATCCGATTTAACGAGCGCAGAAAGGTGGACTTGCCACAACCGCTCGGGCCGATGACCGCCGTAACGGCGCGGGCGCGAATTGCGAGGGAAACATTTTTGAGCACTTGGTGCGTGCCGAAATAGACGGAAAGGTTTTTGACGGTGAGCGCTGGCATCGCGGCGGCGGAGCGTGGCGGTTGCGCTTTCGCGACGGGCGTGAAATCTTTTTCGCCGGTGGTCATTGGCAGGTTCACGGTTATTTGTGAAAGCGATCGCGGGTCAACACGCGCACGCTCACGTTGATCGCAGTGATCAACAGCAGCAACACCAGCGCGCCGGCCCAAGCCTGCCGGTGCCAATCTTCGTAGGGCGAGATCGCGTAACTGAAAATCTGGAGCGGCAACGCGGCGATGGGGTCGGAGAGATTGTGATTCCAAAACCGGTTGCCAAACGCGGTAAACAGCAGCGGCGCGGTTTCGCCGGCCACGCGCGCGAGCGCGAGCAGAACGCCGGTGACGATGCCTTTGAGCGCCGTGCGCACGACGATCTGGACGATGGTGCGCCATTGCGCGATGCCCAGCGCGAGCGCCGCTTCGCGGTAGCCGTTGGGCACCAGCTGCAGAACTTCCTCCGTCGTGCGCATGATGAGCGGAATCATCATCATCCCCAGCACAATCCCACCGGCCCACGCGGAGAACCCTTTCATCGGCAGGACTACGAGTGCGTAAACCACCATGCCCCAGATGATCGAGGGCACGCCGTTGAGCACGTCGGCCCAAAAGCGAATCCACCAGTTCAGTTTTGACGAACCGTATTCCGATAGATACACGCCGCCGAGGACGCCGATGGGCACGCCGATGAGCGCGGCGATGCTCAGCAGAATGAACGTGCCGACGATGGCGTTGGCCATGCCGCCGCCGGTTTCGCCAACGGGCTTGGGCAGCTTCGTGAAAAAGTCCCAGCTCACCGCGCCGATGCCGGAATAGACGAGGTGGTAGAACACCAGCACGAGCGGCGCGACGACCAACAGCGCGCACGTGAAGGTGAGCACCTGCATCGAGGTGTTCTTGATTTTACGCCAGCGATGGTTGGCTGCACTCATCTCATTGCTGGGGTTTGACGCCCGGCCCGCCGAAGGTTTTGAGGAGCAACTGCGCCAGCCCGTTGACCAGCACGGTCACACCGAGCAGCACCAGACCGATTTCAAACAACGAGTGCAGGTAAATGTCCGTCGTTGCTTCGGTGAATTCGTTGGCGACGACGCTCGCCAGTGTGTAGCCCGGCGCGAAAAGTGACTTGGCGATTTCCGGCCGGTTGCCGATGACCATCGTTACCGCCATCGTTTCGCCCAACGCGCGGCCCAGGCCGAGAATCACCGCGCCGAACAAACCTTTCTTCGCGTAGCTCAACACGGCGATGCGCGTGACTTCCCAACGCGTCGCCCCGAGCGCGTAGGCTGCTTCGCGTTGCAAGCCCGGCACCGAACGCAGGATTTCGCGGGAGACCGAGGTGATGATCGGCACGATCATGATCGCGATGATGATGCCGCCCGCCAACATGCTGACGCCGTAGATCGGACCTTGGAACAGCGGCAGAAACCCGAGCGTGCTTTTCAGCGCCGGAAACAAATGCTCCCGCAACCACGGCACCATCACGAAGATTCCCCACAAGCCCAGAATCACGCTGGGCACGGCCGCGAGCAGTTCGATGAAGATGGTCAGCGGCTGGCGCACCCACTGCGGCGCGAGTTCAGTGAGAAACACGGCGGTGGCCACGCTCAACGGTACGGCGATGAGCAGCGCGAGGAACGACGAAACCAGTGTGCCGAAAATAAACGGCAATGCTCCGAACTGCTCGTTGACCGGGTCCCAGTCGGAACTGGTCAGGAAGCGCCAGCCGAATTTGTGTAGCGCCAGTTGCGAGCCGTGCGCCAGTTGGTAGCCGGTCAGCACGATCAGTACGAAGACGGACAGCGCCATCAGCAGGGTCAGCCACTTGAAGGCGCGGTCGCCGAACCGGCGCTTGGCGAGGTTTTGTTCGCCCAGCGCAGACGTTCGGGTGGTTTCCGCAGCGATTGCCATGTGTTGTTTCCTTCCCCCGGATTTCAATCAAATGGACGAAGAGCGGGAGGAATGCGCTCTTCGTCCTGGGTGCGCCAAAACTGCCGCGCATCCAACGGCTGTCAGTACCCAATTGTTTTGATCCGCTCCAGCACACGCTGTTGCACATTCTCCGGCAATGGCGCGTAATCGAGCGCGGCGGACATCCTTTCGCCCTTGGTCATTGCCCAGTTCAAGAACTCCACCAGCTTCCGGCCTTTGGCCGTGTCCTTCTGTTTTTCATAGACGAGCAGCCAGGTCGCGCCGGAAATCGGATATGCCTTTTCGCCCGGCGGATTCACCATCGAGAAACGGAAGTCGTCCGGAATCTTCGCCGTCGCCAGCGCTTCCGTAACCGAATCCAGCGACGCCGTGATGAAGTTGCCGCTCGAATTCCTGAGATCGGCGAACGGGAGTTTGTTCTGGTGCGCGTAAGCCAGTTCCACGTAGCCGATGGTGCCCGGCAATTGCTTCACTTGGCCGGCGACGCCTTCATTGCCTTTCGCGCCCAGACCTGTCGGCCATTTGACGGAGGTGTTGCGGCCAACGCTCGTTTCCCACGCCTTGCTCACGCTGCTCAGATAGTCGGTGAAGATGTAGCTTGTACCGCTGCCGTCCGAGCGATGGACCATGATGAGATCAGTGTCGGGCAGTTTCACACCGGCATTGAGAGCGGCGATCTGCTTATCACTCCATTTGGTGATTTTGCCGAGAAAAATGTCCGCGAGCGTCGGGCCGTCGAGTTTGAGTTTCGGATTGCCGGGCAGGTTGTAAGTGACCACGACCGCGCCGGCCACGGTGGGGATGTGCAGGATTTTCCCGGGCGCCTTGGAGAGATTGTCATCGCTCATGGGGCCGTCCGACGCGCCGAAGTCCACGGTCTCGGCGAGAATCTGTTTCTGGCCGCCGCCTGAGCCAATGGATTGGTAATTGAAACGGACGGACGGATCCACTTTGGCGTATTGGTCGAACCATTTTGAGTAGATGGGATATGGAAAAGTCGCCCCCGCGCCGTTGATGAGCATTTGGGCGTGCGCGCTAGTTTGTGCAGCCAGCGTCGCGCCGAAGACAAGGGATTGTATGAGGAGTGTTTTCATAGTCGTTGAATTCGATTTGGATTTTCAGTTTCAAAGTTTTTCAGTCGGTGACATTCATGTTGCTCAGAATTTCCACATAAGGTCCGCCATGAAGTGCGAGGCCCCGGAGGACTGCCCGGGGGCGTTAATAATCAGGTCGTTTAGGTAATAGGTGAACGTGAAGTTGAAATAATCGGTAAAGGAGTAAGTCCCCTGCACGAGATGGCCGCGCACATTCGTGCCCCCGTACCAGCCGCTGGTCTTGCCGGTGCCGGTCATTTGCGGATTGCCGCTGGCATAGAACGCGCCGTTGTCGTCGTCTTCCAGCGCATCCAACCAGGCATCGGCCTCCAGGCGCTGGTAACGGTAGTTGAGTTCCCACGTCCCCCTTTTGCCGGCCTTGCCGAGCGTGCCGCCCACGCGAAAGGCCTGGTTGTTGACCGGCGCTCCGGGGTTGTCCATGTACTCACCGATTGCCTTGAGAGGAAACTCGCCCTTGTATAGCGGAAAGCTGGCCAGCTTGTAAGTGGCAGACGCCGTCCCAATGATTGGGTTATAGTCGTATAGCAGGAATCCATTCGCGTCCCGTGTGTTGCCCGAGTTGTAGAACGGCTGCGCCTTGGCACTAAGTGAATCACTATGAACGATGTCAAAGACCGCCACGCTGAGTGAAGTTTCGAACTTGGGCGACCACTTTGATTCCAGCAAAGTCTGGAAGCCGTAAACGTACGGGTCGTGCGTGGGCTGGAGCGTCGGCACACTACCGACGCCCTGATTGATTTCATCCAGCACGAAAAAGGCGCCGTTACCTTTGAGCGTGTGCTGATCGTTGATATGGTACGCAATTTGAAAGGCGCCGCCTTCGGGATCAATGTCATAGTCCCAGATCATGTTCGAGAGCTGGAACGGATTGTCCATTTTGCCAAACATGGCCGAAACGGTCCAATCGGCGTTCTTGATTGGCGTCCACTTCGCGTAGGCGGCGTCAATCCAGAGGAACTTGCGCGACTCGAGCGAACCCATGGTCTGGTTGGCCGTGATGGGCAAACCGCCGGGGTTAGCATTGATGGCCCCGCCGGTCATCGGATCGCCAGACGCCAGGCGCAGCCCAATTTCGAAGTTGTCTTCTAACGACATGGTGGCGCCAAAGCGGAGGCGGTAGCGGAAACGGTCGCGCGTATAGTAGGCCGGGTTGTCTGCATTGTTCTCTTCGAACCGCCCGCGGAAATCACCGCCGAAGTTCAGGTTCTCGACCCAAGACGCCCCGGTGATTTTGGACGCGAAGGATTTCGGCGGGGCGTTGGTGTCCTCGCTACGGAGTCCGGTCGCCTCCTGCTGAGTGAGAATGCCTTTGTCCACAAGTTTATTGAGCAGCGATTCCACGCTTTGCGCGTGGCCGTTAATGACGAGTGCCGCCGCCACCGCTGTCGCGAGGAGGCCCGCCTTCATATTTTGCTTTTTCATTCTTCGCTTTTTCATTCGCGTTTAGGTTTCAGAGTTCGGCGAAAGGGTGAGTCCGGCAGGTTACGGCCATACGTCGTGAATGTTACAAATGGGTTACGATGACTGCGGCGTTGATCGCAATCTCCGACGCTGCTTTTGCAAATTCCTAATCGGTGAGGTGCCGCCCAACTTATCCGTTCGCGGAAAATCCGGACAGTCACGGTTATGCCAAT
>Ga0315268_10002440_pt1 | contig 20919 bp, 20 predicted proteins | sample C1_top_MG_FD_204535 | JGI IMG/M metagenome (GOLD analysis project Ga0315268, IMG submission 204535) | Sediment microbial communities from Yellowstone Lake, YNP, Wyoming, USA - C1_top | ecosystem: Environmental > Aquatic > Freshwater > Lake > Sediment | place: USA: Wyoming | collected 2017-08-01
GTTTAATCATACAAAGCGCCTGGAACGTGTCGATGGCGGCTTGATCCGGGAGACCGAAGAAAACAGCGAGCTCTACCGGTGCGGATCGCGGCATGCCGAGGGCCACGTTGTAACCAAGGCACGTGGCAAAGTGATCCGCCAAGGCGGCCGCCGCGACGAAAAATTGATTTTCCGGAACGATATTCAGGTCGTGGTGGTGTTCGACGACATTGGCGAGAAAGGGTGGGAGCGTCCAGGATGCCATGAGGGCCGCGCCGAGGGCCCGATGGTCGAAACCCAGGACCGCACCCTCTTTTTCGTGCAGGGGCACGCCCTCGTGAATCGCCGGGTCGAGAATTTGCCTCTGGTATTCCTTACCCATCTGCGCGACCAGCGCAACGCGGCCAATGTCGTGCAACAGACCGGCCATGAAGGCATCCTCGCCGCAGGCCAGATTGACTCTCTCCGCGAGCAGCCTGGCGCCAATGCCGGCAGCAAGTCCGTGGGAGAGTAGTGGGGACAACAGGTTTGCTTCTTCAGTGCTTCTGGCCTGTGTTCGCAGCGTATGCGTCCAGACAGTCAGGGCGAGGCTGCGAATGGTTTTCAAGCCGAGAACAACCACCGCGTTATGGACCTTCGAGATCAGGCCACGCTGACCGTAGAAGGACGAGTTGGCGAGTTTCAGGATTCGCGCGGTCAAAGAAGGTTCTGCCTCGATGATCACGGCAATGCCCTTCGAAGAACTGTTGGGTGAATCCAGTGCTTTCAGCAGACGTATCGTGACTTTCGGCAGCACCGGGAGTCGGGAAGCTCCCCGGATAAACTCATTGAGCCGTGCTGCGTCGGTCATACTATTTGCCCACGGCAAGCCGGTCGGCGAGAATTCCAGGAAGACCCCGCGCACGAATCTTCTCGGCGGTGATCGCAAAAGGGTACGCAACCCGATGGTAGGTCAGCTTCGATCCGTCGAAAGTCACAAAACACGCGCGGGGATCGTGATCCCTGGGTTGCCCCACGGAACCCACGCTCACGTAGAGTCGCTCCTCCTGCGTCACCCGGAACTCATGTAATCCCTGATGCGGATGGAGGAAGCCCTCCGTTGTAGCAAGAAAAGGCTTGTGGTTGTGACCGACGAAGCAGATGCGGAAGTAGATGAAGTCATTCTCCAGAGACGCCACAACCTCTTCAAATGTCGAGTAGCCGCTCCGATCCGCTTCCACCAGGTAATCATAGAGTGCGTTTCGCACCGAACCGTGAACGAAAAGAATATCCCCTTCCTGATAGTGGGACGGCAGCCCGCTGATATGGTCCAAAAGGCCGGCCTGTTGAATACGTTCACGCGTCCAATCGATGGCGATCTGGGCTGCGGCGTTGAATGTAACGCCAGAAGCGGCGTTAAGCACTGCGTACTCATGGTTGCCCATCAACCGCAGGCGGCAACGCTTCTCGGTGATGCGCAGACATGCGTCGGGATCAGGTCCGTAACCGATGACATCCCCAAGGGAGTAGATCGCCTCGACCCCCAGTTCATCGATCTTGGCCAGTACGGCCTCGAGTGCCTCAAGGTTCCCGTGGACATCTGAAATGACAGCGAACGTGCTCATGATTCGATCAACTTTACACCCTTGCCATACAATGAATGCAGTTGCGTCATTACACAAACGCTCAGGGTACTGAATCCAAGAATCGATCTCAATGCCAATCACAGAATCCCAATCTACCAGCCAAGCTTGGTAAATCATCACCCATCTAGGAGGTCTGCTGATGGGTGCTGGAGTCGGCGTTTCGCGTATCGTTTTGCACACGCACAGCAGCAGTGAAGTGGTCATCGGGTGGCTGCTCGGCGCTGCGATTAGCTATGGCACCTTGCGCCGCATGGATAGTGCCGCGCATCCTCCGGCCTACGTCAGGGCAGCGCCGCTACTGTTGTTGCTGACCTTCAATACCGCAGCCTCCACCTACTTGCCATCCCATGCGTTTGAGGTCAGGTTGGCCATGCTGCTGTCTGGAAGAGAAACTCCCCATGCCCCGCCGTCCCGCCAGCGCCGACTCTTCGTCCCCGCGCCGAATCTTCCTTAACAGATAATTCATCATGCCAAAAATAACTGAATGGCAAGCCGGCGTCAGGAACCCGCCGGCTTGATGAGAGCCAAACCCCGCTTACTTCTTCTTTGCCGCCTTTTTGCCAGCAACGGCAGTCTTAAAGGTAGCGCCAGCGGTGAACTTTGGCACGGTAGAGGCAGCGATTTTCAGAGGGGCACCGGTTGCCGGGTTACGACCGGTGCGGGCAGCACGCTTGGAGGGCTTGAAGGTGCCGAAGCCAACCAGAGTGACGGTGTCGCCCTTGGCTACGGCCTTGACGATGGCGGCAATCGTTGCGGCAAGCGCCCGCTCTGAATCCGCTTTGGTGAGTTCAGACGATTTAGCGATAGCTTCGATGAGTTCGGATTTATTCATGTTTTCTTTTCCCTGAAGAATAATGGTGGGTGGTCGGGCAAACGATGGTACGGCAGCAATCTTCCTGGCCTTTGGCAGTCGCTTGAGCGCCAGTTCGGCCCGCAATGCCTCAGAACGCGAACCGACAGGGCAGAATGCTACCAAGCGCAAGGGCTTGTGTGAACGAGTATAACGCGCACCTTTGCCAGAAAGGTGCTCATTGAAACGCCGTTCGACATCCGTCGTGATCCCCGCATACAAGGAGCCGTCGGTACATTCAATCAGGTATAGATGCCAGTTCAGAGCTTGAGCTTCCGTAAAGTAGGATGAAACGCACCCCCGCATTATTTGCCAGAGGTACTCCACAAAGAGTCCTGCCAACGGGATCTCTGTAATATCGCATCATCGCGGCATTCATACATATCATGTTCTACGGTATTACCGACCTCACCACCTTCATTCTGGGTACGATCTTTATCGTCCTGCTGCCCGGTCCGAATTCCCTCTACGTGATGACGATTGCCTCGCGTTGGGGAATTGGGGCCGGTTATCGCGGTGCCTGTGGCATCTTCCTGGGTGACATGATCCTGATGATTCTTTCGGCTACGGGGGTGGCGTCCCTGTTAAAGGCGACGCCGGCCCTGTTCATGGTTCTCAAGTATGCCGGGGCCGCCTATCTGGCCTGGCTGGGCGTCGGGTTGTTGCACTCGGCCTTGTGCAACTGGCGGGGAACCGGGAAAGCCGCACCTGTCGATGCACCTGTCGATGCCTCCCGTCCCTTCCGCACGGCCTTGCTCATCAGCCTGATGAACCCCAAGGCGATCCTGTTTTTCGTGTCCTTCTTCATCCAGTTTGTTGCGCCAGACTATCTGCATCCAGAACTGTCATTTCTCATTCTGGGACTCATTGTCCAGATTTGCAGTGCCCTGTATCTTTCCGCCCTGATCTTCGGTGGCGCCCATTTGGCCCAGCAGTTCCAGCGCCGTCAGCGCTGGTCGGCGATCGCGACTGGCGGAGTCGGGGGGCTGTTCATTGGCTTCAGTATCAAACTGGCCGGCGCGACGCTGGGGTAAAGCGCATCCTTCTATGACAAACCTACAGAGGCTGACCTGTGATGTCGAGTGCGAGGTGACGGATGCAATCTTCGTAATAAGGATCGTGCCGTCTGTCGCCGCAGAAAGATTCAACGAAAGCAAGCAACTGCCTGGCCAATGATTGCAGAGCTGAGTCCGTGTTGGGATCGGTGATCAATTGCTGGCAAAGTTCGGTGACTTTGGCGGTAATCAAATGGTGGGACATGGCTCTCTGAACTCTCAATGGACAGTTCCTTTTACGGAATCCCGTCGGAAAGCTTTAGTTCAAGTTGAATGGGAAGAAAATCAATTGAAAACAACAATTGTTATTCAGTAACAGTTGCCGGCAAATTTCCGATCCACTCTTTTAATATGGATTTGTGTCTTGAATCGTTAAGCGAATCAAGGATACGTTGCCGCACATCGAGGAATGAAGGAGTGATTACCGGGTATATCTTGTCGCAGCGCAACAGGTGCAGACCAACGGTAGTTTCGACTGTTGCCGATAAAGTACCTGCTGCCAAGTCGAATGCAACCGTGTCGAGTTCCGCATACAGCTTGCCGCGTGGCAGCGTGCCCAGCACGCCGCCTTCGAGTCCGGTCGGGCAATGGGAATGACGCATGGCGCAAGCGCCGAACGCGTCGACGTCGGCGATCCGGGTGCGTAAGTCATCGAGCAGCGCCTGCGCACCCTGCTTCTCTGCGTCATTGCTGAAAGTGACGAGAATATGGCGCAGCGTGCGCCGCTCGGGCTGCACGAAGCGACTGAGGTGCACCCGATAGAAGATCTCGGCATCGATATCCGTCGCGGGCGGCACCCCGATGGCAACATGATCCAGCACTCCTTCGATGCGCAGATCGCGGTCGATTTCGGCTTCCAGTCCGGCAAGGTCGAGCCCGATGTCGCGCAAATCAGCAGCGAACGATCCCGTATCCGTATAGCGGGCGCAAATTTCCGCCAAGCGTGCGGCGATAGCCGCCGGTGTGACCACAGCCTGCGCAGCTAAGGGCGAGGAGAGAATCTTCGTTTCGAACACGCGCTGGCGCGCGGCGGCAGCCCCGAGTTTACTGCTCTCGGCTTCTGCAAGTTGTTGCGGCGGGCGTTGGTAAAGCGCCCAGGCCAGCTTCAGTTCAAGATACGCACTCAAGGGGTGACTCTTTTGCTTGCGCCAAAGGTAACAGTGGTAGCAATGCACTTTCCGGAACCTGCAACAACCGACCAGGCAGGCAATCGAAATGGACGTGATAAGCCACGCCGTCCGCCGCATCGCGCACCACCTTGATGATTTCACCCACTGCCTGTTCGGGAACCAGCACCACTCCCTCCCTGCCCAGCGCCAGCGTATTGCGCACTTTCTCGCGGAATTCGAAACGCGAAGGTACCCAGGGGTCACTCTCACCGATCAGTTCCTCTTCGCGGCAGCCGATGATGCGCTTGATGTCGAGAAAGTGCACCGAGTAGATGACCTGATCCTGCAGAAAGGTACCGATATCGACGACATGGCCAACGCTACCGCGCCGCACCAGCAGTTGTCCGACGTTGGCGCCCGGATAGGTGCCGTCATCCTTGACGTTGCGGATGACGCGCACGGCATCGCCGAAATCGAAGCGATAGTTCACTTGAATACCTTGTCGAGGGGCACGAAGGTGCTTTGCCCACCCTCGGGCAGTGGCTCGGAGTGGAAGACGCGGAAAACCTTTTCAGTTAGGGCGTCAGACTTGATGAAATCATCGTAGGCCCGGCTCAGGCAGCGGCGATAGCCGGTCGCACGGGTCACCTCGTCACCACTGGCGAATTCGCCAGGTTCGCGCTCCAGATAATCATGAAAGCGTTGCAGGATGTGCAGGCGATTCACCTGCACCACTGACGGAACGTAGGCAACGCCGAAGTACTCGAGAAAGTCCTCGGCGGAGGTCAGTTCGGCAAGTGCCTCGTCGAGCGTGAGCGTGTCATCCATGATGGGCCTCTGCTGAAGTTGGAGTGAATGGGAAAGTCGGCGTGACCGGAGGGAATCCCCTTTTCGGGACTGGCAGGACGGCCAGAAACCCCAGCAACTCCCGCTGATCCGGTGTGCGCTTGGTGTCAAGAGCGAAGGTACGCACGCGCTCGACGAGTTGATGCGCGCTGGCTTCGTCAAGCGTGATGCCAAGCGTCGCATACACCGCGATCACGGCGCGATAGCCGGAATGCTTGCCGAGCACGATACGGTGCTGTTGGCCGACTTCCGCCGGATCGAAGCCTTCGTAGTTACGCGGGTCTTTGAGCAGACCATCGACGTGGATGCCGGCCTCGTGGGTGAAGGCGCCCTCCCCGACCACGCTTTTCTGCCATGACACCGGCCGGTTGGCTGCACGAGCAACGCACTGCGACAGCGCGGGAAACCCGCGCAGGTTGACCCCGCTGGCACAACCGAGCAACTTCTCGGCGCCAAGGACGATTTCTTCGAGCGGCGCATTGCCGGCGCGCTCGCCGAGACCATTCACCGTCGTATTCACATGCGTCGCGCCGGCGCGAATCGCGGCCAGTGTGTTGGCAGTGGCCAGTCCCATGTCATCATGGGCGTGCATCTCGATGGCGAGGCCGCTGTTCCGCACGAGACGACGAATCACCTGCAACACGCCGAAAGGCTCCATCACGCCCAGCGTATCGGCGAAGCGCAGGCGTACTGCACCGACTCGCTGGGCGACATCGGCGATTTTCAGCAGAAAATTGATATCGGCCCGCGAGGCATCTTCGCAGCCGATGCTGACTTCCAGACCCAGATCCTGGGCTTGGGCGATATAACTGGGCAGGATGGCCAGCAACCAGTCGCGCTCGCGCCGCAGCTTGTAGGCGAGGTGCTGGTCGGAAGCCGGCACGGAAATGTCGATGAGCTGCACCCCGAGACTGGCGCAGGCAGCAATATCGCCAGCCACCATGCGGCTCCACACCATCAGGCGACTCGGCAGGCCGAGGAGCGCAACCGCACGAATGCTCTCGCGCTCTGCCTCACCCATAGCCGGAATACCGACCTCCAACTCGGGCACGCCGATGGCGGCTAGACCCTGCGCGATAGAAAGCTTCTCGGCAAGCGAAAAGGCCACGCCGGCCGACTGCTCGCCGTCACGCAGTGTGGTGTCGTTGATGATGAAGTGTTTGACCATGATCGGCTACGCCTCAGTTATGCATAGGCCGGCGCGAACGCCTGCTCGGGATTCTTGACCGGCGCGTTGCCGGACCAGTACGGCGAGAGCTTGCGCAACTGTGCGGCGATGGGCGGTACGGCGGCGATGACGCGGTCGATCTCGGCTTCGGTGGTGTAACGCGACAGTGAAAAACGGATCGTGCCGTGGGCTGCGGTGTAGGGAATGCCCATCGCGCGCATTACGTGCGAGGGTTCCAGCGAACCCGAGGTGCAGGCCGAGCCCGACGAGGCGGCAATGCCGAGTTTGTTGAGCAGCAGCAAGATGCCCTCGCCCTCGATGTATTCGAAGGCGATGTTGCTGGTATTGGGCAGGCGGTAGAGCGTGTCGCCGGTGACGAAGGCGTGCGACACCTTGGCGAGAATGCCGCGCTCCAGCTTGTCGCGCAGGCGCTTGACGACACTATTCTCATGACCGATGTTGGCCATGGCCAGCTCCGCTGCCTTGCCCAGCGCGACGATGCCGGCAGAGTTCTCAGTGCCAGCGCGCCGGCCGCGTTCCTGATGGCCGCCGCGGAAGAGCGGACGAAAGCGGCAACCGCGCCGCAGATACAGCACGCCAACCCCCTTGGGCGCGTGCAACTTGTGGCCCGAAAGTGACAGCATGTCGATCTTCGTGGCCTTCAGATCAACGGGAATCTTGCCGACCGCCTGCACCGCATCCGTATGGAACATCACGCCGGCCTCATGCGCCATTTCGGCCATCTCCTCGACCGGAAACAGCGTACCGGTTTCATTGTTGGCCCACATCGCTGAAACAATGGCGACATTCGGCGCGAGCAGCGACTTGTACTGGTCAAGGTCGATGCGGCCCTTCTTGTCGACGGGCAGGCGATGGACGACGTAGTCTTCCTTTTCCAGCCACTCGCAGAGCGTCAGGATGGCCGGGTGCTCGACGGCGGTGGTAATCACGACGCGTCGTTCGGGCTGCGCCTTGAGCGCGGAAAGGATCGCGGTGGAATCCGATTCAGTGCCGCAGGAAGTGAAGATGATCTCCGAGTTGTGCTCGGCGCCAAGCAGTGCCTGCACTTGGGCACGTGCCGTCTTCAGCGCCTTGCCGACCTGAGCGCCGAAGGCGTGGATCGACGAGGGGTTGCCGAAGTGCTCGGTGAAGAAAGGCAGCATCGCTGCCACGACAGCGGGATCAACTTGCGTCGTAGCGTTGTTATCGAGGTAGATCGGCTCCATGGTCATCATCCCGCACGGGCGAGTTCTTTGGCCAGCTCGCGCGCCGGCAACACTTGCACCAGTTCGCCGAGCGCCTCGCAGAGCTTGGCCTGGATGCCGCCCATCGTCGCGTGCTCCATCATGCAGCCGGCGCAGGCGCCAATCAGATTGAGGTAGATCTTCTTGCCCTGAATTTCGATGAGTTCCATGTCGCCATGGTCGCGCTGGAGTTGCGGGCGGATCGTTTCCAACGTGTCTTCGATCTTGCGAATGCGCTGGTAGTTGGTCAGGCCGGTTTTCGGCGCAGACGTTGCCGGCGCCTTGGCACTCGGGCCTTGCGTCGCACAAGCCGGCGCCGCCTGGTTTACATGGCTGGGCTTCTCGGCGCAGACCTTGGCGAGAATTTCCTCAATGCCTTCGTGGCAGGAGGCACAACTGCCACCGGCCTTGGTGTAGTTGGTCACCTGCTCCACCGAGATCAGGCCGTTGGCGCGCACCACATCCTCGATCATCACCGCATCGATGGCGAAGCACTTGCAGATCAGCGCACCTTCCTCGTGGTCGTCACTCCAGGCTTCACCACGATAGTTGGCGATGGCCGCCTGCAGCGCCTCACGGCCCATCACCGAGCAGTGCATCTTCTCGGGCGGCAGGCCGTCGAGATAATCGGCGATATCCTGGTTGGTGACTTTGAGCGCCTCATTGAGGGTCTTGCCCTTGATGATTTCGGTCAGTGCGGAGCTGGACGCGATGGCCGAGCCGCAGCCAAATGTCTGGAAACTGGCTTCGAGGATGACGTCGGTGGCCGGTTCGACCTTCAGCATCAGGCGCAACGCATCGCCGCACTTGATCGAGCCGACGTCGCCCACCCCGTTGGCGCCTTCGATGGCGCCGGCATTGCGCGGGTTGAAGAAGTGTTCGCGGACCTTTTCGGTGTATTCCCACATGATCGTTATCCTTTCCGCGCTACATCGTGAACGACTGGCCGCAACCGCAGGTCGAGGCAGCGTTAGGGTTGTCGAACTTGAAACCGGTATGCGTCAGCGTATCGATGAAATCGACCGTGACGCCGGCGACCAACGTGTAGCTCATCGGATCGACGAGCAGCTTGACGCCCTCGATCTCCAGCTCGGTATCGTCTTCCTGCTTCTCTGCCTCAAGCCGCAGGCCGTACTGGAAGCCGGAGCAGCCACCACCCTCGATGAGGATGCGCAAGCCGGCGACGGGCGTTTCGGAACCGCGCACGAAGCGGCCGATAGCTTTGACGGCGTTGGGGGTCAGGGTAATCATTTATCTCTCCGGGTTGGGGCTTTAGTTCCCTAATTGCAAGCCCCATGCCACGCCAGATAGATTACCTAATGTACTGATTTAATTGATATAAGAAACGTGCGGCGGATTGTCGTGTTTGCGACAATCCGTTTCATATGGAGTATGCCGTCCCGCCAGCACCGACTTTCAGGCGTGTGCCGTCAGTCTGTTCGAAAACTCCCGCACCGTGGCTGAACCCCCGGCCCCCTCGCGTGCCTTGATGAGTTTGGTGCGGATACGGTCGGCGGAGAGGACAATGAGGATGTTCTCGCGACCGTTGGCGGGATCGGGGCGGACGACGCTTTCCGACAGCACGCCCTCGCCGGGGAACAGATTGGCGACCGAGTTGATGGCCTCGTTGTCGATTTCCGGAATCTCGCCGAGGCGGTGCACGAGGATGCCAAATGGCTCACCCTCGCCGCGCACGACGACGATCTGCGTGTAGGTGGCGGGATCGACCGGCTTTCCTAGGTGCAGGTGGTCGCGCAAGTCGAAAACGAGAATCGGATCGCCGGTGAACATCACCACACCGCGCACATAGCCAGGCATGCCCGGCAACGACGTGATACTCACCGCGTCGATGGCCTCGACGACGTTCAGCGAGGGGATGCCGAACCATTCCGTGCCGATGTAGAAGGTGGCGATTTCCGTGGTTTCCTGGCCCATCCGGCTGCGCGCGGCATGCGGCATCTGCACCTTTTCCTGGCGCGCCGGCGCGGCCTGGATGTCGGCCTGCACCTGGCCAAGCGGGATGAAGATGAGGGCGGCAACGTCGTTGCGATAGGCATCCTGCGGCCCCTTGAACTCCCGATAGCCCGAGGACATTTTCGAGCCGATGGCGAAATACTGGTCCCGGTATTCGACAATGTTGGAATAGGCGCGGCCATTGTCGAGCGCGAAAAAGGCTTCGTCGATGGGCAGTTCGCTGCCGACGGCGATGTGCGCATCCGTTGTGGCGACGACGCGGCGCTTGCGGTCGGCGAAGACGGCGAAGCAGCCCTCCGGCACATTGCCCTTCTCGTCGCGCGGCAGTGAATCGCGCAGCATGGCCTCGAATTGCGGTGCGGCGTCGAAGACGATGCCGATGCCGCCGACCACCCGGCTTTCGTCGTCGCTGGCGCGGATAGCCGCCGCGTAGATGTAGGTATGGACACCGCCGTAAAGGTCGGTGGGATCGAAGGCCGACACCGCGTAGCTCTGGCTGTCCTTGAGCGCAAGGGTGCGCCGCACCCATTCCTCGCCGATGGGTTTGCCGACGCGGTGCGCGTCCTGCTCTCTGGAAACCGCCACCAACGTGCCGTTGGCGTCGAAGACCAGCAAGTTGGTATAGACAGTGTAGAGGCCGTTGATAGTTCGCAGGATCGCGGCGATGCGCCCGACGGCTTCGGCATCGAGCAGGCCTTGCGCCAGGCTGGCACGGAAGACGGTGGTTAACGCCCACCAGCGGCAGTCGTCAGAACGCTCGTAGAGGTTGCGATCCATAATGTCGATGGCGAGCGAGGCGAGGAACTGGCAGTCTTCAAGGATCGACGAGACCACGGTTTCGTGCAGGTTGCCGATGGAGCGGGAGAAGACGTCGCGAGTTTTTAGCCCCGTGTTGCTGATCTCCCACAGCAGCACTTTGGAGAAGGCCGGGTTAATGGCCTTCTTGTCGCTACTCTGACGCACGTTGCCGTTCCACACCGAGCGGTTGAGTTCGCGCTGGATACATTCAGCCTGCTGGGGGATGCCCCGCAGGCTCTCGGAAAACAGCGTCGGGCTCATCATCACGCCAGCGAGGATATGCGGCGAAACCTTGCTCAGGCGATTCGCCTCCGTGCGGGAAAAAGCCTTTTCGAGCGGCACCATAACGTGGCCGAGCCAGCCCGGACCCATGTAGCCCTGATAGCCCTTGGTGGCGCGTGTTACCGCCAGGTATTCGCGTCCGGCGAAGCGCACCACCTTGCAGTCGGCGTCGAGCACCATTTCAAGCTGCGCCCCGACCGGCACGTGGTAGGCGTCGCTGCTGGCGATCACCACCCCGGTGGCGTCCAGCAACGTCAGGGTGCACCAGTCGTCCTCAGCACGCAGGTTGGCGAAGATGCCGGCAGTCTCATTCTCGAAGCGAAAGCACAAACACAGCACGCCGAGTTGTCGGTTACCGTCAGCAGCCATGACACGGTAGGAATAAATCAGGCTGGAAGCCTGACCTGGCAGGAGGTCGCTGCGCCGGAAAGTCTCGACATAAGCAGCCTCGGTAGACAGCGAGGCTGCGATCAATGGGTCAGAGGATGCCTCAACTGGATTATCCTGATCGAGCTGGGCCAGCACCCTACCGCGGGTATCAAGCAGAATAATGTTGCGGTAAACGGAGTACTTACGCACGTAATCGTGGAAGCGTCCCACCAGTTGTTCGCGCCGCTGACGCACTTCTTCACGATGCAGGGCGTTGTCGCCGTATTTCGCCACGAATTCGAGATAGGCGCGAATATCGTCGTCTGTCGCCAGGAAGCCAATGTCGGCGGTGCGTTCAAAAAGATTGCGCACCATGATGTCCACCGCCACCTGGGCCTTGGATTCCATTTCGAGCACGACCTTCTTGCGCGTTTCGATGCCGAGATTGTTGAGCAACGCAGCGGTCAGGCTGCCGAAGGCTTGGCGCGTCCCGCTCATATCGGTTCCCGTGCCGGAAAGCTGGCCCAGCAGGGTGAGGTTATCCCACACCGATTGCAGGGTCTGCAACATTTCCCGATATTCTTCAACGCTTTCCATATGGCCAATCAGCGGCAACAAGCTATCGTCGACTTCGACCCCTTTATATATCTGCATGTCACGCGCCTTCGTCAAGCCGAATGTCGTCTGGGGCTGAGAAACCTCAGGCAGCGACAAAGGTGAAGCAGCCCTTCGGGCAGGTACGGCCGCAGGCACCACAACTGGTACAGTCATCCGGATTCTTGACGGTCATCATCGCCTTGGCATCTTCGTCATCCCAATCGTCGTCGTCCATGTCGTCGTCGTCGCCGCGATCGACGAGCGTCAGCACGTCGCGCACGCAAACCTTGTAGCAGCGGCCGCAACCGATGCACTTCTTCTGGTCGATCGACTCGGCATAGGTGGGGGTATAAGGCGTACCGCCCCGGGTTACGGCTGTCGCACTCATGTGAATTTCCTTTCTAAGTGGGTTGGTTCGAATTCAGTTTTGCCAAATGTTCGTTAGCCGCCGCCCAAGCCTGGCAGGCTTCGAAAGTGGACTGGGCGATGGCGGGCAGTTCCTGGTAGCCAGCGGGCAGCTTGTCCTCGACGAGGTCGTGCAACTGGCCGGCCCACTCGGATGCGATGCGCTTGAGCTTCTTCACTTCCTTGTCGAGGGCTTTCAGTTCCTCTTCAGTCATCGTCAAAGCCCCGCCACTACCGGGTAGAGGCCGACACGCTCGATGGCGACGGAGAGCAGCTTGTCGCCCTCGGTCTTCATCCTCGACAGCGACTCGAAGCCGAAGCGGTGCACGTCGCGTAAGGTCTTGTCGAGCGCCACCAACTTGCCGACGATGATCAGCACACGGCCAAAACCCTCATGCGTCAGATGCACGAAAGGCACCGCCATCAGGCCGCATTCCTTCTCGATCAGCACGGCGATGGCGTTGTAGAAAGCCTTGACCTGGGAGATGGTGATCTCGTCCGGATCGCCGATGATGGGAATCGTCGCCTTGCGCTCCTTGGTCATCACGAAGGGGTCGAGAATCTGTTCAGGCGACCAACCGCCTTGGGTGCCATAGGTATCGAGGGCGCGCATCTGGCGCACCATTTCCTTGACGAAATCGGTTTCGAGGACGGGGTCGGACATAAAAGGTTCTCCAGCAGGGGAAATGAAAAATAGGGGCGGGATGGGTGATGAGTCAATCCGTCCAGGCTTCTGTTGCCATTTGAGCGAAACGGTCGGGACGCCGGCTAGCGGCCAGCGCCTTGTCGATCCAGGGCACACCGCCGTCACGCATGCCGGTCTGGATCTCCGCCAGCAGGTCGCCGACCCGGTCGATTTCCGCGATGCGCACAGGCTGGACACCGGCGGCAAGCAACTGCTTGATCGCCGAACCACCAACAGCCATGACGAACACGGCGGCACAGCCGGAGAGGAATTCGATCTTGGTGGCCAGCTTGTCTTCGTTGCCATCCATCACCGCAGCCGGAAACTCCCCGACGGCGCTCAGGTTGGTTTTCTCGGTCGTCACGTCATAGACAAAAAAGCCCTCGGCCGCGCCAAAATGCTGGTTGACGCGCAGGCGGTCACTGCTGGCAAAGGCGACGCGAAGGGTCAAGGGCGCAGAATCCATGTCAGTGGGCCAGGCCAGTTGCAAGCGCCGCAGCACCTGGCGCCGTGGCACCTTCGTGTTGCCGGGGACCGTCTTGCCAGAAGATCGAGCGGTAGGGTGAGATGTCATGGTGCTGCCCCAGAATGAGGTTGGCGATATCGAACAGTGCCTGGCGTGCGCCACGGTAGCCCACCCAGGTGCGTGCATAGCCGCCCACCCAGTCGTATTGCGGGAAGCCGGCACGCAGCAACGGCACGCCAAGGCGTTCTGCCGATGGTGCGGCGTGCGAATTGGCAATCACGAGCTTGACGTTGCTGCCCACGGCAGCACGTTCCAGGTCTTCGAGGTCGCCGATGATGACGCTGTCGATCGGCAAGGCTTCCAGCGCATGCGCCTTGACCGGTGCAACGGCCACCGCGATCTCCGCGCCAACACTGACCAGGAATCTGGCAAAGCTGCAAACCAGATCAGGGTCGCCCGCCAGGGCGATGGAGGTGAAGCCGGTCATGAAGTGCGTATCGACCAGCGCGTCCTGCAGTTGTGTGCGCTGCCGCTCAATACTGGCTGGCACCGGCTGGCCGGAAATGGTCGCGAGCGCCTGGGTAAAGGCATCGCAAGCCTCCAGCCCCATCAGGCCGTCAAAACGATAATCCGCCACGCCGGTCTTGTCTTTCAGCTTGTCGGCAGCCCGGTAGAGCGAGTGGCCGATGACCAGCGTTGCCGCCGCTTCGCCGAGCGTGACGATCTCGGCGGCTGGCGTGCCGCCGACAGTGAGCGCAGAAAATTCGGCATCGACCAGATGTCCGTCGAGCGAGTCGGAAAGATCCGGCAGTACCACTGGTCGCAGGCCAAAGGCTTCGATCCATTCCTTGATAGCTTCGATGTCACCCGGCGTCAGCAGCGATCCGGCCAGCACATTGACTTGCTTCTTGCGCCGTCCCGCTAGCGCCGACTTTTCCACCATCGCATCGATGATTGCCTCGACCGCCAGCGCAAAGCCGGTTTCGAGACAGCCGACGGTGTCGTTACTATTCACGGGTACGACATGCACGTCGGCGTATTGCGGATAAGTCGCACGGAATTCATGGACACAACGGCGGATGTCGGTACCCTGCGTTTCCGACAGGCCGGTGGTGCAAAGACCAATCACCGCCGGATGGTTTTTCTCGGCAATCGTGGCCAGCGCCTGGATGACGTTTTCGTCGGCGCCCATCACTGTGGAAATCTGATCCATCGCCGTCGTCTGCAGCGGAATCGGCTCGCGGAAGTGACGCACCAGGAAGACTTTGGCAAAGGCTGTGCAGCCTTGTGAGCCGTGCATCAGCGGCAGGGCACGATTCAAACCAAGAAAGGCCAGCGAGGCGCCCACCGGCTGCGAAGCCTTGAGCGGATTAACCGAGAGCGGTTTGGGATGTCTGAGGATATGGGCCATGGCACGACGGCAAGAGGATGTGTCCCTTTCATCGCAAACCGCATGCCAGCATGAAACTTGTTATTTATCAGCGTACTAGTGAGTATGTGACTTGTAGCAAACGCGACAACTCACCAAATACCTGTCGGTTTGCGCCAATCACACCCCCCAGATAGATCAGCGCCTCGGTCGCAGGGTTGCCCGTCGCCCTTGCCACGCCCAGCGTTCTGATGAATAATTTCCTGGCACCCGACATCGCTGTGGAATTTTCGATGTTGTTTTGCCTGCACCGTTTCAACATTCGGACATCAATAAATATTAACTAGCGGAGGAAAGATCATGAAAATGCGATTGATGGCTTTGTCGGTTCTGGTCTGTAGCAGTTTGCTGTCACTGTCGCAGCCTGCGGAGGCATATGGCGGTGGTCCGTGGGGTGGTGACGCCCCATGGGATCGTTTTGACGGCCCATGGAATAGCGGCGGTGGTCCATGGAACAGAGGTGGCCCGTGGGGTGGTGACGCCCCATGGGATCGTGTTGACGGCCCATGGAATAGCTTCGGTGGCCCGTGGAACAGGGGCGGTTCGTGGAATAGAGGCGGCCCGTGGGGTGGTGATGCTCCGTGGGATCGTGTTGACGGCCCGTGGAACAGTTTTGACGGCCCGTGGAACAACCGTGGCCGACGTGGCCGTGGCTTCGGCCCATTCAACTGGTAGGCCGCCAAGCTTCTTTACCCAGCCAGGGTTAGCTCCGCCGGATGTGTCGTCGCCCAAGGCGTCGGCTTTTTGACGGCTGCCCACACCGGACTTTCAATGGTCAGCGCGAGTTGCTTCGCGAGTTCGACCATGCCGCCATAGCCGGCATAGCCGAACTCGCGTTCCTGGTTGATGTCAAGGAAGGGAATGCGCGACTTGAGCGCCATGTAGAGATTGCGCCCGCCGGCGATGAGGATGTCGGCTTTGAGATCACGATAGGCGCCGAGCAGCGCCTTCGGGCTGCCGTCTTCAATCATGTTCACGTCCGGCCCCATGATCTCGCGGATGCGCGCCTTGTCTTCCTCGGTGGATTTCTTGGTACCGGTGGCGACCACCGTCATGCCAAGATCCTGCAGCGCCGAGACGATGGACCAGGATTTCACGCCGCCGGTGTAGAGCAACACGCGCTTGCCCTTGAGGCGCTCGCGCCAGGGTTCCAGCGCCGCGTTGGCTTTGGCCTCTTCGCGCATGATGAGCGCTTCGGTGCGCGCGGCGAGATTGGCGTCGCCGAGCACACGCGCGAAATCGCGCAATGCCTGCGAGGTATCAGCGACGCCATAGAAGCTGCCTTCGAACCAGGGCACGCCAAAATTAGTTTCCAGTTTGCGCGCGACGTTGAGCAGCGCCTTCGAGCAAACCACCATGGTCGCGGCGGCGCGGTGCATGGTCTGCAACTCGCGAAAACGCCCGTCACCCGACAGGCTGCCGATGATGCGCAAGCCGAGTTGGTCGAAGAGCGGTGCGACATGCCAGAACTCGCCGGCAATGTTGTATTCGCCAACGAGATTCACGTCGTGTAACTGCATACCGGATGGAAACTGGGCGCGCACGGCAGCCGATATCGGATCAGGTTCGCGCGTACCGATCACATACTTGAACATCGCCTCACCGGCCAGGCGGTTGCCCATGTTCTTGGTGCCGTAGAAGCCAGCCGCATCGATGGGAATCACCGGCACGCCGAATTGCGCCGCAGCCGCCTTGCACAGCGCCTCGAAGTCGTCGCCGATTAGCGCCGTGACGCAGGTCGCGTAGACGAATACCGCGGCCGGATGATAGGTGTCGATGGCCTGCTTCACCGCGAGAAACAAGCGCTTTTCGCCGCGCCCCATGATCACATCGGTTTCCGAAAGATCGGTGGTCATGCCGATCTTGTAGAGCGTCGGCCCGGAAGAGCGCGTGCCGCGGTTGTCCCACGAGTTGCCGGCGCAGGCAATCGGGCCATGCACGATATGGGCAACATCGGCAATCGGCAGCAAGGCGATCTGCGCACCATCGAAGGCACAACCGCCGGCAGTCGCGCCGGGGTTAGGGCGTGCGCAGCCGGATTTCTCCTTGGCATTGTGCGCACAGGCGGGTTCGTTCAACAGGGCGGCGATTTCGGCGGCGGCTTTCATACCATCAAGACTGCAAGCCGCGTGCCATATTTAACTAATTGTTTTACAAACAATTATTACCTACATGGTTTGTAGCATTTACGACAAAATGTCACAGACTCAGGCATCCTCAGCCGCGTTCCAGGGCGTGGCACGGAATTGTTTAACCCACGCGATGAACTCATGGGCAGGCATCGGCTTGGCGACGAAGTAGCCCTGCACCTCGTCGCAGCCCAAGGTTTTCAGCAAGGCCAGCTCTTCGGCGTATTCGACACCCTCCGCCACCACGCGCATGCCCAGGGTTTTGCCGAGGCTGGCAATGGTGCGGGTGATGGCCAGGTCGGCTGGATCCTCGATCATGTCGCGGACGAAACTGCGGTCAATCTTGAGCTTGTCGAACGGATAACGCTGCAGATAGCTGAGGCTGGAGTAGCCGGTGCCGAAGTCGTCGAGCGACAGGCTGAAGCCAAGCGTCTTGAGCTGGCGTAGTTGCTGGAGAGAACGTTCGCTATCGCTCATCATCAGCGACTCGGTGAGTTCCAGTTGCAAGCAGCCGGGGGTAAGGCTGCAGGTTGCCAGCGCAGCCATCACGGTGGCGACGAAATCACCGCGCTTGAACTGCACCGGAGAGACGTTCACGGCAATGGTGACCGGACCAACCCCTTCATCAAGCCAGAGACGATGCACTCGACAGGCTTCTTCGAGCACCCAGCCGCCGATGGCGTCGATCAGCCCGTTTTCCTCGGCGATCGGGATGAACTTCACCGGTGGCACCAGGCCGAGCGATGGCTGGCGCCAGCGCAGCAGCCCTTCGACCACCATCACCTGGCCGCTGGCGATATCGACGATCGGCTGCACGTGCAGCTCGAATTCATTGCGCTCCAGGGCATCGCGCAGATGGGTTTCCATGCTAAGTCGCTCGAGCGCATGGCGGTTGGTTTCGGCGCTGAAGAACTGGAAGTTGTTGCGGCCGCCGGCCTTGGCCGCATACATTGCCGCATCGGCGATGCGCATCAGGGTGTCGCCGTCCTGGCCGTCTTCGGGATAAAGCGCGATACCCACGCTGCAGGAAATTTGCAAATTGAGGTCACCCACACAGTGCGGCTGCAGGATCAGCGGAATCAGACGGTGCTCGATGACATGTGCAACCTCCTTGGCATCGGCAACCGCATTCAGGATGACGACAAATTCATCGCCACCCTGGCGGCAGACGGTATCACCGGCGCGCACCGCTTCGAGCAGACGCGCCGCCACGGATTGCAACAGGCCATCGCCGACCGGATGACCGAGGGTGTCGTTGATATTCTTGAAACGGTCGAGATCGATGAATAGCAACGCGACCTGCTCGTGATGCCGTTCGGCCTGCTGCAGGGACATTTTCAGGCGTTCATCGAACAGCAGTCGGTTGGGTAATCCGGTCAGGGCATCGTGATGCGCCAGGTGGCGGATCTTCTCTTCCTGCGCCTTGCGCTCGGCAATATCGACAAAGAGGGCGATGGTGTGGCTGGGCTCGCCCAGTTCGTCGCGCACGGTGTTGACCATCATCCACTGCGGAGTTTCGCTGCCGTTCTTGCGTTTCAGCCAGTATTCACCCTCCCAGGCGCCATGGGTCGCAATGGCCAGGAATAGCTTGCGCTGTGCCTCGCTGTCGAAACGTGCGGCGGCGAGAAACTCGGTATCGCGACCGACCATTTCCTCCGTGCGATAACCGGTGGCGCGCAGGATGGCCGCGTTGGCCATAAGAATTTTGTGCGTGCTGTCCAGGACCAGAATGCCTTCCGAGGTCGCTTCGAAGACCGAGGCCCACAGTTTCATGCGCGCTTCCATGCGCTTGATGGCATTGATCGGCGCAAAGGTTGTCAGTACCGCCTCCTGCTCCTGGTAGCGCAGTCGATTGGCCGACAACAGCGCCCAGGACGCCCCACGCGGCCCCAGCCAGTGGGCCTCGAATTCATGGGCAGCACCCTCGTCAGCCAGCCGCTGGAAGAACCGGGCACGGGCGCCCCGCTCCATACCGGATCCCCATGGATTTTCCTGGCCCGCGTCGACCCAGTCATGGGCGGGCGTATTGGCATGCAGGATGCGGTGATCGGGAATCGCGGTGACCAGTAACGGAATCGGGATCGCTTCAAGCAACTCACGCTGAGCATCGGCGGCACGCGCCTGGGCTGCCAGTTCCTGCTGGATCAACCGTTCGCGGTCGAGGCGGTCGAGCATGGTATTGAAGCCCGTCACCAGTTGGCCGATCTCGTCGCTGCTCCGCCACTCCGCCCGCAAGGAGTAGTCGTTGGTGGCCTGCACCTGATCGGCGACCTGGGCGAGACGCCGCAGGGGCAGCGCGATCAGGCGCGCGACATAGAAAACCAGGAACAGGATCACCGCCAGCAGGGCCGCTGCCATGCCCAAGTGCATCCACATGCGCTGGAACAGATGATCGATGCGCGCCTGCAGCAGACCGTCAAGTCCCACTGCGGTGGCGGCCCAGGCGTCGCGTAAATTGCTCAGCACAGCGCGACGCGACTGTTCGATCGCGCCGCTATCTTGCGCTTCGATGCGCACCAGCACACGCAGGCTTTCCAACAGGCCCGCGCGGGCCTGATTCAGCACCGCCGCCAACGTGCTGCCGGTATTGCTGGCATAGGCTGCCCGGTAATCGGATTCGATGGCCTCGAGCAGGGCCTCCAGGCGACCCTTGACGACCAGCAGACTACGCTGGTCAGCGCTACTTTCCAGATGGGCATATTGCAGCAACTGGTCGAGCAACTCGGGGAAGCGCAACACGGTCAGCGACATCGTGTAATAGCTGTCCAGATCGGGATCGAGGATCAGGTTCGACTGGTCACCGATCTGCGTCAATAGCCGTCGCCCCGCATTGAATACTGCATGGCTGGCTTCCTGCCTGGCGCGGGCGGAGTCGGCAGCCGGCTGGTTCAGGGCGGCCTGCAAAGCCTCAACCATGGCAGCGGAATTCATACCGTCGCCGTACGCAGCCTCGGCCTGAGTCAGTTTGGCTTGAAGCGTCGGTTGGGCTGGCTGACGCTCGCCATCATGAGCGTCGACCGCATCGAATAGCATATCCCGTACTTGCCCGATGTAGGCATTGCCCTGCAATTCTTTGCGCGCAAAATTGATGGCAATGAATTTTTCGTCGATGAGGATGGAGGTGATGAAGATGACTGCCGTCAAGTCCAGCAGATAAATCAACAACAACTTGCGCGAAACCGAGAGGCGACCGAGTAGATGAGTAGGGTTCATAACCATTCCTCTGCAATATTCGCACCACCATAGAACGCATGAGCCTCCCTTGCTGGCACTCGAAAGGCTTGTCGGGTTTGCGACAAGCCGGCTTCCCCGGCAAGAGTGCACACCACACAAACTCTGTAATCACCTCACATTCCGCTCGCTGGCATGGGCTTTGCGGTATCTAATCCACGGCAAAACTCTCCGATTTGGTGCATTCGCTGCTCGATAACTGTGCATGGCCGATTTATTCGCGCCGTCCATGCCCGAAGGACATCTCACATGAAAAGCAAACTGCTTGTTGCCGCCTTGTTGATCTCGACCCATGCAATGGCGAATGAAGTACAAGTCGCCGTCGCTGCCAACTTCAGCGCAGCGCTGCAGCAAATCACGCCCGCATTCGAGAAAGCCACTGGCCACAAGATCGTCGCCTCCTCCGGGGCCACGGGCAAGTTCTACGCGCAGATCAAGAACGGTGCACCCTTCGAGGTGCTGCTGGCCGCCGACGACGAAACGCCGGCCAAACTGGTGAAGGAAGGCGCTGCCGTCGCCGGCAGCGCCATCACCTACGCCATTGGCCGCCTCGCCTTGTGGTCGGCCAAGCCGGTGATCGTGGACGGCCACGGCGAGGTGCTGAAGCAGGGCGGCTTCGATCACCTCGCCCTGACCAACCCCAAGCTCGCCCCCTACGGCGCAGCGGCGGTGGAGGTG
>Ga0315268_10002441_pt1 | contig 20917 bp, 20 predicted proteins | sample C1_top_MG_FD_204535 | JGI IMG/M metagenome (GOLD analysis project Ga0315268, IMG submission 204535) | Sediment microbial communities from Yellowstone Lake, YNP, Wyoming, USA - C1_top | ecosystem: Environmental > Aquatic > Freshwater > Lake > Sediment | place: USA: Wyoming | collected 2017-08-01
GCCTCGTTCGCTAATCATAGCGGGCATGGGCGGGTCAGCCATAGGCGGCGAGCTTCTCAAGGATTGGACGCGCAATCGAATATCTATACCCATAGAGGTCTGCAGAGAATATTCACTGCCCAAATACGCAGACAAAGATACACTAGTCATAATCAATAGTTATTCCGGAGAAACTGAAGAATCACTCAGCGTGTTTCTGGACGCAGTAAAACGAAAATGCAAAATAGCATGCGTCGCTTCTGGCGGTGCATTGCTGGATTTCGCTGAAAAACTGGAGTTGCCCTACGTGCAAGTTCCTTCAGGAATGCCGCCCCGCGCCGCTCTGTTGTATCTGTTCATGCCTCTGCCTATAATACTGGAGAAAATAGGACTAATCAGGGGTTTAGATGAAGAGTCTTCGGAAGCGTTCAGAGTGATAAAGAAGGTTTGCGCGCAGAATTCTCCCGATAAACCGGTAAATAACAATTTTGCCAAAACTTTTGCATTGCAAATCTGCGGTACGGTTCCTGTGGTTTATGGTTTCGGGATCTATCGGTCGGCGGCTCAACGAATGAAATGCCAATTCAATGAGAACAGCAAGATACCTGCAAAATGGGAGTACTTCTCGGAGCTCAACCACAACGAGGTCGTCGGCTGGGAAAACCCGGGAAGACTAGCCAAAGACTTCTCAGCGGTCTTCATACGTGACAAGGATGAGCCAGACCAGATGCACCGAAGAATCGAAACAACCAAAACGCTGCTCCCCAAATCCATGAAATCCTACGAAATCCACAGCTCAGGCAAAAAAAGCTTAGCCAAGATGCTCTCAGTCGTTTGCATCGGAGACTTTGCCAGCGTCTACTTGGCCATTCTGCGCCGCGTTGACCCAACACCCGTAAAAACTATCACTTTGCTCAAGAAGAAACTTGAAGAAAGCGGCTTAAGAAAGAAACTAATAAGCAAGCTGGCAGGAATCGCTACGGCCAACCCATCTTCCAGTTAGCTGACGAATTCCTCGAACATCCTCTCGGCCACTTCAAGCGGCACCATCTGCGGTGGATGCTTGAAATTGTGAGCACAGATTGGCAAGATTGCCCCCTTCTGCCTCTTGTTCAGTGCGATCTTCGTAGCCCTTATCACATCGAACAACACTGAGCCGGCGTTCGGCGCATCTACCGTCGACAGCTTCAGGTCTATCTGCATCGGTGTCTTTGCAAAATAGGTTCCTTTTATCCAAAAGTAGCTGTCCCGTTTGTTCTGCAGAAAGTCCACGTAGTCTGTTGACCCTGCCACGATCTCGGTCTTGTAAGGCAGTGCAGCCTCGACCGACTTTGTTTTGACATTTCGTTTCATGTCTCTGGTTCGGCCCAGAGTGTCAAGTGATTCTGTTCCTCCACCAACATCAAGCTGGTAAGTCTCTGCAATGCGAACCCCGTTCTTCGACAGGAGTTGTAACAGTGTCTTGTGAAGAGTGGTTGCGCCAACTTGGTCGACTAGGTCATCGCCTACAACTGGCAGACCCGCCTTCTCGAAGCGCTTAGCCCACGCAGCGTCGCTGGCTATGAAGTTGGGCGTAGTGTTCACAAAAGCGCACCCAGCGCTGAGCGCTTGTTCAGCATAGAACTGCGAGGCTTTAGTAGCTCCACTCGGTAGCAAATTAAGCAAAATCTCAGCACCTGTTTCTCTCAGGATGCTGGCTACGTTGATGTCAGTTTCATTGCTGAGCTGGATGACGTTTTGAGTGTATTGGCCCACGCCATCCAAGACGGGGCCTTTCTGAACTAGAACATCAGAAGATTCCTGCTCGGTCAATTTTGGCGCGTTGTTTGGCGGAGCGAGTATAGCTTCAGACAGGTCTTTGCCGACTTTTCGGCTGTCGATGTCAAAGGCTGCGACTATCTGAATGTCTCTTGGGTAGAATCCGCCCAAGGTTAGGTGGTTTAGTCCAGTGCACTCTTGCTGTTTGATGCATTTGCCATAATATTGTAGACCTTGGACCAATGCTGAGGCGCAGTTTCCAACGCCAGTCAGTGCGACTTTGATTTTCGACAAGTTCTGGCACCTTGTTTGCTTTCCTTATCTTACAATCAGCTTATAAAAATGCTACGCAGACGCAAAACGTCGATGTTCATGGTCTACTTGCACAGTTTCTCGATGGGCACAAATCGTTCTCGGATCTTTGCTCTTTGAAGCGTGTCCTTCCACAGCTCCAATCCTTTGCTTGTTTTCCATTTCTCTGGTGCTGGCAAACCCAACACCGCCAATTTGTCGCCGTTCTCGATCTTTTCAGCTGTAACACATTTCCCTGTATCGGGGTGCACAGGAGTAATGATGTCAGGTGCCACTGCCGCAAGCCTATCGTCCATGTAGGCCACAAGCACCTCATTCTTTGCCCTAAACTTGAACAGGCTATTACCATACTCTCCAGTTCCGTGAAGTTTCACATCGACAAAGGTAAAACCGCCTTCAGTCTCCCGTTCAACACTGTCAACAGTTCCTTCAAAAAGTTTGAACCCGCCTGTTTCTTTCAATAGTGCTTTCACGGGTTCTACAGCCTTTCGTAAGAGTCTTCCCACATACATAGCTCTAGACAAGCTGAGCTGAACAGGAGACATTTTAACCTGTGTTCCTGTCAAGATTCTTCTAGCCGTGTATGCACTGTGGCTCCATTCTGTAGCCAAGACGCGGGCGATTCTTTCCGCAGCTCTAGAATCTGCGGTCTCCCTTACAATAACCACGTTCTTACCATGTACGTCCGACACAACCATGGGCGTCAACGGAATACCGTCAATCGTGTAAACCTTCAAATGCACTTCTGGAACCGCTCTACCCGCCCCGTCTGCATCCACGACTGGCACACCACGCCTAGCTGCTACATCAACTGCCGTCAACGTGTTAAAGCCGCCCAACTCAACCGGAATCGTAGCAAAAGCCGAAAAGTCAACATATTCTTCTAAGGTTTTTAGTGTCTTCACCGCTGCATTTGAATTGTATTCAATCGATGTTGTAGCTCCGATGCAAGCAAAATTCACCACTCGCGCATCATCCAGCACCTCACGTGGTGGTACAAGCTTGACGGTAAGACCATCTGAAGCCAATGCGTCGGCAATTTTGTAACCGCCTTCCGGGCTCCCTCCGCCGCCTGCCGAGAAAATGGCTACGCCATCAACCAAATCCAGCAGGTCTTGATAGTTCAGCGTCTTCAATTTCCACATCTCAAGTGTGCTTTTTCTTTTAAGATTTATTATCTGGCAAGCCTTAAAATCTTGTTAACATAGCATCCCTGAACGAGTTGAAACACGTTGGCGGAAGAAACCAAAACTCAGGACAAGCTCACAATCATTAACGAGCTGGCTCGTCGAAGAGGGTTCTACTGGCCTTCCTACGAGATATACGGTGGCGCAAGCGGTTTCGTCACCTATGGCTTGTTGGGCGCAAAACTGAAGCAGAAAATCGAGAATAAACTCCGCGAGGTCTTCGTCAACAAGCTAGGAATACTGGAAATGGAGTCTCCCGTGATCACTCCGGGCACCGTGTTCGAAGCCTCAGGTCATATAGACCACTTCAAAGAGCCGATGGTTGAATGCCAAAAATGCAAGAAAAACTTCCGCGCCGATCACCTGCTTCGAGAGAACAAAATAATGAGCGAAGCTGAAGCCGAAAAACTAAGCCTGAACGAACTTGCTGAGGTTATTGAAAAGAATGACATCCGTTGCCCAGATTGTACTGGCGTTTTTGGCGAACCAAAGCAGTTTCTCACAATGTTCAAAACAACCATAGGCCCCTACTCAGACGCCACAGGCTACGGGCGACCGGAAGCCGCACAAGGAATATTCGTGGAATTCAACCGCCTTTACGGCGTGGCCCGCGAGAAACTGCCGTTCGGCGTCCTCCAGATAGGCCACGCTTTGAGAAATGAAATTTCACCACGACAAGGCCTCATGCGGCTCAGGGAATTCACAATAGCCGACCTAGAATTTTTCTTCGACCCAGAAGATGAAGACTGCTACACGTTGAAAGAGGTCGAAAACGAAAAACTGCAGTTCCTACTAGCCAAAACAAGGCAAAAAAACTCAGAAGAACTCACCGAACTCACTGTCAAGGAGACACTGCAAAAAGGAGTAGTCAAGACGCAGTGGCTAGCTGCTTTTATGGCTTTAGCTAAGCGACTGTTAATGGATTTGGGTGTTCCAGCTGAAAAGCAACGTTTCATCGAAAAACTTCCATGGGAAAGAGCCCACTATTCGCAACAGACCTTTGATCAGGAGGTTCTCCTCGACCGTTGGGGCTGGACTGAAGCCTCTGGTCACGCGTATCGGACAGACTACGATCTGAAAGGTCACATGGCCTCAAGCGGAGTCGACATGATGGTGTTCAAAGAATACGCCAAACCAGTCGAAAAAGAACAAGTGATCATAAAGCCTATAATGGCGAAGCTTGGTCCAATCTTTAAAGGGGAAGCAGGCAAAATAGCTGAACTGCTCGCTAAAGCTGACCCTGCAGAAGTTGAGGCGTCTTTTAAGAAGAATGGCTATCACATGCTCGGCAAGTACAAGATACTGCCGGAATATGCGGATATAAGCCGTCAGAAGACAGTGGAACGGGGCAGGCGCTTCATCCCCCATGTCATCGAACCCAGTTTCGGCATAGACAGACTCTTTTACATAGCAATGGAGTACGCTTACCAAGTCAAGGAAGACCGTGCGTTATTGAGTTTTCCCTGCGACATCGCTCCAATGCAGGTGGGCGTTTACCCGCTCATGAGCAAGGACGACATACCTGAAAAAACGCTGAAACTGCATAAGATGCTGTTAGATGAAGGCTTCGTGGCGGAGTACGATGAGGCAGGTTCGATTGGCAGACGATACGCCCGTGCAGACGAGGCTGGTATACCACTAGGCATCACTGTTGATTACGATACGCTGAAGGATGACACGGTTACGGTTCGCCACCGCGACTCTTGGAAACAAGTCAGAACTCCTATCAAGGCTCTGCCAGACCTCTTGCATAGCTATTTCCGCAAGAAACTCGATTTTGAAGACATTGGCAGGCCGATTTAGGCTCGATTACTAGCTAATCTTTTTTAACACTTCAGTATATCCTAAGCTGGCAGAATGAGCCCATTTTTGCGGGCGGGAACGAATTTGGTGTTACCAGCTGAAACTGAAGAACGAGTGAAGCGACGAGCGTTGAGTGTCTGTCAAGAGCACTTACGCCGAGTTCTAGACGCAAGCCGAAAAGTCCCCCAAATCATAGAATACTTCATCGGCAACGACAAACAAAAGGCTCGGCTTCTCTTCAACGAAATCAAGGGCGGCGAAGAAGAAGTCGACAAAGCAAGGCGACTTGTTTCGCAGGAATTGGCCGAAATCGGCGCTATCCTCATCAGTCGAGAAGACTTCCTGAGATTCACTAATCTCACCAGCGAAATCGCCGACTTCTCTGAGGGCATAGCCTTCCGCTTAATTGAAATCATGGAACACAACTGGAGCGTCCCCAGCGATATAAAGAAGGACCTGCTGAAGCTTTCCAGTGCCGTGCTCGAAACGGTGGTTAAGCTCCGAGAAACCATGATGGTTCTCAATTACGGCCCAGCCAAGACGATGGAGAAGGCCAAAGACGTCGAATTAGCCGAACGCATCGTTGACGACATCTACCGCGAGCTTGAAATAAAGCTCTTAAGTAGCAAAATGGACATTCCGGCTTTGTTTCTGTTGAGGGATGTTCTGCAACTTTTGGAGGATTCTGCAGATAAGTGTGAAGACGCTGCGGACGCGGTCCGCGTGCTCTCCTTCATCATGTGAGATAAAGAGCGAAAACACAAAATGTCTAAGAAAATTGCAGTTGAGTTCATCGAAAACTTTCTAGTCGTATGGAATCCGAAAGAAGGCTCTGAACTCTACAAGATGGGATACTACGGAAAACCGCTTGGAATTGCAAAACCAAAAATCCCAGAATTTAATGTTCCTCTAATTCTAGATTTAATGGAAGGCCTATATCTCGCAGAAAGGGAAATAATATCCGTCTACGAAGGCTCAGAGAAAACCAAAGTCAACCTCAAGAAGCTGAGGCAAAAAATCAAGCAGTTGTACGAAGAGTTCGAGGAAAAATACGCTGTTTATCGTGATCTGCGGGAAGGCGGGTTGATTGTCACACCGGGCATAAAGTTCGGGTGCGACTTCGCCGTTTACAAGCAAGGCCCAGGGCAGGAACATGCGCCTTATATGGTTTCGGTCAAGAAGGCCAATTCAGAAATAACCGCCACCGAGGTAGTTAAGGCAGGACGATTGGCGACGACAGTGCGAAAAAGGTTCATAGTCGCTGTGCCGGAGCTTGAAAAAGGGAAAACACAATACCTGATCTTCAAATGGTTCAAGGCATAGGGCATTAGCTTCTCTTTGCGACTGCTAGAATGCGGAATGTTTCTTTTGCTGACGGCTTGAGTTTGTCTTTTTCCTCTTCGCTGTCCCAGTCGAGGACGGAGACGAGTTTAAATCCGTTGTCTAAAAGGTGTTGCTGCATTTCCACCAACGTGTAGCATTTGATCTTGAGTGTTTCTTCAAAAGTTTCAACATGCCTGTTTTTCTGTGTTATGATAAACTTCATGTTGATCGTCATGACGTTTGTCCGATGGTCAAAAGTGGACTCAGAAAGTCGATAAATCGTTTTCTCTCTATCTTTTGCTTCGATCCACCTCTGGAACGGCGTTGGCTTAACTGCAAGAACACTCCAGAAATCAAAGATGAACAATCCGTTCTTGATCAAATGCCTTCTCAGCCCTGAGAAGACGTCTATCAATCCTTTATGCGATTGAACAAAACCGAAGGCTCCGAACATACAAATGGCAGAGTCAAACATCTTGTCCAGTTCTATTCTACGCATATCTTGAACATGGAATTCGGCTCTCGTTTTTGCTTTCTCCGCCTTGGCGTTTGCTTTTGAAATCATGGCTTCTGAAACATCGATTCCGACGACATCATAGCCGCGTCTTGAAAGGATTAGAGCATGAGTTCCTGTGCCACATCCAATGTCCAAGATGCTTTTTGGCTTATGTTTGCAGAATCTGGTGAAAATCGCCTCTAAAACATTGCAATCTTTTGCATAATTCCTGATCTTCAGGTATGTTAGGTCGTAGTATTCGGCGGATTTGCCGAAAGGTTCCATAGAATTGCACCGCACATACGATTAGTTCATGTTAAGATTTAATGATTTCGAATAGCTCCTGCTCTAGAGTAAAGCTCTGCCTCGGATTCTCGATTATTCTACCTACTTCGTTCCCTTTCCGGTCAAAGACTATTATTGTTGGAAGTTTGTCGATCTGGAACGTTTCCACCTCAAGCGGTGACGGCGGGATTCTCCACTTTCGGATAAGGCTCAACGGGTCTTTCTTTATGCCGCCGAAAACTCTGGCTTCCAGATCTGTCGCCTCAGATATCAAGGCCAAAACTGGGATGTTTGCGGCGCAGTCCTTGCACCATGCAGCTGAGAAAGCCACTATCACATACTTGCCAGTGGTTTGCCTGAGATGGTTTAGCGGCTCTCGATCAAGTTGGTATGTCTTTTTTCTGTCTAAAAATTTCTCTTGGAAAGGGTGCTCTAGTTTTTCGATGTATTCGCTTATTGGGAGTGTTTTCTTTCTTATTTCTTGCAGGTCTATGTTCATTTGTTGTCTAACCAGTGTTGTGGGTGGCTAGTTTAGCCGGGCATGAGGGTTTGGTTTGCGAATTCGCCTCTGACGTACTGGTGAGGGTAGATTTTTGTTGCTGTTAGCTTGCAGCCTTCTTCCAGTATGACGTCGTCGGCTATGACTGAGATTGAGCTGATTTTGGTCTGTTTTTTCGGTGTTGAGCGGAGGGTGACGTGTCTTCCGATTATGCTTTCGTCTATGTGCGCGTTTTCGCCGATTATGACCCTGTCCATTACCGCTGAATTCTCTATTGTCACACCCTTGCTGATTTTCGTGTAGTTGTCGATGCACGAGTTTACGAGTCTCACGCCGTCGCTTATCTTGCAGTGTCTCCCTATCAGAACTGAGCCTTCGACTTCTATCTTTCCTTTCTTTATTTTCTTAACGATTTCTTGCCTGTTTTTCATCGATTCGACGCTTTCGCCTTGAACCCAGATTCTAGCATCATCATCTATTCTGCCGCCAAAGTCGGTGAGCATCGAGAAGCGGCCGTTGAGCATGTCCTGCATGGCTTCCAAGTAGCGTTTCGGTGTGCCCACGTCATACCAGCTTCCCTTCAGCGTGTAGCCGTAGACTGGTCTTCCGGTTTCGATTATGTAGGGTATTAAGTCAAAGCCGAAGTCAAACCTGTGTTTCTCTTTTATTATTTGTTTTACTCCCTTTTCCTTGAAGATCTGCTTTATCTCAGGCGAAACCACGTAGAGGCCTGTGTTTGCTAGGTTTGAGGGGGCTTCTTTTGGTGATGGTTTCTCGACGAAGCGTGATATTCGCATTTGTTTGTTTATGTCGGCTATGCCGTAGCCTTCGACGTTTTCTACTTCTCTCAGGGCGATGGTCATGACTGCTTCTTTCTTTTGGTGGAATTCGACAAGTTCTTTGACATTTACATCGAAGATGTTGTCGCCTTGCACGGCGAAGACGGGGTCTCTGACGTTGTAGTATTCCATGTTTATTCTTGCCGAATCCGCGCTGCCTAGGTCGTCGACGTTTGGCTGGTATTTTATGTGGACGCGGGGTTTAATGTTGTATCTGGCAGAGAATCCGTAGCCTGACTCAAAATAGTCGTGCAGGTCTCGATAGTTTGTGTAGCCTTTTATTCCGAAGATGAAGTTGCGTATGCCCTGACTGGCCAGAGACAGCAGTGAGAATTCTATTAATGGACGGTTGAGTAAGCGTAGGCAGGCCTTGCTGGTTTCAGCCGTGAGCGGGTACAGTCTTGTTGCCTTTCCGCCGACTGGAATTATTACACGTAGTCTTTCTGGCGCGTAGGTTTTTCGCAAAAGTGCGTCACCACAAGCTTTGCCCTGAATTTGTTTGAGGTTTTTATTTAAACTTTCGAATCGAAAACGTGAATTTTATAACCTACTTTAAAGTGAACACTAAGCATCTCTCAAGGTTTGAGTGATTATGGGTAGATTTGGCGGTAGCTTGCGTCTGATGCGGCCAGTGAACTGTTTCATGATGGGTGTCGCCGTTATTGTAGGTGCAGCACTCGCCAGCCCAGGCAGCTTAGGTCAGTCTTGGCAACCTCTCTTCTATGGCTTTGTAACCGGCTTCACTTTGACTGCTGCATCGATGACTATAAACGACTATTACGACCGGGATATTGATGCAATAAACGAGCCAAAACGTCCAATCCCGAGTGGTCAAATAAGGCCAAAGGAAGCTTTGGCGCTTGCCGTAGTTCTCACTGTGGTTGGGTCTATTGCTGCGCACTTGACAAACGTTTTCTCTCTTGCAACCGCTATAATCGCATATCTGGTTTTTGTTACTTATACCACGGTTGGAAAGCGCAGCGGATTGCCTGGCAATTTTCTAGTTAGCGCTTGCGTCGCAATTCCCTTCATCTACGGGAGCATAGCAATTGTTGACGAGATTAGTTTGAATGTTTTGTTTTTTGCTTCTATGGCCTTTCTTTCAAATACGGGACGAGAGGTGACGAAGGGTATTGTGGATCTTCAGGGCGACCGAACTCGGAATGTGAAGACTTTGGCAGTGCGGTTTGGGGAAAGGAGTGCTGCATTTGGAGCCGCGTCCTTTTATGTTTTTGCGGTTTTGTTGAGTCCTATTCCTTGTTTTCTGAAGCTTGTTTCCGTTTGGTTTATTCCGTTTGTTTTGGTTACCGATGTCGGCCTTCTGGCTAGTTCTGTCCTACTCGTTAAGAATTATTCGCGTGGGAGCGCTCGAAAGATCAAAAACATGGTTTTAGTGTGGTTTCTGTTCGGACTCTTGGCTTTTATAGCGGGCGCACTAGGATGAGCTTGTTGTCTCCTGAAATCGTTTGGAACATTACGCTCATGTTTCTTTGCCACGTTTACATTCTACTCATGATTCTAACCCAAAGCATAAAGGAGCCGCTTCACATTTCTCGGAAGACTTCTCACAAGTTTCTCCACGTGATGATTGTGAATCTTCCGTTTATCATTCATTTTTTCTCGTCAAACATTTTCCCTTTTTTTGTTGAGGCGTATCAGGAATAAAGCGCTTTGTTTGGCTTTAATAGAAAGTGAATGATTATTAACGCTAATACACTGGAAGAACGTGTTTCAGAATTGCTCAAGTCAATTTTTGAAGATAATTTGTTAGCAACTTGCTTTTACTCAAGTGAACTTATTCGGGTTCCATGTGCACTGTGACTATTGTTTCTGCGAAGTGTTCTTTTATGTGTTCTTCTATGCTGGAAACGATGGCGTGCGCGTCTTCTGTCGAGATTTCCTTGGTAAAGTATCCTTCTAAGTTTATGAAACGCTTTTTGTTAGCTATGTAGGTTATTATTCGTTTTATTCGGAAATTTTGCCTGTGTGTCTCTGCTGCTTTATGTATTATCTCATGTATTTCTTTCTCATCTACCATTGAACCTTTGCGTATTTTCGTGAATGGTTCTATGTGGACAGTTACGTTTTCAATGTCTCTTATGGTGCCGAATATTTCGTTTTCGATTTCTTCGGCTATATCGTGTGTTTCTTGGACTGAAAGTTTCGGATCAACCTGCGCATGTAATGTTATGTACAGTTTGCCATCAGTGTGGACCACAGTTACTTCGTGCACTTTTTTCACACCTATGATTTTGGTTGCCAGTCCTTCTACAAGTTTCTCTGTTCGCATTTCTGCTTCATGAGGTTCAATGTGGATTGCGACATCTACGTTTCCTAGCGTTTTTTGTATGTTTGTTTCTATTAACGTGGATAAGTTGTGAGCATCTTCGAGGTTCATGTAATCTGGAACTTGCACGGTCGCTCTGACAAAGGTTTTGTCTCCTGCCTTTCTTATTTTCAAGTCTTCGTATCTAAGAACTCCTTTTGCGTTGACTATTTCTTTTCTGACCATGTCCACCAGATCTCTTGATATTGTGTCAGTCAACTCCATTCCGCTACTCCAGACGAGTCTGACGCTTAGATAGGACAATAGGATACCTAGAACTATCGACGCCAAAGCATCTCCATAAGCGAAGCCTAATGTCGCCAGACCGAATCCGAGGAATGCTATGATTGTTGAGCTGAGGTCTGCGAGGGCGTGATAGAATCCAGCTTTCATGGTGGAGCTCTCGCTTTCCCGTGCTCTCAAGAGGGTTCCCACCCTGAAGAAGTCTATACAGAAAGTGTAGCCAATTGCTATGAACCCCACATACTCTATTGACGTTGTTATATTTTGGCCGCTCAGTATTTTCAGGAAAGCTTCGTATATTATCAATATTCCAATACCTATGAGAGCTATCCCTCCTACCAGTCCGCCTATGGCTTCGAATTTTTCGTGGCCATACATGTGTTCTTCATCAGGCGGTTTGAGTGATGCGCGCGTCACAATGAATAGCATAAGCATCGTCACCGCATCAAGCATTGCGTGTATGCCATCGCTGACAATCGCCAAACTGTTTACAATCAAGCCTAACGTTATCTCCACGAAAACTACGCTTGCTATTGCGATTGTTGAGCGTTTCAGTGTCTTTAGTTTGTAGGCACCTTCCACGTTTTCAACGCCAGTCGTCCTATATTCCTTGGAGGCGAAGATTTAAGGATTATGTGGTTTCCGCGGGTTTTGAGACTTATAGCTTATATCTGCGTTTAGTATCGCATCTTGCCGATGAATCCATCTTCGCGTTTTCGTAATCGTTACGCATTCATAAAGGGCAATTTTCTACTTATCACGATAACTTGGGTTCTAATGTTTTTCGCCGTACCTATTCCGAACACGTATGCAGGTAAATTCTACAAGGACGTGTTGGGCGCAGATGATTTTCTTTTAAGCGTCATCAGTTTTGCTGGGTCGATTGCGTTGGCGTTTGTGCAGTTTCCAGGCGGCTACTTGGCGGATAAGCATGGTAGGCGATGGCTCGTTTACAGTATGACTTTTGGTGTTGCGTTGTCTTCGCTTTTCTTTGTCTTTGCCCCTTCTTGGCATTTTATAGTCTTGGGGATGATGATTCAAAACTTCTGTCTGTTATACCAACCAGCGTTGTTTTCAATTATGCTTGATTCGGTTTCGCCCGAAAACAGAGGCGCAGGTTTCACGATTCAGTCGGTTGTCACGAACCTTGTTGGGCTGCCGGCATCGCTGATTGCGATGTACTTGATTTTGGTCTTTCAGTTTGACCTTGGCATGCGTATTGCGTATGGAATTGTTACAGTGGCCTATTTTGCGGCTGCGTTGTTGCGGGTTAAGCTTAAGGAGACATTGCCTTCCGCAGGAGCGGGTTCGCGCGTGTCGTTGATGGAGGCTTTAAAGGAATATCCTAGAGCTGTTAGGGAGAGTTTGGGTGTTTGGGGCAAGGTTCCGCGGTCTGTGTTTCATCTTTTCGTGGCGACCGCCATTATCAACAGTCTGATTACTGGTGCGAACACGTATTTTGCTGTTTATGCCTTGGAGGTTCTTAATCTTACTAAGTCTCAGTGGGCGATTGTTATGGCCGTAATGTCGATGAGTGTTGCGATTCCAGCGATTTTTGCCGGCCTCAGAATGGATAAAGCTGGGCGTAAGGGCTTCCTTATTCTGGGCTATCTTTGTTATGTGCCGGCGATGGTTATCTTCACTTTTGGCGATTACTACACGCTTATGTTGGCTTTCTTCTTTTTTGGTTTGGGCCAGATGTTGCAGTCGAGTAGTTATCAGTCGCTTCTGGGTGACTTGACACCCAGAGAGTACAGGGGTAAGGTAGTCGGTTGCAGTCAGTTCTTTATCTATTCGAGTCAGGCGTTTACGACGCTTCTGGTCGGTTTGCTTTACTCTTACGTCTGGAGGCCGTTGCCTTTCATCATGTTTGCGATCGGCGCGGTTCCTGTGGCTTTGTTTGTATTCTTTAAAGTTTCTGAGGCTGGCACTAAAGAAGTTTAAATCTTTAAAAGGCGCGTGAACATTTTAAGTTTGAAAATAATCGACTTGTAAGAGTTGATAGTCAGATGTCTTTCGTGCCTATTCAGGAAATCTTTGATGGCAAATATAGCGATAATAGAGTTGCCCTGAGAGGTTGGGTTTACCGCAAGAGAGACAGCAAGAACATGATATTTCTAGTCTTGCGCGACTCAACTGGCGTAATACAATGCACAGTTAAGAAGGAAAGTCCGGCTTGGAGTGAAGCTGAAAAGCTTACGATAGAGTCTTCGTTTATGCTTGAGGGCGCTGTTAGAAAGGACGAGCGTGCGCCAGGCGGCTTCGAAATTGCGGTTGATAAGATCAGCATTGTTGGTTTGGCTGAACTTTTCCCGATAACGAAGGACAAGAGTGAAGAGTTTCTGCGAGACACGCGGCACTTGTGGCTTCGGAGCCGTAAGATGAATTTGGTTATGGAGGTTCGTGCCAAAGTGTTGGAGTTCGCGCGAGAATTCTTCAAAGGGCGAAAGTTTGTGGAGGTTTCGCCGCCCATGTTTATCACCAGCGCTTGCGAGGGCGGGTCCACACTGTTCGGTTTGAAGTATTTTGATCAGAACATGTATTTGACGCAGAGTTCCCAGCTTTACCTTGAGATTCTCATCTATTCTTTAGAGAAGGTCTATTGTATTGCGCCTTCGTTCAGAGCCGAGAAAAGCCGGACGATCAGGCATTTGACTGAGTATTGGCACATGGAAGGGGAATGGCCCTTTGCGGGTATGAACGACTTGATGCGTTTTGAGGAAGAACTAATGGCACATATCTGCAAGCGAGTAGCGGAGACCTGCGAAAAAGAGTTCAAGGAGTTAGGTGCGGATCTTTCCAAAGTAGCCTCAGTAAAGACGCCGTTTCCAAAAATGACCTACACTGAAGCCATCAAACGCTTGGAAGCCAAAGGGCTGAAGAAGGCTTGGGGCGAAGACTTGGGCTACGATGACGAGAAGGCTCTGGCGGACGATGTTGGCAAACCCTTTTTCGTATACGATTATCCAACCGCGATTAAGGCGTTTTACTGCAAGACTTATCGCGAACATCCTGAAGTGGCCATGTCAGCGGACATGCTTGTGCCCAGAATAGGTGAAATCTCGACTGGAGGTGCAAGAGAAGATGACAAGGAAATCCTGATCAAGCGCATAAGAGACATGGGTATGAGCGAGAAAGATTATGACTGGTACTTGGATCTCCGCAAGTACGGGACTGTTCCGCACGTAGGCTTTGGCATGGGTGTCGAGAGATTGTTGACATGGATGCTGGACTTGGAAAACATCATCGATTCAATACCTTTCCCAAGGACTATAAGAAGATTCTATCCATAACGGAGTCAATTGTGGTCTGCGCACGATGGTGACAAGGTGTCCGACAGAAAGCTCAGGGCGGTGTTTTTTGATCTCGGAGGCACGCTTGTTAGGACAGGAGATCCTGCGGAAACGCACAGAAGGATTCTAGAAGCCCACGGGTTAAAGTTTCCTTATGCTGAGGTCGCTCAAGCGCACAAGAAAAACAAAGAAGAACATGATGCTAGGGAGATGGCAAAGCGGCCAAGAGAATACTGGATCAAGTGGAACCTGCGGCTATTGAAACAGCTTGGCGTACAAGGGAACAAAGCGTTCCTAGCAAAAAGAATCGATGAAGTGTGGAACGATTACTTTCACGTAGAACTCTATCAGGACGTGATGGAAACCCTCGACCGCCTTAAAGACAAACAAATTAAGCTCGGAATAGTAACAAACGGCCTCGAACGCGAGGTTCAGGAAATATTGGACAAATTTGGATTGACGGGTTATTTTGATGCCATTGTCGGAGTTGATGCCTGCGGCAAAGCAAAACCTGACACCGCGATCTTTCTGTACGCAGTTGAAAAACTTAACGCGCGCCCCGAAGAAGCAATATTCATAGGTGATTCGTTTCAATACGACTACGAAGGCGCTAGAAGAGCAGGCTTGAAACCTCTGCTTCTTTCCAGAGAAGGAAATCCACCTGCAAAGGCGCAGACAATAAACAGCCTCAGCGAGACTCTGAAGTTCTTCTAAGCAAAGGAAAAACACAGCTAGATGAAAAAAGAGAAAACCACAAATGGAAACTGCAAACTTGTCAGCTCTGGATCCAAGGTTCAATCTACGTGTAAGGAAGAGAGTCTAGCCAGCGAGAGGCTTTCTATAGCTCAACTTCGCTTCTGAACGCTTAAAGAGAAGAGGTTCCTATTCACGAATCTTTCAATCAAAAACCATGTTGAAAGCTTGTAGAAGGTGGCAGAGAGGCTTTTCATGAGAACATTGTAGCTAGGAAGCTTGCTGCGAGTCCGAGAAATATGGGTAGAGGTAGCCCTGGAAACATGCCTTTCTTCTCCAGCATTCTAAATGAAACCAAGCACCCTCCTAGCACTCCAATGACTCCAGCTAGGCATGCCGCCGGACCGAAAAATATCCACATGTGTCCAACAAGCATTGAATAGAACGTCAAATCTCCCAACCCCATCTGAATATCCTTGAACGAGAAGCTCAAACCGCGAAACTGATCCAAACCGCTATGTGCAATCTTCCCAACGGGTCCACGATAAACGGCAAACATGTCATAAACAGCAAGAAACCCAAGAATCAAAACTGTGCTCTGTGTAGGAATCAAAACTCCCAAAAACGTTCCCAAAGCTCCACCCAACCCAAGAATAATCACGTTCGCAACTCTGCGAGTGCGAAAAATCGCCCAATCAGCCAAAACCGTCATCACCATCGCGGCCACCAAAACCCAAATTTCCGAAAACGCTACTGTGAAGATTGACAGCACCGAGTATAAGTAAATGAAAGACAGCATGAAAACAGCCGTCGTTAGTGCAAAGCCAGTCATGATACTAATCAGTCTGAGGCTTTTTCTTTTCAAAAGCAAATACAGCATTGTCGCGCCGACACCAACGAGTACGACGAAATACACCGCATTGCCAACAGATCCCACTCCTTCAGAAAACGGAGTAATCTCAACCTCAGGCGGGATGATTACGTAAGCGCACAGCAAGCCGAAAAGCAAACTCGCAAGGATCGGCATCAGATGAACCAGTTCCTTCTTGGGCACGATTTTCACGGCGTTTCCCCTACTTCATTTATGATCTGTTCGATCTTCAAGTGGCATTTGTTACAGAATAAGCTTTGTTTTCTGTCCGTTTCGAAGATGGAATTCGAAAAATACATAACACAAAACGGGTTCGAACAGTGCCCCAAACCAAACGTATGTCCTAGCTCGTGAACCGCCTCCTTAGTAGTCCTCTCCAAAAAAAGATCTACATTCGGCGATTTTCCATAAAACTCAAGCCGAAGCCGCCACAACGATATCAAAGCCGCTTTACCAGGGCATTCGGCTTTTCCAAAAACAAAACTCAGCTTCGTAATGAAAATATCCGCGTCAACTATTCCCAAAACACGGGTTATCGTCTTCTCTTTTGCCGCATATTCAAAGACGCGGTCTAGGATCATGTCTGCATGATACTGTTTCCGGGTTTTATCGAACGCCTCTTCCGGAATGGGTATTGCTTCGCCGGCTAATGCTATCTGCGTTTCAGGAAAAACTGTGTCTAGGTTTTCGTGAAGTCTCTCAAGCAACTCAGAGTCGATGTTTCTGATTGGGAGAAGTACAATTTTCATCTAATTTCACGTTAGACTTGAGCTTTGTCACCCGATCTAGGGGCGGTTGCCTCTAAGCCCAACTCAGCGTTCGCGTATTTCGCTAACAATTCGCAGTTTCCTTCTGCGCCGTGAACCACGTAGACCTTGGGTTTGCCACCGAGTCTTTTGAGAGCCTCTTTTAGTTCACCAGCACCGCAGTGAGATGAAAAGTCGAAGTGTTTGACTTGGGCTTTGACCTTTCTAATTTTTCCGTCAATGTTGCATATTCCCTTTTCCAGCAGCTCTTTGCCAGGTGTGCCTGGAATTTGGTAGCTGACGAGAAATATGGCGTTGTTTGCTTTTTTGCCGATTTTGCCGATGTAGAACATGGCCGGCCCGCCTTTGAGCATACCTGCAGGTGAGATTATAACGCCGGGGGATCTGAGGGCCTTTCTTCTGTCTCTCCAGCCTTCCACCCAGTTTGCTGAACGGAGGGCTTCCGAAACTGCTCTTGGGTCTTTCAAGAATTGGGGATAGTTCATCATCACTCGGCTTACTTCGCGGGCCATTCCGTCTATTGTTATTGGATACTCGTAGTGGCGCGCGGATAAGACGCAGACAAGTTCTTGGCTTCTGCCGACGCCGAAGGCCGGTACAAGCACCGTGCCGCCTTTTTCGGCGATTTCGGTGCACGCGTCAAAAAACCGTTTCTCCAGTTCCTGTCTTTCAGTGTGCTCTTCATTCGCATAGGTGCTTTCAATTATGACCGCGTCTAAGTCTCCGTAATTCATTTTCGCGCCTTCCAGCAGGCGGGTGTTGATGATGTTGAAGTCGCCCGTGAACAGTATGCGTTTTCCCTCGGCCTCTAGCAGCGTCTGCGTGCTGCCTGGGATGTGGCCGGCGTTTTTGAATTGGAATTTTATGTCGCCTACCTGTTGCTCCGCATCGTAGTCGACGTGTTTGCTGTTCCGAACCATAGTTTTGAGTTCAAGGTACTCGAAGGGCAAGTAGTAGCTTGACAGGTGGATGAAATCCGCGATCAGAAGCTGGCTTAGCTCAGTGGTTATGGTGTTTGTGTAAAGGGGCTTCTTTCCTTGGATGTAGAATATGGGCATGGCACCGGAGTGGTCGAGGTGCGCGTGCGAAAGGATCACGGCATTCAGGTCTTTTGGCGGGATGTGCATTGGGAAGCCGGGTTCGTGATTGAGCATGACTCCATAGTCTAGGACGACCATGGTCTTCTCTGTCTTTACCGTAACAGCCAGTCTGCCGACCTCGCGGGTTCCGCCTAGAAACCCTATTTGAACGGGACTCATTCTTTTTTCATCCGCTAATTCGTGTAATGTTGTTTTCGGTGTTTTAAAAACGTATTGACTTTTCAGTCCAAGAAGGTCTGATCGCGCCTTTCTTGATGGCGCCCAAGATCTCGCTCACGTCAGGGGAGGCTTGAATTTCCGTGTAGACGACCCACATCTCGTCTGGCTCGTGAGCGTCGCTGCCTGCGACTCCGGGCAGATTCATCGTTTTCGCGAGGGTTTCAGCGGTCTTGTTTGCTTCAGGCGTGGTTATGGCGTTGAGGGTTTCGATGGCGTCAATCTGGTAGGTCTTGGTTAGATTGCCTAGGCCATAGCCACGGTAGGGGTGCGGCGCTATCGTTATGGCGTTGTTTTTTCTTGCAAACTCTATGACGCGTCTGACGGTCCATGGCGTGGGTGGAAGTTCTTCTGCGCCCAGTATGATTATTTCGCCTTCTATGGCGGTTATTTCAACGCCCGGAATTATGATTATGTCAGGATAAGATTTGGCAAGTTCTTTTGTTTTCAAGTATCCTTCTGTCGTGTTGTGGTCAGTGATGGCAGCAGCTTTTATGGTCGGGTGAGCGTTCAGGCGATCCACTAGAACCTTTGGGTCGGTGGATGCGTCGGGCGAATATTTCGTGTGGATGTGGAGGTCTGCGCGAATCAAATTTCATTCACTCGAGTGTTTGGGTGCAAGAGTGAATGTTTTATGGTTAAAGGTTTTGCTTCTGTCTTCAGGTCTTTTTACCCTTGTTCATGACCTGTTTAGAATCAAGAAGCAGACACAAATTGAATACTCCTGTGCGGTTTTCTAACATCTATTGGCGTCAAAAACAAATAGATTAGGTTTCTATATAGTTTGAACTTTCGTTTCAAAAAGCATCAAGGTTGGGTCGTTTCCGATTGCTGGGTCGAGAAGCTAGATTTCGCGGATTTCGCACTGAAGCTTCTTAATGATTTCCTCAGCCTTCATCGGCTCAACTTTCAATGTGTAAAGTTTGGCAGGCGTGCGGAGTTTCAGTTTTACAACATCTTTTAATCGCTTTACCGCACAGTATTCGGCGTGCTGGCTGATTTGGACGAATTTTTCGGGTTCAAATATCTCGGAAGGCATGGTTCTCACGTGTGCTTGCTCATTCTGGTTAATACCCACGTTTTTATCTGTTTTGGTCTTCAGATAGAATTGCGCCAGCGACATCCCACATAGCAATCAATCTGGTTTGTTAAGGAAGCTTCTTCTGAGCTATTCTTGCTCTTTTCCATTTAGCGTTAACAGGTTTTCAGCCATAGTTCGGAGAGTTAAAGGACGGTAATGAACCTTGTCATTGAGATTTACTAGGAAACTCGTGGTAGCAGACAGCTCTAAGAACGAATATTCTTTTGTTCTCGAAACCAGTTTGCTGCAGGAGGAGTAGTCCTTGTGAAACGAGATTATTATTCCCATGTATCCTTCGCCTATTCCGCGTTCAAACAGGATGATTTCTGAAGGAGCTGCTTTCATATCTTCTTGAGATATTTCTCGGGCTTTCTGAAGTTCTTCAGCGCTGAGTTCTTCTCTGAGCTTTACAAAAGTCAATGCCAGTATTTCGTATCCAAGTTTAGCAAAGTTGGGTACCATCGTGTACTCTTCGATGTAGCCTTCTTTCTCCAATTTTTTGATTAACCTACTTACTGTGGGTTGTGAGACTCCTACAGCTTTGGCAAGTTCTCTATCGCTTCTCCGGCTGTTTTTCATAAGCTCAGAAATGAGTTTAAACTTAACATCCTTCATCCTCATCAACTATCCGTTTCAAATTCAAAGATCCTTATTTAAGGCTTCATCAATAGTTCATGTAAGTTTCCATGAACAAAGTGTGAATTCGGCATCTAGGCTCTGCAACATGAAAAAGGAACGTAAATAGGGTAATTCTGCACTTCCACGTCGCTACAAAGCTTATTTGGCACAACGAAAAATCGGGCACTGCATTTACTTGACACAATATCCTGACAGAAGTAGTCAGTTCTGGTGTTATAGAAAATCCTTCCGAAAATAGTTCTGTTTCAGGTTTTTGGTGGGCCGGACCGGACTCGAACCGGCGACCTTCTGCACGTCAAGCAGATGTCCTAACCGAGCTAGACTACCGGCCCATTTTACGGTACACTTCCTATTTTGATTGGGTTCCTTTAAAATAGGTTTTCGGTCCGACAGCAACCCCGAACAAACGAATCAAACTGTTTTTGCTTCGGTTTTTGCATGAAACTTGAGGCGTTTAAGCGTCAAGCATCTTAACTTGTTTGCCTCTTCAAGGCTTGCAAGAAAGCTGCCAACAACCTCCGCGTCCGAAACGTCCATCTTCAGCTCCCGCACGTATTCGGTGAACTCGACAAAATTTCTGTGAAGAGAAACAATGATTCCGTCGCAATTCATTCCTTCTCCGCGGCAAGCCATCAAAAGGTTCGGATGATCGTCAAAAAAGGCCTGCACTCTATTCTTCAACTCTTCGTAGCCCGCTTTACCCCCGTTAACATGCATCTTGATGAACGTGAAAGCCATAAGCTCAAACCCGGCCTTACCAAAATGTGGAATAAGCGTATACTCCATGATAAAACCGTTCATCTCCAACCAGCGACGAGTCCGTGTGATCGTCGGCTGAGAAACGCGTAGTGTCCTTGCAAGGTCTCGGTCGCTTCTCCTAGAATTGGACATCATCTCGAACAATAACCGCTCGTGAACATCCTTCAACAGCAGACTTCCTACAGATTGATGCTCCCAATGATTGAATTTAAGGTTTATTCCAAAAACCGAATAACCAAAAGATTTTAGGCAGACACAAAGGTATTGGCTTAGGCAAGCCGGGGTGGCAGAGTGGATAATGCGCAGGCCTTGAGAGCCTGTGGCCCTTCGGGGCCGCGCGGGTTCGAGTCCCACCCCCGGCGCCAAAATTTCTATCTAAGAGAACATGACGAGTGTTTGCAGAGCAGGTAGACTGATGAAACGGTTAATAAAAAGTGAGGAGTGATAG
>Ga0315268_10002442_pt1 | contig 20916 bp, 8 predicted proteins | sample C1_top_MG_FD_204535 | JGI IMG/M metagenome (GOLD analysis project Ga0315268, IMG submission 204535) | Sediment microbial communities from Yellowstone Lake, YNP, Wyoming, USA - C1_top | ecosystem: Environmental > Aquatic > Freshwater > Lake > Sediment | place: USA: Wyoming | collected 2017-08-01
AACCCATATCCACACGTTTCTGATGGATGGAACTGTCGGCTCCCTCTTCACCCAACCGGGCAGATTCATATACAGCTATCGCCTGCATCCGTTTTTTGTATTCGATATCCACCAGTTCCTTTTGTTTTGTGAGCTCGGCGATCCTTTTTTCTATCCTGCTTATTTCTGCGGGATTTTTTGCTCCGGGGATTTTTCCGCGTTCCCGTTCCAACATGAACGTAAAATCGTACTGAAGGCGGACTGCGTCATTGGATTCAGAAATCTGCCGCTGCGCCACTTCAAGGAAATGATTAAGCGCTTCGTCATCCAATGGTTTTGTGTATTGTTCGCGGCGTGTAGGCTGCGATTGGGATTTGTCGCTGAAAAATTGATAGCGTTTTTTCAGGTTCAGGCTCTCATAAGCCTTGAAGGCCTCCAAATCCTTGATTTTAGATGGATCGAGGCCGGCTCCCAGCAATCTGGCATGGATTTCAGGGGTGATCTCGCCCCGTGCCAATGCGGCATCCAAATCCGCTCTAACCACCCTATTGGGTTTGAAAGCATCCAATATGGTGCCGTCCTTTATGGACTTGCCGATGCCATCGACAATCTGTTTCTCTTCGGGGCTGAGGGTATTGAACGGTGGCCTGCGGGCAAGCGAGGTCCGTCCTTCGCCGCCTGCCTTCACGCGGACAGCAACCTCCTTTCCTTCAGAAAGGGGCAGACGTAAAAGGACTTCCACGTGCGGAGCTCTCTCATTGAGGATGCCGATGAACTGAGGATCGAGATTTCCGTCGATTTCAATGGTTGCCGATTTATAGAGGTCGGGTCTCCGTTGAAGGGCAGCCTCGTATTTGACCGCCTGGTTATAGAGGTTAATTAGGTTTTTATCCGGAATTTCGCCTTGGGGCATCTCTCCAGCCTTGTTATGCAAGAAACTCCAAAGGTATCCAGATCCCTCCCCGATTGTCCTTCTCGGATATGATTTCACTTCGTAAATATGGCCATCGATGATCGGCACATCGTTTTCGATTCTCACATCCGTAGAACCGGCCACCAATTGCGGGTTGTCGCCTATTTTTTTGATCCTCACGGCATCATACTTGATCGCAGGAGCCTCTCTTTCACCAGACCATGCGGTTATCTCCTTTCCGAGCATTCGGGCTCCGACATCTTGCCTGGAGATCTCAAAAATCAATCCTTTAAGAGAAGTGTAAGCATCAACCAGATTCCCGCCTTTTTTGATATATCCAGCTGCTGTTGACAAAGCATCGGTAATCCTTTTCTCGCTTCCCCCACGACTGAGATAATCATCGATGAGCTGCTCGGTCTCAGGCGCCAGAATGCCGGCCTTTTTAAGAATCGCTGCGTTTTCACGGACTTCAGTCGGGAGTTTGTTGATATTGTCCCCGTTGAGCGGAGGCAACTCAATCGGAGGCTCCCCCCCTCCTCCCCCCCGAGTTGCTTTTGGCGCAGCAAATTCCTTTTCGATACCCTTCAATCTTGTGCCTAATTCGATTCCCAGCCTTTTTTGCCCGACATCTTTGACCTCAACAAATGCTTTTTGAATGGCTTGGCGTGCTTCTTCCCTTTTTTCTTCAGGCACTCTTGCTAGCAATTCATCAACAGTTTTTTGGAATCTTTCCGCTCCCTCAGGGACTTTTAGCCGGGCTTCGGGCTGAGGGGGCTTGGCTCCTGGTTTCGGCGCCCTCTCCCTTAGCCTTGCCAAAGCTTCTTCCCGTCCTACGGGCGGAGCGACAGTTTCCACTCCCCTCGCCTTTAGCTTGGCTAATGCTTCTTCCCGAGCGCTGAGGGGTTTCGGGGCTTCCTCAGGTTCAGGCCCTTCCGGCGGTGCCGGTTTGCCCTTCTTAACGAACTCGATCATCTCCTGATGGGCCTGCTCCCAGGTCTTCTTCCCAGCTAAGACTTCTTTCTGCAGCGAATCGAGTTTGGCCACCTCTTCTGGCTTCAACTTGATGTCACGGATGCGGCTATCGTTCCATTTCAGGTCTGCCGCCAGCTCTTCGGCTGTCTTTCCCTCTTCCTTGAATTTTTTCAGCTTGGCTATCTCTTGGCCGCCGAGTTTGAGCCGATTCGCTTCTTCTGAACCGGCCTCTGGTATTCTCCCGCTCTTGTACAAATCTATCTGCATGCTCTTATGGAAGCCTTCTGCCATGGCGAATACGGTCTTGTTCATCTCCCAATTGCCGCGTTCCGTTTCCGAGAGATGCGGCAGGATATCCTTCAAAAGAGGCGGTTTCTTCACCGTCACTTCCGGTTTGCCATTAGCTTTATTCCACTGGTTTATCTCAGTGACGATCCCGCTATCCACTGTGAAGCTGTTTTCCGCGCCGATATTGCTGAAGAACCCTCTTGAACCTGGCACCATGTTGATTGCTTGCTTGGAGGGTGTGAGCATGCCCTTCTCGACCCCGAGGCCCAGCGTAGCTCTCATCGTTAGGGCAGGATCCTCCACCTTGCCGCCCATCACATCCGCATATTCCGAAAGGATCGGTGCCTGCTCCAAAACCAACTTTTGGTTCTCTGGGCTCAGCTGCTTCAGGAGATTGATATATTTCTGGCGGGGAGATTCATCCTGGTAGAAGTTGCTCATGGCATGCTTGTCTGCATCCGACATCTTTCCCTGTTCGCTTGGATAGACATTGACCGGCTTGCGGTTCTGGTTGAACGCGGAAAGTTCGCCCACCTTCGCGTTGTCGAACGGGAACTCGCTGCGCTGGATGATGGCTTTGGCCATCAGAATCTTCTGCTCATCCCAGCCTAGCCTGGCCATGACCTCCTTGCCCTGCACTGAATCCATCCATATCAGGGTGGCAGCCACGCGGGGCTCATTGCCTTCGCCTCTTGTCGGGTCGATATCATGGAGCATGGCGGTCTGAGCGAGGAATACCGCATCCTCGATAGGCACGCCGCGCGAGCGGGCGAGATGGAATGTTTTTCTGGCGGTATCGAATGTATGCCTGAGATCGTGGTATGTCTCTATAGGTTCCCCGTTTATGACTGTCGCCGGGTGCAGGCTCCTGAGGCTCTCATAGAGCGGGAGCAGACTATTCGTTATCGCATTCATTTCTGCTTCGATCGCTTCAGGGGTTGCCTTTTCGCCGGCCCTCATCAACCTTATCGCTGCATCCGCATACATCGCTCCGTGCTCGGGCGTATTTTTCGGGGCGAGCTCCATAGCGGATTTAGCCGCATCCGCTTCTGCCTTCGCCTTATCGCGTTCAGCACCTGCGGTGCGGACTATTTTGCCTATCTCCGTGGCAAGGACTTTTGTCTTCGCTTCTTCGGCTTCGGGCGCGACTCTTTTAGCGGCAGGTGCTTCGGCCTCGGCTGCTAGATCCTTTATACGGCCTTTATGGACTACGAGATTCACGGCAACCTCGTTTCTTTTGGCTGCGGTCTCAAGCCTCCTGGCATAATATCCAGGATCCTTCAGGGCATTTCCTGGTTCCATGTCTAGGAAGATCATTTCTCTGAGCGCTCCGAATGCGCGCATTTCCACTGGTCCCATATCCGGATGGGCTTTTTGGTATGCGATGAGCGCATCAGGCGCATTCTTATGCATATCACCGTTTTCATCCTTCATAGTCTCGATATCGTACGCAGCTCTTGCAAGATCAAGCAGGGTCTGCCGCTCGAGCCCTGCCCCAGCTACGCGTCCGCTTGCGATATCCTCAGCAAGATCTTCCGAGATTTTTCTTCTTCCATCAGTATCGCTTTGCCGATACTTGCTTCCTGGCGCGTTCATGAACTGCAATGCTTCCTTGTCTCCGGGGCTCACAGTCTCATCAACGAGAAGGCCAGAAGCCAGCCCGACCTCGCCTGCATTCCCTGTGATCCGGTACCCGAAATAGTTGAGACGATCTGCTTCCATAGGTTTGGCAGCAGGTGCTTTCGCTTCCGCCCCCAGGGCTGCTTCGGTAGGCGCGGCTTCAGCTGGTTGTGGTGCTGCTGGCGGAACTATTCGCAATTGCGGACTCCCTGTCTCTTCAGGAGCGAGCTCTGGCGCGCCGACCGCCGCCTTCCTGGCAGCAGGGGCCTCTGCCGGTGCTTTCACTGGCGCTACGCCTGGCATCTGCTCAGCAGCAAGCTCCTCGCCAATCATCGGAACGACTGGCGCTTGTCTAATATTCTCTTCATTCTGCCTCATCAAATCAAAGAATTTCTGGACAATGCCGGGATTTTTTTTCTCGCCTCCGGCAAGATCCCAGACAAACTCGCGTACCCGCCTGATATCCCTGCCCCCGTATTTCCTGATATACTCAATTTCTTCTCTGATTTCGGGCGGGATTTTCAAATATTCTGGATTTGTCTCGTCCAGAGGGCCGTGGATACCGAGTGCCCTTGCCACCACTTCATCATTCCCGGCTTGGAGTATCCTGACGAATTTCTCGCTCGCAGCCATGACTTCCGGGGTCAGATTCTGTATGTCGTAAGATGTCCCTCTCGGATTTTCTCCAGTTTTTGTTGATACTTCGATTGCGCGCTTTGCCCATTCTGCGAGAGCTTTTGCTGCGACATGCTGAGGCGTTTCGCCTTCCCTCACTTCTATCGCAGTGATTTCAACCCTTATTCCAGTATCAGCGAACGCTTTATTCAGTTTTTCAGCAAGGTTTTTTCCGGCATTCTCGAACCCTGGCGGTGCAAAGAAAGTGAGATTACCAAGGCTTCTGCCTCCTCTTTCGCCGCCGATCTCGCCTGCGAATCCATCCACAACCTCTTGCGCGAGGTAATTCATGACAGCATGCAGCACCCATGTGTTCCCTTCGGAAAATTGGATGTTGTCGGCAAATAGCCTTCCTTTCCTCAATACGAGCCTGGAAAACGCGTAGATATCGATATCCGACGGATTTATCTCGTTGCCAGCCAATTGTATAAGTGTCTCGGCTTCATTCGCATTGATCCTGTATATCGCCATCAGATTGGCTTGCTCGACCGAGATATGGTTCCCCTTTTTGGCCTCTTCCTCAATGATTCTTGCTGCATTCTCGTCTCCAACTTTTCCAGCAACCTCGCGGACATGAACACCCAGAGCATGTTCGACATTATGACGGCCTTCTTCTGTCAGATGCATCCTGACACTGAAGGCTGTGCCCTGTCCTAGCCTATCATTCTCATTGATCGGCGGCATTTCCGCCTCGCGGCCATTGAAATCTGGCCTGGAACGTTTGCCTAGGCCAAGCGCATCAACTACATCTTTCGAGAATTGGGAGCCTTTCTTGTCTGCTTGCTCATACATATCATGGAGTTTCGCATCCTTGACCTTCATCACATCGCTTGGATGGAAGACGAATGCTACGCCGTATTCTTCAGCATATTTGACATTGGCACGCAGATACGCGCCGACAGTAGTTCTTTTCCCTTCGATTGTTAGCTCATACCCGTCCAAGCCCTTGGCCACACGGCTTGCAAGTTTCTCATCGGCTTTGACAAGTTCCCGGTGATACTCGCTCTTTTTCCCCTTTGCCACGATGTCTTTGGCCTTATCGAATGCCTTTGTGACATCCTTCACCACGTCCCTGCCCTGGAATTCCCCTGCCAGCACAAGCCCTCTCTCATCGCACCTGCCATTGCCGAGAAGAGCATCAGCCACTTCGCTATAACCCTCCAGCCGGAGTATGGCGGCAGCAATTTTTATGGTGTCCGGGAAAACCTGCTGGCTCAGGACATCTGCAAGTTCAGGGGAGAAATGATGGAGGTTGTTCAGGCCGGATTTATCCAGTGCGAACGCGATGACATCGAGATTAGGATTCAGCCTCTTGAGATAATCCAGAATGGCATTGAAAATCTTCTCGTTGGTCCAGCGCTCTGCATTATTGCCCCCATTGCTTTCAATCGGCTCTCCGGATTGGAAGGTGCTCCGGCTTTCGATGTTCCTCCGTGCCGCTTCCCTTGCGGTATCTCCGACCCTATCCGTGCTGGTCTCCCGGCTCACCTCTGCCGCCTGCCGGGCATTCTCGCGCGGTTCGGGCGCCACTACACGTTCCGCTTCCCCTTCAGCAAGGCGGGGTGCTTCACGCACGGGGGCGGGTCTGGCGCCTGGTGGCCTGGCCTCTTCAGCCTTTGGTCTTGCATATTCCAGTGCGCTCAAAGCGATCTTATCCGCCAACTTCGCCGGATTTAAGAAAATTCCCTGACGATCCCATTCCTCGAAAAGCGCTTTATCCTTGGCGGTTGCCTCGCCTGTCCGGGCATATTTAACCGACGCATCAGAAAGCCTCTTCGCTTCATCATAAGCTTTTTTCGATGCCTCTGGTCCCAAACCTTCCCTCGTCGCCCTTTCTTCTGCATTGCGGGCCGAGGCTTCTTTCACAACATCGAGGGCTTTTGCCACGAAGGCATCCGCTGCATCGTGCTCCCCAAGGGCGCGCAGATTGCCCGCGCTCTTTGAGAGCTGGCGGGCGACTTCCATGAGGTTCGCGCTTTTTACGTTGCGATCCGCGAGCGCCCTATCGACTGCTTTGTATTGCGCGCCATATGTCTCAAGCAATTCGCCGCTCAGAACCCTATCGAGGCTTGCAGGAGCTTTGGTCTCTACCGGGCCTTCCTTGACACCAGGAGGTGGCATCACCTCGGCACGCACCGGCTCTCCGGCTGCTTTTGCTGGCGCTTTCGTGAAGCCGAGTTCCCGGAGCGCAAGATCCACCTGCGTTATTCTGTCAGCTCTTGGCATCGGCGCCTCAACATCCATCGGCCGCCCGGTTGCATCGATGAATGCGCGGCTTTTGGATAGTTTCTCCGCCGCCTGATATATCGGGGTTGGATGCTGGTCCGGATTTATCTTTTCCCCAGCAAGTATCCGCTCAGCCAGCATCGCTGTCTCTGCTGCAATACGCGCATCATTCCGGTTCGCTCTCAACCTCGTATCGCGCTGGGCAAGGTCCACCATCGCAGCAACGCCTGATTCGCGGTATACTGCCGTCCTTGCACTTATCGATGTGTATTCGATAGGCCTCCCGACAAGAATACCAAGTATAATTTGCGAATCCATTGTGAGCCGGGTTGGCGCAGGCGGACGTCCTGCATGTAAAAGATGCTGCGCCGGAGCTGCGAACATCATTGCTTGGGAGAATATCTCTGCCGCTGCTTCAATGGTAGATGTCTCTCCTCTCTGTGCAGAGTCTATTACTGCCTCACTGGCTCGGACAGCTCCGACACCTCCATGGGTCAGCACATACGCGCCGCTATACTGGGAGATGCGCTCAAGCCCGGTTGCCAGGCTTGATGGCCTGCCGGTCATCGATGCGCCCCACCCTCCGACTTCGCTTCTGAACGCTGTGAGTTCCCCTGGCGTGACCATCATTCTTTCAGGAAGAATGCCTGCCCCCATTGCTGCTTCCTCCCCTGATGCTATGGCTTGTCGGGCCCAGAGCTCATTAGAAGCGATGATGCCCCTCGCAGTTCCTGCAACATGGCCTATTCCAATGGCGGCCGTGCCTGCAGCCGAAGCGGTCCAACTTAATTTCTCCCGGGCTGACATGCCGCTCCATCCGCCCATCCTTACATAATTATCCAAGCTGTCATGAACGCCCTCAGCGATTATCCATGCTGCGGCTATGTGGCCCGTCACACCTCCGGTGACTGCCGAGGTGGCGAACAGGGTAGTCATAGCAGCTGCCTTGCCGGCTGTCTTGACTCCAGCGCCGACCTGCCGGTACATGTCCATCGCGTATCCGTATCTTGCGGTCGCTGTATCCGTGTCATAAGGACCCAAGCTCCCCATGGTCACGGTTCCTGCTCCCTTGTAAATCGCCTCGCCGCGATCCAACATAGCGCGCCGCTGGTCATCTGAAACATTCGGTCTCGAGGCGGCCACTCCCATCGTCGCAACTTCGCTATAATCTGTGAATCTCCTTCTGAGCCTGGCAAGATAGCCGGCCTCGACCTTGTCGGAATCTGACACATAGGTTATCCAATCGCTTTTCCTTCGCAGCCGCGATTCGAGCTGCGAATCAAGAGCATCCACTGCCGCTACTACTTCATCTATAAGCTTCCCTGCCTCGGCTGTCAGTGCCACATGCTCAAGCGTTCCGTCCGCGCGCTTCTTCCATCCCTGCTGCAGCAGCCGGATGTCTGCTTCCTGCTGGGCCAAAGCCTGGAGATCCTCTCTTTCGTTGCCGGTCCCTGAGATGAGTTTCCCACGGTCCCAGACTTTCCAATCCCTCGTATCCGAGAGCGCAGTGGAATATGCCCTTGCCGCTTCCTCATTCATAACCCCGCCGCTGCTGCTGAGGATAGCCGAGGCGCTGCTCGCGTTTCGCCGAGCCTCCATCCTTTTCTTTAGAGCGAGCTCTTTGTCTCCTGATTGCTCTGCGGCCCTCGCTTCCTCAATTCCGTGCCTTGCCTTGTCTATCAGCGCAGCAGCTGCATTATTCAACGTTGCGTTGTCACGCGAGTATCTGTCCGCTGCGGCGAATCCTGCAGCGCCATCAAGCTGGGCCAGCTGGGCGAGCTGCGTATCGCTCGGCGCTATGTCGGGCCGGTACTCCCTTCTTTCTGCTGTTAGCCTCACGCTGGCTATCGCCCACCGCATATCGTCAGGTCTGGAGGCCATCATCCTGTAGACCGCATCCACCTTCTCTGCCCGTTTCTTCGGGTCGCTCTCATGCTGTGCTTCCGAAAGGGCATCAGTATAATGCGCTGCCCTTTCCGGTGGCAGCGCTTCCACGAGCCGTGTTAGCAGCTTCTCATCCAGATTGATCCTGCCCTGCGAAAGCGAAGACCTCGAAGACTCCAATCCCCTTTCGGCAGATTCCCAGCGCCGCGCTTCCTCGCGCTTGCTTTCCTTATACCTGTCGACCGCGCCACTCAGCTCCTTCTCATCTATCCCGCGCGCCTTGAGCGAGCGCGCCCTTTCCTCATCGGGCATCTCGATCCACGTCTTGGAATCAATATCCGCTGGCCTGAACCTGTCCCATGCTCTGGCAGCGTCACTGAGCGCATCGAATTTCTTGCCGCGGGCTTCCAAGCGGGTGTTGTTCTCCCTCTCCTTCGCAGCCCCTTGCGACATGTCATGCTCATTGATCGCATCCGCATCCCTTGCCGCGGATTCGTTTCCTTGGCGGTGCAACCTGTAAGCCGTCAAAGCGGCCCGATAACTTGTAGCTGGATCGAAATGGACAAGCTCGCCTCTCGATACCCGCTGGCACAAGGCACTCCTTGATCGCCAAAGATCTTCATTGAAACCATCAACCGCACCCGGTCCAATAGCCCTGGCATGATCAAGCTCTGCCCTCAGCCTCTCCTGCTCGGCTTTGTCATCTATGTTCGCGATTACTTCCTCAGCAAGAGCAATTCCTGCAAGGGGAGCTGGCCTATTTCCTGTAGCGCGTTGGCGGGCGTCATCCAGCTCTTTTGTCAGGATAGGCACATTCGCCATATGGCCGCGGTATGTGACCTCGGATCCAAGGTCGCCCATGATCGAAGAAGCTGCCCTGAAATTCTCAGAAAATATCGTGCCGCGCAAGCCGTTGAACCTGCTTGTGAATTCATTGCCGTCCATGAGGAGCGGTTTGTCGCCCTCTCCTTTCCCATCGATGTCGTCATGCCATTTTATCCCGAGTGTGGAGCATAGGGCATTGTATAGAAAATACAATTTCGCAGGGTCGCTCGGAAGCTGGGGCGAAGGACCTGTGCCGCTGTCCGCCAAGGTGATCCCGTTATCCTCAAGGAACTTGCGGTATGCCTTCTCGTCCTTGTTCTTGAGCTGCACAAGCAGATCCCTTACAGCCTTGTTGGCATCCTCGACATATTTTGCCTTGACCCCTCTTGCCTGCGTATCCATGGCGCCTATCGTGCGCTGTATACCCTGCTGCTCCTGCACCCTTCTGGTGGCGATGGCGATGGCATTGCTGCCGATTTGCAGGAGTGCTTCAGCTTCATCATGGTTCAATACGATATCCTCTGCAGCTCCAGCCGCTTCGCCTGGTTTCCGTACGCGCATCATTCCGAAGCGATCGATATAACTATCCGATCCGAAAGAAAGCGGTTTCCTTGCGCCTTCGAAACCATCTACAGTAGCCGCTGCTTTCGCGATCCTTGCTTTCTCCTCGCCTTTTGCCTCTTCGGCATCAGCCCTGAGCAATGCACCGGATGCTGCGCACACGGCCCTGATAGCGCCGTTCGCCTCGATCCATCCGTTCTCTGCATGTTTGGTGGTCAGTCTGACTCCTGTATTCAGCGACCGCACGCCTTCAAGCAGTTTGTCAGCAGCCGCATGCATCTCAAGGGCCCTCTTCGCATGCTCCTGCGCCTGCTTGGTTAGATCCTCTGCCCTTGCGGTCGCATCGCCAGCCTTTTTCCTTGCTTCACCAGCCTTCGCCTTGTCTTCAGGTTTTGCGCTCTTCTCGAGCGCATCTGCTTCAGCGCTTAATCTCTTCCCTTCCAGCGACGCTTTCTCAGCCTCTTTCCTTATCCCGAGCGCCCTTTGCATCTCCCTGCTTCCCTGGAGCCTTAGTTCCGTAGCTGCATTGATCGCGCCCTGGGCGAAACCAAAGTCAGCTGCCTGCGCATTGAGCGCATAGTAGTCCGTTGCCTCGCTGTTTCCGCTCCGCCGTGCTGTCGCTGCCTTGGCCTCCATGCGCTGCTGGCCCAGCGTCCACCAGGCCTCGTTCTTTTTGCGCGTTGCTTCAGTCGCCCCCACCATCGCTGATGCATCGCCCATGAATTTTGCATCGGCAGCGCTGATTCCGTGACCGGTCATGCTGATTTGCATTTCTATGAATTTCTCAGCTCCGCCTACAGCCTCCTGCACGGATTTTCCGGACATCGCGCCTTGTGCCAGAGACCCGGAAATCACGCCTGCGGCCAAGGTCCAGCCTCTTGGCCCTTCGGTCCCTGCGTCAATGAGATGCTTCCCGGTCATCAATTGCTTGTTCTGCCTGTAATCGCCAAGGATATCGTGCACGAACGCCAAGGACTTGCGCCTCTCTTCCAAGAGCTCCGGGCTCAAACCCTTCTCTGGTATGGCGCTCCATCTTGCATACATGGCAGAGGTCGATAATATGAAATTCGCACCGGCCAAATCGCCGCGCCTGGCAGCGATGAGCGCGAGGTCCTGGTATGCCTCCACGTTCGTACGCACGCCTGCGTCCGTGATAGTTTTTTGCGAATCAACGCGTGCGGTGTAGATCCCCAATATCATGGCTGCCTGATCCGCATCTATTTTTTTCTCATGAAGACCATGGAATGTGTCCAGCAGGCTCTGCCTGTCCGAGGCGCTTGCCAGCTTGGAATATGTGGCTGCAGCATTCGCATAGTCGTCTGCTGCGCCATGGTCGCCGGCTCTGATCGCTTCGAGGGCGAAACCCAAAAGTTCTGTTGTGCCTGCCAATGCCTGGGAAGGGGTGGAAGCATAGATGCCCGGAATCGCTGCGCCGAGCTGCAGCAAGGCGTCGCGTCGCTGCGTCTTCGCAATGAGAGCTTCTGCATCATCCAGGCTCAAGCCGGAATGCTCAGCGAAATCCGATACGCTCCTCTTGTAAGCATCATCGCCGCTCATCCTCTGCACGACCGCGGCTATATCTTTTTGCACCTGCTGATCGCTCGCAAGTTGGCCGGTGGTTGCCAGATTCCTCTGCATCGCTTCGAGTTCCTGCGCGATGGAAAGCATATGCTGTTTCGCGCCTTGCGGAAGCGTCCTTGTTGCTGCCTGCGCCCTGAGCTGAGCGACGGACGAATCAAGGTCGGTCCATTCCTTGATTATGCCAAGCGCCTGCTTGCGGGTTTTATCATCACTCGCCCGGGCGAGCCCGATCTCGAGCCGGTAGATATCATTGCGCTGGGCCGTGTCTTTGGATTCGATGTACCTCTCGGCCAAGAGCGTATGCGTCATCGCCACGCCTAGGTTGCCCTCCCTGCTCTGCAATTCCTGAAGAGCCCTTACGTAGAAGCTCTCTGCTGTGCGGGCGGCTTCGGGATTCTGGCTCCTCCAGTGGCTGTTGAGCCTATCCGACATGCTTTTTGCAACATCAAGCGCGGCCTCTGCCCGCATGAGCGCTTCTGGCGTTGCCTCCTCAGGTTTTTTCGCAAAACCGCTGGTCTCTGCGGCGATTGCGCCGAGCGCTGCGCCAGCTTCCCCGCCATGCGCCTTGGCCGCAGCCTCGAGACGTCTTGAGAGCGAGCCGGACATCACAGCGACAAGCCTGAGATCTGCCTCGTGCCGCTGCGCTACATCCTGTGCTTTTGCAACCGAATCGACCGCAGCCATCAGCTCGGCAGCGTATTTGCTTTCAGCCTTGCGCAGCTGTCCGGCAGCGAACATAAGAATGGTGTGGCCTCCCAGGTCGCTCCTGGCGAGCGCATCGAGACCTGCTGTGTAAACAGCACCCACTTTCCTGCGCATCTCTGGATTATCTATCCCTGTAAGATCCGTCGCCATATGTTGGAGTTCCAGTGAACGCCTGGCCAATGAGCTTATTTCGTCATCGCTTATCTCAGTGGCTGCCCTTGCCGGATCGCGCAAACGATCCTGCATCCTCCGTATGTCTGCAAGCAGGGCCTTGGCCTGTGGCGCGAGTGCTGAGAGAGACGGATCAGCGAGAACGCGGTCGATCTCCAGCGTCGCGGCTGCCATGGTGTCTGCCACGCGTCCCATGTCCGAGACTGCAGCCATGCTGCACGCCCCGATGAACTCGCTTGCTTTGGATCGTGCTTTTTCATCAGATGAAGCGCTGGCGAGCGTCATCATCGCGCCTTCGAGCGCCTCCCTCGTCTGCTTGTTCGCATCGCCATCCACCATCCTGCCGCGGTGGAAATAGAGCATGGCAGCATCAGCTATCGCAACACCCCTATCCGTCTTGCCCTTGTCATTTTCCTCACTGCCCTGCGCCATAAGGATCAGGGAAGTGTGTAGAGCGGCAGACAGCTCTGGTTTGTTCTCCGCTTTCGCCATCCTCAGCATGTCACGCATGCCAAGCAGCCTTTCGTAATCCTGGCGGCACTTTTCTATATCCTTCCCAGCTTGATCGACAAGATCCCGCGCTTCTGCATCCTTGCCTTTTTCCGCGACTTTTTTCGCATCGTCCATTTTTTTCCGCGCGTCGTCGAGCCTTTTTAGAATCGGATTGGTGTTGGCCGAATAAGTCTCCTTTGAATCGCCTATATGCTCACGGCCGAGCGCAGTGAGTGCTTCACCCAGCGGCGCGATGCTTTCTGAAAGCCGTGATGCTGCCTGGCCGATGCTTATCAGCTTTGGGTCGCTGGCTGCGCGCGTGCTCTGGAGCGCCAATACATCCCGTTCGGCTGCTCTTATGGCGGCAAGCGCCCTATCTAGTTCAGGAGCTTGTTGCGGCGCTGGCAGAATCGCCGACGGGGCATGTATAAGGGCTTGTAAGTCCTTTTCGGTCTTCGATATGACCGAGACTGCTTTTTCTGCCATCCTATCCCTATGTCTGGCCGAGCGAGTAGCATATATCGCTGAACTCTCGGAGCCTCTCAATCTTCGCGATGGGGCCCTCTGGTTTCGCCATCTGGCGGAGCGACTTTCTCTCCCAGGCCGTGAGCATCTCATATATCCGTTTGAGCCTGTCGATGCGGTACTGAAGGTCAGGTGTCTTGTTTTTCACTGAATTCCATACTGCCATTGCATTCTCAATAGAGCCTATCGCCTTGTTCGCCTTATCCAGCGCTTCCTTCTCCATGCCTTCTATATTCTCGGGAGTATAGCCTGCTGTATCGCTTCCTCCGGCCATTTTAGAACTGCTCTGCGCCATGCCCGGACACCTTTTTACTCATTTCGAATCGACTGAATCGACTTATTCAGTCCTAATATAAATATACAACCTACCGGCATCAATCCAGGACCAAAACATTTTAATTTTGTCGCAAGCAAGGTTATATCGTGGTTAAAGAAACATTGAAAGGCCCTGGAGCTGGCAGCAATGGTTTCCTAATCCTACGGCCTTCAGACGAGGCCAAGACATCTATGCTGGCTGGCAAGAAAGATACTGCTGCGCAGGGCGAGCGCAATCTATTTATATCCAAAAGCAGCATAGACGAACCGATGAATAAATCCAGCAAAAGCATGACCGAATCCGGTTCGGCCGGTTCATTTGAGGAACTGAAGGAACTCTCCGGCTACCCGGTTCTATCAGCCGAATTCCAATCCCAGATGAATTTCTACCTGCAAGCCGCCCGTTTGTCTTGGAGCAACGTCCCGCCGCGGCGATTGGCGGCCCAATCTATCTCCTTGAAGAAATTCAGCCAAAAAATGCTTGCCCTCCTTGACAAAGATATTGAGAAGAGCATGTATACTGAAAATTATGCGAACCCTTCTGAAACCACGAGAGACCGTATCCGAAACCGCTTCATCTTCCAGCACACAGTGGATACGATCACTGCATTGGGCAAGGCGGCTATCATGCACAAGAAAGAAGGTGTTGTGGCGCTGGCAGCGTCTTTGCAGGATTGGGCTGAAAAATACCTTAGCCCTGAACCATCTTTTTTCACAAAGCCCATGGATTCTGTAGTCCGCGAATATATGGATGCCGAGCCTCGCCTTGTTGCACTCGCTCAAATCACTGGAAAAACCATCCTTCCGATCCAGGAAGGAGCCGAAGCAGCCAAAGCCAGCATCGTGAAAAGGACAGAGGCTGTTTGCAAAGACATGGCCGCAAATCTTAAGGAAAAGAAAAAACCCAAATAATCCAATCTAATATTACGAATGGCCGAGTATGGTTACGTATTGTTATTTAAAATGTATATAAGTAATTAAAACCATGGCTAAAAGCGATTCGCCCATGCCCCGTGCCCATGCCGAGCCGCACCGTCAGGCGGATCGGGAACGCGTGCGCGAGGATGTGGCTGCGCTCATTGAAACTGTCCGTTGCGAAAGCCGTACGTTGCCTTCCAGCGAAATCGCTCCGCTAAAGAGGCTGTTATGGCGATTTACCCCAATCCGAGAAGGCATAAACAATGAGGTGCAGACCTTGGCAGCCCATTATCGTGGCAACGCGACATGCAGCGAAGATGAGCTGCACCTGAGGATCGCCCGCACTACCGTGGCCCTCTATCTACTCGACCAAGCTGATGCGATGGCGGATTTCGTCGCGGATAGCAGAAACCTCTCTCTTGTCTCTTTGTTCAGGACGACTATCGATGGCCTATCGGAAATCCTGGACGCTTCCTATTTCTCCAAGGATTCCGGGCGAATAGCGGATGGATATTTCGCCGCAGAAGCGCCGCTCACTGCATGCATCTACAGCTGCTCGCTGGAGCCGCTCTCTTTGCGTGATGCTGTCAGGAAATACCAACCGCGGCTTAATGCGGATGTAAACCGGATGAACGGCATAGATGCTGATTTTCCAAATTCAGAAACGCGTCATCCCGCCCTTGTTTTCCAGCTCGAAGACTATCTGAGAAAGCCACGGGTTGCCGACCGTTGAAGCGAGCAAATCTAACTAGGTAGAAAAACGCGCGCTCGTTTTCTTTTATCATTTTTTAGCTTTTTATTATTGCGGCATGCCGGCAGCGCCTTGGGCGACTTTCATTTGGGCTACCCTTTTCTGGAAGCTGCTGAGATAACCGCGGGGTTTGAACTTGGACATCCTCGCGCCCGATTGTGAAGAGGAAGATGATGATTCGGGGCGATTATGCGATGCTGAAAGATTCATTTCGATGACCTTGCCATCGATCCCCAGTCCTTTCGAGCCGGATGCGCCCGCTCCTGGGTTTCCAGAAGAGAAAAACAAGACGTTATTTCCGTTGTTCTCGAAACCGAGACTTGTGTTTTGGGCCAGATTATTCCCGGGATTCATCATCTCAGCGCCTCCTAGAACAAAAACACCCGGTTCGATTCCGTTCGAGCGAGAACTATTTTTCCTATTCCCAGCATTCGCGTTTCCAGAGACACTCCCCCCATCATTATCGTTCGCCGCGATCATTCCGATATCCCCAAAAAATATTTGCGCGGAAGCGTTCGAACCAGATTCAGATGATGAAGCGGATACGCTCGAAATCGGAAGATTCACATCATTGTTATTTTGATTTACAGGCGCTTGGTTCGGGATCGAAATCGGGGATCCATTACCATGGATTCCATGGGCTAGTCCGGAGCGCGGGTCATCCCGGTTCCATGCTCCTGGAAATAGATTCAAACCTTCATTCCCGACTGAGACCCGGTTATCGTTCGCTATTGATACGCACGAGACATTTTCGTGAGTGGTGTGTTGATGGTTCCGAGATGATGCGAGCGATTCCTCTCCATGCGGATGATGCCAGGGAATAGGCTTGGTCGGATCATCGAATCGCGCACCAGCGGAATCTGACTTATGATGATCGAACGATCCATAGCAGTGCGATCTCTTCTCTCTCCACCAGTTTGCAGCGCTATGGGGGTGAGCCAAGAAAAAGCTTGCATGGTGCTCCTTAAGCCATTCTAGCACCACCTTCGGAGTTGTCTTATGATTGTGCATGTACCAGTTCCATTTGAACCCGCTTGTCGCGCGTTCAGCATCCATCCATCCTTTCCCGCGAGCGCTCTTGCAGTAGGATTTTCGCTGGAACGCATAAGGGCTTATGAATACCTTAGACCTGCTTCCCTTCCCAGAGCTCCGATATAAGGCCTTTTTCTTCTCCGGCTTATGGTTTTCCTGATGATCCGGCTTATGGTTTTCAACCGGTTTCGCGGATATCGTTAGATTATCAGCCAGAGGTAAGACTAATGATAGCTTTGGTTTTCTTTTCAACAGGGCATCCGCCTCGATGCGCCTGGCCTCAGTTTTACAATTGAGGGTCTTCATCTAAAGTCAGGTCTTGCGTTAAATATTTAAATCTTAGGGTAGGGGGTACGTCTATTGCCAGAGTCGTTATCGTCAGGCATCCATCTTATACCCGATAATCGGACTGATGGACCTCCCTGCTTCGAGGAGAAAGCCATCCAGCTTATCTTTAGGGATCGAGCTGCCTGCAGCTATCCTATGGCCTCCTCCGACCCCGCCGACCTTTGCCGAGCATTCCTTCATCATCAGGCCGAGGTTCAGGCCCTTATTGACCAGCGCCCTCGGGCTCCGCCCCGACGTCTTGATCGTATCATTCTCCCCGAGCGCTATCCCTACAAGGGGTTTGGTCCATCCCTGCTGCATCACCATGCCGCACACGACGCCGATCAGCCCTTCATCGATCACGCCTCTTCCGTCAAGGAAATAGAAAGGCCCCATATCCTGGATTGATGAGGAAGCGAACAACACGCCGTCGCGCAGCATCTTGCGGTGCAAAGCGAGCAGCGCCTGCGCTTCCTGATAAGATTTCTCATCCCCGAGGCATACTCCGATGCCTATCTCTGGTTTCCCATGCCTTCCGCAGGCATTGAGCAATGTGCTGAATTCATTGGCTTCGAACGTTTCGTCTTTCGGCCGCTTCGGCAGGATATAGCTCTCTCCGACAAGATCCACAGACCGCCGATTCGAGCCCGAGAGCAAGCGCACGAGCGCGCTCACGACCCTTGTCTTCTCTTCGCGGTTAAGGTCAGCATACACTCGTTTCGTCCCGTCCTTTTTCTCTAAGGGTATGCGCAATTCAAGAAGTAGCTCCATGGCCTTCTCTTCCTTGTATGATATCCCCGGGATGTAAGGATCGTCGCAATACGCCAGGAACTGGACAAGGGGCCTGCAATATCTCCCATAGAGACGCAGGTCGTTCTCGATAGCGATATCCCCTGATTTGACGCCTTCTTCAAGGACCCATCGGTTCATTCCCCTTAATGGGGTCATCATATCCCCGATAGCGCCGATAATCCCGAGTTCCGGGTGCTGCCTGAAGACGCAATAAGCAGTTCCTGACGCGCTCAGCTCGTCTCCGCCGTCAATCCCGAAGAGCAGAGGGTTGGCCTGCATCTTCTCGATGCCTTCGGTCTGGTGGTGGTCGATTATCACGACTTCCCCGAGCTCGTTCACCCGTTTGTTCCCGCCCCCAAGATCCACAAAAATAATCTCGCGCTCGCCGTCTCGCAGATAACGGTCGATAGCCTCATCATCAAGTTTCTTAATGCACTCCCGCCTGTATGTATGGTTCGCAGCGATAAAAGCCCCCACTACAATAGCGCCTGCGCTCACTCCGTCCGCGTCATAATGATGCACGATGAGCGGTTCTTTGAACGAGAGAGCCATCTTTTTCGCTTCCTCGCATCGCTCGAGGAAAGAAAGGTGGTCCGGGGAAAGCTCCATGAAGGACAAGATGGAAAGAACCAATTATATAATATGATAGAGCGCGAGGCCGGCGATGAAAGAGATAACATTGCAGATCGCGCTGGATGCTAAGGCGCTATCCCACCCGATCTTAGAGAAAAGCATTTTGTAGATCACAGCTTCGACAAAAAAGACAAACATCTCGCTAAAAGCCGTATAGCTCGCCCACCCAAGCGATGCGAGCATAACAGGAAAGAAGAGCCATACGAAAGGGAGCGTTATCGCGTTCGCGATTATGGAATTGCGGATTATCAGCCAAGCACCGAACCTGCGTCTGAACAAGAGGAAAAGGATAAGCGTCTCGATCAGGATCGTCAAGACGATTGCCGCTATGAAGTCCAAACTACTTCCTCCTATTTGTAATGGCGCCTATGACGACTATCGGCAAAATGAACACGGTTGCGCAGCATCCGGTCGGGAAGTTGTTGTCTGGGGTATCCCTTGCGGATTTGCTAAATATCGTTCCGGTGGGGGCATCGATAGCGACATCATACATGTCGTATGAACCGTTGAATGTGATATTCGCCGTATTGATTTGCGTGTTGTTGTACTGGTAAGTGAAATACCCATCAAGGTTCCGATAGCAGTACGTCGGCCCGATGAACCATTCCGATCCGTTGTTGCTGCACACACCGTTTGAGCAGGGAATTATGACCATCTCGCTCGGCCCGCCAAAACCTGTGAAATTCGTCCCATTCGCGCAGTGGAATTCTATCTGCGCGATGCTCGCATCAGGGGCGTTGTGGTTAAGCATAAACACCGTGACCTGCGAATGCGGAGGCGCTGCGATATCAGCGAATGAAAGTTGCGATAGTGTCAGTACAAGAAAAGCCAGAATCCCAAACGTCCTGAAATCAAATGACATATTGGATAAAAATACCGATAAAAATTATAAACCAGGGGATTTGAGGCAACTCAACCGCTCTATTTCGTCCCGGTCGCTAGTTTCGCTATCGCTGATTCCCTTTTCGTGTTCTCGTAGCCGCTGTATTTCATGAAGGAATGCGGCGGAGCTGATAAAAATTCGCTGTATGCCACTACCCGGGAAAGACGCTCCACGGCCTCGTTGAACATCAGGAGACCCTTGTTGAAGCCATCCTTGAGCATTTTCGCTATTCCATCCGAACAAACATCATCAGGGACCAGATAAGCTATATGGCCGCTCTCCGGAATGGTTATCCCCGACCGTTGGTCGCTAATCTCCCCGGCACCATACCCCACGTTCCTTTCCACTATGACGAAGAACGGGCCATGCTCGCCTGCGTCATATTCAGGATTCCCTCTCTTGAGCATGCCAACGCATCCTTTCCTGATGCACCCCTCCAAAATGATATTGGCCAAGGTATGCAAACCTCCGCGGTCTTGGCTCACCCCATGGGCATCCAATCCCTCCCGGGCTCCGCGCTCGAAGAGTTCAACAGGCACATTGACCCCTCTGCCTATGGAAAGAGGAGGCAGGATACCCGGCTCTATCTCGAAAAGAGGTTTATACGCGATCCCGGAAATGCTTAGCATCAATCCGAAAGTCCTTTTGAATTCTAACAATTCAGATTCAGAAAGGCTTTTGCCGAACCTCCTGAGGATCTCTTCGCAGATATGCTCTTTCCCTTGCTTGTCCAGGCTGGCGATCCTTACCATGCTCATGGCCCGGTTGCTCATTATCCATTCCATCCCCCTGCCTGCAGCGCGCAGTTCGCCTTTATGCTTGCTCTGGAACAATTCAGAGAAAGATTCGATCTCGCGCTCCATATCCACCGGCGTGTTCCTGAGACGTGTGATGAGGCGCGTGCGCCGCTCTGTTTTCCCCAGAATATTAGAGTTCACAATGGAAGAAGCCAGCCTTAGCGCTATCCTGTTCCTCTCCGTATCGTCCTGCGTGGTCTGATAATCGCTCCCTTCCATGACACAATACACGAACGCCTCCTTCATGGCAATCGCGATTGGCAAAGAGAGCGCCCTCTCGGTCCATCGCTCTTGCCTGTGTTTGCGGGATTTTTCATTATCTGCAGGATTATCAGAGAGCCAGCCATCCGAGACATGCCTGATCTCGAGAGCCATATCATGGATGCGGTCCTCGAGGGCGAATGTGGCTGCCTCTTGCGGTGGTGCGCTATTCGTATATGTTGCCCACACGAGCGCAGAGACATCTGTTTCCATCCTGGTTTCCGGCTTTGCCCCTGCAACGATCTCTATTGTCCTCTCGATACGATCAGGGAACGGTCCGATTCCGTTGACTGGGAATCTGGGAGGTTTGGAAGGGCCCTGCATAGGGGTTGCTGGCTGAGCCGGTTTATTAGGAACATTCATATACACCTGTTAGCACAAAACGGTTTTTATGCCTGCCGGTGCCGCCCATTACGACTCTGTTCTGACAGAGAGCGAGGATGGAAAAGCGGTTGCAGATGCCCTGGATAATCAACCAAGGCCTTTTGCTTCATGGATGAGCTGCCTGATAACAACGAGGAAATCCTTGGCCTGGCTTCTGGCAAAACTGGCATCTACGGATTTTATCTCATCAGTGCCATAAGAAGCATGTATCCTCATTGTCCTTACCTTCTCGAGCGTTTCAGCATATTTTTCGCCGAGCTCTTTTGCGCGATGGAGATATCCGATATATCTGCTCTCGACCTTGCCTTTCTTTGCATAGAATCTTTCGAATGCCAGAACCGCGCATTCATGTGACCGGGCATCTATGCCGATAATCCATAGGGCTGCCAATGTCGCGTGATACATC
>Ga0315268_10002443_pt1 | contig 20902 bp, 14 predicted proteins | sample C1_top_MG_FD_204535 | JGI IMG/M metagenome (GOLD analysis project Ga0315268, IMG submission 204535) | Sediment microbial communities from Yellowstone Lake, YNP, Wyoming, USA - C1_top | ecosystem: Environmental > Aquatic > Freshwater > Lake > Sediment | place: USA: Wyoming | collected 2017-08-01
GACCATGACCCGGTGGACAATCAAGGGTTTGGGCTGGAATTAGCCCGCTGGCAAGGACTTTTGGACCAGGGCCCCTTCGCGCATACGGCCAAAACTACCCGAGGTTGCTTGAACGACAGGGATACACACGTGCTGCCCGGCAGCATCGGGACTGAAGCGGAGCTGGCAGAGGTACTGACCCAGCCGCGGCCGGCCCTGGTGGAATCCATTGGCGGTCTGGCCAGCCCGCTGGTCCTCCTGGGCGCCGGCGGGAAACTCGGCCCGACCCTGGCCGTATTGGCGCGGCGCGCCGCCGAGGCGGCTGGCCACCCGCTGGAGGTCATCGCCGTGAGCCGCTTCACCGACGGCGACACGCGCCAGTGGCTGGCCGCCCACGGCATCCGGACGCTGGTGTGTGACTTGCTGGCGCCCGGCGCGGCGTCAGCTTTGCCCGACAGCCAGAACGTGGTCTATCTCGTGGGCCTCAAGTTTGGCACCCACCAAAGCCCGCAGCGGACTTGGGCCATCAACACCGTGGCGCCGGCTGTGGCTGCCCAACGTTACCCCCAGGCCAAGCTCGTCGTCCTCTCCACCGGCAACGTCTATCCGCTCACGCCCGTCAGCCGGGGTGGTTCCGTGGAGACCGACCCGCTGACGCCGGTGGGCGAGTATGCCAACGCCACCGTGGGGCGTGAGCGCATCTTCGAGTTTTACGCCGAGCGCAACGGCACCCCGCTGGTCCTGCTGCGCCTCAATTACGCCGTCGAACTGCGCTACGGGGTCTTGGTGGACGTGGCCAGGAAAGTCCAGGCCGGCGAGCCCGTGGAAGTAACGCAAGGCTACTTCAATTGCATCTGGCAGGGCGATGTCAACGAGGTCGTGCTGCGGGCTTTTGGGCTGGCCAGTCCTCCGCCGGTGGTATTGAACCTGACCGGCCCGGAGGTCTTGAGCGTGCGCCAGGTGGCCCAACGCTTCGGCGAACTGCTGGGAAAACCGGCGCGGATTGCCGGCCTCGAGGCGGCCACCGCCCTGTTGAGCAACCCCGCGCGCGCCTGCGCACTTTTTGGCCCACCGCCGACGCCGTTAGATATGGTGATGCGCTGGATTGCCGATTGGCTCGCCGCCGGCCGCCCCGTCTGGGACAGGCCAACGCACTTCGAGGTGCGCGACGGCGCCTACTGACCTGAAAATGGAGTCTAGCCACAGATGAAACACGGATTGATCTGGAGCGCGGGGTACCACCAGCCCCATTTTCATCGTTTTTGGCACCGCGTGCGGCATGGCGTCTGAATTGAAAATGCTGTTCAGCCATGGACGAAACAGGGATCCAACGCGGATGGGGCCGAAGCGCGGCATTCATGCCACATCAGCGCCCGCTGCTCGCCGGCCGCGTTCCCCCTCACGCTCGCCTCTCCCCCAATGGGGGCGAGGGGAGGCCGGTCGTTCCGCACCTTGCACTTCGCATTCCGCATGGAAAAATGGCGAGTGGCGAGTGACGAGTGACGAGAAGGGCGCGTTGTCACCCGTCACTCGTCACCCGTCACCGTCCTCGGTTTGCCCGCCCGCAGCACTCGCAAGGTGAAACCGCGTCCGTTCTCATACGGTTCCACAGTGGCGGTGATTTCCAGGACCGGATAGCGGACCGTGGCCAGGCCGTAGCTCCGGTAGGTGCGGGCGAAAAGCTCGGTTTCCACCATGCCGGTCCAGTCGGCCAGGGTGAGGAATTTCATCGGCTCGCCGCTCACCTGCTGGTGGACGCGGTCTTCAATCACCAGGCCGCAGGTGGTTACTCGCTGGCCGGCAAACTCGCCCAGGCGGCTTACCGGGCAGTAGGTTTCCCAGGCGATGTCCGGGTAAAGCTCCAGCGGGTGGCCGCTGGCCGGGAAACCAAGCAGCTCCAGTTCCCACTGAAGGCGCTGCCGGCGCGTGGGCTCGCTGAGCGCGGTCGGCGGAAGGCGGGTGGCATCCGCCGGGTGGAAAAGCCAGCCTTGTCCGGGCGTGGCAGTGTTTCCCCAACGCTGGAGGAGGAATTGAATCTCCCAGAACAACGCCGGCCGGCTTTTGCCAAAGCCGTCGAAGGCGCCGGCGCGCAGCAGCAGTTCCATTTCCTCCGGCGCCGGCTGCGCGCGGCCATAGAAATCGGCCAAAGACGCAAACTCGCCGCGCTGCCGCTCGCTAATGATGCGTTCCTTGGCGCCGTCGGTAAGCCCGTTGATGTAAGTGACGGGGACGCGAATGAAGGCGTGATGCGTGATCCGTGATGCGTGATCTACGGCGCCGCCGGCGACTGTTTTCTCACCTGCTTCATCGGCTTGCCGGCTGGCGCCGGCGGGCACAACCATAAAGCCCGGGCCAGGCTCGTTGATCCATGGAGGCAGCAAACCGATGCCCAGCCGGTGGCATTCCAGCGCGTAAACCAGCGGCCGGTAAAAGCCCTTGCCATTGGTCAGCACCGCCGCCATGAACTCGGCGGGAAAATAGCGCTTCAGCCACGCCGATTGATAGGCCTCCACCCCGTAGGCGGTGCTGTGGGCCTTGCAGAAGGCGTAACCGGAGAAACCGCGCACCAGGCCCCAGGCCTCGGCGATTTTGGCCTCCGAGTGTCCGCGCGCGCGGGCGGCGGCGAAGAACTCCTTTTGAATCTGGGCCACGACCTCGTGTTTTTCCTTGCCGAGGGCGCGGCGCAGCACGTCGGCCCGGCCCGCCGGCAGGCCGGCGAAGGCCGCGCAGATTTGCAGGATGTGCTCCTCATACACCACCAAGCCGAAGGTGCTCTTGAGGCACGCCGCCAGCGAGGGGTCCGGATAGCTCACCGGCTCCAAGCCCTGGTAACGGCGGGTGAACTTGAGTTTTTTCTGTTCGTTGGCGGCGCCAGGCCGGATGACGCTCACCACGGCAATCAAGCCGTCAATGTCGCGCACGTTGCACTGGCGGCAGAGGCTGATCATCGCCGGACTTTCGATGTGGTGCACCGCCCGCGCGTTGCCGCCGGCGATCAGGTCCCAGACTTCAGGGTCATCGAATCTTCGGCTCTCGTCAGCGCTCGCGAACGCGCCGACAACGAACGTGCCCGCGCCATCAACAAAACCTTGCGTTACGAGCTGGTTTTGGCCAGATGATGCCATATCTGCGGCGGAATAGACTGTGTTTATCGCCCGGCATGAAACCGTTTCGATTCCTTTATCAGGACGAGAGTGGAGAAGTGGGCCGTGACGCCTACGAACTTGGCCCTCCACTGCGGAGAGCGTTTCGGCGCCACGGCCCGGGACAAATATGCCATGTCCGAGCAATAGGTCAAAGGTTTTTGTTTGGACGTTTTCATTTCGCGGTTCGATTCGTGATCGCGGCTCAGTTGCATCGGCACTGGCAGTGAACGCGTTCAAGTCCGCCAAGATGCCCCGCCGGGCCAGCATCTGTTTGACGTCGCGCATCACCGCCAGGCCGCCTTGGGCCAGGAGGTCAATCTTCACCAGTCCAATCGCCTCCACCGCGTCCATGTCGAAGTGCGTGGTGGGCCAGCCCTTCTGGGAGATAAAACAGGGGGTCAGGTGATGCATCGGCTCGCGCGAGAGCACCAAGCCGCACGGGTGCATCTTCGCGTAGCGCGGGAAGCCGTCGAGGAACTCCGCCATCTCCAGCGCGCTCCGATAAGGCTCCTCGTCCAGGGGCAGGTCGCGGCATTCCGGGTTGCGCCGGAGCAATTCCGCCAGCCCGCGCGCGCCCGTCCACGGGAAATGCTCCGTGAAGCGCCGGATTTGATGCTCGGACACGCCCAGCACCTTGGCCGCGTCGCCCACGGCCCCGCGCGCCTGGTAAGTGGAGAAGCCGCCCACCACCGCCGTATGCTCCGCGCCGTATTTGGCGAACACCAACTCCACCACGTCGTCTTTGCGGTCATGGGGGAAATCCACGTCAATATCGGGCAGTTTGTTGAGGCCCATGCGTTCCTTGTTCAGAAACCGGCGGAAGTAAAGGTCGAAGCGGATGGGGCACACGTCGCTGATGCCCAGGCAGTAACAGACCAGCGAATCGGCGGCGCTGCCCCGCGTGATCCACTCGATGCCCCGCTGCCGGCACGCTTGCAGAATATCCCACACCACCAGGAAATACTCCTCGTAACCGACCTCTTGGACGATGCCCAACTCCTCCTCCACCTGCGCCTGGACTTGGGCGTGGCGGGCGGGGTAGCGCCGGCGCAGTCCCTCCAGCACCAACCGGCGCAGAAAAGCGCGCGGCGTGGAACCGTCCGGCGGTGTGAAGGCGGGGAATTGCGGCCGGCCAAAAGTGAATTCAAAGGAACACCGCTCGGCAATCTCGTGAGTATGCGCCGCCAGTTCGGGATGCGAGTCGAACAATTCCCGCCATTGGGCCGGGGGCCAGAAATGGAACTCGCCATCCAGTTGTTTGTCCGGGTGAGCCTGGCGGAGCAGCGTGAGCGTGCGGATGCTTTGCACCACGTCGTACTTCCAGCGGTCGGCGGCGGTGGCATAGTGGATCGGCTGGAGCGCCACGCGCGGCAGGTGAGCCGGGGCTGAGGGCTTGCGCCGGGCCTCGGGCGACGAAACCGCCAGGTAGAACCGGCCTGGAAAAAACTCGGCCAGCCGGGCGTCCGCGCTGACGGCAATGAGGCCGGCATTTAAGTGCGGAATGCGGAGTGCGGAGTGCGGGGCATCCCCTCTCCCCCATTGGGGGAGAGAGTCAGGATGAGGGGGAGTGCGGTGTGCAGCGCCCGCCTCCTCCGTCAGCAGTTGGCATAGGTTCCGATACCCGGTCGCGTTCTGCACGTAGAGCCATAGCGGCTGGCCGGCCCATTGAAGTTCCACGCCGATGATGGGTTTAAGGCCCGCCGCGCGCGCCGCCTGCGCGAACTCCACCGCCCCGTGCAGGTTGCCCTGGTCCGTAAGCGCCACGGCGGGCAACTCGTGTTGCCGGGCCAAATCAATGATCGCCCCAATTGAGAGCGTGGAGTTGAGGAAGGAGTAGTAACTGTGGAAGGCCAACGGAATTGCGGAATGCGGAGTGGGAAGAGAATGAGTCCTATATGACCTATAAGACCTATTTCCCTCCCGCCGTTCCCGCAGCAGCAAGTCGTGCCCGCGCATGACCGCGTTTTGCCCGTGGGCGTGGCGCAGTTGATCAATCACCGCGGCCAGCCGGCACCGGGCTTCGTGCTGCTGCTCGGCGCCGGTCAACGGCAACTCGCTGCGGAAAGGGCCGGCATAGACGTTGGAGAATTTCAAGGAAACCAGCCGCAGGCTCACGCGCCGTTTCCAGGCCCGGCGCAGCAGCCGCCCCAGGCGCGGATAGACATCGGTCTCCACGTCCGTCGGCTCCGCCAGGCTCTCGCCACACTGATCCTCAGCCATGTCGTTGTAGCGGACTTTGACGGCCAGGGTGCGGATGCTTTTGCCGTCGGCGCGCACCTTGGCCATCAGGTGGTCAGCCATCCGGCGCAAGGTGGCTTCCAGGAAGGCCTCGTCAGTCTGGTCCGCCGCAAAGGTTTCCTGCTGGCTGTAGGACTTGGCCGGTTCGCTGGCGGGCGCAACGGGGCGGTCGTCAATCCCGTTGGCGAACTGTTTGAGTTGCGGGGCGGCGCTGCCCACCAGCAGGCCCAGAAAATCCACCGGCGTCGCCGCGATCTGCTGGATGCGGGCCAGCCCGGCGGCGTCCAGGCGCGCGCCCGTCTTGGGGCCGATGCCCGGCAGCCACCGGTTGGGCAGCGGATGGAGAAAGGGGATTTCCTGGCCCGACGGCACCTGGAGGAAGGCGGCGGGCTTGTTGAGCTTGGAAGCGATCTGGCTGACCAGTTTGTTGCTGGCGAGGCCCTCGCTGACGGTGAGCTTGAGGGCCTGGCGGATGGCTTGGCGGATCGTTTGGGCAATTTGCAGGGGCGGCTGGCGCACGCTGGTCAAGTCAAAATACCCCTCGTCGATGGAAGTGATCTCCACCGCCGGCGTGAAATCGTAGGCGTAGGAGAACATCCAGCGGGAAAACCGCTCGTACTTCTCAAAGTCGCCGGGCAACAAGATGAGCTTGGGACACAACTTGCGCGCCCGGCTGGTGGGCATGGGCGTGTAAATGCCCAAGCGGCGCGCCTCGTAGGAGGCCGAGGCGACGATGCCTCGCTGCTGGCCGCCCACGGCCACCGGCTTGCCGCGCAGCCGCGGGTCGGCCGCCTGCTCCACCGCCGCGAAGAAGGCATCCGCATCCAGATGGACTATCGAGCGGTTTTGCATGGTATTGAGCCGCGGATGAAACACTGAAATTGTAAATTGTCAATTGTAAATTGCAAATTGAAAATTGGGCTGCCCCCTGCCCGTCACCACTGGCCGGCCAAGCCCAACTGGGGTCCAATTTGCAATTTGCATTTTACAATTCACAAATTGCAATTCCCCTCCTAATCCGTGGCGGGCTACTTTGCCTTCCGCAGCAGCCCCACCATCACGCCCTGGATGACCAGTTCCGCCGCGGGGATCAGTTTCGGATACTGCGGGTTCTCGGCGCGCAGGTGCGGCTGGCCCCGCTCCAGCACGAAGGTCTTGAGCGTGCTCTCGTTGTCAATCAGCGCTGCCACCACGTCGCCCGGGCGCGGCGTTTTGCCGTGCTCCAGGACGACATAATCCCCGTCCACGATGTGCTTGCCGATCATGGAGTCGCCGCGCACCTGGAGGGCAAAGGTGCGCGCCGTCGGCCGGATGCCCAGGCTCTCCACGTCCACGCTGATGCAGCCCTGGGCTTCCTGGCGGCGCTCGTCGGGAAAACCGGCGGGGATGGCGCCGTAAACCGGCACGTCCACCACCGGCTGCCGCAGTTGCTGGAGCGGGGAGACGACGCTCAAGGAGCGCGCCTGCCGGGGCCGCTGCGTCAAAACCCCTTTGCGCAGCAGGGCGCGCACGTGGTCGGCCGCCGCTTTCATGCTGCGGAAGCCGAAATGGGCGGCGATCTCCCGCAGGCTGGGGCAGAAGCCGTGGCGTTGCTGGGTGAGTTGGATGAAGGCCAGCACTTGCTGCTGGCGCCGGGTTAATGTGCTCGCATGCATAAGTCACTATTCATCTGAATAGTATCACTGGCAACCGCCTTTGCAAGAAAAATTTTGGGGATTGGGGAGTTGGGATTTAGCATTTGCGAATCCACGAGGGGGCGGTGGCACGACACGCCAGGTGCAACCCCGTTGGGGTTGTTTTCAGCTCGACGCCTCATCCGTAGGCTCGCGCCTACGGCTATTCAGATGCATTCCCTTCGGGAATGGGCACCGCACATTCCCCGTCAGGGGAAAACGTGAATAGCCGTGTGTGAAACGCACGGGCCGCGCGTGATGAATGAGGCCCCCCGCCCTAACGGGGCGGAGCAATGGTCACCGGCGCTCCCGAAAACGCACGACCCGGTGGAAGGTCAAGTAATTGGCGTCGTGGTAGTTGTGGGCGCCGCCTTGGGCGTCATCGAAGGCGGTGCGGACCACCGCCGCCAGGTCGTCGCCGTCAAATTGCCAGTCGGCGTATTGGAAAGCGTGCCGCTCGGTGTCCGGGTGTTGCAGGAGGATGGAGTGGACGCGCCAAGTGGCCAGATCAGGTGAGGCCGTGAGCGCCAGTGTGTTGCGCGTGCGCGGCGCCTGGCCCGACCGATACGCCTCCGGAACGTAGTTGGCCAGCGACCAGTAGAGGCCGCTCCGCGCGTCGAAGCGGATGGTGAATTTCTTCGCGCCGCCCGGAAAATCAACGAACCCGGTGGCCGGATCAAAGGTGGCCGTCTTGCCGTCCCGGCTGAGGCGGATGAGCGCCGCCTGTTCGGGCCAGGAGGGGCAGTCAACGCGCAGGATATTCAGCAGTTGCCCCTCGCGGCTCACCACCGCGTTGCCTTCCAACCACCCGCCGAACTTGCCGCCGAGCCACTGCGGGTTTCCCCCCAGGCGGTTGCTGCACGTCCAGCTTCCGGCCTTGAGCAAGTCGGCGTCCACGGGCGCGGACATGACGAAGGCGCGGAAGTGCGAGCCCCAGCCGCCTGGCCCCATCGTGTCCTCCATCGCGCGCCAAAGCCGGCCATTGTGGACGAGCACGGGCACGGGTGCGCAGTGGTAGTTGCCCTCAGCCAGCAAGAGCCCGGAGTCCGCGTCTCTTGGTGTGGTCCAGGTTCGCCCGGCATCGGCGCTGCGGCGGATCACCACCTGGCCGCCGTGCTGGTTGGGGCCGAGCAGATAGAGCGCATCCCGGTGGACGAAAAGCGAAGACCAGTACTGCCCCCGCACGACGGCGAGCTTCTGCCAGGTGCGGCCCCGGTCTTTGGAGCCGAACACGACCGTCGTGTCTTCCTTGGTCGCCGGGCCGAACCAATCATGGCTGGCCGCGTCGTCGCCATTGGGCAAGATGGCGATGCTCGGCGAGCCGATGTAAGTGCGCGACGCAGCCGGGCTGTGGTCAATCACCACGCCGGGCGGCTGGCTGCCGGGGGCGGAGGCCATCGGCGCCTGCTCGCCGGCCCAAGCCGCGACTGACGCCGCCAAGGCCAGCCAAAGGATTCCAAGTCCTGCGCCGCGCCCCCCGCTCGCGCTCATAGCCGCCGGTTTCATTTCAACACGATCTGGAAATGGCGTTTAGCCAAGGATTGGCACGGATGAACCACGGATGAAACCGCTCTTACGGCAGGCAAAGCGCGACGCCGCTTTGCCAACTGGGCTGACCGAAAAAATGCCGCCGTGGGCACCGAAAACACAGGGACAAAACGCCGCAATCCGTGAGAATGGTTCGAGAACGAGAACGAGGACGAGAACGATTTTCAGGTCAGAGCAAGTGGCGCTTGAGGAAGCGGGCATAGACTTCGCACCGCGGGCGCACGTCCGCCGGCGAGCTGCCAGCCATCACCCCCGCGCTGCGCAATCGGTAGAAGCTCTCCGGCGTAGGACAGGGCTGTCCGCGCAAGATGCCGCGCACGATGTCGGCCAGCGCCGGGTCCTTGGCCAGCAAGATGAGGATGCGCCGCAAGTGGTCGCCGTACACGCCGTCGTCGTGGTCGGCCTGCGCCTCGAATTTGGCGATGTCAATGCGCTGCGCGACCATTTCGTGAAGTCCGCGCCGCACCAGGAAGGGTTGCCCTTGCACCAGGCGCACGAAGCGTCCCACTTGCTCCTGGTCGCGGAGCGGAGCGGCGTAACGGCGGTTGAGTTCGGCCACCTGCTCCAGCGTGAAATCCTCCATGCTCAAGCGGGTGCCGACGTTGAAAGGCGACTGGTTCATGTCCGTGATGAACAAGTGAGCCTCGGTGGCATAAGCGATGGCTAGCGTCACGCCCGCCCACGGGCCGGACGGGTCAAGCGCCCGCTCGTTGTGCCACGAACGGAACAGGCCGAAGACTTCGCTCCCAAAAGCGCACGAGAAGAGCCGGTCCACCTCGTCGAGCCCCCACACCAGATGCGCGTTGAGACTGCGCAGCACCTCGCGGCGCAGGTAACGCTCGAAGTTCACGCTTGCCCCGCGCCGTTCGTCCCAGGCCTCCTCCGGCTTCTTGTCTATGTCCAGTTGCTCCGCAATGGATTCGGCCAGATAGAGGAAAAAGTTCTGCACCGATTCGAGGTGGAAGGTGTTGAGCTTCTGGCAATCGGTCAAGGCGACCTTGGCGCCCCGCTCCCGCGCTTGCTGCAGCCCGCGCGCCAGCAAGGAGGTCTTGCCCATCTGCCGGGCGCCTTTGATGAGGATGATGCTGTCACCGCGCGCGACGGAGTTGCGGAAATCGGTGTCCACCTGGCGTTGGATGTAGAACTCCGAACTCAGCGGCACTGCGCCGCCCACCGGCTCGAGTTCAGGCCGGAAGACCACCGCGGGCTTGGGCACTGGCCTGGGCGCAACGGGCGGCCGGGGGGTCACGCGCAGGAGCGTGGGCGGAGCCGCAGGCGCGATGGTGGGGGGCGCTTTGGGCGGCAACTCCTGCAGGCCCTTGAGGACGTCGGCGCAGACGCGTTCGTCGTCCGCCGGCCCCTGCCACAAATGGTATTGGATGTGATTGAGCAGGCCCGCCAGCAGTTCTGGCAGCGGCCCTTCGTACTGCACGCGCACCGGCAGGAGCTTCGGGCGCCCTTTTTGCTTTTGGGCGGCCTCGTGCGCCATCTCCACTTCGAAGGCGAGCATCTCGCTCTGAACGGACCCCGCCGAAAGCAGGACCAGGGCCGCGTCGGCGTTGCGCACCTCGCGTTCGATTTCCCTGGCCCATTCGACGCCGATGGTCAGTTTGCGGTCGTAGAAGACCCGGCAGCCACTGGCTGACAAGCGGGCCTCCAGTGTTTTCATCAGGGCCCCGTCTGGCTCCAGGCCGCGCTTGTACAGGATCACGACATGGAGCGGCTCGGCGCTGGGGAGCGTGGCGCCCATGGAACCGCCTCGGTCAGGTGAAAGCCTCGGTGTAGTCGGCATGAGCCGTTTGTAGCGGCTGCCCTTGCGCCTCACAAGCACAATTGCCGCTGAAGTGGGGTGTCAATCAGAGAGCCAAGTGCCATAGAATAGCATCAAGCCGGGTTGGCTTCATCTTTGGACCTTGGCGTGCTCGCGTCTTGGCGTTTGCCTTTTGGCGTGCGTGCGGTCAATAGCCAAAGACTTTGCGGACGAACTGGCGGCTGAGCTTGAGGCTTTCGCGCAGGGGACGGGTGGGGACGAAATCGCTTTCGTGGGCCAACTCGATCACCGCGTGGCCGGGGAAACTGATGTCTTTGAGCGCCTTGGCGATGGCCGGGTAGTCCATGTCCCCCTCGCCGAGGGCCTCTGACCAGCGGCCATTGGCCTTTTGGTCGCGCAAGTGGAGAAAGACAATCTGCTGGCCGTATTGGCGGATGAAAGCCACCGGGTCCACACCGCCACGCACCAGCCAGTTGAGGTCCGGCCCTAACTTGACGTCGGGAATGCGGGCCAGCGTGCCTTTGAGGTCATGGAGGTTGTCCGTCACTTCGTAGGTGTGGTTGTGGAGGTTGAGGACGACTTTGTGGGCTTGGCAAAGCGCGATGAGTTGGCGGAGCAAGTCGGCCTGGGCGTCGAGTTGGGCCTCGGTCTTGCGCTGGAGCGCCTGGCCCACCGAAGTGCCGAGGGTGCAGCCGCCGAGCTCGGCCAAGCGGGGGATGAACAACGCAGCTTCTTTAAGGATGGCGGCGTGTTGCTGGCGGTCCCATGTCGCGGCTCCGTAGGACGTGCCGATGACCGGCAGATGGTGGTTGCGGGACAGCTCGCCGACGCGTTCGACGGCGTCGTCGGCCAGCAGGACGTTGTGCATCAGTTCGATGCCGCCCATCCCGGCGTAGGCCATGTCGGCGAAGATTTGCGGCAAGAGCGGAGTGATGTCGTATTTGGGTTGTTTGGCGGCATAGACCCACGGGTGCGCGCCGACGATGACTTTGCCGGGTTCAGGTTTTGCGGCGGCGGCCAGGGCGATTGGGCCGAAGGCGGCGGCGGCAAGGGTGCCGGCGGCGCAGCCCAGGAACTCACGGCGCGAGCGGACGCCGGACGGGGGCGATGCCGATGCGGGCACGTCGCGGTCCGGGTGATTGGAACTGACAGGGCTGGAGAACAGCAACAAATTCATGCGCCCGACGTTAGACAAGCAACGGCAAAATGGGAATCCCAAAACAACAAAGACAACCATGGATGGCGCGGATGCCCGGAGCAGAAAATGGAGTTTAGCCACGGATGAAACATGGATGCAGCCGGAGCGCCGGCTTCCAGCCTATTTTCCCGCCTTCACAACATCTTGCTGTTGTGGCAGTTAATATTTGCTCTCGGCCGGTTACGCCATAGTTTATGCCCCTGAATGCAGCGAGCGAAACCGCTTTCTGACCACTGGGTAAGCATGCGCACCGTGTAACCAATCGGCAGGCGCGAAAAGGTTTCTCGGTGATGAAGCTGGTCACCGCTGGTGCCCTTGGGGCTGATAGTTGATTTGTGCGGGAATGGGTGGGTTGATGGCAGTTGGAGGGTTGGGATGGCAGTGGGGGAGGTGAGGTCGGCGGGGAATGGGTTGAAGGTTGGGAGTTGATAGCTGTTGTCCACGGGGAAGGGCGACTTGAGGAGCGGAATTGGGCGTTGGCTGCGGGGTGGCTGTTGGTTGGAGGGGTGTTGGAGGCTGGGGGATTGAGCGCTGCCCGAACGGCGCTGAAGGCTCCTGCTGCGTGATTGTCTTGGGGGCGAGCGTTGTGCAAGCAGTTCGATCGATGTGTGGAGTAAGCAGGAGCGAAAGCCGGCGTGGCGGCCCGCGCGTAAGGCGTGAACGACCGCCTTCCGCTGACAGCCCTTGGTTTCCGTGCTCACTTCGTTGTGTATGCCGGGGGGCGCCGACTTCTGGCGCAACGACCTGTTGAGAACAACCTCCCGCCCTTTTCCGGGCAACGATCTTTTTGGCGCAAATCGGGGGCTGATTCCGCAATCCCGTCTTGACTGCATTCGGCCTTATGGCAACGTAGGCTTGTCCGCCATGCAGAGGGCACTCAGCGTTGGCACGGAGGGCGAGACGCAGATGGGGCAGAGGGCATGCTCGCGGGCCGTGCCGGGTGCGACCATTGTCGGCTGCCAGCGAGCGGAAGGCTGGTGGCGAGAGCAACAGGCTCTGGAATTTCAAAGTGTCAACGACCGCGGGCGTCTGGCTGTGCCCGGAGAGTTCGATTCATTCACCCTTTCGGCTTGGGTGTGCGTCAAGGGACTGGATCGGCGGTTCAACTCGCTTTTCATGTGCGATGGATTCGACCCCGGCACGATTCACTGGCTGATCGGCAGCGATGGCGTTCTGGGGCAACGGCAATTGGCCCAGGCTCTGTAAACTCCCAGATTCTGGCCAGCCCTCCCGTGCTCACCCTCGACAAATTCGGAATGTGGCTGCATCTGGCAGTGGTCCTCGATGGCCGGGCCAGGCAAGTGGTCCGCTACGTCAACGGATCCCCAGTCGCTTGCTATGCGTTGAGACTGGGTCCGCCTTTTCGGCTTGGTTCGGCCGAGTTGGGCAATTGGAATGCGCGGAGCGGCCCGGACCCCGCTCCCTCCCTGATCCGAAATCTCAGCGGGTCGCTGGATGAATTTGAACTCTTCAGCCGGGCTTTGAATGACGCTGAACTCCGCGAGCTTTACTCCAAAGGCAAACCCGACGTGTAAGATGAACCCCAAACCCTGAATCCTTCTCTATGAGAACCAACCAAGTGAAATGCACCCTTGTTTGTTTTGGCCTTTTGGCGGGGCAGTGCTGTCTCGCCCAAGAGAGCCAACCAGGCGACGACGCGCAGCCTGCCAACTCGAACGTCCCTGGCCAGCAATACCCGCGCATTCATTCCGATCTTCGGGCGACGTTTCGGATCAAAGCGCCCGGCCCGCAAAAGGTGGAGTTGGATCTCGGCAGGCGTTATCCGATGGAGTCCGACAGCAACGGATTCTGGACCGTCACGACAGCTCCGCTGGCCCCCGGTTTTCACTATTACTCCGTCATCATAGACGGCGCGACGGTCTGCGACCCTGCGAGCGAAACGTTTTATGGCATGGGCCGGCAAGCCAGCGGGATTGAAGTGCCTTCAAAGGGTGAGGATTTCTATCACGTCAAGGATGTGCCCCACGGTGAAATCCGGGAGCGCCCATACTTCTCCAAGACGACGGACTCCTGGCGGCGCATTTTTGTCTATACCCCGCCGGACTACGACTCGAACCGGGACGCCCGGTATCCCGTGCTCTATCTCCAGCATGGCGGCGGGGAGGACGAGCGGGGCTGGGTGGTGCAAGGCCGGGTGAACCACATCATGGATAACCTGATCGCCGAAAAGAAGGCCAAACCGATGATTGTCGTGATGGAGAAGGGCTATGCGCGAAAGCGGGGCGAACCGGAAGTCCCGCTGCGGCCGCCGTCGGGCACCAATTCCATGCCGCGCGATTTCAGCCGCATGTTCAGCGCCCTGGAAGAGGTCTTCATCAACGACCTCATCCCGTTCATTGACGCTACCTACCGCACCAGGACCAATCGCGAGGACCGGGCGATGGCGGGGCTTTCGATGGGGGGAATGCAGACCTTTGTCATCGGCCTGAAGCGTCTCGACCAGTTCGCCTATCTCGGCGGCTTCAGCGGCGCGGGAGGTGGATTTGGGGGCGGGACGTTTGACCCGAAGACGGCGCACGGCGGTGTGATGGCGGATCCGAAGGCGTTCAATGAGAGAGTTCGGGTGCTTTTCATGAGCATCGGAACTGCCGAGCCCGAGAGAATGTATAACAGCGTGAAGAAATATCGGGACGCAGTGGAAGCAGCGGGCATCAAGAATGTTTATTATGAATCCCCCGGCACGTCGCACGAATGGCTGACCTGGCGGCGAAGTTTGCGCGAGTTTGCCCCGCTCTTATTCGCGAGCTCTCCGGCCACAGCGAGCGGCGAGCGGCCACGTCGTGGACCAGGCGGATTCGGTGGGCCGATTGAACTGAAGCCTGACGACAAACCGGCCTTCGACGATCCGCCGGCCGGATTCGACGCGAAGCGCGACAACGTTCCCCACGGCAAGTTGGAGATGATCGAATACGACTCCAAAACGGTGGGCACAACGCGCAAGATGCAGGTCTATACTCCGCCCGGTTATTCCAAGGACAAGAAATATCCCGTGCTCTACCTCCTGCACGGCATCGGTGGAGATGAAACGGAGTGGCAGCGGTTCGCCCATCCGGACATCCTCCTCGATAACCTGCTGGCCGAGGGGAAGGTCGTGCCCATGATCGTGGTCATGCCCAATGGCCGAGCGCAAAAGAACGACCGCGCGGAAGGCAACGTTTTCGCCTCGGCCCCGGCCTTTGCGGCCTTCGAACAGGACCTGCTCAAGGATGTGATTCCCGCCATCGAGTCGCGGTATTCGGTGCCAGCCGATCGCGAACACCGGGCGCTCGCCGGGTTGTCCATGGGGGGCGGCCAATCGCTGAACTTCGGATTGGGTCATCTCGACACCTTTGCGTGGGTGGGCGGTTTTTCGTCAGCGCCGAACACGAAGCCGCCCGAGCAGCTCGTGCCTGACCCGGCCGCCGCCACCCAACAATTGAAGCTGTTGTGGCTATCCTGCGGGAACAAAGACGGATTGATCCGGATCAGCCAGGGCGTCCATGCCTATCTCAAGGAAAAGAAGGTGCCGCACGTCTGGCACGTGGACGGCAACGGCCACGACCCAACACACTGGAGAAACAACTTATGGCTGTTCTCGCAACGCATCTTCAAATAAGCACAAACACCACTTGGCAAAGTGAGTAAACGGATTTCGCTTCCTGCGGCATTTGCGTCGGCGCTGATGTGTCTGCCCGTGCTGCCGGCGCAAGTGGACAACGCCGGCAACCTCGCCCGCAACCCTATCATTTGGGCGGATGTCCCGGATCTCGCGGTGATTCGCGTGGGCGACAGCTACTACATGAGCAGCACCACGATGCACCTGAGTCCCGGGTTGCCCATCATGAAGTCCAAGGACTTGGTGAACTGGCAGCTTGTTGGCTACGCCTACGACACCCTCGGAGACAACGATGCCCTGACGTTGCGGAACGGGAAGAACGCGTATGGCGCCGGCTCCTGGGCCAGCAGCCTGCGATATCACATGGGGACTTTTTACGTGACGACGTTTTCCAGCACGACCGGCAGAACACACGTCTATCGGACCAGGGACATCGAGAAAGGCCCGTGGAGAGAGAACTCGTTTCGTCCCGCGCTGCACGACCACTCGTTGTTTTTCGACGACGACGGGCGCGTTTATATGATCTACGGCGGCGGCAACCTCCGGCTAGTCGAGTTGAACGAGGACCTTTCCGGCCTCAAGCCGGATGGCATCAATCAGGTGGTCATCACCAACGCCAGTGCCGTGGCCGGCCCTAATGTCGGCCTGCCTGCGGAGGGCTCCCAGATGCGCAAGGTCAACGGGAAGTACTACCTGTTCAACATCACCTGGCCGAGGGGCGGGATGCGCACGGTCGTCATCCATCGTGCCGACAAGATCACCGGCCCGTATGAGGGCCGCCTCGCGTTGCAGGACAAGGGTGTGGCGCAGGGCGGCCTCATTGATACGCCGCAGGGCGAATGGTACGCCTGCCTGTTTCGCGATTACGGCGCGGTCGGCCGTATTCCCTATCTCGTGCCGGTCAAGTGGGAAGATGGCTGGCCGGCGCTCGGCGTGGACGGCAAGGTGCCCGACGCGCTGAATCTTCCCGCCAGCAATGGTCTCATCCCCGGCATTGTGGCCTCCGATGAATTCGAACGCCGCTCCGGCGAGCCGGCGCTCCCGCTGGTCTGGCAGTGGAACCACAACCCTGACCACGAGTTATGGTCACTGACGCAGCGTCCCGGCTTCCTTCGGCTGACCGCCGGGCGCATAGACGCCGATCTTCTCTCCGCCCGAAACACGCTTACGCAGCGGACGATCGGCCCGGAGTGTTCGGGCACGACTGCCACGGACGTGACCAACATGAAGGACGGTGACTTCGCCGGCCTCGCCCTGTTGCAGAAACAATACGGCCTGGTCGGTGTCACGTTGGGCGGCGGCACCAGCTCCATCGTGATGGTCAGCGCCAAGTCCGGCTCGCCCGTCGAGGTGCAGAGAGTTCCCCTGACCCAGAAGACCGTCTATCTCAAGGCGGAGTGCGATTTCAAGAACCGCGCGGACACGGCGCATTTCTTCTACAGCCTCGATGGCAAGTCATGGACTCCAATCGGTAGCGAGCTGAAGATGACCTACACGCTGCCGCACTTCATGGGTTATCGCTTCGGCCTGTTCAACTACGCGACGAAGACTGCGGGCGGCTTCGTGGATTTTGACTACTTCCGCGTGAGCGACAAGATGACCGGCACGAACTAGACCCATTCCATTGCCTTGAGTATGAAGATCACGTTGGCCACCTATATCGCGGGAACGGTGTTGGCGGGAGTTTTGGCCGGCGCCGATGCTCAACCTGCGCTTAAGGGAGTTTTCAAGAACGACTTCTTCATCGGCGCTGCCTTGAATCCATGGCACTTCTCCGGCGGCGATCAACGCCGCCGTTGACACCAACGGGGTGATTAGCTGGCCGCCGAGCGAGGCGCAAGGTCCGCGCACCAATGTCTCTGTCACGGTGGTGGCCGACGACAACCCGTGGGCAGTCAACGCGCAGCACTTGAGCGCGACCAACAGCTTCACGGTGATGGTCGGATCGCTGCGCATGAAGTCAAAGGCAATCGGCAGGGGGGACGGCCTCTTTAACATGGTTGCGAATCGTGTTTCTGGCCAAGCGTTCACGCTGCAAGCGTCGGCCGACCCGAGCTCGTGGACTGACTTGGTCACAACGAACGCTGCGGAGGCGACCCTCACGCTCCAAGACCGTGCTGCCCGGTTGGCTAGGAAACAGTTCTGCCGTCTGAAAAGGATCCAGTAGGCGCAGCGGATTGTGGACCAGACTGGTTGACTCAAACGGGCCACGCATTCGGTTGGTGCGGCCCGTCAAAACCGCGGCATTGTGGGAGCAGCCTGCGAGGAAGCGCTTGATGCCTGCGCCAACATCCTCGGCATTGAAGCAGGCGGGGGCCGGGGTTGTTGATGGCTGATTTCTGCGGGGATGGGTGGGTTGATGGCAGTTGGAAGGTCGCCGTGAGGGTGGAACAGGTGAGGTCGGCGGGGAATGGGTTGAAGGTTGGGAGTTGATAGCTGTTGTCTGCGGGGAAGGGCGACTTGAGGAGTGGAATTGGGTGTTGGCTGTGGCAGGTGATGCTCGCGGGGGCGCTGGCGGAGCGTTTTAGGAGGGTCCAAGGCCAGAGCGGTGGCGGGTCGGCGTTGCGGTGCGTCATGTGTCGCCTTGGTGTGTGTCCTCACCGACGCGACGCAACTGCCATCCCGGACTGATCCGAGCCGTCGCAACCCTTGGCCAGAGCCTGACCGAGCCTCCCCGCCCTTCCTGGCGGTGCTTGGCCGGCTGCAGCCGACCTCCATGTGGAGCAATTCGGCCTTGTTTCACCTCAAACCGCTCCGTCTGTTCGTGTATGCTGCCACCAGGCGCAAAAGCAAATGCCCATTGGCCCATCCGTAATGTCTTCCTTCCAGGGGCCTGCTACCGCTTCAGGAGCATCTTGGAGGCACCCTGGTTCGAGCGATCTAACTCCCTTTCAAGCGGAACAGTTGCGCCGGGGCTGCGTTCGTGACCACGGTGGAAATCCAGTTTGCATTGGTGGTGAAGGGAGCCGGAACCATGTTCCAGCCGCCGGGCAACGACGCCGTGCTCTCGAGCACACAGGAACTGCCGTTGTTCGTCCAGGTCAGTGTCACCACGTTCGCGCCGCCCGCCCATTGCCAGCTTGCCACTTTCAGTGGCGGCGGCGGGACCGCCTCCAGCTTCATGATTCCCCACAGATTCTCATAGTTCCACGCGTCAGTCGTGGAGCCGTTGCTCGACCAGAACATCCATCCTTGCAGTTGCGTGCCGTTGTCCGCGTCGCAGAACTCCGCTTCAAAGCCGTAACTTTTGCCTGGAGTCATGGCCGCCATGTTTCGATAGGCAGACAGCGCGATGCGCTCTTCAAAAGTGTAAAGATACCCGCCTGCCGCCACCGATTGGACAGTGCACTGCGCGGCCCAATGCGTTCCGTCGGGACTGGAGCCCTGTGGCGCGGTCTGCTTCGCCGAGCCGGTGGTGTTAAAATCCGTGTTCTCCCCATAGATGTTGCCGTCGGTGCTGTATCCGAATTGCTCGTAGCCCGATTGAGTGGAGATGGGAGGGTTGGCTATGGCGCTCTTCTTCGCATTCGTGGAATCAATGTAGAGGTGGAGGGTGTCTTCCAAGTAGGCCATGTTGGAATTCGCCTGGCTGGTGCACGGCTCGTAGGCATCGTCCTGGACCTCGGCCAGCACGTACAAATTGGTCCCATCGTGGGCCAGCCATAGGTTGACGGAGCAATCCGCCGCATTGGAGATTGTGCCCAGAACCGTGGTTCCGTAGCTGCTCGTCGTCCCGGGATGGCCGTCTCCCTTGTAGAACGAGATGCCTTTGCCGCGGGCCTTGATTTCAGTCCAATCGGCGGCGCTCCCGTCCACGGTCAACGAGGCCGTTGTGTATGGGACCTCGATCTCCGGCCGCACGGCAGCGGACAAATGCGAATTGAACGACACGGTCAACAAGAGGCAGAGGAGAAAGGTCCGATTCATGGCAACGCGCCCGTAATCGGTTTTGCAGCCGTTCGGGCGCTGCAGGATGATGGAGTCCATAACCTTCAGCGCTCACTGCAGTCGGCGCGCAACTCGAGCCGCGACGAGTTGGCAAGGCAGGCAGCAATCCGCTCTCTTTACGCCCGGTGGAAAGGAAACCTGCTCGTAGGCGGTTAGGTGGCCCTCGGCTTGGTGATAGGCTGCATGGCCAAAAAGGCTCAGGAGGAAATCGTGCTTGCGCCCGAGCGACCATAATCCGTTCAGATACTCCGTCAACGGCCAGTCATCCAGGTGGTCGGCAAACCGAGTCATCCCGCAGAACTGACCCCCGGCACTCAGTCTGGCCTGCACAACCCGAGTCGCCAGTTTTTGGGGAAGCAGCCCGCTGGAGAGCAACTCGGGCCAGTACCGGTAATTTGTGTAGGACGCCAAATCCGGCGCCCCGGTCAAGCGTGCCGGCCGTGGCGCCGGCTCCACCTGCGGCGGCAGCCACCAATCCGACGGATCATTCGGCCAGGTCTTCTCGATGGCCCTCAGAGTGTCCTGCTGCAGCCCTGTGGCGACGCGGCGCGCCACCTTGATGCTAGTGGAAGGACAGGCTCTTTGGCTCATGCACAGTTCCGCCCAGCGTTGCAGACCTTTGACGACCCAGGCGTTGTTGTGGAAATATCGGCGCACCTCTTTCCGCGTGTCCGCTTCGGGGACTCCTGCGATCAACCCGCCGGTCTTCTCCGCTTCCGCGCGCAAGCTCAGGAGGAGTTCGGCGATGCGATTCAGCGGCGCAAAGGCCTCGCTCCACCAACCTGCCGGGCCCGCTCTTTCCGCCAGCAGCGCGGACGTGTGAAGGAGCTGGCCATATTCGCTGATCGCGGGCCCGTAGTAGTTGACCGTGCCGTCCTGGCGCACGAAATGAAGCAGCCAATAGCGGAACAACCGGGCCGCTCGCTCGTTCATTCCCCAGGCCGAAAGTGCATCCACAGCCGCGATGATGGTGGGCGGAAAGCCGTCATGCTCCTCGCTGCGGTAAGCGCCCACGCCATACTTGGGGTGGTCCCCAACGAACGTCGCGTCAATATGCGCCAGCCCGACCTTGACTGAGTCGTCCAGCAGAAGGTGCCCGGTCTGGACGGGCGGTCGCGTCTGGAGAAGCCTGGCCTTTGCGGCTATAAGCTCGGGATCAAAGGCGGGTTGCCCGGTGGTCCGAGGGAACAGCTTGAGAATGGTGTCGAGGTCCGGCTTCCCGCTCAGCCACTGGCGAACGGGATCCTCTTGCGAAGCCAGCCAATCTCTCGTCAGGGCCTGCTGCGCCGAGGCTTGCACCCCCGCCCGTGGCATGATGGCGCCTGCCGCCAAGACGACAGATCTGACCGCAAACTCACGCCGGGTGATCAATCCACTTTGTTTTCGCAGCAGCGTCACTTTGACAGATTCTATCCTCCCAGGCCTCCGCGCGCCACTTAAAATCCACTGCGAGCGGTAATGCCTCAGTTAACGATGGGTTGGTGAATTAAGGAAGAATCAACCTTGAAAAGCGCCGCGTCAACCGCATCAGCTCAATCAGCTCGTCATCCGTCAGACCGTTCAGGTCAGCGGCTTGCTTGTACGGCGCGACCATCAGGTGCCCGCCAGTGTGCGGGCAACTGTTAAGCGCCGCAAAGCAGGTGCGCTCGCGCGCCAGTACGTTGTTGGCAACGTCCTCGGACGGCTGGGCGATGCTACTAAAGAGCGATGTCTGGCCCGCCGCCGGCTTGGGCGCCAGGATGTATTCAATCCGCCACGGAGCGTGCAAATGCTCCATAGTTGGAG
>Ga0315268_10002444_pt1 | contig 20900 bp, 20 predicted proteins | sample C1_top_MG_FD_204535 | JGI IMG/M metagenome (GOLD analysis project Ga0315268, IMG submission 204535) | Sediment microbial communities from Yellowstone Lake, YNP, Wyoming, USA - C1_top | ecosystem: Environmental > Aquatic > Freshwater > Lake > Sediment | place: USA: Wyoming | collected 2017-08-01
GCGTCTTTAATCGTCTAAAGGGACCATAAATGATGTTATATTTAGGCTGAGTTTCTTCAGTCGGCTCTTTCTCTGACTCCAAAATCTCAGGTTTCACTTTTTCCTTCAGGCCAACATATATCCCCAAATTCTACACCTCCCTTTCTTTTTGCAGAGAAGTTTTCAAGCCTAAGCTTGTTCGGCTACCAGTTTTTGGACTCTTCGTTCGATGTCGTCTCTGATTGCTCTTACCTTCTCAATCGGTTTGCCTTTTGGATCGTCAAGTTTCCAATCAACCGTAGGTTTGAAAAACGGCCCAGGGCATATTCCTTGGTCATTGCATCCCATCGTAACAACTAGGTCAGCTTCTTGTGCCATCTGGAAGGTGAGCAGTTTTGGCTTATTCATTGAAATGTCGATGCCTTTCTCCTTCATTGCCTCCATCACCACAGGGTTAATCTTATCAGCGGGCTTGTTGCCTGCGCTTGAGACGCTTAGTTTTCCTTTTCCGTAGTATTTTGCGAAGGATTCTGCCATTTGGCTTCTGCCCGCGTTTTCAACGCAGACAAAAAGGACTTTCTTCATGTTCACCAACTTCTACCGGTACGAGCATATCTATTATACTTTGTTTTATGATGACGCAGGTTGGCATGGACTGAACATCTCATCTCGATTTTTTTAACCTCACTTATACCTATGGAGCAATAGGAGCGAACTGCTAAGCACCACAGATATGCAGCCCGCTTCTTGAAAAACCGCAGCCAAGATGGGCACCATTAAGCCCAGTGCTGATAAAGTCAAGCCCAACACGTTCCAAGCCATGGAAAAAGCAATGTTCAGCTTCATTCTTGTGAAGGCGCGCCGGCTTAATCTAATTGTATACTCCACCTTCGCCAGGTCGTCTCCCAACAATGCAACGTCAGCAGTTTCAATCGCGACATCACTTCCAGCCGCGCCCATAGCAAATCCAACGTCCGCCTTAGCTAAAGCTGGAGCATCATTAACACCATCCCCTACCATGGCAACAACATTACCAGCTTTCATTTTTTCCACAGCATCGGCCTTCTGTTCGGGCAGAAGCTCCGCGAGAAATTCGTCTGCTCCTACCTGTTCGGCAATCGACTTGGCAACCCGCCTATTGTCCCCAGTTAGCATAATAGTTCTTACCCCTAGCCGCCTGAGTCGCTGTACTGCTTCGGACGAACTTTTTCTAATCGTATCTGCCACGGCAATGACGCCTATTATTTGCTTGTCCAGTTTAACTGGAAGTGCTGTTTTTCCCTCATTTTCAAATTCGCTTATTACTTTGTTCTCTTCCTCGCTAAACTTCGCATTCATCATGCCTTTTCCAATTGAGATCTGATGTTTTCCGAAGGAAGCTTCGACTCCACTCCCGGGAACAATTCTGAATTCCGTTGGATCTGGAATATCTATGCCCGCTTCCATGGCTTTTGCCATTACCGCTTTTGATATGGGATGTTCCGAGAACTTTTCGGCAATTGCAGCGTACCTGACTACTTCGTCTTCATGGTAATCGTTCAAGGTTTTTATGCTGACAACTTGAGGTTCGCCAACTGTCAATGTGCCGGTTTTGTCGAATGCTACCACTGTAACATCTTTTACTTTCTCGATGTTGGTGCCGCCTTTGATTATTATACCGTTCATGCTAGCGTTGCCAATAGCTCCGACCACAGCAATCGGGACGGCTAAGGATAGTGCACACGGACAAGCCACTAATAGGATAGTTACGGCTCGACTAATTGCCTCCTGAGGATCAGCGAAAAAATAAGTGACTGAAAACACTGCGATCGCGAGAATTGCTATGAAAGGCACGAAGTAAGTGGTGAATCGGTCAGCGATATTCTGTATGGGGGCTCTCTTTTCTTGGGCTTCTTCCACGAGATGTATAATGTGTGCAAGCGTGGTATCCTCCGCTATTTTCTCAACCGTGACTTCTAGTGCTCCGTTTTCGTTCATGGTACCGGCAAAAACTTTGTCGCCTGTTGTCTTTTCCGCGGGTATTGATTCCCCGGTTATTGCGGCTTGGTTTACGGCGCTGTAACCTGAAAATACTGTTCCATCAACAGGTATTTTTTCGCCTGGTTTTACCAGTACAATTTCGCCTAGCTTGACGTCTTCAACTGGCATTTCAACTTCTTTTCCGTCTCGGCGTACGAGAGCAGTTTTTGGGCTCATATCGAGGAGTTTTTCAATCGAACCTCTTGTTCGGTGAAGGATGTAGTCTTCAAGAGTTGTTCCTGCGAGAATTATTAGCACGACTGTTGCCGCGGGTATGTAAAAACCCGCTACAATTGAAGCAGCTACTGCAATGGTAACGAATAATTGGGTAGTTATTCTCTTATGGAATAGAAAGCGAATTCCTTTAACGTAAATGCCATAACCACAAGCAACAGCAATCAAAACTAAAAGAGTACTTACAGATGTTGATGCTATTCCTGTTGTTAGGATTAGCCAACTTGCCAGAGTTGAAACTGCAGTTACAGTCAGTAGGACTGCCGTTTTGAAGTATTCTTTCATGTGTCTACAATTCCTCCTTAGCTCTCACTTCGGTAACCGAGCTTTTCTAAGCGCTCGGTTATTTTTTGCCGGTTAGTTTTTTGCGGATCATATTCGATTTTGACTTTCCCTGCTATCGAATCGTATTTTGCTTTGGAAACGCCAATTATCCTCATCAATGCACGCTCAAGTGCCGCGTTCTGGAAACTGTCTCCGCAGGTGCCGCATGCGCAGGGTTTGCCTTCCGTTTTCGCAATTTTGAGGGTTACTTTCTCATCTGCCACCAATTTCACCTCCATGCCGCTAATCTATGGAAAAAGCCAGACCACCCATGTCTTCCCACTTTTCTCAAACATGACCACACGCTTTTCATTAGCAGCAACTACGATTACTACGGTCAGATTTTTCTGGCTTAGGCCGACAATCTAAGGGGCACATGTTTGAATCGCTACAGCACAACTCTTCAGTTCCGCTTAGCTCTTCTTTTGTTTTCTTTTCTGTTTTTTTCATTTCTTACACCCATTCACGACTAAGTGTTTAAAGGGATGGAGACGTATTCAAAGATTTAAATTTGTTGTTGCTTTATTGGTCTGATGGATGTTTCAAGAGGGCGAGTGTTAAGAAACACATTTAAATGCGTTGTTTTATTACTTGTCTTGTGAATCCCGCAACGTCAAACCCCAACGCAGGCAAAAGACTTCATCGATTGGTTGATTCAGGACGCCATGAAGCTTGCGAATCTGTGAATGTATCCGAGTACTCAGAAGAGTTGGTCAGAGTTGCTGAAAAAGTTGCTAATCTAGACAAAATTGACAAACAAAGCAAGTTTTTTAAAGCTTTAGCGGATAACACACGCCTGAGGATTCTGAGCCTTCTGACTGTTAGAGAGATGTGTGTCTGTGAAGTCATGGTTGCTTTAGGCTTAACTCAACCAACGGCATCTCATCACTTGGGAATTTTGGAGAATGTTGGATTAGTGAAGGGCCGCAAAGAGGGGAAATGGGTTTTCTACAGAATCGTTAATCCCGAGCTTTTTGAAAACATGTGCAAAATCGCGATTCAATGAGGCTGTATAACAATAAATTTAAATATTTCGATATATTCGATTCTCAGCTTAGGGTGTAGCAGATTTGGAAAAGATATTAGTGGGCGTTGACGGGTCAGAGCACTCGAAAAGGGCGTTGGCAGAAGCAATCAAGATTGCGAAGAAGTTTGAAGCTGAAATAACTGTTGTTAACGTTTTTTACCCTACCCCTACGCCACCTGTTCACGAGTTTAGCCATAAGATTCTGGAGGATGCTAAAATCATCTTGGAAAACGAAAAAGTAAAGTACGAACTCGTCTCGGTCACAGATACCAATCCTTCCAAGGTCATTATAGAGATGGCTAGAGACAGAAAGTTTGACTTAGTTGTAGTCGGAAGCAGAGGCGTAGGCGCCGCTCATGCTTTGTTTTTAGGAAGCCACTCCGACAAAATATCTCACGAATCTCAAGTAAACGTACTCATAGTAAAATAATTGTTAAAGGTTAAGGGGTGAGGCTTTGACAGAAGAGCAAACGACTGTTAAACATGAAGCGTCTCTCGGACTTTTTGAGAAATACTTGACCCTTTGGATAGCCATATGTATAATTGTTGGCTTACTCGTTGGACGTTTTCTACCGCAGTTTGGGCAGTTTATGGATTCTCTTAAGTTTAACCAATTGTCAATTCCTATAGGGATCCTTTTATTTTTTATGATGTATCCCACGGTCATCGGAATACGTTTTAGCGACATAAAAAGAGCAGGTAAAAACCCCAAGCCATTACTCGTTACGATAATTGCCAATTGGGTAGTGGCTCCAATCCTAATGACAGTTTTAGCAAATACACTTCTCGCTGGAAACCCTCAGTACATTGCAGGAGTCATACTTTTGGGTTTATCACCATGCACTGCTATGGTGATGTGGTGGATGTTTCTGGCAAAAGGCGACATGGCACAAGGCTTGATCAACACTGCTGTCAACGCTTTGCTCATGCTTGCGCTCTACGCTCCTCTTGCAGCTCTTTACCTAGGCGTCAGCAGCATTCCGGTACCATGGGATTTAATTGCCACTAGCGTTCTGATTTTCATAGCGTTGCCAGTTGGGGCAGGAGCAATTTCTCGCAAATTACTAATAAATAAAAAAGGTGAAGGCTGGTTCAACAATACGTATATCCCAAGCCTTGGAAAAATTTCCGTTGTTGCATTGCTGACAACCCTTATAGTATTGTTTTCATTTGAGGGCGAAATTATTCTAAATAATCCTTTGCTGGTAGGCTATCTTGCCCTTCCAAACCTGATACACTATTCCATCATGATCACATGGACCTATCTTCTCGGTTATTTCCTCGGTTGGAAATACGAAACAGCCATCGACACCACACTCATAGGTAGCAGCAGCCACTTCGAAGTGGCAATCGCTGTAGCTACAACACTCTATGGGATTGGCTCTCAAGCGGCGCTGGCAACAGTAATCGGCCCGTTACTGGAAGTGCCTCTAATGCTTTCATTGGTCAGACTTGGGTTGCGAACCAGAAAATACTTCCCAAGAAAGAAAAACTCACCGAAAATGTGAAGCTTGCGGACGGAAATGAAGCTTTCCTTTGGTAGTACCTGCAACTAGTCGCCTCAGAAAACAAAACGGCGTAACAATAAATTTAAATTTATGGATACGTATTTCTTATACAGTGAACAAAATGAGCGAAAGCAACCAAGGCGGCCAGAACAATAACGAATGTGATCATGAATGGAAACCCGTGGAAAGAACACACCAGGGAACTCATCTTCAGCTTAAATGCACAAAATGCGGAAAAACAAAAGAAACATATCTTTTCCCGTAATATTAATTATGGAGAGAAAAAAATTTGTACGGCTACGCAGGTAGAATCCTTTACGTTGATTTGAGCACAGGTAAGACTCGCGTTGAAAAATTGAACGAGGAATACGCCAAGAAGTACATTGGCGGTATAGGCTTAGGCATGAGACTATGGCTGGACAACTCAAAACCAGGCGTTGAGCCCTTCAGCCCAGAAAACCCTCTCATCTTGACTGTTGGCCCAATAGCAGGAACGATGTGGCCAACAGCAGGAAACGGACATGCTTTCGTTGCGAAGTCTCCAGCGAGCTACGGCGTCGGCGAAGCCAAAGCTCACGGTTCCTTCGGGGCAGAGATGAAAAGAGCAGGATACGACGCTGTCGTATTCAAGGGCAAAGCAGAAACACCCGTCTATGCGTGGATAGATGACGATTCAGTGCAGTTGTTAGACGCATCGCTTCTTATGGGTAAATCACCAGCTGAGACTGAAGACGCAATAAAGGACGAACTTGGCGACTATTACATACGCGTGGCAGCCATAGGTTTGGCTGGAGAAAAACTGTCCCGAATCGCCTGTATACTCAACGAGAAAACAAGAGCAGCGGGTAGAACAGGGTTAGGTGCAGTGATGGGTTCCAAGAACCTGAAAGCCATCGCCGTACGCGGAACACGCGACATCATCGTCGCGAAACCCGAAGAATTCATGGAATACGTCCAGGAATTCCACGAGAGAATGAAAGGACCTGCCACAATGAAGTATAGGACGCTGGGCACCCCTGAAAACGTTCTAGTCCACAACGCATTATACTGCATGCCTACGCGCAACTACAATAACGCGCACTTTGAAGGCGCTGACAAAATAAGTGGGGAAGTCTTGAACGAAAAATACGTAGCAAAAATCATAGGATGCAGCTCTTGCCCCATGCGCTGCGAACACGTGGCAGTAGTGCGAGAAGGCCCATACAAGGGCACGATGACCCGAATGGAGTATGAAACGCTGTGGGCGCTGGGACCAATGTGCGGCATCGACAAGCTTGATGCAATAATAAAAGGCATGGAACTTTGCAACTATTACGGAATGGACGCCATAAGCGCAGGCGTTATCGTGGGTTTTGCCATGGACTGCTACGAAAACGGAATCTTGTCAAAGGAAGATCTTGGCGGCATAGATGCCCATTTTGGCAATTCTGAAGCGCTTATCCAGCTCCTTGAGAAAATAGGCAAGCGGGAAGACATAGGCGACATACTCGCCGAAGGTGTGAAAATCGCTGGAGAAAAGATAGATAAAGGGGCAGAAAAGCTGGGTCAACACATCAAAGGAGTAGAAGCCACAGGCTACGACCTTAGAAGCCTTAAGACAGCTGCTTTGGGTTTTGCCGTTTCGTTCCGTGGGGCTGACCACAACAGGCACGGCGCCTACGCCTTCGACGTCAAAGGCAAGGTTGACCGGTTGAAGGTGGAGAAGGGCAGGGGCAAAATGGTCAGAGACATGGAGGATACCTACGCGCTTATCGACTCTTTCGTGCTCTGCAAATTCTCAAGGGGCACATACTACAAGGAACTCCCAGACATGGCTAAACTTTACAGTTTAGTCACAGGATACGAAATGACACCCGAAGAGCTGAAAAAGTCAGGTGAAAGAATAAACGTCGTTGCCAGACTAATCAACATCAGGGAAGGCTTAGGCAGAAAAGACGACACTTTACCTTGGAAAGTCATGAACTTGCCTATACCCGATGAGGGACCGGCAAAAGGCGCTTTTGTAAGTCAGGAAGAGTTAGATTTGCTGCTGGATGATTACTATGAGTCTCGTGGCTGGACGCTGGAAGGAGTACCTACAATTGCGAAGCTTAAGGAACTTGGCATGGACGATTTGCTGAGCATAGTCGAAGAGAAAGAGAAGGCTTAAGACGAATGGTAAAGATTCATGAAAGGAAATTCGTTTCGGTTGACGCTGACAAGTGCGTAGGCTGCCAAATATGTGAATATGCCTGCTCGTACGTAAAGGAGAAAGCCTTTAACCCGCTGAAGTCGCGCATACGCGTCGTTCGCATGAACCAGCTTACTAACATGTCAATAACTTGTAGACTTTGCGCAGACCCACCTTGTGTGGCTGCGTGTCCGCGCGACGCGCTTATTCAGTCGGAGGAAACGGGAGCCATAATTGTGGATGCCGATGCGTGCAACGGTTGCGGCTGGTGCATTGAAGCCTGCGACTACGGCGCGATAATGCTGCATCCAGAAAGCAAAGTCGCCTACGTTTGCGACCTGTGCAAAGACAAGCCTGACGGACCCCAGTGCGTGAAATGGTGCCCTGAAGAAGCACTAACATTAGTCACAAGCGACGTGCTGGCGCAGAAAGCAAGAATCGGTGCAGTGAAGAAACTCTTCCAAGAGTCAAAAACATAAATACCTATTTTGGGAAAAAATTTTTTCTTTACATTTGGTTTTTTTGGTGCCATAACCTAACGGCATCTTGATATTGAAAGATTTAAATATGTTGCTACGAAGAATCTGTGTGAGGGTAATGCCTTGAAAAAACCAAGTGAAGGGAAGATTGCATCAGCCAAAAAGGTTTTGCCTCTTAGTGCTTTTAGAGTCCTCAGAGAGCTCACAAAAAATGAAGCCTTCTACTTCTTCACTTCGATAGGCGATTACACTGGTGAATATGCAATCTCCTTAGGAGATTTTGTCAGAAAAATCAAGGAAATAGACACAAAATCCATTGAATTTCACCTGAACCGAGGAGACTTTGAAAAATGGTTTACTCAGACATTTGAGGATAAAGAACTGATTCAAGAAATAATAAACCTGCAAAAACAAAACCTAACTGGAGAATCTCTGCGACAGAAACTGCATTCAATTGTCTCCAGAAGACATGAACAACTTAAGCGCATGCTTTAAGCCAATTTCCCCAATGGGCGTCAGTCGCTTGCTGGAGATAGACAAATGAAAGATAGAGTACCGCTCTTTAGACAGACTACGGATTTTACGTGTGGCGCATGCGCAACGCTCATGGTCTGGAGATACTTCGATAGTAATGTGCAGCTATCCAAGCGAAACGAGTTCTTGATTTGGACGGAGATCGTTGGGTTACCGTTCAAGTTTTCATCACCGTATAGGATTGCAGGATTCTTTATGAAGAAGGGCTTTGAAACAAAGCTACTGATGAAGCAAGAGATCAATAGTGAAGACATCACGTTACTCGAATGCTGCCGAGTTGAACCTGCAGAGAGGAAGCTTTTCCTCGATTTCTTCCAAGCCTATAACAGGATCCTAAAAAGTCGCGTTACATCAGCTATTCTTAATAAAAAGCCCACAATGTCTGATATTAAGAAAGCATTGTCTAATCATAGTCCTGTAATTGCGCTCGTAGATTCTCACTACACTGCTACGGATAAAGGAGTACGAGCTCCATCACATCTGCCACATTGGATTGTCGTAACGGAATATGACGATAAGAGATTTTACGTCAACGATCCAGTCCAGGGAAAGATAATCGTAGAAGAACGCGTCCTAGAGAAGGCTATGGATACTTACTCAAGACTCGGATGGTCTTCTGCGCTGATTTTAGTGAAGTCAAAGGCAAACGTTGAAAAAACCTAAAAAGCTTTAGTCTCGTTCTGGTTTCGACTGCCCAAAAAGAGAAACACTCCAAAAGTCTAATAAACACGTTAGGTCAAAAATCAAGGCTGAAAGTGAGAAAATATATGTTCCACAGCCAAAGAGGATCAAAGTTCAGCGATATAGTTTACGGAATCATAATTCCAACCATTGTGGCTTTGCTTATCGTTGGCGTTTCAATGGTTTCAACTCCATCCCTAATAGGACTCAAGTATCCCTTGTTGGAAGCAATCGTTGTAGTGGGAGTGCCGATGCTGATTGGGTTGATTTGGAATCAGTGGGCAGGCGGTGCCTCTGGCTTCTTGTTAGGCAGTCTTTATGCATTGTACTATGCAGACCAACTATACGCATCTCAAGGGCGAGCAGACATAAGCCTCATTGGAAACTTAGTTAGCGCCATGCTAATAGGATACATTGCTGGAGCCTTGAACAAGCGTTCAGACAATTACCGCAGAATGCTCGTTGCAGGCGTAGTATCCGGAATCATGGGGTCATTAATGGTTTTGTTTGTAGGACAGTTTTCACCTATTCTCGGAGAAGCAACCGTAGGCGGCGTTGTGCTGGCTTTTCTGCCTCGAATACTTGCCGGACTAATAGTGCCACTGATTGCTAGGGCATTCCTGAAGCATCGAGTAAAAAATAGCAATCAGCAATTCTCAATGTGAGTTGTTTTTAGCTCTTTTTTGTTGCTTCAAGTTTGAGGCTTTCCAGAGCAATTCCATTGTACTGTCTTTGGCTTATCTCTTTGTCTTCCGAAAGGATCTTGACCTCGAACCCAGCCTCTTCAATTTTGCGTATGTAATCGTTTTTAAGTAAAGCTCCTGCCACACAGCCAGAAAGCAATTCCTTGTCATTCTTTTGTTGAGAACTGAGCTCTCTTAGAAGCACTATATCGGAAACATACATTCTGCCGCGGTTTCTTAGGACTCGATACGCCTCTTTGAAGACCTTACATTTGTCTGGGGCGAGATTTATCACGCAGTTGCTAATTATAACATCAATTGAACCGTTTTCAACGGGCAGGTTCTCGATGTCGCCCAATCTGAACTCAACATTTGTGTAACCGTTGTTTGCGGAGATTGATTTTGCTTTGTTTACCATTTCTTCTGTCATGTCAACTCCGATGACTTTTCCCGACTTGCCAACTTTCTTTGCGGCTAAGAAAGCGTCAAATCCTGCACCACTGCCAAGATCAAGCACGACATCACCTTCTTTTATGCTGCCTAAGACCGTAGGGTTGCCGCAACCTAAGCCCAGATTAGCTTCCGGAACTGCGTTTATTTCTTCATCAGAGTAGCCAATGCTTTTTGATATCTGAGTTGCGTCCTGATCGTCTTGAGAACCACAACCACAGCTGCAACAACAGCCAGATTTGTTTTTTGAGGCTACTTTGGCATAAGCCTTCTTTACGGTCTGTTTTATCTCTTTATCTTTCAAACCCATTTGAAATACCGTTCCTTGGGAGCCTTAATGTAATCACGTATTTAAATATGTTGTAAAAACTGGAGTTAACCAAACATCAAAAATCGGCTTTAAGAGTATACAACCAGAATGTAAGACATTTCAATACCGAAGAAAACAAAATATTTAAGTGGACAAAAGGTCGTCATTTCAGACGGCGAACCAGTTGAACAGTTATGGTGAGGGCTTAAGGGTTGCTGCAGTAATTACCTTAGATTCAAAAGGCCAGATGGTCCTTCCGAAAGATCTGCGGGAGAAGGCAGGTTTCAAGCCAAACGATAAGATAGCTCTCGTTACCTTCGAAAAAGAAGGCGAAATCTGCTGTATTCTGATGATTAAGGCGGAAAAACTAGACGACGCAGTGAGTAAAACGCTTAGTTCAATGCTCAAAGATGGCATAAAATAGGCTCGTGAGAGTATAAAAGAAGAGATTCTGTTACTCCTCACTAAATTGCTTTTCTTGTTAGCCATCGTTTGATTTCGCCAACTTAAGATGGTTGCAAAACAAGACCGCCGGTTAAAATGCCTAAATTTTAAGCGCACGATTGCTAAGCTTGTCTGGTGTTCTTCTGGAAGAACACACTGTTCTTCAGGGAGAGCTAAATATGTCGTGTTTAATCATGTTTGAACGGTGATGAATATATGAAGTTGAGCTTTAAACTGTTCACTATTGCTTTAGCTTCGACTCCGGCCAGAATTTTTTTCAAAACAATTTAGCGGAGTGGCTGTAATGACAGGCATCTTAAAAATTAAGCAGTATATAGCAATATTTAAAAGTTGATTCATAGCACCCGTATTGAGGAAGATGAAGCAGAATGAAGGAACTGAAAAGTAACAAAGCAAATGGGTTAATCCTTAGTCTCCTTTTAGCGAGCATGATAGGTACGGTTTTTGTTACATCCGTGAACGCGCAGGGCTCAGTCAATCCTTCCATCGCTGGTTTGTGGCATCTAGACGAAGTATTGCCCGATGGTTATAGGGAAATTACTCCTGACGCCACGGGGCAGAATCCGGGAATTTTGGTGCACGCGCCTGCCGCTCCTGCGCTTGTTGAAGGCAAATTTGACAAGGCTATGAGTTTCGACGGAAACAACGGCGTATACGTGCCCATTCGGTTCTTGGTGGGTTTTCCCCCTTCTCCCCAACCAATATACATACCAATCTCCACCAGCTTGGACATTCCCAAGGAAATTAAAATTGAAGCTTGGATTAACGTACAGGGCTTTAAAAACGTAACTTACGGCAACATCGTGACTAAATGCACGCGATACGATGCAAGCTGGGAGAACGTTACCAGAGTCTACGGTATCGCCGTGAAAGCAGGCATACCAGAAAATGGCTACGCAGTGCCAAGAGGCGCCCTCAGCGGCTACGTATTCACTGACACAGGAGGCTTCAACGAAATAATTACAACGGAAACTGTAATTCCCCTAAACGAGTGGATCCACGTTGCCTTCACCCGCAGCCCAACCACAGGCATGCAGCTATACGTGAATGGATACGAAAAAGGTATTAAAGCTATTTATGGCATCCAAAATCCCATAGGATCCATAATAAATGGAACCGAGGTTTATTTTGGGCATGATTCGCAGGTTATAATAGATGAAGTTCGCATCAGCAACCTTGCTCCAGAAGCTCAAACTCTTTCGGCGCAAATCGACATCGGACCTAACATGTTAATCGCGGTAATAGTCGTAGCTGTGGTTTTCGCTGCCGCATGGCTCTTACGGCGAGCAATCCAAATGTGGATGATCCGTTCAAGATCCTAAAGACTCGGTGTTAAAAAATTGAACATGGAAAGTGAAGCAACAATTCCTCGGTAAAATGGCACAGCGGAGTTTTGATTGTTGGGCATTGGATTTAAACTCATCGAGTTGCTGCTTCGTCAAAAACTCTTAGGTGCAGGATTAAAGGGAAAACCGAATACACCCCAAATCGTATCGTATGCTGTCACCAAAGCTTGCAACCTGAGATGCTTACATTGCCATGTCTCAGCTCAAGAAGCTATGCCTAACGAACTTACTTTGGAAGAGGCAAGGCAGACAATAGACGAGATGGTGGGGCTTGGAACCGAGGTTTTGCTCTTTAGCGGTGGAGAACCTCTTCTCAGGAGAGAATTCGTATTGGCGCTGACTGAATATTGTATAGACTTAGGTGTGATACCAGCCATGCTTACAAATGGCGTGTTGCTTAACCACAAAGTAGCATGGGAGCTTAAAGAAGCAGGTATGATGGCGGTGGGTATACCGATTGACTCTGCCGTAGCTGAGTGCCACGATAAGCTGAGAAACGTGCCAGGCACCTTTGAAAAAGCCGTGAAAGCGGTTAGAGCGTGTCTGGATGTTGATTTGGAAGTCGTGATTACAACCATGGCTTTGAAGAACGATTTCGCCGAGATCCCCCAACGAATAGAGTTCATATCCAACTTGGGGGTGGATCAAGTTGCTGTCTACGACTTAGTTCCTGTGGGAAGAGGAGCACAAGTTATGGACTTAGCTATGAGTCAAGAGCAGCGAGTAGGCCTGATAAAGTATCTCCAGCAAGTTCAGGAAGATAGGGATATGGTTTTCACGATGTCTGGAGGACAGCCTCTTTATGCAGAAATAGTTTCAGAGATGCATAAGCTAAGCGGTACTAAACCTAAGGATTTGCTCTTGAAACAATTCTGGATTCACGCTCCTGTTGGGTGTCATGCTGGAATCGTGTACTTCAGCTTGCGGCCTAATGGCGACGTTTACCCTTGCACTTTTCTGCCAATTAAAGTTGGAAATATTAGAGAGCAAAGCCTTAGCGATATTTGGTACAATTCAAGAGTTTTGAATGAACTTAGGGAAAGAAACCTGCTAAAAGGAACCTGCGGAAAGTGCGAATACAGAGATACTTGCGGAGGATGTAGAGGAAGAGCTTATGCGTGCACTGGCGACTACTTGGCGACTGATCCTGTTTGTCTGAGGGACTTGTTGCTGAAAGAGAACGTGTACCCGTCTACCATAAAGCGTTTTGGATGGTGTGTCGGATAAGCTGCAGTAAACGTCTTGCTGGTTGCATTAACTGCCACTGTTTTTGGCTTGAATAATCACCCAAGTTAAGCTCAGGATATAACCGAATAATAAGAGTTTTTATGGACTGTTTTAGAAGAGCCGATGAAGTTGATTATCTTTTTCTCTTCTCTTTAATTATTGATAGAGGGTAAACACATGTAAAAAACTTTGTTTATTTTCGGTTTTCAATCCTCAAATAGACTCCTAACATAATGACGTATTTAAATATATGTTGAAAAATTATGAATAACCAAACATTAAACAAAGCACTAAGAATTAATGAAAACCCACATACATCCATCAAAAAGCCGGAGTAAACAGCATACTGCTTAAGTTCCAAAAATGTCTTCATCTGAGACGGCGAACGCATTTAGTGAATGTAGCCAAGACTTTAAGTTTGAGGCTGTCGTTACAGTAGATTCAAAAGGACAGTTAGGTCTTGCCAAAGGATCTACGAGAAAAAGCAGGTTTTGAGCCAAACGGGAAGATAGTCCTCGTATCCTTCGAGAAAAAAGGTAAGGTATGCTGTGTCCTGTTGGATAAGGATGGAAAAACCAAGTGAAGCATTGACAAAAGCCCTTACATAGTTTTCTAAATACTCTAAGAAGTAAAGGATTATAAGAAATATATTTTGAGCTCGAAAAAACCCTCAATATGAACGAGATCAAAATCGGTAACTAATCGAGATTCGTTGAAGAAAAGTAAATCAAGCAAGAATTTTTTATAAAAATGTAGCCTACGAATATCTTTAGTCAGCTTGCCTTACGAGATTAACACAAGTAATATAAATAAGCGTTAGTTTGGAGAATAAGACGAATTTAAGTTTCGTAAAAGTGATGTGCTAAACGTTGTCAATAATTAAATCTGTAACATGTCCTGTTTGCGGGTGTTTGTGTGACGATATTGAAATAACCGTCAAAGACGGAAAAGTAATTAGCGTAAAAAACGGTTGCGCCCTGAGCAACGCCAAATTTTTGGGTTATGCCCAGGAGCATCGGGTTCTAAAACCGCTTATAAGGATGAACGGCAAGCTGGTTGAAACTTCACTTGAAGAAGCTGTGCATAAATCGGCTGAAATTCTCGCCAACGCAAATTACCCCATGTTGTATGGTTGGAGTTCAACAAGTTGCGAAGCTCAGCGTGTAGGTGTAGAACTAGCAGAGGAGATCGGGGGCGTTCTTGACAACACATCGACTGTCTGCCATGGACCGTCGATTTTAGCCATTCAAGAAGTTGGTATCCCAACTTGTACTTTGGGGCAGATTAGACACCGTGCCGATCTCGTCATTTACTGGGGCTGTGACCCGTGGAGCGCACACCCAAGACACATGGAAAGATACACCAGTTTCACTGAAGGAAGATTTGCAAAGAGCGAATGGAAAGCATACATGCAAAAACTCAAAGCATCAGCAAGCCAAAAGAAACTGGAAAGCGCCCGAAGAAGAGGATTCGTGAAGTATCAACCACATGTTCACACACAAAGCTGCGTCGAAAGCGAAGCGCCCCAAACCCTGAGTAAAGAAGGCCGCAAACTCGTAGTGATCGACGTTCGCAAGACAATGACTGCCAAGATGGCAGATTACTTTGTCCAGGTTGAACCTAACAAAGACTATGAGCTTATGCAGGCATTGCGAGCGTTAGTTAGGGATCAGGAGCTTGACGTTGACATAGTCGCAGGCGTTCCAGTGGAGTACCTAGAAGAGGTTGCTGACGCGTTGGTGAACTGTAAGTTTGGGGTTATCTTCTTTGGTATGGGCTTAACTCAGAGCGCGGGTAAATTCCGAAACGTAGAAGTCGCCATTCAACTAGTTCGGGATCTTAACGCGCGCACAAAATTTGCTATTATGCCCATGAGAGGACACTTTAATGTTGCTGGCGCAAACATCGTTTTAGCTTGGCAGAGTGGTTATCCTTATGCTGTTGATTTTTCCCAGGGTTACCCTAGGTATAATCCGGGAGAAACCTCTGTTGTCGATATTTTGCTGCGCAAGGAGTCGGATGCGGCTTTAGTTGTGGCGTCGGATCCCGTAGCCACTTTTCCAAGAGAAACTGTGGAACATCTCGTCAAGAATCCGCTTATTGTTATTGACCCTCACATGAACGCCACTTCGTTGTTGGCTGATGTGGTTTTTCCCTCGGCGTTTGTTGGTATAGAAGTTGGTGGCACAGCTTATCGCATGGATCGTGTGCCGTTGCCGCTTAAGAAAATTGTTGAATCTCCGGAAGGAATTTTGGGCGATGAAGAAATTTTGAAGAAAGTTCTAGAAGAAGTTAGAATAATAAAATCGGAGAAAGAGGCTCATTCTTCTTGACTTTTGAAAAAAGCTAATTGTACGATTCCTCTAATGGGGGATAGAAACGCAAAACGATATTTGCCCTTACGAGTTGAAAACTGTTGAAGTGGATGATAAAATAGCAAAAAACACGTGTCGCCTTCCATATCAGAAGGCGCAGTGAATTATATGTCAATCGCCGTAATGGTTGTCAAGTGGGCACCCTGTGCTTATGTTCAGCGCGTCTTATTGTGTGACTTGCTTCTGTTGTGCCTTTATGAACTGGTTATAGACTCCTTTACTGCGGGCTTGCGGCATTGCTTTTTGAGACAGTGCTTTAAGTGATTTAGTTATCTCATCCAGTTTCTCTATAGGTATTCCTACTAGCGCTTCGTTTTCTGCTATATCTGTTGAGTCTCTGCAACCATAACAACCTAAGCTGATATTCACTTTCTTTGTGAGGTACGGTATGGCTGTCACATCTACGCATGTGGCTTGGAAAACGGCTGAGCTGAATGCAAGGCGTCCTCCTGCTTTATGTATTGCCGCCAGATTTATCCACATTATCTTTTCAGGTGTGTCTTCGATTACGATTACGTCCGGTTTGAACTTGGCATCTTCCAGTGGCGCGGCTGCTATTGCTTTGATTTGTCCTACCTTAACTCCTGGCATTTGCGCTATCGTTTGAGCTGCAGGTTCTTCAGATTCAAACAGTCCAAGGGTTTTGAGCATCCCTCCACTTCTGATTTTCTCAGGATAAGGAAACAGTCCAAGTGCAGCCGCAGCTGCGGGGCAGGCGATGTTTTCAGCTGTTAATGTGGCGCTTTTTCCTTTTTTTGCTTCCATCAAGAGCTGGCAGTATCGAAGTCGCCCTTCAGAGTTTGGGGGTATATGCTCAGTTGCTTCGTTAGTTTTAACCAGTTTAACGGCTATTGGCGACCATTTCAGTCCCAGTGTTCCCTTTAACAATGCAGAATATTGAGCATTTGCCATTTTTTCCATGATGATTCACACCCACAATACATCATATAACTATATATAAATGTTGCTATTAAGGTCACCAATTGTTAAACTTGAGGAAAAACTCAAGCGAAGAAAAAAAGTCTATTCTTGTATTACTCTATGTCTTTATAGGTGAATCTCAATTTGTCTGCGTTGTTCTTTAGTTCGTTTCTGCTGTTTGCAAGGACATTTCTGGTTTTGATGAGTTTATGCAGATATGAAAGCGGTGGAAAGCCTATTGCGTGAACAGGGCAAGTGTTTGCACATGTGATGCATCCAACTTTGCAGTTTAGGGGCGCGGCAACGACTGGTTTGTTTTCTTCGAAATCAAATTTGTAAACATTTGCGCTACAACCAAGTATGCATAGTCCACATCCGATGCAAAGTTCCTTTTCAATTTTTGGGTTCCATTCAATCTCTTCTCTCGGAATGCCGTGCCAAACGGCTGGAATTTTTTGTCTCTTTTCGGTAACTTTAAAATCAGGCATTCTTCGCAACCTCAAAAGATTAAAGGGATATCTAAAATAAATCCGTTATTGACGACAGATATATATGGATTCAATTTTATTGGAAAAATCAAAGACCATTTAAAAGTTGGGAAGTTCCTGCTGTGTTGTTCTACCTATAAAATAACTTACACTCTTGCGATAATATCACCGTTAGAGTGGAGAAGCGTGAACAGAGACTTAGATCAGCTAAAAAGCTTGGATCATCAGAAAGAGGTTACAGGGTTACTCAGTAACTGAGATTTGCACTTTTGTTAGAATAAGCCAAAAACTTCAAACAAGACTCCCAATTGAACAGGGCATATTTTCTGCCTTACCAGCTTTTTGTCGGTACCCTATTCAGGGACATTGTGGGCTTCAAAAATTACGGAGACCCTCTGGCAGGTTTTAGGGCAATAAAACGAGAGAACTGGGACAAATTAAATTTGGAGAGTGACGGGTTCGAGATTGAAACAAAAATGGACGTCGAATCCTTGGAACTTGAGTTTAGAGTCGGCGAAGTGCCGATACCGCTGATAAAAAAAGGTGGAGGCATTTTGAAAAGCAAATTAGTCACGAGTCCACGGATGCAGTTAAGGATTTTCGACGTGGCTTTGCGGTACGTTGAAGAAGAGAAAATAAAGGCGAACCTAAAGAAGTTCAGAGAGGAGTTCGAAGAAAGTGTTCTTGGGCATAAACCTGAATACTCATCGGCATCGCCTGATTAACCGATTGGGAATTCCGGTAGTGTGAATTGTTCGAGCGATTAGATTTAGGGAATTTAATGTTGCAACAGGGGTAAAGTTTACAGAAGCGTATATTAACCGCTTCCAAGCATCTGGGAAAATCAGAAGGTGACGGAAAATTGGTTAAAATAATAGTCAACAACGATACGTGCAATGGATGCGAAACCTGCGTGAACACCTGCCCCGTAGGCGTCTATGAAATGAAGAACGGCAAATCGGTCCCAGTCAAAGTAGATCTTTGTATAGTCTGCAGAGCCTGCGAAGTCCAATGTCCAACCGGCTCCATTCAAGTAATTGAATAATGTCTGCGCATCCAGCTTTATCAGGTCTGAAGCTCTCAGATAGACTAGTAGAAAATTAGTTTAGAAGTGTTTTATTTCCTTCTTGTTTTTCTTCGCCGTTTACGAATTTATATAATCGGTCTGCTGAGCGATAGAAAGGGCAAATGCCCAACAAAATTAAGATTAGAACGGAGAATAGTTGTTTCATCGACTGCTCCGTGGGTCAAGGCATTACCGCAGCGTTGGAAGCCTACAGTTACATTAGACGCCCGTATTACCGCAAGTAAAGAGAAATCGTTGTATCATTCAAGACCTCTCTTTCTGACTTCATAAACATAGGTTGACCAAAAACCCATAAAGAACCTATCACATCTGCCAGAAAAAATGATGACTATTGGGCGTTCGTTTCACTCAAGTTAGTTCACATTTTTATTTTTTCCAGTACTTAAGAACAATATTAGGCGTTCATTCATAAGGCATTTTTCCATGCTTGACCTAGACAGGTATATGGTGTTTTTCATTCATATTCCATTTATTTGTTACAAATTACCCCGGTATTGCATAAATCTGTTTTTTCAATCTGTAAGGTAGTATGATCAATCCCGTATTCCTTTTCAAGTGAGCCATTGATTTTTTTTAAAATACTATCAGTGTCTATGTTTGTTTCCTGAAGGCAGATATGCGCTGAAAGAAATATTTCTTCAGAATTAATCGACCATATATGTATGCCATGTACGCTCTTTACACCTTCGGTTTGCAGAATAGTATTATAAACTTTCTCAAAGTCAATGCCTTCTGGAAGCCCTTGCATAAAGATATGGATAGCACTTTTTATTATGCCAAACCCGCTCCAGAATATCATCAGCGCAATAAATATGCTGACAATAACATCAAGAACGACAAACCTGGTGAAATATATGATTACTGCAGACGCAATCACAGCAACTGAGGAGACAGTATCATAAAACAGGTGCAAGTATGCAGCTTTCATATTAAGATTGGAGTCCTTATCCTTCTGAAGAACAAAAAGACTGATTAAATTACCTAACAACCCTATTGTAGCAACCCCGAGCATGATGAAAATAGAGATATTTTCCTTGGAATTAAGCCGAGCAATGGCTTCAACCATAATGAATGCTCCAACAGCCAATAATGTCAAGGCGTTGATTAGAGCAGTAAATATCTCAACTCTTTTAAATCCAAATGTGTGTGCTTTGGTTGCTTTACTTTCAGAGAATTTTTCTCCAAAATAACTTAATATCAGAGAGATTACATCTGAGAAATTGTGACCTGCATCAGATACTAAAGCAAGGCTTCCTGAGAAGATGCCTCCCAGATACTCTGATATGGTTATTATCAGATTTAATAGGATTGTCCAGCCTATGTGTTTTGAATTGTGATTGTGTTTATGCATTTTTGCGCTCAGCGTCGTATTTGATTATTCCCAATGTTAAATAGCATAGATAGAGGGCGCCGAAGAAAGGCGCTTCTATCTTTGCTTTATAGCCCTTTAGTGTGCGCTCCTTTAATTTGCCAGTCTGGACACTTTCAGTGTTTTTTCGATGTTTGGTGGATCATGAAGATTACTCTGCAATGTTCTTGAATTTGCGTATCAGGTACACCTTGATTGGGTCGTTGATTATGAAGGTCGTTAGTAGCGCGTAGCCGAGGATTGCAAGCACAGGCACATAGCCAAGCGGCGCAAGCTCCAAGACACCAAAGACAGCGATAGAAATCACAAACAATACTTCCGCTAAGACTGTAACGCTCAAGAACCTACTTGGCCTTGACTTCCAGAAGTGATTTCGCTCACGAACTATCAAAAGCGTAGATATGCCTGCAAGGTTCAGATAGGCAAACCCAAATGTGTAAATCTTATCTACGTTGCCAATTAGCCCAAAGTATGATAAAGCAGGCACGGTGAAGATTGCACTTTCAACAATCATCAGTACGCCTAGTGATCCGCTGACTCCGAATAGCCGGCGCATGTCGAATGTGTCAGGCTTCAGAGAAGAGCGCACATTGTCTGTCGATATAGACATTGAAACAAAGTCGCCAAGGAAAAGCATCAGCACCGTGCTCGTAATCGACAGCATGAAGGAGTGAGTAAGAAACAGCATAACAACGATATAGCCGACAATATGGAGTTTCCTGGCAACCATCATCAACGACCAACTATAAATTCTCTGGTAAATCGTCCTGGACGTCTTGATCATACCTATTATGCCTCCGAGCCCCTCAACAGTAAGAACAGCACTTGCAGAATCTTTAGCGATGTCCGTCGCATTCTTAACCGCGATGCCCACCTCCGCCTGCCCCAAAGCGGGAGCGTCATTTATACCGTCGCCAGTCATTCCGACCACATGCCTTCGGTCTTGAAGAGCCTTAACTATCGTGAACTTGTCTTCAGGATAAATCTCAGCGATACCATCACTCTCTTCGACGGTGGAGTCCAGAATTTCCCTTTGACCCTGCATCTTTTCAAGCTTCGACATCCGCGTTATCTTATCGCCTAAACCTATCTGGCGAGCAATGTTTCTTGCAATCGGAAGCGCATCACCCGTAAGCATCTTCACAGATACCCCCAAATCGCGAATACAATCTAATGTCCCGAGTGAGTCTTCCCTTATCCTGTCAGCTACCCCTGCAAGACCCA
>Ga0315268_10002445_pt1 | contig 20896 bp, 20 predicted proteins | sample C1_top_MG_FD_204535 | JGI IMG/M metagenome (GOLD analysis project Ga0315268, IMG submission 204535) | Sediment microbial communities from Yellowstone Lake, YNP, Wyoming, USA - C1_top | ecosystem: Environmental > Aquatic > Freshwater > Lake > Sediment | place: USA: Wyoming | collected 2017-08-01
GCCGTTAAAAGAGCCCGGTAAGTTGCGCGTATTTCATTCAGTACTTCCGTTTCCGCTCTTCCGGCATCCGCTCGTTCAGTCCTTTCAACCGCTGCATTTGAGCCGGGACGCTGTTCTCCGAGTTGTTTCCGCTTTGCCGCGTCTGCGGCTTTGCGAAGATTCGTCCATCCGGGCTTTCCGAATATGCGTACAAGGACTTTTAGGCTGTGCCGATGCAAAGCGTGAAAATGGTTGAAGGCGGGTGTTCGCCCGAGCGAATTCTCGGTATCCAGATAATCCTCGATCAGATGTTCCGCTGTGAAGCGGCGCCGAATGCTTTTCGGCATGGCCTTCTTGCCGACCGCCTTGATAAGCCGCTTCCAGCCGGACTTACCGAATGCGCGATCTAGCACCTTGGCTGTATGGCAGTGCAGACCATATTCCGTGATAGTGGGCCGCCTACCCAGCTTCCGCTGAAGATGAAGAAAATCTGCAACCAAATGCGTTCGATTGAGCGGCACGACTACCAGCCTGCTTCCGGGCTTTTCCATCAACCGCGCGCACACCCGCCTGACAGGTTTTGCCCGACTTTCTGATCGATGTTTTTTTATTGCGAGAGAAACTTTGGCAACCTTCTTACTCACTGCGCATTTCCTTACTTGGTTTTTCACTCCAACAGACAGATGCTCATAAGGTCAGCCTGACAGTGCCATTTAAATGGGCGACCTGGTGAAGAGCTTCGTTTCGTTTGACTTCAACAGTCACGACGTGATCCAACTATACTGGGTTTTTCAGATGAATAACCCCGTACCGGCTTTTCTCAATAACTCAACTTCGGTCACGACGTCCCCTCGGCGTCTTGAAATGATCTTAAAAGCTAAAGTCGTTACGCTTGAACGCCTGATCAACTATTGTGGCCACATAGTTAATTTGCTTTACGCTACCGCTAACTAGAGCATATAGTTGATCTTTAGCCAAATTAATTTCATGCGCGCTTAATTCAGCGAAGACCGCAATCTTTTCTTCATCATTATGGAAATACAAACCGTTTATAAAAACATCCCAAACAAAATCCGGTAAAAATTGCTTTTCATTTAGATTCAGCTGAATCCCAGATGATCTCAGCGACTCCTTTAAGAATCCTCGAGATTTTGAGAGGTTGGCTTTAAAAGTCTCATTTCTTAAATGACGATGACATATGTTATAAATTCGGTAAATATATGTCGGTTCCTCTTTGAGCATGAAATGTCTTAAAGATAAGAGTAATGAACGAAACAACTCCTCATCAGGTTGTTGGAATTGAAAATCAAGTACTTTTGTCTCAGCGGACCACTTCATGGTGACGCCCGAATCAAAACCTTCTCGCACAAGTCGCATATTATTTAATTCGTTCACTTTTCGCAAAAAAAGCTCTAATACACTTTTGTCATCCAAATAACCACCTCGAATTCTGTGGGTTGGGTTAAGCGCCGCGCTATCCAACAGCCTTTGTAGGAATACACACAGTTCAACCCAATCTACTTTCCTTACTCGCCTGATCGTGGGTGCGGCTGCACATGCTGAAGTAATGACGTAAAGATCGCAAACGCTAACAGTGTTGTCATAAATGAGCTGTGTAAGCAGGAAACGCTTCAGCTTGCGGTATCCACTATGCTTCGGGACAAGGGGTTCTTTTCCGGCATACCACCCTTCACAATATCTGTCTCAGTACCCGTATGTGTCTCCGACAGTATTCAGAAACAATATGTGCGCTCACGGCTCATGTTCTTTACAAATTCAATAATATTACGGAACCTCCCGGAGCGAGTTCACAGATATTATTGGATGCCCTTTTTGCGAGTAATCGTACGCTTGCTTATCATATCCTATGTGAATGAACAAAAGACGATAGAAAAGGCCAAGAACCGCATTTGATTCATTTAGTGCTTTCTGCTGATCTTCAGGATCGCCTGCGCTAATAATCGCGCCATGTGCCATTGCGTGTCTCCTTTTCCAAGCCTTGTACATATTTCCATCTATGCAATCCATCTTCATGAGGTCTCTAAGAGCGTTTTGAGCAGTCTGCTTTCCCATATCACGGATTCGATCTACAATGCGTGTTTTCAGTTTATTATCAGAAGCAGCCATTAATTCCATGGCGTTACATATTAAGGCCTTTTCTTCATTGGAGGGTTCCCCATATTGTTTGAAATATTCTTTGAGCACACTTTCAATGACAGTACTTTGGATCAACGCAACATTGTCAAGCAGACTTTCAGATGCGCTGTTAATTCGCCGCCAGTTCATATAGAAAACGTCTAAGGGCTTCTGAAAAGCATTCAAATACTTCACAGTAAAATCCGTGAAGTTATCGCCATATTGAGGCAACCAAGTAGGCATTGGTTGACTCAAGGACTTACTGTTATGAAAGCAGGTACTTTTAATTTTGTATGTCACTATTCCATTTACTAATAAAATGCTTCTTAAAATACAAATTCTTTTCCCAACAGCTATGTTTATTGCCTCAATAACTAAATCACAAATGCCCGCATTATAATATTTATTGTTCCCAGAGATTCGAATGTAGAGACATGCGGGATCAGTTATCGTGGTTATTTCCAAACCATTGTGCGTAATTATGTGCTTTGTTCGTCTGGTCGAGCCATCTGGATATTTTAGCCACAATGAACGCGGTGTATCGTATTCCCCGATTGCCATCAGATCTATGCTGAATTCATCTTTTTCTTTATGCGTAATGTCCGCTTTTATTTCATCAATCGGGACTTCGATGAGCATCCCGATGGATGGGTGCTTAGTATTATATTTAACCCGGACATCTTCGGTAATCCATTCTTTCCCGGACATATCGATCGCATGAACACGAAATAAGCGTTCTTTTTTAATAAATTCGCCCGTTGTCCCGCGAGGGAGCAAATCTCTTTCGCGATAATCCGCAGAATATACATGGTACACCTTCAGCATTAGTTGCCCTGCTTCATCTTGATAAATTGAGCCAGCCCCCGTAAAGATGACTGGATTATCAAAAACTTGTTGCGTAAGAGTAATTTTCGCAAAACTATTCTCATATTTTTTCGCAATAAGTGTACTATCATCACGGCTTCTAATAAATTTTGGGACGTTATTGTTTTCCATTTTATCCTTAAGTGGCTAATTAAGGGCAACATATCAAATCTAATTATCCCGTCTAAATGGGTCCCAATCACTTGTCCTTAGTTTTTAGTCCGTCTTTTAATTACTTCCGGCCCTGGCAAAAAACTCGTGTATTTATGGTACAGCTCAAATAGAAACGCCACCCGTTCGGCATCGGACGCGAAAGTCTTCTTCCCATAGGCGGCATCAACAGCCTTATCCAGCGCCTGATGTGCTTTCCGCAGGTCAGGTGGCATGGCAACCGGATCATAGAGGTCGGCGAGTGAAGCTTCGGGATGTGCGGCACGGGCATCGAGTACACCCTGCGCTGCCTTCTCGATTGCCTCGCGTTGTTTGTCGGTTGGATCATTCGGCCAGGGGAAAGTATTGTAAACAAGCTGACTCGAATATCGAAAATCACTTTTTAGTCTCCCGGCAACATTACGCACCCAGGCCATGTGCATGGCAGAGCTGATCATGCCGAATACAAACAGGTTGGCATCGGGAATCGTATAATTCAGATTGCTTGACACGATGGATTTTGAAACAAAACCTACAGGCAGGTACTGTCTGCGTTCGGAGGAGACCTCCGGTACAATGATGTAATCCTTGTTTGGTTGCCTATCTTCGGCGAAAAGAGTCGGATAAGCTGCCATATCTCGTGTTGGTTCTTTCGCACTGGCGAGCCGCATATGTTTAACAGCTTCAACGCGTTTTAAAACATTCGGCATGGACTTCAACTCAGAAGGAGATATGTCTTTGAGCCATAAGCACCACCGGTCAATGTTATATAGAAATTCATCTGCGCCAAGAAAACGCTTTATATACTTTTTCGCAATCGGTTCAGCATCCAGAAGCTCAGCCTTATCCTCATTTGTTAAGAGCAGATGGCCTCCATCTACGGGCTTGCTGCCATAACGCATCTGCGGCACATTAGAAAGCGGTTCATTCCTCTTTGGTAAGAGAACATCCGGTGCATCTACAAGATAGGGGTTTATATTGTTTGCGGTTCGCGCATGCGGTTCGCTGTTCAAATCAGGATAATCATAGATCGTCTTGCGAGTTGTATCGTGAAGGGCCAAACCGACGATAACGCAATGAACCGCAGCTTTACCGCGAGCTTCGTTGCTCCATTGAAACGTCCTATGGGCAAAATGAATTTTGACACCTAATCGAAGCAGTTCTGCCCAGAGTACGCCTACCTGTTCGCCCTGCGTAATAGAGTTGGTCGAGACGAAGGCGACCTTCACGTGATCTCGCGGTGGTTTCTGAGTGCCGGGCATCTTATCAAGAACGGCTGCTATCTTTTCATCACCCCGGATATACTGAACAGCCTTCAGATACCACGCTGTGACAAAATCAAGCACTCCGGCGCCTTTCACTCCAGAAAAGACACGTTCCATATCGGCCTTTTGTGCGGCGTTCTGAAATTGCTTCCCCACAAACGGCGGATTGCCGAGAACGTAATCAACCTGTTCGGCGGGGATTACCTTGTTCCAGTCCATTTGCAAAGCATTGCCGCAATGGATAGCCGCCGAGTGAATCAGCGGCAGGCGGCGGAAGTACTGGCCGAACTCCTCGGATACCAGCATGTTCATCTGGTGGTCCGTGAGCCAGAGCGCGACCTGGGCGATCTGGGCAGGGAATTCCTCGATCTCAATGCCGTAGAACTGGTTCACATCCACGTGCACGAGTTGGAAGATGTCGAGGTGACGCTGATCTTTTTTGCTGACCGCTCGCAAGATTTCAAGCTCAAGTTTTCGAAGCTCCCGGTAGGCAATAACGAGGAAGTTTCCACAGCCGCAAGCGGGATCGAAGAACTTCAAGCGTTCCAGTTTTTTGTGAAGTTCGTAGAGTTTATTCGTATTCCCTTTCGCCGCGTTGAACTCGGCCCAAAGGTCGTCGAGGAACAACGGTTTGATCAGCTTCAGGATATTTTCTTCGCTGGTATAATGCGCGCCGAGATTGCGGCGACGTGCCGAGCCTTCCTCGTCGATAACGCACTGAAACAACGCTCCAAAGATGGCCGGAGATATGCGGCCCCAATCAAGAGCGCAGCAGTCAAGAAGCAATGCCCGCATTGCGCTATCGCAGGAGGAGATTGGCAGGGCCTCCTCGAATAGCTTCCCGTTCACATAGGGGAAGGCGGTGAATACTTCATCGAGGCCTTTTTGACGTTTGCTTTCCGATGTATTCAAGACCTGAAACAGGAGGGACAGTTTCGGCCCGAGATCCGAACCGTCTTCGGCAGTGTTGTTCTCGATAAAATCACGGAATGACCCGCGCGGTTCAAAGAGCGTCGTGTCCTCGGCAAAAAGACAGAACAGCAGCCGCACCAGCATCACTTCGAGAATATGCCCCTCGTAGCCCGCTGAGCGCAGCCGGTCATGGAGCTTGCCCATGCGTTCGGCAGCCTTGATGTTTACCGGGTCCTGGGCCTCGATGCGTTGGGTCGTATAACCGGCTATGAAACCGAAGAGCTTGATGTGCTTGTAGAGGTCTTTGAGCGGGAATTCCTCGCGAATGCCGGTTTCGAGATCGTACAGCCGGATGCGGGCGAAATCGGAGACAACCACGTAATGGGGAAGATCGCGTTCTGCCAGTCCCTCGAAATAGTCCAGTGCCTGTTTGTACGCCGAATCGAGGTCCTTGCCAAGAGATTTGTGCTCCGCGATCAGGGTGCCGCGCCAGAAAAGATCGATGAACCCGCCTTTATTGCCTTTTTCCTCGAAGCGCTTCCGCGCGGCTTTGACCGGCTCCTCGAAGCTCGCCAACCGCCTGCGGTTCATGCCGAAGACGTTGAAGAACTCGTTCCAAAATGTTTGGGCTTCGGCGCGCTCGGCAGCCGCGCCCTCCCATTCACGGGAGAAGGCTAGGGCTCGGTCCTTGATTTCGTTTAGTGATAAGGGCATGTATTTTAGTTACCTTCGGTCAGCGCCTCATTTCAATAATACTTCGTCCAACATAGCCCCGTGCCGGGAAGGCCGATTCGCGGATATTTACGTACGTCTGGTGCAATGCCGAAGCGAAATCCCGGAATACCCCAGCTTGCCCCAGCGCCGGACTTCGACAGATTGACCGCAGCGGTCCAAGGTTGATGCGTTTGCGGTATGACCAACCCATCAAATGTCCTCTAGCTCGGTCAGATAGTTAGTCGAGAATATTACAGAACTTGTCAAATTGCAAGGGAATTGGATTACGGGGAATTGGATCATGGGAATTGGTGGCTCGTGCCGGAGAATAACAAATGGTATTGTCATGATGCTGATCATATGCTTTAATATGACCTGATGCTATCATCCTGTGCAAAGGAGAATTGCCATGGAACTGAGCTCGAAAACAAAAGTGAACGATTTGCTGAGCCGCTACCCATTCTTGAAGGACCGTCTGATCAGCCTGCACCCGGAGTTCAAGATGCTGGGCAATGCATTCATGCGCCAGACCGTGGGGAAGATCGCCACGCTGGGCAAGGTTGCCATGATCGGCGGCATGGACCTGAAGACGCTCCTCGACACGATTGCCACAGAGATCAGGAATAAGACCGGGGACAGCCTTCCGGTCCTTGCCGAGGCTGGAGGAGCGGATGAACAGAATGTCCGCATCGAGACCATGAAGGGCATCATCAAGGAGCTTCATGCAGGCAAGGACGCGGAGTCCCAGAAAAAGAAGTTCGGCGAATTGATCAAGGACGCGGCTCCCTGGGAGATCGCCCAGATGGAGCAGCGGCTCATTGCAGAGGGCATGCCAGAAGCGGAGATCAAAAGCCTGTGCGATGTCCATGTCAAGGTGTTCCAGGAAGCGCTGGACCACAAGACCGTGCCCGGCCTGCCTGCCGGACATCCGGTGCATACGCTCATGCTCGAGAACCGCGCGTGCGAGGCTATTCTGTGCGAGGTGCAGGCAGTAAAGAACTTCGCGCAGGAAAAGGACAACCTGCTCGGCATCCTGGACCGTCTCGGCCGGATCGACAAACATTTTCTGCGCAAGGAGAACCAGCTCTTTCCGGTCCTGGAAACCCGCGGCATCACCGGGCCGTCCAAGGTCATGTGGGCGCTCCACGACGATATCCGGGGGTTCATCAAGGACGTGCGGAAGCGCGTCACGGACGGGAACCTGGAGCAGGTGGCCGTGGACGTGCTGGTGAAGATGGTGAACGATATGATCTACAAGGAGGAGCACATCCTCTTTCCGCTGGCGCTCGAAACACTGAGCGAGGAGGAGTGGGTAAAAGTGCAGACGGGTGAAGCGGAGATCGGCTTTGCCTGGATCACACCTGAAACGGGATGGCGGCCAGAACCCGGGACGCTCTCACGGCCGATCGCAGGCGAGACGATCGGGAGCCTGAACCTCGATACCGGCCGCCTCACGCCGGACCAGGTGAACCTGATCATGACCCACCTGCCGATCGACATCTCGTTCGTCAACGAAAACGACGAGGTTGCCTATTACTCGGCTTCCCCGGAGCGCATCTTTCCGCGCAGCCCCGGCGTTATCGGCCGAAAGGTGCAGAATTGTCATCCGCCGAAGAGCATGGAAACGGTGGAGAAGATCCTGGCCGCGTTCAGGGCAGGTACGAAAAACAAGGCCGACTTCTGGATCCAGATGCAGGGAAAATTCCTGCTCATCCGATATTTCGCTGTGCGCGATCCTGACGGAACGTACCGGGGATGCCTCGAGGTGAGCCAGGATGTTACGGAGATCAGGCGGCTTGAAGGACAGAAACGTCTGCTGGATTGGGGGTAGTCCGGTCAGCAGGTGATGTGCAGGGCTGCGATGACGTATTTCTTCGTACCCAGAAGTTCGTTGTACAGTTCTACGGCCTTCGGCGTTTTTTCGACCCTGACCTCGATCGCGTGGGTAGCGATATGCGCGGCGATCTCCTTGGGCACAATTAACACACCGGCATAGCCTGTGCCGATGATGAGAACGTCGGGTTGTGCATTCAGAATATCCGTGATGTCCGAAGGGATCAGCCGGTGTTCTTCTTTTCTCCACCAGGTCGGGTCCACCCGGTCATGGTAGATGATGACATCCGACCGGTATTCCTGACCGTCGATCACAATATTTCCGAACTTATACGAATCGATCTTCACGCGTTATCCCGTTTTATGCGATGCTGATTCTGGAGGGCTGCTCTGGTTTCTTTCTGGATCATTACCTTGGATTGATAGTTTAGACAGATTGGAGAAAAAAATCAAGGGCATTATTCGCCACGTCAAGGGAAACGTGCGTAGGTCTGCCCGAAGAGCCGTAACGCTTGTGAGGGCTTATTGAAGAGAGCGGGCAGCGGTCTTTGAAAGAATAAACCACCGCTGTTTGGTTCGCTGCCGTGCTTGGTGTCCGGCGAACAAATGGCCCGGTCCGGTCTTCAGTGGCTTTTCTCGTGGTCCTTCCAGCGGATAAAGCCTGCGAACGAGTGGCCGTCCGTGATATGGTCGAACATGCTTTTTGCTTTTTCAAACAGCGGATACGCTTCTTTTACATGAATTTTCCTGTCCTGGAAGGTCGCTCCTTCAAAGAAGGATATCGCCCGGTACGCATCGACATCCAGCGCCATTTCCACGATGCCGCATCCCGTGGTCGTGCTGGTGAGACGCGAAAGCAGGTCAGTCTTGATCCTCACCGATTGCACTTCGCCGATCTGAGCAAACACGTCTTTCAACCGCTCCTCGGTGATATTCTCCGGCAGATTTTCCACATAGATAGTTGTTGCCATTGTTCTTCCCCCTAAGCTCTTTCGTAAGACACGCTGCTCATGCTGTTCGCCGACGTTCCCGGTTTTTGCATCCAGTCAATTGAGCTATTGTTGCAGTAACTATAGCAGAAAATGCCGTGCCAGGAGCTCTTGCGAACAGATATTTCTTCTGCCTCGTACCACGCTCCCGCGGTCGGTCCCGGAGCGGGTTACAAAAAAAGGAAGGCTGCAGCAGGGCAGCCTTCCCGGAACACGGTACGGATTTAACGGTGCGAGCGCTTCTACTGCCTGAACAGCGTCCGGTCCGCGTCAACGGTCCTGCCTCCGATGCTTTTTGAATTATGGGCGCCGGTCAGCGACTTGCCGTCATCCGACAGGGCGAGCTCGTACGTTTCGGTTTTCCAGTATCCGACCACTGACTTTCTTTTCCACCTCAGCTGAACCTTGAGGTTCTTGTCACTGATCTCGAACTGGGACACGCTTGCATAGAGGTCTTCGCCCCGGTTCGGGGGGGCCAGGGTAAGGTCTCCGGCTGCGTTCTTTTTGATCTCAAAAGCCTGGGTGGTGTATTCCTCGCCCCGCAGCGTTTCTTTGAAGAACCAGGAGCCGATAAAGGTCGGGATCTTCGATTTCTTTTCCGGCGGCGGCATTTTGATGATGTTCAGCGATTTTTCCGCTTCAAGCTCGAGCGTCGGTTTGCCGGCAACCGCCAATCCGGTGCCCGCTGCCGCGGGAGCAGGCGCTGCAGGAGCGGGAGCGGTCTTTCCGGCCTTCATGTCCTCAACATCCACCTCAAGCGCGTAGATCTTGTTCTTTACGTCGCGAACGTTCCTTGCGTCAGGAGCTGCCATCACGTAGTAGTTTAGGTTCTGAAGCGCTTCCGCCAGCATCCCAGCCTTTTCCTGGACCACGCCGAGGTTGTAGTAGGCAAGCGCAAGCCAGGGCGCCGAGTTGGCCGCAGCCTCGAACTCATTGATCGCTTTTTTGTATCCTGCGGCGTCGGCTGCTTTCTGCGCATACGCGGTTCCCCGCGCCATATGCTTCTCGGCTTCTTCGGGCATTGTCATTTTCATGGATACCGCAAGCTTGATGATCTTTTCACGCAACGCATGGTCGCCGGGATTTTTCTTCAGATCATCCACGTACTGTTTGATCGTATCCTGAGAAGCTCCGGATTTTTTGGCAGGCGCAGCAATGCCGGTGGTGGCCAGCAAAAGGCTTGACAAGATGAACACAATAACACGTTTTGTAACAAGCATAATTCTCTCCCTACTGGAATTACGTTAACATGACCGGCCTGTACCACGAGCTGTGAAGAAGATAAGCCGTTGTTTTTTCGATAAAATGGTCAGACGCATAAATATTATCCGAAAGAGCGTCCGGAGTCAAGAGTTGTTTGCTGGCAAGTATGGGTATTTTAAGGGTATGGCAAATTCTACAAACCAATAATACTGGTTCGGGTGTGCCCTGATTTTCGCGCTTTTTGGCGCAATACTGCCGGATCAAGCAGGTACTGGCCATTGACCGTTGCACCTGAGCCATGAAGGTGAACAGCAACAGGGTGATCGTTCCTGCACGGATTCTATATCTTTTGCTTGTCTGGTTGTTCATTCTGCGCTATTATAGCGGCCATGAACGTCTGCCAGTCCTGCAAAAAAGAACTGACGCTCGCTCTCGTCATCGGCAGGAGGGACATCTGTCCGAACTGCAGAGCTGACCTGCACTGCTGCCTGAACTGCAAGTTCTACGATAGGTACGCTTCGAAGCAGTGCAAGGAGCCGATCGCGGAGATGGTGAAAGAGAAGACAAAAGCGAATTTTTGCGATTGTTTTGTTTTTGCCGGAACGCGCACTGCAGACGCAGGCGCCGCTGATCCGGAGGCGCGCCGCGCTCTGGAAGACCTATTCAAAAAATGATCTTTGCACACGGAGCGTATGGTCAACCTTGATAAAAAAAGCATAGCCGGTCTGGTCCTGGCAGGATTAGTGCTGGGCGGGATCACGTATGTGCTGTATGCCCATGGTCTCATAGCGTACTTCCTTGACCAGCAGCGCCTGATGGGTTTTATCAACGAGCACCGCTCCTACGCCGTGCTCATCTTCATCGGGCTCCAGGCGTTGCAGGTGGTCGCAGCCCCCGTGCCCGGCGAGGCCACGGGCTTTGTGGGCGGGATGCTCTTCGGCACGCTTGGCGGGGTCCTGTATTCGACCATAGGACTGACGATCGGGTCGTGGATCGCGTTCCTGCTTGCCCGGCTCGCCGGCCGGCCGCTCGTCGAGCGGGTCGTGAATCCGGCAACGATCAAGCAATACGACTACGTGATGAAGCATAAAGGCCTGTTCCTGGCCTTTCTCATGTTCCTGATCCCCGGTTTCCCCAAGGACTTCCTCTGTTATCTGCTCGGGTTAGGGCACATGCGTCAGCGGGACTTTCTGCTCGTGTCCACGAGCGGCAGGCTGCTCGGCACGGTGCTGCTCACCCTGGGTGGCACGTTCTTCCGGGACCGGAAGTACGGCGCGTTGTTCACGCTCGTCGGCATCAGCCTGCTCGCGGTCCTGCTCACCATGATCTACCGCAAGAACATTGAGCGCTGGTTCCGCAACCTGCGGGCAGCGCAGCTGATCAAACACCGGGCTGATAACGCGAAACATAAAAAAGCCAGGAAGCACTAGTCCTTCCCGGCGAGCGTGCACCACGATTGCCAGGTCACACGCCTTTTCGGTCCTTGTCCCGCCGTTCGGGCTGGCCTTTGCTGATGCGGTCCTTGTATCGCTTGTTGATTATGGCGCAGACTTCAGCCGGTTCATCCACAATATGCAAAAGGTCGATGTCCTCGGGGCTGATGGCGCCCTTGGCGAGCACGCTGTTCTTCATCCAATCGATCAACCCCTGCCAGTAATCCCTGCCGACCAGCACTACGGGAAAGCTCCTGATCTTTTTGGTCTGGATGAGCGTGAGCGCTTCGAACAGTTCGTCCATGGTCCCGAATCCACCCGGAAAGATCACGTACGCCACCGCATACTTTACGAACATGAGCTTGCGAACGAAAAAGTACCGGAAATCGACCTTGATGTCCTGAAATCCGTTCGGCGTCTGTTCCATGGGCAGCGCAATGTTCAGACCCACGGACGTCCCGTTCGCGTTCTGCGCCCCCTTGTTCGCTGCTTCCATGATGCCGGGTCCGCCGCCCGAGATCACGGCAAATCCGTCCTTTGCCAGCGTTTCGGCCACCTTGAGGCACTTATTATAATAGGGAGAACCCGGCTCAAGCCGCGCGCTGCCGAAGATGGTCACCGCAGGGCCGATGTTGTTCAGCGCCTCGAATCCCTCCACCAGTTCCGCCATGATCCTGAACACTCGCCAGGTGTCCGACTTTGCCAGATCTTCCATTCGAGAAGTCTCCTTCATGCATCAAAATAGGTAATCCTATATCAAGCCAGGGCCGCCTACTGCTCAACGAACTCCTCGCGATAGATCTGGATAAAGGCGGTCAGCAGGGTAACCACCAGCGGGCCGAAAAGGATCCCGAGAAAACCGTACATCTGCAATCCGCCCAGGATGCCGAGGAACAAAAAGAACGAAGATATCTTGGCTTTTTTGCCGATGATCAGCGGCTTTAAAAAATTGTCCGGCAGGCTGACGAGAAGCGTACCCCAGAGGGCCAGCAGGATGCTGTGCAGGGTCGAACCGGACAGATACAGATAGGCCGCGCCGGGCAGCCACACCAGGGCGGCACCGCCAATGGGAAGGAGCGCGAGGATCGCGGCAAGAAATCCCCAGAAAACAGCGAAGGGGACGCCGAACAGCGCGAAGCCGACGCCGGTCATGGTCCCCTGCAGCAAGGCGATCAGGAAAACGCCGTTGATGACCGCGGTAAAGGTGTCATGGAACTTCAGCGCTATTGCCCGCTTTTGTTCGAGCGTGAACGGGAGGAGCTCCATGGCGGTGCGGTAGTAGGATTCGCCGCTCCGAAAAAAGAAGAACAGGGAGACCAGCATGATCAGCAGGTTCAGGAGCACCGCAAGCGTATTTTTGAGCAGCCCGCCGAGCTGGAAGGCCATGCTGGAGGAGAAATCGCCGAAACCTTTGAGCAGCATCGCTTTCACCTCGGTGCCGGAGATCGCGGGCAGGTAAGGCATTCGCTTGAGCAGCCAATCCGCAAGAGTATTCCACGCGCTGGTCAGTTTTCCGGAAAAAACCAGTTCCGATGCGCCCTGGTAGAGATCAACGGCCTGAGTTGCAAGAACGCCGATCAGGGCGATGGCAGGCCCGACCACCACCAGCACGGTCAGGGTGGTCATGATCGCGGCAGCAAGGCCTGCGCGGCCTTTGACGAGCACGAGGAGCTTTGTATACCAGGGATACAAAGCCAGCGCGAGAATGGCCGCCCAGAGGAGCGCGGATGAGAAGGGCATCAGCATCTGGCCGAGTTCGTAGACCAGGAAGAACAGGACCGAAAAAAAAGCAAGCGAGATGAGGTGGCCGCGGGTAATGAACGGCGGGGCATTCAGATTATTCACGCGTCCTCCTTTGCAGCGGACCGCTTGCGCTCGGCCATTTCTGCGGCAAGTTTCGTGGCTTTCAGCAGGCTGGACGGATCAGCGCATCCCTTGCCCGCGATATCATACGCTGTGCCATGGTCAACCGAAGTGCGGATCAGGGGAAGGCCCACCGTAACGTTCACGGCATTGCCGAACGCCAGCATCTTGAGCGGCGCCAGGCCCTGATCGTGGTACATGGCGACCACGATGTCATAGACCTCTTTGCGCGCCTTGTAAAACAGCGTGTCGGCAGGCAGCGGATCGCTTGCATTGATGCCCAGGTCCCGGGCCGCGAGCACGGCCGGAAGGACCACAGTGCTGTCCTCGTTCCCGAAAAGCCCGCCTTCGCCTGCATGCGGGTTCAGCGCTGCAACCCCGATCCGGGGTTGCTCGATGCCGAGGGCGCGCATGGCAGTGTGCGCGAGCCGCAGGGTCTTCAGGACACCATCCCTGGTGATGGCGCGCGGCACATCCTTGAGTGCGATATGGATGGTCGCCAGGATCACGCGCAGTCCTCCACCCACGAACAGCATTCCGTATTCTTTTGTATTGGTCAGGTGCGCCAGCAGTTCGGTATGGCCTGCATAGTGATGTCCGGCCGCGTTCATGTTCTCCTTGCTGATGGGCGCGGTCACGATCGCGTCGGCTTCGCGCTTCAGCGCCAGGTCGACGGCTTTGGTGATATAGGCGACCGCTGCCGCGCCGCAGGAGGCGTCCGGAACGCCCCAGGAGTGTTTTGCCAGGGCGACGTTCCCGAGATCGAGGACGTCGAGCGTGCGCGATTCGAAGGCCGCGTCCGCGAGCGCGGTCCTGCATTTGACCTTGATCGCTATTTGCAGCTCATCGACGATCTTGTGCATCACCCCCGCGTCGCCGATGACCACGGGCCTGCAGAAGGCGAGCAGCTCGGTGTTGTCGAACATCCTGGCGATGATCTCCGGTCCGATGCCTGCCGGATCTCCCATGGTTATGACGATTAACGGTTTTCGCTCCACGAGTCCTTTTCCTTCGGCAGTCTGATTTCGGAGAGTACCGTGTAGAGGTTTTCGGCAATGCTGTCCTTCCGCGATGTGGAGACCGCGAGGACCTCGAGTTCGATAGTCTTCGAAGGAAACCGCAAGACAATGACGTCACCCGGTTTCACGTCTTTTGCGGGTTTTGCTTCTTTGCCGTTCACGAGCACCCTCTCCTCGTCGCACAGCTCGTGGCTGACTGCCCTGCGTTTTACCAGCTTGCAGGTTTTGAGAAAAAGATCAAGGCGCACGAATTCATTCTAGCGGAAAAAACATGCATTGACAATGAAAATCCGGGCAATGAGAATCAAGGGGTAGGATTCGGGTGTTGGAGAAGGTGATCGCAAGACCAGTAAAGGATCTTTCAGCAAACTGCTAGTTTTCGTTGTTCATGAACCTGGCGAGGAGGCTGTTCGCTTCTTTGATCAACTCGGAATAGTTTTGCAGTATGAAGGCCTTGGCAGTCCGGATAGAGGCGGATAATTCGCAACTCAGATCAGCAGGAAGTTCGTCCTCATCGAGGATATGGACCTGACCTTCTGCATCAACGAGGATGTCGATCGCAAGGTCGCGCCAGACGAACGCTGTCGGCTGCAACGAGATAGAGTCAGCGATATTGAAATAGTATGCCGTCTTGCTGTCGAGAAAATGCCATACGTATAAGGTATATGGTCTGTCGGTCCAGTAGAGCGCGTAGGTTATGTCGTTCGGACGGAGCTTGACCGTCTGGATGTCGTAGCTTCTGTCGATGACATATTTCAGAATGCCGAGTTTGTTGTTCAGAAAGAGAAGCTCGCACTCGAACGAATAGGTATTGCCGGAGAGCGCGACTTTCTTTTCTATGCAGATGGACATGGTTTAATGCGGACTATGCAATCATTGCAATCGCCGCTTCAATCCGTTTGAGCGCCTTTTCTTTTCCCATCACCTCAAGCACTTCGAAGATGCCCGGGCTCACGGTGCCGCCGGTTAGAGCGATGCGAACGGGCTGGGCAAGCTTGCCCAGCTTGATGGCCCGTGCTGTCACGATCTCATTGAACGCCTTCTCGATGTTGTCGTGCGTGAACGGTTCCACCGTCTTGAGCTTGGCGGCAAGCTCCGTGAGCAAAGGCGCGACATCCGGAGTCAGGTGCTTTGCCTTGGCCTTCTCGTCCATCGTGATCTCATCCACCAGGAAGGGAAGGGCTCCGGTCTTCATCTCCACCAGCGTGTGGCTCCGCTCGGTCAGGATCTTCACGAGCGTCTTAAGCCATTTTGCGTCCGGCTCTTTGCCCGCTGTCACGATGCCGTCCTTTCTGAGAAGATCGAGCACCAGTGCGGCAAGCCGCTCGGTATCCGTCTGCTGGATATAGTGATGGTTCAGCCACACGCATTTTTCCTGGTTAAAAACCGACGGGGCTTTCCCCACGTTCTCGAGGCTGAACTTCTCGATCAACTCCTGGATCGAAAAGATCTCCTGGTCCCCTGAGGACCAGCCGAGCCGGGCAAGATAGTTCATCAGAGCTTCCGGAAGATAGCCCAGGTCCACATACTCGGTCACCGCGGTCGCGCCGTGGCGCTTGGAGAGCTTGGTCTTGTCCGAACCCAGGATCATTGGGAGGTGGGCGAAGGCCGGCGGATCGAATCCCAGTGCCTGGTAGATCTGGATCTGGCGCGGAGTGTTGTTCAAGTGGTCGTCCCCGCGGATCACGTGGCTGATCTGCATCGTGACGTCGTCCACGACCACGGCGAAGTTGTAGGTCGGGAACCCGTCCGAGCGCATGATGATGAGGTCGTCGAGCTGCTTATTCTCGAACGTGACTGCTCCGCGGATCAGGTCCCGCACCACGGTCTCGCCCTCGTCCGTGGAATGGAAACGGAGCACCGGCGTGCGGCCAGGTATCGGCTCCTTGCGGCCAAAGCAGGTGCGGTCGTACTTGGGCGGCTTGCCGTCTGCCATGGCTTTTTTCCTGCGCATCTCGAGTTCCTCGGGCGAGCAGTAGCAGTGGTATGCCCTGCCTGCCTTGAGCAGACGGTCAGCGTACTCGCGGTAGATGTCCATACGCTCGGTCTGGCGAAAACCCTTTACGGTCCCGTCCGGCAGGACGGATGGTCCCTCGTCCCAGTCCATGCCGAGCCATTTCATGCCTTCGATGATGATGCGTATGGACTCGTCCGTGGACCGTGCCTGGTCCGTGTCCTCGATCCGGAGGATGAACTGGCCCTTGTGATGGCGCGCGAAGAGCCAGTTGAACAGCGCGGTGCGCACACCGCCGATATGCAGGGCTCCGGTCGGGCTGGGGGCAAAGCGGACGCGAACAGGACTGGTCGTCATGATGCAGATGGCTCCTTTGAGCAGAGAATGATGTTGAATGTCGAGGGGTCATTATAACAAATTATCAGCCGTATCCAAAGGAAATTCAGAGCATGGTTGCCGGCATGAGGCTGGTCTGTGGCAGGTCATGGTCCTCTAACACGCTGTAAGTAGTGGCATTAATTTAGAGCAGAAGACAACGAGAATGCCAATCGGGAATCTGGTCCCGTTGACAAGGCGCTATTTGACAAAGGCAAAGCCCTTGGCTATCATTTACTTATCTAAAGTTGTAATTTGAGGTGGTCGGCACGCGTATAAAAACTCTCCTTATGACAACATTATCAAGGCTGAACGGGTTTTATTCTATCTCTTTTGGAGGTGTGCTATGGATATCAAGGTACTTTCAACCGGCCCGGTAGTTGAGATCGATGGCGTAAAGTATCATCATCATCCGAATGGCGGCGGGATGGTCGCTGAGAATGCCCAGGTTGCGGACACGGTGTATGTGGGTCCCTTTGCCAAGATCTGCGGCCACTGCAAACTGAGTGGTGAGGCGTTCATTTTCGGGAACGCGTGGATCTTTGACAAGGCTGAAGTGTCCGGAAGGGCTGAGATCTTCGGGAATGCCAGAGTGTTCGGCAATGCCAAGGTGGGCGGCGACGCAAAGATCTACGGTATGGCAGGCGTGTATGGCGATGCGTATGTTAGTGGATTCGCAGAAGTGTTTGAAAAGGCCGAGGTCGGCGGACAAGCCAAGGTCCTGGGAAATACCAGGATCGGTGGAGAGTCTAAGGTACTGGGAGATACGGCGGCTATAAAAAAAGCTGCGTGAACAGACTGTTAGTCTCAAGATTACGTACAGCAATAAAAAAGGGACGGTTCACAGAACCGTCCCTTTTTGTGTGCGTCATGATGAAGCTTTAGAAACCGAACGGCTTAGCATAGAGCAGGATGAGCACGACGACCAGAGTGTAGATGGCCAGCGACTCGATCAGGGCCAGACCGACGATCATGGTGGTCATGATCTTGCCGGATGCTTCGGGATTGCGGGCGATACCTTCGACCGCGCGGCCGATGCCCATACCCATGCCGATGCCGGTGCCGAGCGCCGCGATGCCGATGCCGATTGCCGAAGCAAGCGCTACGGATGCGTAGAACGACATCTTTGCCGCATCAGGTGATGCTGTTGCCGCTGCTTCCGACGCGAACGCGGCGGTTGCAACAACGACCAGGCTGAATACGAGGAGCATGATTGCAGTGATTTTCTTCATTTGAGAGGCCTCCTTTCTTCAATTATAAAAATCGTGTCCGGAATAGTGCCGGTATGCTACCTCCCGCAGACCCCTTCCTCTGGAAGGAACTTCGGCCCCGGGGTAAAGTTCAAATCGGAGAAAAAGAATTAGTGGTGATCGCCGCCCAGATGCGCTTCCTCGATGGATCCCGAAAGATAGAGCATGGTCAGGAGCGTGAACACGTACGCCTGCACGAACGCCACGAGCAGACCCAGGCCGAGGATCGGCACCGGTGCGATGTATGGCGCAAGGAGCGCGAGCACGAGCAGGAGCTTATGTTTTGCAACCATGTTGCCGAAGAGACGGAACGTGAGCGACATGATGCGCGCCATGTGGCTGATCAGTTCGATCGGGAGCATGAGCGGCGCAAGTCCCCACATCGGCCCCATGAAATGCTTAATGTAGGCGATGCCGTGACGTTTGATGCCGATATAGTGGGTTGCGGAGAAGGATACGAGCGCAAGGGCAAGCGTCGTGTTGATGTTCGCGGTCGGCGAATCGAATCCAGGGATAAGGCCCTGGAGATTGCATACCAGGATGAAGAGGAACAGTGAGCCGATGAGCGAAAGATAATGAATGCCTTCAGGCCCCATGAGCTCCTCAACAGTGTTCTTGAGAGCGCTGACGATCGTTTCCAGAAGGTTCTGCACACCGGTTGGAGCAGTCTTCTTGAGCGAGAAGCGCGCGGCCAGAGCAAGCCCGATCAGGATGGCCATGGCGAGCCAGGAATAGGATACCTGCACCGGAATGTTCGGCGCCAGGGATTCCAATATCATTGGTCCTTCTTTCATACGCACGCTCCTTCAAGTCTTTTAAAAATACAGGAAAAATCTACAGGAACCCCCATTTTTTGTCAAGAAAAAACCCAGTAATTCTTCATAAAATTTCTTAATAATCATATATATGTTTACTAATGAAATGAAATAACGACAATCCTTCCGCTGGAGCCACCTCGGTTAACGTTGTTAAAAATCAGTCCCGGAATTTAGAGGTCGGAAAATGAAACGCCTCCATGGTCACCAGCACCAGGAGGCGGAAAGGGTCGAAACAGGAGGTTCACAATTACACGGTCATGATCTCTTTTTCCTTATGAGCGAGGATCTCGTCGATCTTTTTGATATGGTTGTCCGTGATCTTCTGGATCTCGTCCTGCAGTTTCTTGGTGTCGTCCTCGGATACGTGGGCGTCCTTGTCCTTGCTTTTTTTCTTCACATCATCATTAACATCGCGGCGGACGTTCCTGATGGCGACCCGCGCATCCTCGGCCAGTTTCTTTGCATGCTTCACGATCTGCTGTCGACGCTCTTCGGTCAGCGGGGGGATGCTCAGACGGATGAGCTTGCCGTCATTGGAAGGCGTCAGTCCCACATCGGACTTCAGAATGGCCTTCTCGATCTCTCCGAGCAGCTTCGGCTCCCACGGTTGGATGGTTATCTGACGCGGATCGGGCACCGCCATGTTCGCCACCTGATTGAGCGCGGTGGGCGTTCCATAATAGTCCACCATGATGCCCTCGAGCATGCCGAGCGATGCCCTGCCTGTGCGCAACGTGGCGAACTCTTTTCTGAGAACATCGAGGGCCTTGTTCATTTTGTCTTCTGCTTTTTTCTTCAGTTCGCTAGGCATTGTTCCTCCCGGTTACAAGCGTCCCGATTGTTTCACCCAGGACGATCTTCTTGATGTTGCCGGACGTATTAAGGTTGAATACAATGATAGGAAGGCTGTTGTCCATGCACAGGGAGATGGCCGTGGCATCCATCACGCGGAGGTCCTTCTGGAGCACGTCAATATAGGTCAGGCTGTCGAATTTGGTGGCGGTTTTGTCCTTCATGGGGTCCGCGCTGTACACGCCGTCCACTTTTGTGGCCTTCATGATGATCTCGGCCCCGATCTCCATTGCCCGCAGGGCTGCCGCGGTATCGGTCGTAAAATAGGGATTGCCCGTGCCTGCGGCAAAAATGACGACCCTGCCTTTTTCGAGGTGGCGCACTGCACGCCGGCGGATATAGGTCTCGGCGAGCTCGCGCATCTCGATGGCGGACTGGACCCTGGTGACAACGCCCTTGTTTTCGAGCACGTTCTGGAGCGCCAGGGCGTTCAGCACCGTCGCAAGCATGCCCATGTAGTCCGCACTGGCGCGCTCCATGCCCTTTGCAGCGCCGGACAGGCCACGGAAGATATTCCCGCCGCCGATGACGATAGCGACCTCGACGCCGAGGTTGCAGACCTCTTTCACCTCGGAGGTGATCGTGTCGAGCACGGCATGGTCGATGCCGTAGCCTTGGTCTCCCATGAGCGCTTCGCCCGAGAGTTTCAGCAGAATTCGCTTGTATCGAGGTTGGGTCATAGCGAGATGGTCCTTTTTAGCGGTTCATGAGGTTGCATGCGTTCGACAAACCACGCACGATCATAAAAAGAGGGCTTTTCGATCAGCGGCCCGGAAAGCCCTTCCCGATGCCTGGAGAGATGAACACAGAAGGCCCGCGAGAGCGGGCCTTCTGAACTTACTTGATCTGTGCTGCGACTTCCTCTGCGAAGTTCTCTTTCTTCTTCTCGATCCCTTCGCCCAGCTGAAGACGGACGAACCGGTTCACTATTGCGTTCTTCAGGATTCCCTTGACCTTGAGCTTGCCTTCGGGGTCCTTGATGAATACCTGCTCAAGAAGGCAATTGTCGCCGTAATACTTCTCCATCTTGCCGTCCACCATCTTGCCGACGATAGCGGCCGGTTTGCCCGATTCCTTGGCCTGCGCCTCGTAGATCGCCCGCTCGCGTGCGACCGCCTCAGCGGGTATCGCATCACGCGAAACGTAGAGGGGATTCGCCGCAGCGATGTGCATGGCCACGTCCTTGCCGAGCTGTTCGTCGCCGCCCGTAAGGTCGACCATGACGCCGATCCTGCTGCCATGAAGATAGAGTGCGATCTGTCCAGCGGTCTGATACCGGACGAACCG
>Ga0315268_10002446_pt1 | contig 20890 bp, 16 predicted proteins | sample C1_top_MG_FD_204535 | JGI IMG/M metagenome (GOLD analysis project Ga0315268, IMG submission 204535) | Sediment microbial communities from Yellowstone Lake, YNP, Wyoming, USA - C1_top | ecosystem: Environmental > Aquatic > Freshwater > Lake > Sediment | place: USA: Wyoming | collected 2017-08-01
GATTCGTCGTCACACCCGTTAACGCCAAAGCCGAACTCGTGGCCCCCGCCACATTCGCTCCATTCAATCGCCACTGATAGCTCAACGGCGCGGTGCCTCCAGCCACGACGCTGAAGGTCGCGTTGCCACCCGCCGTCACCGTCTGACTCACCGGTTGCGTGGTGATGCTCGGCGCCACAGGCGAGGGATTCACGGTCAACATGGCCGCGCTGCTGGTCGCTGCACCGACGGCGTTGCTCACCACCACGGTGTAATTCCCCGCTTGATTCGTCGTCACACCCGTTAACGCCAAAGCTGAACTCGTGGCCCCCGCCACATTCGCTCCATTCAATCGCCACTGATAGCTCAACGGCGCGGTGCCTCCAGCTACGACGCTGAAGGTCGCGTTGCCACCCGCCGTCACCGTCTGACTTACCGGTTGCGTGGTGATGCTCGGAGCGATGGCGGCCCCGCCATTGATGGTGATGCTGGCGCTGCGGGTGTCACTGTCGCCGCCGCCACAACCCGTGCCGCTGTGGATGATCATGGTGAAACTGTAGGTGCCGCTGGTGGTGGGGGTGCCGCCAACGCGCACCAGATAAGTGGCGGCGTTAGTCAGCCAGAGGCCCGGCGCGATTTCGTAGGCGGTGTTACACCCGGTCTGAGCGCCTTTCCAATTATTACCCAACTCCCAAGATTGGGCTGACGAGGCATGGGCGCCGGAGTATTGCACGACGCCGTTAAAGGGCATACCGGTGGTGGCGTTGGTCGGCGAGATTGAGATGCTCGAGGCGCCGGAGACGGCATCCACGCCGCCCAAGAGCGCGGCAGCACCCGCGAGCCATGTGGCGATGATGGCAAAGCTCGACCCGGTGGCTGGCGTCGCCGCGACAAAGACGCGGGTCAACGGCAGTACTTGCAGGCCGACCGCCAGCGTCAAAGAAAACATTTTGCGTAATTTCATAACAATTCCTTGCGATAATTTTTTACAACTGCTGAAAGCGTTTCGGAAACGACCCCCACCGCTCCGTTTACCGGGGGGCCGCGGCGGCGACTGTTCCCGGCGTGGCAGCCAGGTTGGGTTTCAAGACGACGTAGGACGGCAAGCCCATGACTTTGAAGTGGTCGAGAATTTCCTTGGCCGGCGACTGATTGGGCTTCTCGGTTTGCAACCGCACTTCATGAAAGCCCGCGAGCCGTTGCTTGACCGCCGACGACGCAAACGTGGTGTGTTCCATGGCCGAACAGTTCTTGCACCAGGAGGCGTAAAAATCGATGAATACCGGTCGGCCGTCGGCACGCGCCGCGTTCAGGGCCTGGGTCAATTCGGTGGTGAACGCGCGCGTCGAATCGGCCGCGTTGGCGCCGTTCCGCGCGCGAACGAGCCAGGCCGCCTCGGAGCGGAACAGGCCGAAGGCCAGATGTCCGTAGTAGGCTGCGAAGGCCACGATCAGCACGCCGAAGCCGTACTTGACGCGCATCATCCATTTACCGGGCTTGGGCAGAAAGGACAGGCCCGCGCCCGCAAACGGCCAGGGCAAACCCATCCCGACACCGAGCAGGAACGGCAGGAGCAAACCCACCATGATGCCTTTGGCGTGGAGCGCCGTGGCTTGCAGCAAAACGGAAATCACCACCGGCGCCACGCACGCACCCGCCAGCAGCGCCGCCACCGTGCCCATCGTGTAGGCGACGATGAACTTGCTTTTGCTCGCGGCGGAGCGGCCACCGGACTGGTTTTGAAACCGGGAGAGATCAATCGAGATCAGATCGAACATCGCCAGCGCGAGCACGAAGAACACGGCGGCGATGCCCAGGTTGAACCACGGTGAGGAATTGAGGGTGCCGAATTTGGCGCCGGTCAACACCACCACCAAGCCCAGCACACCATAGGCGATGGCCATGCCCGCCGCGTAGGTCGCGCCCAAGGCAAAGCCGCGTTTCTTTGAACCGGCTTGCGCGCCGGCGCCGATGATCGCGAGGTTGATCGGAATCATCGGCAGGATGCACGGCGTCAGATTCAACGCCACGCCGCCCAGTACTATGAGCGACATTGTCAGCAGCACGCCCCAGAAACCACCGCGCGTCGGTGTCGCCTCGCGCGCGGGCTGGCCGGTCTGCGCCTGGTCGAGAAAACCAAGAAATTGTTTTTCGTTCAAGTAACCGCTGCCGCGGTCGGCCACGGTGAAGCCCGCCGCCACCGCGCGCCATTCGATCGGGGTCGCCGCCGGGTTGGCCGCGTCCGGGGTTTCCACCAGGACCACCTCACCCTTGGGCGAGATGTTGAACGTCTGATCCTCCGGGAAATAGCAGTTGGCCTCGTCGCAACCCTGGAAGTGCACGCTCAGCGTCAGAGCTTTCGTCAGTCCGCCAACCAGCGGGTGGCTGGCTTCAAACGATTGCGCAAAAACTCTTTTCTGCTTGCCGCTGAACTTGTCCTTGATCTCGGCCGCCGCCGGCAGCACGAACGCCCCGGTCGGTTCGTCGCCGGTCACGTGCAGTGAAAGTTTGTCGGCGTAGAGGACATGATTAGTCGGAATGGCAAAAGCCACACGCAACTCGGTGATCCCGTTCGCAGTTTGCACGCGCGGGGTGACGGTAAACGGACTTTCCGCGCGCGCCGTCAACACGCCCACCGCCAGCAAGCTGGCCAGCCCAAGCCCAGTGATTCTTTTCATACGGATAAATGACTTTGTGAATTTAATTGCAACCACAACCGCCCCCGCCCACCCCGCGCCCGCCGGAGGCGGCTTCGCGAGAGAAATAGATGTGTTCATCCATGGCAATCGCCAGCGGGTCGCGGTCCCCGCGCATCTTGTAATCCGCCAGCGTGTTGCGCTGCCACGGTTTGACCGTGGCGCAGCCGCTGCCCAACACCAGGCCGCCCAACGCGGTGAGCAGTACGAGTTTCTTCATATTTATTGGCTGGCCTGGTTGGCGCCCAACAGCTCGTCAAATTCCTTGGCGTACTGCTTGGCCGTCTCCTTGCCGTGAAAGCCCTTGTGAATCGACACCACCTTGCCGTCCTTGCCGAGCACGATGGACGTGGGCATCGAACTGATATTGACCAGGCCCACCAGTTGCTTTTTGGCATCGTGCACGATGGTGAAGGTCGCCGGGTGGTCCTTGAGGAAGTCCTTCATCGCCGCAGCGTCCTCATCCACGTTGACCGCCAGGATCACCAGCCCCTTGGCCGCGTACTTCTTGTGCATCTCCTCCATCACTGGAAACGATTCCTTGCACGGCCCGCACCACGAGGCCCAAAAATCCACCAACACCACCTTGCCCTTCAGGTCGTCGGGCAGTTTGCCTTCCAGCCCGAAGCTGCTCAGTTCGGGAAACGCGTCGCCCACTTTGACGCCTTTGCCGCCGGCCAACGCCAGGGGCGCACACATCGCCAGCGCCAAAGCGCCGGCCCACAATGATTTTTTAACGAGTGACATATTCATGGAATCTCCTGGTTTGATGACGTGTCTGGTCCGTGGTGATGCACCCTTCAGCTCCCAGACATTGGCTGATGAGGTTCAGGCCCTCCGTGGGGCCCAAAATGAAGGCGGTCGTCGAAAGAATGCCGGCCACCGTGCAAGTGGACGCAATCACCGACACCGACAGGCAATGGTTGTTTACCGGCTGGCCATCGCGCGGATCCACAATGTGCCCGTAGCGGCGTCCGTCCCGGACAAAGTGCCGCAAATAATCGCCCGAGGTCGCCACCGCGTGCCCGGTCACCGCCACGCCGGTCCAGCAGTGACCGGGATTTTTTGGGTCCTCCAAGCCGATGTGCCAGGCGCCCTTGGCCGGCGGCCGGCCTTGCACGCGCACATCTTGGCCGAAATCCACCAGCACACTTTCGATCGCCCGTGACCCCGCCAGTTGCGTCACGCAATCCACCGCGTACTCCTTGCCAATCCCACCCAGGTCCAGACTCATGCCGGCCTGTGGCAGAAAAACCGCGCCGGACCGCCGCTGCACTTTGTTCCAACCGCACAACGCCCGCGCCGCCTCAAGTTGTGCCGCTGTGGGCAGCACCGATGGCTGCGACTTCCAATTCCACAACTTGATCAACGGCAATGCGGTCGGGTCAAACGCCCCGCGTGTGAAGAAAAACATTTCACCGCAAAGCTTCAGCAGGTTCTCGGTTTCCGCATCAATCTCTACCCAGTGCTCCCCTGCTGCCGCGTTGATCCGACTGATCAGGCTGTCCGCCAGAAACCGCGAATACTTCGCCTCGAACTGCGCCACCCACGCCAGCACCTCGGCCTCAAACTCCCGCGCCTTGCTTGCGTTGCCACAACGGTACTGCACGCGGCACACCGTGCCCAGCGCCTGAAACGCCAGGTGGTAAGTTCCCGCCACGACCGACGGCGTCGCTGATCGCCGCACACGGTCCAGTACGGTCAAACTGCTATGGGCAAAGGTGGCAGGCATGGTTGAATCAAAAAAAGAAGCGGGCACCCACCGTGAAAACATTCGCCGAAGGATAGGCCGAGGGCGAAGTCACCCCATCCAGTCCCTCCATAATGTAACGCTTGTAGCCCGCGTCAAACGCCAGCCATTTGGTGGCCTTGACTGTGACGTTGACCCCGAAGGTCAGCGATTGCAGTTCCGATAGCCGGTAGTCCGGGGAGTAATACGCCGGCTTGTTGTTGCTGTCCGGCAGAAGCTCGTAATAAAAAAACGCCGCCGTCTGGTAATAATACCGGAAGCTTGGCGAGATCACCACCCGCTTGCCCAGCTTCTGATACCACGCCACCTCAAACAGGTGCGCGTCAATCTTATAACTGTCGTGATAAAACCGATACGCCGCTTCCACGCTCGCGTTGGCCGGCGTGATAAACTGCGTCACCGAAATCCGCGCAATAACCTTTTCGCGCTCCGTCGGCCGCTCCTCCACATAGCCCGACGGGTTGTTCGCATCAATCTGCAGATCATTGGCCGCCACGATGAACCGGTACGGATCATTCAAATATCCGTTGGCCTGCCCATACGTGAAGTTGACCCCCAACACCGTCTTGGGACCCAGCAACTGGTTAACTCCCACCAGAAAATCATCATTCCGCTTTTTCTTATACACCCCTTTATCGTCCCGGACCCGATCCCACGTGTGCGCCCAACCCAAGGTGAGCAAAGTGTTTTTCTCATTAAACGCCACTGTGTAGTTCAGCGCCGCTCCGGTTGAAACATAATCACTCTCCTCGCTGTACGAAAACTGCGGCGACAGGCTGTGCACTCCCAGTGTGACCGGTAGTTCCAGCGACAATGCCTTGCGAGTATCGTGCATGTGCTGCAGCGGCACCGAGGCGTTGTTCGTATTGCCCAGGATCGGCACCTGAAACCCGAACAACGGCACCGAGTTGTAATTATACTTCGTTGCCGGCGCCGCTCCGCTGGGCGTCGCTCCGGAAACCGCGTCATGCACCAACTCCCCCTTTACCGCCAGTAAACCCTCCTTAAGCGTCGTGTCGAACAACACCGCATGCGTCTCCACCTGAATCCGGTTGTCATCCTCCTGATAACTTTCGTACCGGTAATCAATGTGATCTTCACCCCTCCCCCGCGGGATAAAAGCAACTTGCAAAGCCATCGCAAGCACCACCGCCATCGGGCGATTTGCCCAGCGACCGCAGCCATTTGTTTGCCTGGCGTACCAGGAGCGACGCAATTGCCTCATCATGTTTGTTACTCGAGGTGGCGGTTAAACTCGCAGTCCACACTATCCTCAGTTAAGCCGTGCGCCGCGTGGAGGAATTGCAACGTGTGGACTGTCTTGGTCGAGCGGTGGGCGAAACTTGGGAAAGTTGCCTTCCTCCGAACCGGCACCGCGGTGAGCGGCGATACGACTTTTTGCGACAAATGCGACATCGCGATAAACTTCACAATTGTTTACGACGCGAGGGGGCTTGCAGAAGGCGTGCCAGCGGCCAAATCGTCTGCACGAGCACGGGTTTGTTCACAATGAGGACGAATGACCAAAGACAGTTCATCTTCTGGACAAACCAGCACCCGGCGTCCTCGATCAGGCAAGTCTTCGCGGGGAAAGACTTCGAAGGACAAGGTTTCGTAGGAATCCAGAATGATTCGGGCTTTCATTCAAAATTGAATTGATTGTTGTTTGACACGTTCGTTGTGTAATGCACGCGGACACGATTACGGGTAACGATGAAACTGGAGTGAAAGGCGGATGAATTTTTGTTCATCTAGGGTCAACTGAGGTTAGCTTGGGCGGGCAATAGCGATCGCTGCGCCAGCAGGAGCGTGCGATAAAATCTTCGCTGAAAATGGCCGGTTCTTGCATTGGTCGTACCGGGCATGAAACAGGAAGGAGAAAGTCTCGGAAAATTCCGGAACGATTCGTACAGAACGCGGAACGGTTTTGACTGAATTCAGATGCATTTGCATTTTCATTCGTTCGAGGATTGAGTTTGTATTTCGTCTGGTGTGCATTTAGCTCTATGGTCGGACGCGCAACAGCGGTTACCGTGCCAGTGAGAAAGCGCGATGATTTTCACGGAAAATGGACTTTTCCGATTTGGTCCGACCGAGCATGAAACAGACATCTGGAACAATTCATTCCAACCGTGGTCTCCCCCGTATCACCGGGAGCAATCCGTCAACGAAATTGCGCCTGGTCGGATTGGGCCTGACCATACTTTTCGGTTCATTCCTGATCATCTGGGTGACCCACACCACGTGGGAACGGGTGGACCGGTTGCAACGCCAATTTGCCGCCCTCAAGGCAGAGAGCTTTTACCTGGGCGTCAAGATGCACAACGGCATCCAGCGGTTGGACCAAACTTTGATTCGCTACCGTGACCGGCACGACCCCGTCGATTATGAAGTCTTCCTCACGGACGCGCATGCGCTGACTCAATGGTTTGAAGCTAGCCGGACCAACGCGGCCACATCCTTGGAGCGCGAATTCTTTGTCCGGGTCGGGACCGCCTATAGCGAATATCTGGCCGAAAGCCGGAAACTGCTCGATGCCAGCCCTAGATGGTATGAGTTTTTGTTGAAACCCCTTGCTTTCCCCGAAAACTACAATAAAGTCCACACCCAGTCTCAGCACCTGTTGGACTTGTGCGAAACATTCATTCACTCCCAACGCGCCGCCTTCGACTCGTTTCTCAAGGAATCTCAGAACACCCTGGTCGTATTCCAGCGGTTACTGAAACTTTCGCTGGCCCTGTTGCTAGGCCTGGCCTCCGCGTTGGTCGTGCTCGTCTATCGCGGTATGATCGCCCCACTCCGCCATCGCCTGACCGAGAGCCAGGCCATCATCGCACGACAGGAAAAGCTCGCCTCGCTGGGCGTGCTCGCGGCAGGCGTCGCGCACGAAATCCGCAATCCGCTCACCGCCATCAAACTTCGCCTCTTCAGCCTGAAGAAATCAATGCGCGTGGCTATGGCGGAAAATGAAGACGCCCTCGTGATTGGCAACGAGATCAGTCGCTTGGAACGGATCGTAAAAGACTTCCTGCAGTTCGCACGCCCTTCCGAGCCGGAACTGGTCACCATCCCGGCGCAAAAAGTTTTACAGGAAGTGCATGATCTGCTTAAGCCGGAGTTGCAAAAGGTCGGCATCCAGTTGACGTTGGCGCCATCAGAGCCGGCCTGGGTACGCATGGACACACAACAAATCAAGCAGGTGCTCATCAACCTCGTGCGGAATTCGGCGGACAGCATCGGGCGCGACGGCACCATCGCGCTGAGTGTACATGATGAGTCAGGCCAGAATCACAAAGCCAAGAAGTCGACGATAGTCATGGAAGTGGCCGACAGCGGAAGAGGAATTCCGCCCGAAGTGCAGAAGCGCCTGTTTGATCCGTTTTTCACCACCAAGGAAGGCGGCACCGGGCTTGGTCTGCCTATCGCGGCGCGCATCGTCGAGAAACATGGCGGTGAACTTCGCTACCACACCTTGCTCGATCGCGGTACCACCTTCACCATCCTCCTGCCGCGGGTCGGCAAAAATGAAACCTAGAATTCTCCTCATCGAAGACGATGCGAGCACCGCTGCTTCGTTGCAAAAGGTTTTGTGCGCGGAAGGTTATGAAGTAGATATCGCCGGCCGCGGCGACGTTGGCCTCGCTCAGGCCCAAGGGCAACATTACGACGTCGTCATCACCGATTTGAGACTGCCCGGTTTGGGCGGATTGGAATTGGTCGCCCAACTCCACGCCGCAAAGCCCAAGCAGGCGATTATATTGATGACCGCGCACGGCACCACCGAGACCGCCATCGAAGCCACCAAGTTGGGGGCCTGCGATTACCTGCTCAAACCCTTTGAGGCGGACGAACTGCTCGATCTCATCGCGTCCTCCGTCGCCAGCAGCCGGCTCATGTCCGAGCCGGTGGAAATGGGTGACGCCCAGTCGGATCACTCGGCTATCGTTGGTAATAGCCGCGCGATGCAGGCGATTTACAAAGAAATCGGCCGGGTTGCAGCCACGCCCGCCACCGTTCTGATCCGCGGCCCGACCGGCACCGGCAAGGAACTCATCGCCCGCGCGATCTACAATCACAGCGACCGGGCGGACAAACCGTTCATCGCGGTCAACTGCGCGGCCATTCCGGACGCGCTCCTCGAAAGCGAACTCTTCGGTCATGAACGCGGCGCGTTCACCGGCGCGCAAGCCCGGCGCATTGGCCGTTTCGAACAAGCCCACGGCGGCACCCTCTTTCTGGATGAAATCGGCGACCTGAACGCAAATACCCAGGGCAAACTGCTGCGGGTGCTCCAGGAACGTTGCATTCAACGGCTCGGCAGCGAAGCCAATATCCCCGTGGACGTGCGCGTGCTGGCGGCCACCCACCGCGATCTGGAAACCGCCATCAAGGAGGCGGAATTTCGCGAAGATTTGTTTTATCGTTTGAGTGTCATCACCATCGCCCTGCCACCCTTGAGCCTGCGGGTTGAAGACATACCATCGTTGGCAAAATACTTCATTCGCCGATACGGAAAGGAACTCGGCCTCGACGCACCATCGGTCCAAGTCGAAGCCATTGCGTACCTGCAAAGCCAGCCCTGGCCAGGCAATGTCCGCGAACTGGAGAATGTGGTTCGGCAGGCGTTGTTGCTGGCACGGCCTTTTGCCATCAGCCTTGAGCACGTGCGGCAAGTCATCGCCAAAATCCGAAAACCGGTGACCCACTCTCAGCAAACTCACGCGGCCTACATCACGGATCTGTTGGCCCGGACGCAAAACGGCGACCTGCAGAACGCTTTCGAGCGCATGCTCGCCGACTTGGAGCCCGAATTATACCGGCAGGCCATTCGATTGGCGCAGGGCAACCAGAGCAAAGCCGCCCGCTGGCTTGGCGTCACGCGAATGAAGATGCGGGAAAAACTCGCCCAGTTCGGGCTCCATCCAGCGCGTGAAGACCGGAACAAATAGTTTGCGGGTCTGGACTGGAGTTTCTAGCAGGCGCGAGAACCCAAATGCGGGTCAGCACGGCGGCGTCCACGCGGCTTCAAATCGCCTGCCACAACCCCGCCGCCCAGAGATTTCCGGTGGCTTATGGCACTTGGCTCAGGGTTTGCTAGGCAATCGCGCGCGCTTGTGCTTGCCTGCAAGATAAGGCGTGCCTTGTCGGAAAAATCACTATCATATCATTATGGAAAACGTTGTCATCATCGGATCGGGCTGCGCGGGTTGGACTGCGGCCCTCTACACGGCGCGGGCAAATCTTAAACCGCTCGTGATAACGGGCGGTCAGCCCGGCGGTTTGCTCACCACCACGAGCATTGTCGAAAACTTTCCCGGCTTCCCCGAAGGCGTGGATGGTTATGAACTCATGACCCGGATGCAAAAACAGGCGGAGCGGTTCGGCGCGCGCGTCCAGTTTGGCAGTGTGGTTGATGCGGTGGATTTCTCGCAACGCCCATTCGTGTTGACCGTGGATGGCGAACGCCTGGAGACTCAGACCGTCATCATCGCCACGGGCGCGGGCCATCGGCATCTTGGTTTGGAAAGCGAGGACAAGCTGGAAAAGAAAGGCGTGACGTATTGCGCGACGTGCGACGGGGCGCTGCCGATGTTCCGCAACCAACCGGTCGTCGTCGTGGGCGGCGGCGATTCCGCGTGCGAAGAGGCGATGTATCTCACGCGGTTTGCGTCCGTGGTCTACTTGATCCATCGCCGTGATTCGTTGCGCGCCTCGAAGATCATGGTGGAACGCACCACAACGAACCCCAAGATCAAAATGGTTTGGGACTCGGTCGTCACGAACATCCTTGATGTGAAGCAGGACAAAGTAACCGGTGTGAGAGTCAAGAATCTCAAATCCAACTCCGAGAGCTTGATTGATTGCGCCGGCGTGTTTGTCGCCATTGGTCACGTGCCAAACACCAAACTTTTCCAACCTTTCATCACAACGGACAAGAACGGCTATATTCTCCGAACGGAAGGTGCTTCAACGAACGTGCCAGGTGTGTTCGTCGCAGGTGATTGCTCAGATCACGTCTATCGCCAGGCCATCACCGCTGCGGGCATGGGTTGCGCAGCCGCAATTGAGGCGGAACGATATCTGGCGTCCTTGAATTCGTAGGCCAACCCGGAGGCAAACCAGTAATTTTGCAACCGTGGCGAGAAGCTGTTCAGAGCGCCGACGACGTGATCGCATGTTCGATCAAGCCTACTAGCCAGCCAGGGAAGCAACCCAGAAGCACCACGCCCAGCGCGAGAATTGCCAGCGTGATCTGCGTCACCCATGGCACGAGAAAGGGTTGGGTATTCGTCCCCTTCGTCGCATCCGCCACATATATCTGCTTCAGGACCTGTAAATAGTAGTAAAGCGACACCGCGCTCATCGCGATGGCGAGAATCACGAGCCAGAGCAGGCCGAGATTCGGCGCGCCGGATTTGATCGCTTCGGTGAACACGTAGAACTTGCCAAAAAATCCAGCCAGCGGCGGAATACCTGCCAGCGACAGCATGAAAATCATCATGCACAACGAAACCACCGGCGCACGGCGGCTCAATCCCGCGAAGCTCGACAGTTTGTCGTCCCCTGCCCCGCTCTCAACCACCGCCACGACGCCGAACGCCCCGATGGTTGTGAGGCCGTAAGTCACTGCGTAGTAAATCAGCGATGCCACGGCTTGTTGGTCATGCGACAAGACAGCGAGCAGCATGTAGCCCGCGTGAGCGATGGCCGAATAGGCAAGCAACCGCTTCACGCTGCTCTGCACAATCGCCACCACATTGCCGAGAATCATCGAAAGCCCAGCCACGATGGCAATCACCGGCACCCAACCCGCCGCGTAAGCATGAAACGCCCCGCTACCTTCCGCTCCCGCGAAGCCGAGCAGCATCACTTTCGCGAAGATGAAGAAGCTCGCAACTTTCGACCCTGACGCGATGAACGCCGCGCTGGGAGTGGGCGCACCTTGATATGTATCCGGCGCCCACAGGTGGAACGGCACGGCGGCAACCTTGAAACCGAAGCCGATCACGGTCATCACAATCGCGACGATAAGTAGCGGATCGAGTTCTTTACCTGCCAGCGCGGTGGCGATCTGGCCGAGGTTCGTTGAACCGGAGAGGCCGTAAAGCAAACTCAACCCGAACAACATGAAAGCCGCCGACATGCCGCCGAACAGGAAATACTTGAGCGCCGCCTCGGCGGATTTGATGTACCGCTTGTTAAACGCCGCCAGCACGTAAAGCGAGAGGCTGATCAATTCAAGCGAAACGAAAATCATCAAAATGTCCTCGGCGCTGACAAGGAACATCATACCCACGGTCGCCAGGAGGATGAGCGCGAGATATTCGCCCACGTGGGTCGTGAAATTGGACTCAATGGAAATCAGAACTGTGAAGATCGTCAGCGCAAGCACCGCGATTTTCACGAGTTGCGTCAGCGGATCAACCACCAGCATCCCTTGCAACGCATTGGCGTGCGCCGGCATCACCAGCATCCAGGCAATTGCTGCCGCGCATCCCGCGCACGTCAACATTCCGCCGATGACGAAGCGCAAGCGGGTGTCCAACCCCCGCATCGAAGTCAGATCAATGGTCAGCACCACCAGCGCAGTGAGAACCACGATGGTTTCCGGCGCAGCGAGCTTGAGCAGTTCGAGATAGCTCATTGTGCGCCTCCCTTCTTCAGCCACTCAAAGAGCGGCGAATTGAAGCTCGGCACAATCACATCGAGCAGCAGTCGTGGGTAAAGTCCAATCAACAGGCTCACGCCAATCAGCATGACCGCGCCGAATCTCTCGGGAACGGAAATGGGGGCAAGTTCGTGGTACTCGTCGTGGTCTTCGCTCGGTTGAGCTTCAGCTTCGCCAAAGAAAGCCTTTTGCATCGCGCGCAAGGTGTAGGCCACGCCGATCACAATTCCAATGCCGGTGATTACCGCCAAGGTGGGAAACGCCTTCCACGCACCAATGAGCACCTGCAATTCCGCCACGAATCCGCTGAAGCCCGGCAAGCCCATCGATGCGCAACCGGCGATCACGAACGTCACCGCCGCAAAGGGCATTGCTTTCACCAGATTCATTCCCGCCAGCACGGACAACTCCCGCGTGTGTGTCCGGTCGTAAACCATGCGTCCCACCACGGCGAAGAGCAGCCCGGCGATGATGCCGTGCGAGAACATCTGCAGCACCGCGCCGCTCAAGCCAATCGTGTTCAGCGTCACCAGACCGAGCAACACAAAGCCCATGTGACTCACGCTCGAATAGCCGATGACGAATTTGAAATCTTTCTGCACCAACGCCACCATCGCGCCATAGACAATGCCGATCACCGCGAGCACGGCGACCCAGGTCTTCCACGCCTCCAGCCCTTCCGGAAACAACGTCATCGCCACGCGCAAACAGCCATAAGCGCCCAGTTTCATCACCACGCCCGCGAGCAACATCGAAGCCGCCGTCGGCGCGGCCACGTGACCGGTCGGCGCCCACGTGTGAAACGGCCACATGCCCGCGAGAATCGCGAAGCCCACGAACACCAGCGGGAACGCCCACATCTGGAAATCGCGCGGGAACGGATACTTTGCCAACTCCAGCACATTGAACGTGTGCGCGCCGGACACGACATACGCCGCGATCAAGCCCACCAGCACCATCGCGCTGCCGACGAATGAATAGAGCGCCAGTTTCATCGCGCCGTATTCCTTACGCGTCGAACCCCAGATCGCGATGATGAAATATTTCGGCACGATGGCGATTTCGTAGAACATGAACAGCAGCAGCAGATCGAAGCTCAGGAAAACGCCATACACCCCGCCGATGAGCGCGAGATAAAACGCGAAAAACTCCTTCGCCCGATGCTCGATGTTCCACGAAAACAGAATTCCCGCCACCGCCGCCAGTCCCGTCAGCAACACGAGCGTCAAGCTGATGCCGTCCGCCGCAAGGTCATAACGGATGCCGAGCGAATGAATCCAATCCGCGTTCGCCACGGTCACGATCTTGCCAAGCTTGATCTCCGGTGCTGCTTGAATGAAACCCGCCAGCGCCACGAGCAACCCCGCCACCGCCGAAAGCATGGCGATCTTGCGCGCCGCCGACGCGTTGCCCTGTGGCAGGAGCATCAGCACCAGCACGCCCAGAAATGAAATGTAAATGGTCCAGGCTAACATGCGGCAAATGACGAATGACGAATGACGAATGACGAGACGGGATCAACGCAGAGAACGCGGAGACACGCAGAGATTTTAAGAAAAGGCTTTCTCTGCGTCTCTCTGCGTTCTCTCGTCTGCTCTGCGTTAAAATTGGTTTTCATCCGTGGTTAAAACTTCAACTGCTCCACCATCTGCACCGCCGTCGGGTTGATCAAATCCAGCACGAGGCGCGGATACAGTCCGAGCACGAACATCAAAATAATCGGGATTGCCACCAGCGCGATCTCGCCCGGCGTCAGGTCAGCGAACTTCGACCACTTTTCATTCAGCGGCCCGTTGAAGACGCGCTGCAAAATCGTGAGGATGAAAATCGCCGTGACCAGCAGGCCGATCACCGACAACGACGCGGAACACATCGCCAGCGGGAACACGCCCTTGAAAATCAGGAATTCGCCGACGAAGCCGTTCAGCCCCGGCAATCCGAGCGACGAGAACAGCGCGATGCCCATCAGCCCGCAAAAGATCGGTGCGACTTTGCGCAGTCCGCCGAAATCGTTCAGCCCGCGCAAGCCGCCGCTGCGTTGTTCGAGCATGGCCACAAACCAGAACAACGTCGCCGCCGTGAGACCGTGATTGAACATTTGCAGGAACACACCGTTGAGCGCCGCAGCTTTTTCCGTGGCGAGTGCGGCATCACTGCCCGTGTAACGCGCCACCGCGAACACGCCCAGCAGGCAGTAGCCGAGATGGTTGATGGACGAGTAGGCGAGGATGCGCTTGAGGTCGCGCTGCGCGAATGCCGCGCAAGCGGAGAATACGATGGTAATGACCGCGAGGGACAGCAGCACGTTTAGGACGCGCGGCTCGTTCATTTGCGGCGCGAAAATCGGCAGCACGATGCGGATGAAGCCATACATGCCCATTTTCGACATCACGCCCGTGAGCATCATTGTCACGCCGCTGGGCGCTTCAGCATACGCCGACGGCAGCCAGGTGTGGAACGGCATCAACGGCACTTTCACCGCGAAGCCGAGCAGCACGCCGCCGAAAATGATCAACGCGAGCGGGCCAGTATTCAGGCTGTACCAACCGAGCTTCGCCGCGAGCGCGGAAGCCAGCGTGCCGTTGCGGCCAAGCTCGGCGAGTTCGATGAAATCAAATTGGCCGGTCGCGAGAAAGATCGCGAGAAAGGACAGCAACATCGCCATGCTGCCGACCATGGTGTAAACGAAGAACTGCGTGGCGGCAGAGGCGCGTTGCGGTCCGCCCCAAAGGCGCACGAGGAAGAATGCCGGTATCAAACTCAACTCCCAGAAAATGAACCAGTGGAAGAAATTCAACGCCGTGAACGTGCCGAACAAGCCGGCCTGCAAAAACAGCATCAGTGAGAAAAAGAGCGATACACTTTTCTCCACGCGCCACGACGCCAGCATCGCCATCGGCGTGATGATGGCGGTGAGCAAAACCATCAACAACCCGAGTCCATCCACGCCGACGAAGTAATTTACGCCAAGCGACGGAATCCATTGATGTTTCTCAACAAATTGAAGTTCGCCAGACGAGGCATCAAAGCTTCTCCACAACACCAACGCCAATGCGAGAGAAAGCAGGCTGGAGATGAAGGCGATGCCGCGGGCCAGCTTCTTTTGTTCGCCCAAGCCAGCGACCACGATGCCCGCAATCAGCGGCAGCAAAGTGATGATGGTGAGAATCGGAAGCCCGTTCACTTCCCACCTCCCCAGATCAGGAACAACACCAACACCACGAGAGCGACGCCGATGATGCGCAGATAATTTTGCACGCGCCCATCCTGTAGGCGGGACATGAACTTGCCGCCACGCGTCACACCATCGCAGCTTTGGTCGAAGCCAAGGTTGATGACGAGTTCATCAAAGAAACGGCTCACGAAAGAGCATCCTAAAATCGCGTAGGAGACGAGTAGCACCACCCCGCCCCAAACCCATTCATCCAGAAACGCGCACGCCTTCGCGGACCACGCGTTGAAGCGGATGACGGTCATTTCGTAAAGCTCATCAATGCCATACTTCTTGGCAAACCAGGCGTGCATGCCGAGTGGCAGCTTTTCCAAAACCTCCGGCTCACCTGCTTTCTGAATGGGCTTGCGACCGTAGAGCCACCAACCCACGCCAAGCCCGGCGAACACGATCACGGACGAGAGCGCCATGAGTGAAATCACGTCGCTGGTGAAACCGGTTTCGCCATGATGCTGGCCAAGGAACGATTGAAACCACGGCCACGCGGGTGTGCCGATGACACTCAGACCGATCGCGCAAGCCGCGAGAATAATCAGTGGCCAAGTCATCACGGCGGGGCTTTCGTGCGGATCGGTAGGGACGCGTTCCACCGCGTCCCCAACCTTCGATGAGGTAGAATGGGACGCAGTGGAATGCGTCCCTACCGAATGCGTTGCGCGATTCTGCCCAAAGAACACCAGCGCCACTTGCCGGGTCATGTAGAATGCCGTCAAGAACGCACCTGCAACGCCGAGTAAAAACGGAATTTTGGACACCGACCAGCCGTGCGCTGAATGCAGAATGGCGTCTTTGCTCCAGAAACCCGAGAACACGAGCGGGAAACCGCAGAGCGCCAACATGCCGACGGCGTAAGTGGCAAAAGTCACGGGCATGAATTTCTTCAAGCCGCCCATGTGACGGATGTTCTGCTCGTCGTGACAGCCGTGAATCACCGAGCCGGCGCCCATGAACAGCAGCGCCTTGAAGAACGCATGCGTGATGAGGTGAAACATGCCCACCGCCACGCCACCAACGCCCAAGCCCATCATCATGTAGCCGAGTTGCGAAACCGTGGAGTAAGCGAGGATGCGTTTGATGTCGTTCTGAGCGACGGCAATGCTTGCCGCGAAGACGGCAGTGATGGCGCCAATCCATGTGACCACCTGGAGTGCGGACGTCTCAGCCGCCGCCCCCTCCGCATGAGCGCCCATCAGCGGATAAACCCGCGCTACGAGAAAGACACCTGCCGCCACCATCGTCGCGGCGTGGATGAGCGCGCTGACGGGCGTCGGGCCTTCCATCGCGTCCGGCAACCAGACGTGCAGCGGCACCTGACCGGATTTACCGACCGCGCCCGCGAAAATCAGCAAGCCAATCGCAGTTGAAACCGCCATGCCGATACCCGTCGCCTTGGCGACCATTCCTGCGAGAGCGCTTTGTTCCAAACAACCCGCGCCGTTGTCGTAGAAGAGTAACGTGCCGGTTTGCGAGTAGAGCCACATTATGCCGAGGAAGAAAAGCACGTCGCCGACGCGAGTGGTGATGAAGGCTTTCTTCGCCGCCGCCGCCGCGCTGGGTTTGTGATACCAGAAGCCGATGAGTAGATACGACGTAAGGCCGACGAGTTCCCACGAGATGAACAGCAGCAACAGGCTGTTCGCAATGACGACGCCGAGCATCGCGCCGGCGAACAGCGACATGAAACAAAAGAATCGGGTGAAGTTTTCGTCGTGCGCCATGTAGCCGACGCTGTAGATGAAAATCAACAAGCCGACAAACGTGACCATCACGAGCATCACCGCCGTGAGCGGGTCGAGCACCCAACCGAGTTGAAGCACACCTGCGCTGCCCGCTGCAAATTCAAACCACGGGAAATTGAAATACTCCTTAGCTTCCGCGCCGTGCCCACCATGCTGGAGCGTGTGTGCGAACGCACAGAGCGAAAGCAGGAACGAGACAACCATCGAACCAATCGCCAGAGTCGAGGAGAGCTTGCGGCAACGCTGCGGCGCCAGCGCACTCAAGCCTGCCGCCAGAATCGGCAGCGCAGGAATCAGCCAGAGGTTTTTGACGATCCAAACCATTTTATCCCTTGAGCGAATCCATTTCGTCCACGTTCGAGGTCTTGTAGTGTCGGTAAATCGCGATGATGAGCGCGAGGCCCACCGCCGCTTCCGCCGCTGCGACACCAATCGAGAAAATCACGAACATGATGCCGGTGAGTGCTTCCGGGTGCTCGCTGAAACGCCAGAAGGCGATGAAGTTCAGGTTCGCCGCGTTGAGCATGAGTTCGATGCCGATGAGCACGATGATGGCGTTGCGCCGCGTCAACGCACCGGCCAGGCCGATGGCGAAGAGCATCGCGGAAAGGAGGAGATAGCCAACGAGCGGAGTCATTTCTTTTCCTCCTTCATTGCGATGATGACCGCACCGATCAATGCCGCCGTCAGCAGCAAGCCGATGACTTCCAACGGGAGAACGAACTTCGTCATGAGCGCGTCGCCAATTTGTTTTACGGTGGCTTCCACCTTTTCTGCAGGCTCGCGCTGGCTGGCAAAGCTGTTGTTGATCGTCCAAGCCAGCATGCCGAACACGCCCGCGGCTACCAGCGTTCCCCAGATCCATGAGGATGAGAAAACGGACTTTTCCGGCGCTTCGCCACCACGTGTGAGCAGCACCGCAAAAACAATCAGGATCGCCACCGCGCCGACATAGACGAGCACTTGCGCAAAGCCGACAAATTGGGCGTCGAGCTGAAGATACGCCGCAGCCAATCCCACGAAGGCCACGACCAGGGCCAGCGAGCAATGCACCAAGTTGCGCAGCATCATCGCACCCACGGCGGCGGCGATGGTCAAGACGGCGATGATGGCGAAAGGAATCGTCATGGTTCAGTCGGCGTAACGGTAAACGCGCTTCCCTACGTGTTGGTTTTGCATCAGGCCGTGACCCATCAAGAGATATGGCCCAACGACGACGGCACTGCACACCAGCCAGCGCGGGATGCCGGGCGTCATGAAATGCCACAGCGCCACCGCAACGATATTGATCAGCGCCATCGGCAGCATGAATTTCCACGCGAAGTTCATGAGTTGGTCCTGGCGCAGACGTGGCAGGGTGCCGCGAATCCAGATGAGGAAGAAAATGAATCCCATCGTTTTTGCGAAGAACCAGACCCAACTCGGAATCCAGTTCAGCCACTGGGCCGGCGCGGCGTAACCGCCGAGAAACAACGTCGCGGCCATGCCACCGGCGGCAAACATGCCGAAATATTCAGCCATGAAGAAAATGGCGAACTTGAACCCGGAGTATTCGAGGAAATAGCCGGCAACGATTTCCGATTCGCCTTCGGGCAGATCGAATGGGGAACGGTTGGATTCCGCCGTGGCCGCAGTGATGAAGATGAGGAAGCCAGCGAGCCCCCACGGTGTGAACACGAACCAATCCGGCAACCAACCGCCGTAGCCCGCCTGCGCTTCGACGATTTTCACCGGCGAAAGCGAGCCGACGATCATGACAACGGCCACCGTGGAAAGAATGAGCGGCACTTCGTAGCTGATCATTTGGGCGATGGCACGCATGGCGCCGAAGAGTGAATACTTGTTGCGGCTCGACCAACCGGCCATGAATACGGCGAGTTCCGCCCCTGCGCCGACGGCGAAGAAATAGAGCAACCCCGCATCCAGATCGAGCGCGGTCATGTTGCGGCCACAGGGCAGCACCGCCAGCGTGAGGGTGAGCGGCACGAGCATCGCGATGGGTGCGAGGTAGTGAACGATCTGGTCAGCAGCGCGCGGCACGAGATCTTCCTTGATGAGCGCCTTGATGCCGTCGGCGATGGGTTGGCCAAAACCGAACAGGCTGATTTTCGTGAAGGGAATCCCGACGCGGTTCGGGCCGTAGCGGTTCTGGATGCGTGCGAGACCCTTGCGCTCGAACACTGTTGTGATGGCGAAAAGCGCGCCAAACACGCTGATGATCGCTACCACGGAGAGTACGACAGCAACCAACGGCTGTGCTGCGGGCGGCAACAACGCCACCAGCCAGTGCTTGAGCAAAACAAAAATCTGGTCCAATGAATCAGCCATTGTCGGTTGCCCTCGAAGAATCCCGGCGCAGGTTCGCCAATGCCTTGAGCGAAATCAAGAAAACTGACTTCGCGCCGGCGCACTGCCGGCGCTCGAATAGATTGCCCTGAGTTCCCTGGAAAGTCATTTTGCTGGTGCGGTTTGAGTTGCGACCGATGGGGCGGACGGTGCGGCGGGTTTGCTTGCGGCGGCAGCGGCGGCTTTGGCTTTCGCTTCAGCATCGGCTTTTGCCTTGGCTTCGGCTTTGACTTTTTCAGCAGCGAGACGCGCATCCACTTCGGCGGCTTCAGTCGGGTGGATTTGCCGGTAATATGTGTTCGACTTGGCGAGCTGTTGCTTGTCGAGCAACAAAGCAGCGAAGCGGTCGGTCGTGCTCAGTTCAAATTCGTTGTCCATCTTGATGGCGTCGAACGGACAGACCTCCACGCAAATCTGGCAGCTCATGCAGACCGAAACGTCAATGTCGAACGTGGCCGGATAGAATTGCTGCTTGCCCATGTAGTCGGGCTTCTTGTCCTTGCTCTTGACGATGTAAATGCACTTGGGCGGACATTCCTTTTCACAAATCTGGCACGCGACGCAGCGCAGGCCCTTTTGCCAGTCGTCGCCGTCGTGGATGAGGAACGGGAAGTTTCGCACGGCCTCGTTCAGAACCTGCCGCTCCTCCGGATATTGGATGGTCGTCAGGCGCTCCTCGGACACGTAACTGCCGAGGAAGTTCCTGGCTGTCACCGCCATGCCTTTGATGATCGCTTCGCCGAGCATAATTCAATTACCGGTCCACCTCGCCCAAAACAATGTCAACGCTGCCGAGAATGATCACGATGTCGCCGACCGTATGGCCGAGACACATATCTTCCAGAATCGTCAAATTGATAAAGCTCGGCGCGCGCACGCGGTAGCGATAGGGATTCGGCCCGCCATCGCTGATGAGATAAAAGCCAAGTTCACCTTTCGGCGCTTCGACGCGGCCGTAAGCCTCGCCCGCTTTCGGACGGAAACCGCGCAGTTTGGCTTTCGGATCAATGATTGGACCTTGTGGCACTGACTTGAGCGCCTGTTGGAGAATTTTCACCGACTCGCGCATTTCGAGGATGCGCATCATGTAGCGGTCGTACGTGTCGCCGTGTTCGCCGAGCGGCACGCGGAAGTCGAAGCGGTCGTAGATGCCGTATTTGTCCACCTTGCGGACGTCGTAATTGACACCGGCAGCACGGAGCATCGGGCCGGTGATGCTGCCATTGATGGCGAGTTCGCGCGGCATGATCCCAACGCCTTGCGTGCGCGCCATGACGATTTCATTTTCATTGAGCAACGTCTCGAATTCGTCGAGGAAACCTGGAAAATCATCCACGACCTTCTGCGTTTGTTCGAGCCAGCCAGCAGGCGTGTCGCAACGGCAACCGCCGAAACGCATGAAGTTGCACATCATCCGCGCACCGCTGATTGCTTCAAAGAGGTCGAGAATCTTTTCCCGCTCGCGGAACGCATACATGA
>Ga0315268_10002447_pt1 | contig 20886 bp, 15 predicted proteins | sample C1_top_MG_FD_204535 | JGI IMG/M metagenome (GOLD analysis project Ga0315268, IMG submission 204535) | Sediment microbial communities from Yellowstone Lake, YNP, Wyoming, USA - C1_top | ecosystem: Environmental > Aquatic > Freshwater > Lake > Sediment | place: USA: Wyoming | collected 2017-08-01
TCCAGAACGTGTTCACGTTTCACATGTCTGCCTCGAATATCGTTGAGGTAGCTGTCATCGCACTCGCCCACTACCGGCAAGACCACCTCATCTTGATCTCCGATCCCGGCGCTCTCTTCAAGCATGTATTCAACAATCGCATCGTGGACTAGCCCGACATTCAAAGAGTTCGTGAGCGCGATCGGAGTTTCAAGAATCCCCCATTCCATGACTTGAAGCGCCCCGGTGAGCTCACCAGCTCCGTTTTGCACATGCACGCCCGCCCTCACTTTCTCTTCATAGACGTTTTTCTCGTGCGGTAGAATGACCGTGACTCCAGTTCTGACAGGCCCGTTGCCTGGCACGAGTTTTCCTTCTCCTCTTATGAGACTGACTTGTCCCACGGAAACACCAGGCACGTCGGCTATCGAGTTTCGGTCGCCACACTCTATTCTTCCGATTCTGATTCCGAGTTCTCGAACACGATGTCGCAACTCTGTCGCCGCAGTGAAGGGAGAGTGGTCGATTACTTTTGCTTTCCTAGCTTGACCTGTACTGGGCCCAGAATCATCACGAACCTACGTGTTACGTGTCTAGGGCGTCGTGGCCTGACGCAATGCCAGGCGCTTGGATTCACTGTTTGAGAATCCCGGAGGGAATGATTCTTGCGCGGAGCTTCGACTAACCAAGTATGCATTGGCCGAGCATTCTAGGAAAGGAGCCTCGTGGCGACGCCGCATAGGAATTTGGTCGCAAACTCTAGGCTTTCCATGTTCATGCGTTCGTTGACGCCATGTACGCCTGGTAGAACATCAGCCAATGTGGTGTCCGGCGACATCGGCACGCATCCATACACGATCGAACCTTGAGCTCTCCAGAACCTGCTGTCAGACATACCTGTGCTCAGCCGGGGAGTTACAGAGCATCCAGGAGCCAGTTCCCCCATGGTCGCCTTGATGACTTCGTAGAAGTCAGTGTTCGACGGAGACAGGGATGCGTCGGTGTAGTCTGCGATATCCACGTCGACGTTTAGTCCTCGAATGCATTCCCTGACAACTTGAGTGGCATAATCGCGGTTCTCCCCGGGCATCAACCTGATGTCGACTTTGCCTTCACAGGTGCCGGGAATCACGTTGGTCTCTGTCCCACCTCTGATCACGTTTGGCGAGATCGTCATCCTCGTAAGCGCCCTCAATTCCTCAGCGACCTCTCTGTCCTTCGATGCGATCTTGCCGAGGATTACATCTAGTCCCCGTTCGTCTAGCGGTGAATCAAGTATCTTCGAGCCGTCGCTTTCTCCGAAGAACGCAATTACGACCGCTCTGATTGCCTGAGCTATTTCGTCGATGACTGTGACCTTTGTCTTGAAGTTAGAGAGATTGATGAATGCCTTCGCCATCGTTACGCTTGCGTTATCCGCAAGTGACGGAATCGATCCATGCCCGGCCTTGCCTTTGGCGGTTAGCTTGAACCAAGCAAGCCCTTTCTCTCCAACTGTTACCCAGTATGCTTTCTGCTTGCCCAAATGAACCGGAGGCGCTCCGCCTTCTCCGACAACATACTCCGCAGCCACCTTCTCACGGGCCTTCTTGGTCAGCCATGCAGCTCCGGTTCCTGAACCTTCTTCGTCAGCAACTGCAGCATAGAGGAGTGTTCCGTTCAGTCTCACGTTTTGGCGCTTCAATAGAGTCAAGCTCATGGCCTGGACGGCCACGTCGAACTTGTCATCCCATGCCCCTCGACCATAGATCCATCGATCCGCTATTTCCGCGGAGAACGGCGGATGGGTCCATGTTCCCACGCCCGTTGCCGGAACAACATCCGTGTGAGATTCAAGGAGAAGTCTCGGGCTTTCCCTTTGACCTCTGATCCTCGCGATCACGTTCTCTCTGCCCGGCTCGCCAAGCACTTCGCAGTCAACGTCATTGCTGTCAAAGTGGGCCTTGAGGTACTGCGCTGCTTTGCCTTCGCCTCCGGGAGGATTCGTCGTATCAATCCTGATGAGGCCTTGGAACAGTCTGATGGTCTCGTCTAGGAATTCTGAAGGGAAATCCATCTTGACGGCCAAGGTCAAGCACTCAGCAGAACATCACGTGACAGTACAAGGAATAAGGGTTCGGGTCAACTCACACTCCCAAGGTGTCGCTGCTTCAGCATCGCTACTATGTTAAATACGCAAAGATATGAGAAATCCTCTCCGGTTTCTGAGACGCAGAATTCAGGAAACGGGTAATAACAATGGCGAGGCTCTCGTCTTCAGGCGAACCCTGGCTTCAGCTGCTGTCACGAGAACAGATAGAAACGATTCATCTGAAGTCGCTGAAGATATTGGAAGAAATCGGTGTAATGATACAAAGCGACACCGCATTGAAGTTGGTTGCCAACGCCGGAGCAGATGTTGACTGGACCAAGAAGATCGCCCGCATCCCACAGCATCTGGTGAAGGAGTCTCTGGTCAAGGCTCCGTCAACGATCAGGCTGTACAGTCGTAACGGAAAACATGATCTGCTACTCGAAGAAAATCGGGTCCACTACGACCCGGGCTCTGCGGCCCTCTATCTGCTTGACTCACAGACCTCTGAAATCAGAAAACCACTATCGAAGGATCTCGCGGATTTTGTGCGACTAACCGACGGGCTAGAGCACATACAGGCACAGAGTACAGCCCTCGTAGTCTCGGATGTTCCCGATACCATTGTTGACCGATATCGACTATACATTGTGCTGAAGAATTCCCCGAAGACAATAGTCACAGGCACATTCGGCATAGACGCCCTGTATGACATGAAAGACATGCTGGCAGCCGTCCGCGGAGGCGAGAAGGAACTAGCGCAGAAACCCATGGCGATCTTCGACCTCTGCCCTTCGGCTCCGCTGAAATGGGGAGAGTTCATTGCTCAGAATCTGATTGATTGCGCCAAGTACGGGATTCCAGCGGAGATCCTCCCGATGCCACAACTGGGCGCAACTGGGCCCGTAACGCTGGCCGGCTCGTTGGTTCAGTTGAACGCAGAATTCCTCAGCGGCCTCGTCATGTCACAACTCGCGAAGGCTGGCGCGCCAGTGATCTATGGCGGCTCGCCGACAACCTTCGATATGCGCTACCTTACAGCACGCCTGGGTGCCATGGAAACCATAATGATGGGTTGCGCCTACGCACAGATCGGAAAATACTACGGCCTACCGACACACATGTACCTAGGTTTGAGTGATGCAAAGATTGTTGATGCTCAGGCTGGATTCGAATCTGGCCTCGGCATAACATTGGGCGCGCTTGCAGGAGTCAACGTGATATCAGGTCCGGGAATGCTCGATTTCGAGAATTGTCAGAGCTTCGAGAAGCTAGTGATGGATGACACTATCTGCGGAATGGCCTTGAGACTCATCAAGGGTATTGACGTGAATGACGAGACTCTCGCTGTTGATCTCATCAGAAAGGTCGGCGTTGGGGGACACTACTTGGCACAGAAACACACCATGGAATGGCTCAGTAAGGAGATCTTCAACCCCTCGGAGCTGGTCGACAGACACGAGCTAAGCGTTTGGAAGAAACTGGGATCAAAGGACACGGTCCAAAGAGCCCGAGAGATAGCCCAAAGGATACTCAGAGAACACAAGCCCGAACCACTGCCGGTGGACGTCGAGAGGAGTCTGGACGACGTAACGAGAAAGATCATGAAGGCGCATGGCGTAGATAGACTACCTCTCGGCCCAGCCTAGACGCGCGCAGTCATAGTTTCAAGACACCTGCCGTATGCAGGAGCCACTGCATGAACCCGTGCAGTGCCCCTCCTCTCATGAACCCGCCATCGAAGTACGGGTCTGATGTTGCGTCTCGCTGCATTCACCGATAGAGCCACGCGCAAGATCCTTGTCGTAATGTGCCTTGCTGTGAAGCGAATCCGCCTTCTGAAGAGAGACGGTCTGAACAAGGCTTATCTCCGCATGGCTCGGACCAGCAACGGGAATACTGTTGGCCGAACTAGAAAGCCTGAAAAACAGCATAGTGAACGAAGTTCATTCCCTCGAGAGAAGGATTGTCGAGGTTAGCAAAACCATTCACTCTAGCCCAGAGCTTGGCTTGAAAGAGTACAAAGCATCTGAGCTTCTGTCGTCCGAATTGGAGCGGTATGGTTTCAAAGTCGAGCGAGGGATTGCGGATATGCCAACGGCGTTCAGAGCGACCCTGGCAACAGGCCGGGCTGGGCCGCGCTTGGCGTATTTGGCTGAATATGATGCTCTTCCTCAGATTGGCCACGGGTGTGGCCACAACATCGTTGGAACTTCAGCCGTCTTCTCCGCGATTGCTTTGGGAAGGATTGCTGACAGGCTCACGGGTACGATAATGGTTCTAGGGACACCGGATGAGGAGGGGAGTGGGGGCAAGATCCAGATGGTCAAGGCCGGCTGCCTTGAGGATGTAGACGTGGCAATGATGAGCCACCCGATGAACTATACTTCACCTTGGCAGCCCTCCGTTGGTGTGGATTGCCTGACGGTGGAATTCACCGGCAGGGCAGCGCATTACTCAACCCCGCATAGAGGAGTGAACGCGCTTGATGGCGCAGTGCTAATGTTGGCCGGGCTGAATTTCCTTCGGCACGGCTTCAGAAATGATGTGATCTATGGCTACACGATTGATCATGGCGGCATCAGCCCGGGCATAGTACCTGAGAAGGCTGTTGCACGTCTGTGGATCAAGTCAACCGATCTGCGGAATCTGGCCCATGTTATCAGCAAGGTCAAAGCTTGCGCCGAGGGCGTTGCAGAGTCGATCGGGGCTCAAGTCAGGATCGAGCATCCCTTTCCCGTGTTCGAGGAGTCAATCCCGAACTTGGCCCTCATGCATGCAGTTTCACAGAATCTTACTCGCCTGGGTATTCCTTTCAGGCCGCCTGAGGAGTCTTCTCGTTCACTGGCATACGTATCGACCGACTACGGCAACGTAAGTCACGTTGTGCCGAGCGTAAGTGTAGTTATAGCTATAGGTCCTCGGGAGCTTACAGTGCATACGGAGAAGTTCAGAGAAGCCGCGGTATCCAAGGCAGGTCATGAGGCTTTGCTAGCAGTCACAAAGGTCATGGCAATGACGGGCGTGGATGTCCTATGTCGACCTGAGATTCTTGAGGCGGCGAAGTCGGAATTCCTAAAGTACAAAGAATCCAGATTCGCAGACGGACCCTTCGCACCGGTGTACGACTGAGGCATAGAATATGTCGCAACAACTACTCGATGTGGACGGGCTTCAGACGCACTTCTTCACGAAAGAGGGAAGGACGCGAGCCGTTGACGGAGTCAGCTTCCAAGTACGCAAAGGGGAGATCTTTGGGATAGCCGGTGAATCAGGGTGCGGGAAGAGCACGCTCGCGCATTCAATTGTTCGCCTGCTGCCGTCTTCGGGAAAGATCGTTGCGGGAAGGATAGGTTTCAAAGACCTGAATCTGGTAACCATCACGGAATCTGAGCTCAGGAGGATCAGATGGCGAGAGATCTCAATAGTGTTCCAGGCCGCGATGAATGCGCTCGACCCCGTACGTCGTGTGGGAGAGCAGATCTCAGAGGCGATCATCTACCACGAGAAGACCACGAGGACGGAGGCTCGGGGAAGGACCAAGAGGCTCTTTGAGATGGTAGGTCTCGACCCCGCAAGGATGAACTACTACCCACACGAGTTCAGCGGCGGCATGAGGCAGAGGATTGTAATCGCTATGGCGATCGCCTGCGAGCCTGACTTGGTCATAGCGGACGAACCTGCTACGGCCTTGGACGTGCTAGTCCAGGCGCAGATCCTGGATTTGTTGACTGTCTTGGAACGAAAGTTGGAGCTCTCGATGATCCTCATCACCCATGATCTCTCAGTGATCAGAGAGATTTGCGAGCGGGCTGCGATCATGTATGCGGGCAAGATCGTCGAGTCCGCGCCGGTCAGTTCGATCTTCAAGAAACCAAGACACCCGTACACACAGGCTCTCATTCAGGCTCTTCCACAGATTAGTGGAGGAAGACGCAGCCTGAGGTCCTTGCCGGGCACGCCCCCTAACCTGATTGAGCCGCCCAGTGGTTGCAGATTCCATCCGAGATGTCCCTACGTGATGGACAAGTGCAGAGTTGAGGCGCCCTCACTAGTGGAATGCGGCGCTGACCATGTGGCAGCTTGTTTCTTGCTGTGATATGCCTTGGCGCAGGAAGCTACATCCAGCTCAGGAACGCCTACGGAACTTGGGGCTCCTCTAGGTGACGAAGACGAGTACATCGTAAGGGTAGAAGGGCTGAAAGTCTGGTTCCCAGTCAGAGCCGGACTCAGGTCCCGACTTGGGCGAAAGCCAGCCAAATATGTGCGCGCAGTTGATGGATTGGACTTCGGGGTCAGGAAGCGCGAGATACTGTGCCTCGCAGGTGAGAGCGGAAGCGGGAAATCAACCACGGGCCTCGCGATACTCAGACTTCTGAACCCAACGGAGGGCAGGATGTTCTTCAAAGGAGAAGAGACGCTTTCCCTGAAGAAGGAAGATCTGAAGAGGATTCGCCGCTTTATGCAGATTGTCTTCCAAGATCCCTACGAATCACTCAACCCTCGCATGACGATCTTCGACGCCATTGCTGAGCCTCTCGAGATCTACAAGCTCGTCAAGTCTGAAGATGAGAAACGATCGAAGGTCATACGGTTGCTGGAGAACGTAGAGCTGACGCCAGCAAAGAACTATCTCTATAGATTCCCACACGAGCTTAGCGGAGGACAACGGCAAAGAGTCGCAATCGCGACGGCCTTGGCTGTTGACCCAGAATTTCTGGTCGCAGATGAGCCTGTTTCCATGCTTGATCTTTCTATCAGAGCAGAAATACTCAACCTATTAGTTTCCTTGGGAGAGAAGTTTGGTCTCGCAATTCTCTTCATAACTCACGATCTCTCGACCGCTTATCACGTTGCTGATCGCATCGCCATAATGTATCTTGGCAAGATTGTCGAAATAGGTTCAGCTGAAGAAGTGATAAACCACTCACTCCATCCTTACACAAAAGCGCTGATCGCTGCGATCCCCGGGACTGAGGCTAAGGAAGAGCTTTGGAGAAAGATTAGCAAGGCCGAGATTCCTAGCGCAATTGATATTCCTGCGGGGTGCCGATTTCACGACCGCTGCCCATATGCCACTGACAGGTGTCACGAAGAGGAGCCTGAAATGAGGGAATCTCGCCCAGGGCATTGGGTGAGCTGCCACCTTAGTGGCCAGATCTAGCAATCAAGCTAGGCCGTTGATCTCGCAAATAAGGGCGGACTCATCTCTTCCGGAGTCTAGGATTCAGTATCTCGTCCAACGCATAGCCAACGCATGTGAAGCCCATCACTACGAGTGCAATGCATACACCTGGAGGAATCACATACCAATAGGCTCCTGCGAAGAGAGCACCGCGCGAAAACGCGAAATTAAGCATCGTCCCCCAGCTCAGCTGAGTTGGATCCCCTAGCCCCAGAAAACTTATCGTTGCTTCCGAGAGGATTGCAGTCCCGATAACCAAAACGGCGTTTGCGAAGAGTAGAGGAAATACTCCGGGCAGTACGTGCCGTACTATTATGTGACGGTCAGAGGCGCCCAAAGAGCGCGCTCGCAGCACATAAGGTAGCTCACGTATGACGAGCGTCTGCGACCGGGCAATTCTGGCTGTTCCTGCCCACCCTACGATTCCTATGACGAAGACAACATTCCAGATGTTGGCGCCCAACAACGCGGCCATTATTATGATCAGGGGAAGCCCTGGGATGATGAGGAAAACATCAGTGAATCGGACCAAGATCGTTCCGCGTATTCCACCGTAGTACCCAGAGAGTAAGCCAACAAGCGCTCCAATGGTCACGGATATCCCGCCGGCGAACAAACCCACAAGAAGCGACAAGCCTGCACCTTTCAGCACCTGGCTAAGCACATCAAGGCCGACATCATCTGTTCCAAATGGGTGGCTGAGCGAAGGAGGCCGGAGAATCTCCTCAAGACTTCCCACGCCAGTTGTTTGATATGGCGTGGCGAAGTTCCCGACCAGAGCCATTATAGCAAATCCGACTAATATGACGAGCCCGACCTTGCCTAAAGTGCTGTCTCGGAAAACCCTCCAGGGTCCTGCCATCCGCTTCCTGTAGATCTGGATTCTCTCCGAGAACAAATCAATCACGCGCTCGATCTTCAGTACCTCACTCGTGGGTCGAAGTAGGCATACAGCAAGTCTGTAATCAGATTGGCGACAATTACGCTTACAGATATTGCGAGAAAAGCGCCTTCAAGGACCGGGTAGTCGCGAGTTACAACAGACTCGTAGACCAGACGACCAACCCCCGGGTACGAGAATACCGTCTCTGTTTGGATCGCGCCAGCAACGATCAAACCCAGGTTGAGCCCTATGAGCGTAATCAGCGGAAGCAGAGCATTTCTCAGGACGGTAGTCCGCACTATTCTGCTCTCCGAGAATCCTTTCGCCTTCGCGGTCAGTACGTAGTCTTGTGAGAGCACATCTACTGCTGAGCTGCGCATAATGAGGGCGTACTGTCCGAGCAGGACCAAGGTCAGTACGGAGGTCGGCAGGACAAGATGTGCAGCTAGGTCGGAGAGATATGAGAGGAAGTTCGGATACGTGAGCCCGTAAGTCAATATTCCTGAAGTCGGGAAAGAGCGCATTGTCACTGCGAAGAACATTATGAAGATCATCCCAAGCCAGAAGACTGGTAGTGAGTACGTGACCAATGAGAACAGCAAAGCACTAACCTCACGCTTGCCGCCTCGTTTCCACCCAGAAAGAAGCCCGATTGCGGTTCCAATAATGATCGACAAGATGGTCGCCGGAGTGACTAGGATTAGAGTGTTGATGAGCCGCTCGCTCACGAGCGCCGTCACGGGTATCTTGTAGACGAGGGAGATTCCCAGGTTGCCCGTGAATGCATTCTGAAAATAGAGCAGGTATTGGAGCTGCAGTGGGGCGTCTAATCCGTATGCGTGTGCGAGTCTTGCCCTCATCTCGGGAGGCATTCTAGGATCTCTTATGAGGAGTGTGAAGGGGTTACCAGGCATCGCATGAAAAAGGAGGAAGTTCAGCGTCATCACGACGAAGAGCGTCACTAAGGCAGGAACGACCCGGCGTTGCAGATACTCCCTGAGCACCACCGTGGTTGACCTCAGGGAGCCTGCCTGAGCCTCTCCTCGCCTTAGATCTTGCTCTCGCTCTTACTCTGCTTTGCGTCTTCTCATGGTCGCGTAGCCAAGCGCTGCAATTGCGACTATTATGGCGACTGCGGCGACGATCCATGGCGTGTTATCTGAGGTTGCCGTAGGCATCGTAGTCTCTGTGACAACAGCAGGGGTTACAAGGTGCAGTCCCATCCAGCTCCATATGTTCACCTCAGATAAGATTCCCTCAGTCATCGACACGTATCCCGCGAACTTGTCGATCCTGTAGGCAGCGACGGTCTTCATGTGGTAGAATGGAATCTCGGGCGACTCTTGCTGGATGAAGTCCTGCATTTGCCAAATTATCGCCTGCCGCTTCGTCTGGTCCAGTGTGTTGAGTTGCTGGTTCCACAGGTCGTCGTACGCAGAGTTGGACCATCCGCTGGCGCTCCATTCCGACGTGACGGCTTCAGTTGTGAGCACCCACAATCGTTTGCTGATGTCGGGTCCGACTCTCCATCCCCAGAAGTATATGTCGTACTTCCAGACTGGATAGTTGTAGGCCGTTATTGTGTCGGCATCCATCGCCTGTACGTTGAGTTTGATACCCACTTGGCTGAACCATTGCTGGACTTGGCTCGCGGCCCGCATTTCTTCGGGCCATCTGTTGTTTACCCAGTAGTTGAACTCAAGCCTGAGTCCTTCCTTGTTCGACCTGACTCCAGTGTTCTTGGGATCAGTGTATCCTGCTTGCTCAAGCAGCTGAGCTGCGATCGTCAAGTTGAACGGATAGGGCTTCACGTTTGGATTATGCCATATGCCGTATGCTGGTGGGATGAATGACACTGCCGGGTCCACAAGTCCGAGGTGGATGGTCTGTGCGAGGAAGTCACGGTCCATGGCGTACTGGAAAGCACGCCTCACGCGTGCGTCGAGAAGTGCTCGGTTTCCCGTGCCGTTGATGTTGTCATTCGGCGTGAAGATTCGGGTGTAGTAGTCCGGGGAACTGATCACCTTGATGTTGGGGTCGCCGGCGAGTGTGCCCGCAGTTAGGGCGGGAACATCCGCTGGGATGACGTCGATCTCACCAGTCTTCAGGGCTGCCAGCATTGTGTCGAAGCTCTTGAAGATTCTGAAGACTACTTCGTCGAGGTGTGGTCTTCCTTTCCAGTAGTTTGCATTTGCCTTGAGGCTGAGATACTCACCTCTCTTCCACTCGTTGAAGACGAATGGCCCCGATCCGACAGCTGGTACGTTCTCGAACTTCAGGATTTGGTCAGTTGATAGTTTCTCCCAGACGTGTTTTGGAATCACCGGGAAGGCTGGGTAGGCGAGGGTCTGTTCGAAACCTGCTGTAAGTGGAGTCTTCCGCGTGAGAACCACAGTGGAGTCGTCGGGGGTTTCCACGGATTTAACCGAACTTACATAGTATGCTGCTGTTCCGATCTTGTTTTGAATTGCAAAATCGTAAGTGAATTTGACGTCCGCAGAGGTCAATGGCGTACCGTCACTCCACATCGCGTTCTTAGCTAGGTGAAATGTCCAAGTTGATCCGTCTGCCGAGATGTCCCATGATCCAAGCCACGGAACAACTTTCATGTCGGTGTCGTACTTGCCGAGCGTATCATAAACGAGCGAGAGAACAGCAAAGGACTGTATCGTCACCGTCACGTATGGATTGAGTGTATCCGGTTCGGTAATTATGCCCACTTTCAGTGTCCCACCGTCAGCAAACGCTTGCCCTTGCACATTGATTGGCGCTAGAAGAACGAGAAGGCAGAGTATGAGAGGATACAATATTTTCATTTGCGTATCACTCAAACGAAAGGTCTCCCCAGTGCGTATATAACGCTTAGTAGACATCGTCATCTGGCGTGAGATACTGGACAACTGTGCACAAAGAAATGCGAACTCGGGATGCCACTGAACAAGTTAAGTAATCACATTTTTCCAATGACGAAGATGATGATGAGTGAAGGGATGGAACGGTAGAATTCTCAGGATAGATCTTGGTAGGAGCAGAACTATCCACGAGTCGTACACGGCAGATTTTGCGATGCGATTTATCGGCGGACGGGGGTTCGCGGCGAAGATCCTCTGGGATGAAATGATGCCCGGAACTGATCCTCTTGCCGCGGAAAGCCGACTCATATTCGCAGCCGGCCCTTTGACGGGTTTCGTCCTTCCAAGCAGCGGCAAGTTGGTGGTTGCAGCCAAGAGCCCGCTAACTGGGGGGTATGGAGAGGGACAGCTTGGAACACATGCGTCAGTCAACTTGAGAAAGGCCGGGTTTGACGCTATTGTGATTCAAGGAAAGGCGGATCATCCCTGCCTAGTCTCGATAGACGACGATGCTGTTCAGATCTTACGGGCGGACAGTCTGTGGGGTCTTGGGACCATTGAAACGGAGAGGCGGCTCAAACAGGAATACGGGCAAAGCGTTGGTTCCCTCGTCATTGGACCTGCTGGGGAGCGACTAGTACCGTTCGCTACGATCATCTCAATGGGCGGCCGTTCAGGAGGCAGACCAGGCATGGGAGCCGTGATGGGATCAAAGAGGCTGAAGGCAGTCGTCGTGCATTCCACGAAAAGCATAGTCGCAGCTCGCCCGAACGAGCTGGCATCGCTCGGTAGTGAAGCATACAAGGGAATTCTAAGCAAGCCCGGCTACAAGTCGTGGAAGAACCAAGGGACAATGGCCACAGTCGACTGGGCTCAAAACAACGGCGCGCTTCCGACTTTCAATTTCAGGGAAGGCACATTTGATGACTTCGAGAAGATCAACGGTTCTGCCATGGAGGCAATGAAAGTGCACGTTAGGGGATGCCCTAACTGCAACATGACCTGCGGGAACGTCGTAAGTGATTCCGAAACAGAGGAATCTGAGCTCGATTACGAGAACGTGGCCATGCTTGGTCCTAACATCGGGCTAGGGGACTTGGGGAAGGTCTCAGCATTGAACAGAATTGCCGACGATTACGGGCTTGACACAATTTCTCTCGGAAGCATAATTGGTTTCGCGATGGAGTGTTATGAGAGGAGGCTCGTCGAGGAGAGAATAGAATGGGGAAACTTCGATGATGCAAAGACACTCGTTGGGGAAGTGGCAAGTAGGAAAGGTATTGGAGAACTGTTCGCTCAGGGAACAAGAAGAGCAGCTCAGTTGCTTGGACATGAAGCCTTGAAATGGGCCATGCAGGTGAAGGGGCTCGAGGTTTCGGCTTATGATTGCCATTCGGTACCCGGGATGGCTTTGGCTTTCGGAACATCTCCCATAGGCGCCCACCACAAAGATGGGTTCATGATTAGCTGGGAAGCCTCCGCTGGAAGAAACGCCAGCGATCTGGAGAAAGTGGAGAAGCTTCTGGAGCTTCAGAGAAACAGAACCATATTCGAGTGTTTTTCAGTGTGTAGGTTCCCGTGGTTGCAGTTCAGCCTGGAGCTTGACCTGTATCTGAAATTCTTTGAGGCAGCCACAGGAGTGGAAACGAGTCTCATCGATCTCCACAATACGAGCGACAGAATCTACGCGCTTATCCGAGCTTTCTGGGTGAGAGAGTACGGCTCGGAGTGGAGCTGTTCTCTCGATCAGCCGCCGGCCAGATGGTTTGAGGAACCTCCCAGAAAGGGTCCGACAAAAGGGCAGACACTGAAGCGAGAACAGTACGACCAGATGCTGAATTGCTACTATGAAAGGAGGGGCTGGAACTCACAGGGTATTCCTACAAAAGAGACTCTGAATAGACTTGGTCTAGATTATGTTTCGAGAGAACTCGCGGTCACGCCCCGAGCATAAGGTGTTGTTCAAAGGCTAGAGTCCGCGCTCCGTCTCCTTCAAAGCGCCTTCCAGCAAATCGACACCCTTGTCTAGCAACTCCTTGGTTACGGTTAAGGCCGGCATCAGTCTGATGACATTGCCCCAGTGCCCACAGCTCAGAACAAGAACTCCCTTCTCGAAGAGGCTCTTCTTGATCTGTTTTGTGATGTCTTCCTTCAGCGGCTCTCTTGTGTCCTTGCTCCTGACTAGTTCTATTCCGATCATCAGCCCCTTCCCGCGAACGTCTCCAACGATCTTGCAGTCGCTCAGCAAGTCCTTCAGTCTACCCATGAGGTAGGCACCGAGTTTTTCGGCTCGTTCCACGAGCGCATTTTCATTAATGTATTGAACCGTAGCCACAGCAACTGCACAGGCAAGACTGTTCGAATGAAACGTTCCTCCGTGCACTAGGGCGTCAATCTCATTCAAGTACTTGCGATGAGACAAGATCATTCCAAACGGAAAGCCTCCAGCCAGTGACTTTGAAATCGTCATAATGTCAGGCGTCACATTCGAGTGTTCGACGGCAAACATCCTGCCCGTCCGACCCATCCCCGTCTGAATCTCGTCCAATACAAGGAGTACATCATTCTCTGTGCAAATCCTTCGCAAATCCGGAAGGAATTCGTCGGGAGGCACGATGTATCCTCCTTCGCCCTGAATCGGTTCTACAATGACCGCTGCAGGTTTCTCCAGACCTGAGTGGCTATCCTTGAGACAATCCTCGATGAACTTGGTGCAAGTCATGTCACAAGCGGGGTATTCCTTTCGAAACGAGCAGCGGTAGCAGTATGCATAGGGCACCCAGTATGTTCCGTGGAGGAAAGGCGACACTCCTTTGTGCAACTTGACATTGCTTGTCAAAGCAAGAGAGCCTGCAGGGCCCCCTCCATGAAACGAGCCATGAAATGAGACTGTCACGTCACGTTTCGTGTGATATCTCGCAAGCTTCATTGCGGCCTCCACCGCATCACCTCCGCCCACGGAGAACATCATACGCACGTTATTCCTCAGTTCACATGGCGCGATGGAGTCGAGTATTTCATTCAGCTTGACACGAACTTCTGTGGCACCTCGCGGAAATGGAAACCATATCTTCTCGGCTTGATCAAGAAGCGCCGAGGTCACCGCAGGGTTGCAGTGGCCGACGTTCAATACCGATATTCCGGCTGACAGGTCTAGGAATACGTTACCGTCAAGATCTTTCAGAGTGGCTCCTCTTGCAGTGTCCCAAGCCGTTTCAAAATAGTACGCAGCGGTCTTCGGATCGTACCTTGCACAAGTCTCAAGCAACTTGCTTGACTTCGGCCCAGGAGGTTTGACGACTATCCTCGGCGCGTGAGGGTAGTGGAGCTCGCGGAACTTGTCATCCATCCATTGGTCTACCATCAGCCTAGCCTCGGTGCGATCACGTCCGCGTATTGACGGGGGTTTCTACATAAATGCTTGGACTGAAAATACGCGACTTCCGATCCCGCGAAATCAATCCGTCAATCATCGAAAGACGGCGATTCGATCACATTGATTGAGCGGACGATCGAGTAGAAACAGCGCGTCATGATGGATACCTTTCGGCTTCGGTCGAAAGATGACTATCCAGACATATGCTGGCTGAGTCGCATTAGCTGACTCATTGGTTTATCCAAGCAGCAGTGCCAAGATCCCTTTCTTTGCGTGCAGTCCGTTCTCGGATTCGTCGAATATGACAGAATGTGGTCCCTCGAATACTTCCTCAGTCAGCTCCTCGCCTTTTGAAGCCGGCAATGCATGCATGACTATGGCGTCCTTCTTTGCCGAGGCAACTACATCCGAGTTCAATATCCACTTCCTGTACGCTTCAGGGTTCTTGTTGTGAGGAAACTCGCCTGTCTTTGTGTATGTCCCTCCCCCAGGTACCCATGATTTCGAGATGATAACATCCGCTCCCGAAACACCTTCCTTCAGGTCATGTGCAACACGGATCTTTGCACCAGACTTCGCCGCATCCATTCGCGTTTCCTCAATCGCTTCCTTCAAGTCGTAGCTCTCCGGACAAGCCATTGTGATATTCATTCCGAGTTTGGACCCCGCCCAGATCAGATCGTTGAGGTAGCCTGGCGGCTTGTTGACTCCTGTGCTGAATCCCCAAGCATAAGCTACGTTGAGACCTTCCAACCTGCCCTTCTTCTCCTTCATCGTCATGAGTTCTGCTATCGCCTGCGTTGGGTGCGAATACTCCGTCGACGCATTAATCACGGGAAGAGAGCACGACTTCGCGAGTTCCTCCACAACGTCTTGATACCATCTTATCGCTATGCCGTCAAAGTATCTGCTTAGGACCCGGCCGGTGTCTTCCCAGCTTTCGCCTTTTGCAAGCTGCAGCTGTTCTGGAGTGAGATAAGTCCCATGTCCACCCATTTGGGTCATCGCAGTCTCGAACTGAATATGAGTTCTAGTGGATGGTCTCTGAAAGATCATTCCTAGCGTTTTCTTGTGCAGGATATCTGGGGCATCTCCAATCTTGAACCTTGATTTCAAGTCTTCTGAGACTCTGATCATGAGTCTCACTTCTTCGGCAGTGAAGTCCTTCAGAGAAAGCATCTGTCTACCTTTCAAGGAAGCCATGATCAGTTACTCCTACGTCGGCCGGAAAAGGCTGTTCATCGCTATTTAGCCTTTGGCAGACATTTACGGTGTCCATAATTGGAGCGAATGGGTTCGACATCGATTCAGATCGACCGGAAACGTAACGCCGTTTCCTGCAATGGAATCCGGAGCGCTGCTCGCTGGTACTATTCCCCATGCAGCAAATCTGAGACATCCTCTGCAATCATTCTTTCTTCATCAGTTGGAATGACAAATATCTTACAGCGCGAGTCCCCTGAACTTATGTCCATCTCGTTACCGTGGACAGCTGCTTCGTTCTTCAATGGGTCGAGTTCTATTCCGAGAAACTCAAGGTCATCGCAAATCCTTCTTCTATGTAGTGGAGAGTTCTCACCGACGCCGGCTGTAAAGACGAGGGCGTCGACACCGTTCATGGCCGCTGCGTAGGCGCCAATTATCTTCTTGAGCCGGTAGCACTCGACATCTATGGCGAGTTTCGCTCTCTCGTCTCCTCTGTTTGCGGCCTCTACAATGTCGCGCCTGTCGACGTATTTGCCGGTGATTCCTAATAGTCCACTCCTTCTGTTCAATATCTCTTCGACCTGGGCTGGAGTAAGGTTCTCTCTACGCATGATGTGGAAGACAATTGCCGCGTCAATGTCTCCGCATCTGGTTCCCATCACAGCTCCTTCGAGTGGAGTAAACCCCATGCTGTGGTCATACGCCAGTCCTTTCCGGACGGCTGTCACGCTGACTCCATTGCCAATGTGAAGGGTAATGACGTTCGCGTCTGTTGGTTTCTTCCCTAGGAGAACGGCCGCTCTTCTCGATACATATTTGTGTGATGTGCCATGAAACCCGTACTTCCTTACCCGATGCTTCGTGTACCATTCGTAGGGTAGACCGTACATGTAGGCATGTCGAGGAAGAGTTGCAAGAAAAGCCGTGTCGAAAACCGCTACGTGCCGTACATTCGGCAATATCCTCATTGCAGCTCTTATGCCAGCAAGATTAGATGGATTATGCAACGGTGCAAGTTCGGAGAACTCCTGAATGGCCTCAAGAACCTCATCGTCAATTACGATTGATCGTGCAAACTTGGCCCCACCATGCACGACACGATGCCCCACACCCTTGACATCAGAAATCCTACCTGTTCCCTCAGCAGTGTCGCCTGCCAGCAGTTCAACTATCGAGGCCAGCGCCTTATCGTGAGATGGCAGTTCGGTGGTCAAGGTTACTTCTTTCATGCCGGCCGGCCTGTGCTTGATGAAGCTACCATGCATGGTCACTCGTTCAGCTACTCCTTCGCACAGCTCGATCCCGGCGGGCATGTCCCAAAGCGAGTACTTCAGGGACGAGCTGCCGGAATTTAGGGTCATGATCTTCATTGTCACGATGCACGACGGCATTAACTGGATCAAACGCATTTCAATCTTGTCGAAGCAGCTCGCAATCTCGCTGAGTTGTGGTCTGATACGTTCGACACTAGACCATCGATCAGACGGTTCTTCACGTCAGCAGCAAACGAACCCAGCCGGGTCGGAGACAACTTCCTATGTTTGTCCTAGAATTAGAGCAAGCAGAGTAACACACCGAAACGTATGAGCCACACCTGTTGCTGGTGTAGCTGCTAGGCTTGTTATGGGCATACTGCACGTGTTCCCCAGAGTCATTCTGATCGTCGGTCCGCCGGGATCTATTGGACCAACCATTTGCACACTCACCACAATTACACATATGTGTGGGTCTACCGGTGCGAACAAACCGCCAACAACAAACCTTGAACCGTTCATTGTCCGTTTTCTTGAGGGGGGCGGCCACGAGACGAATGTTGTGTTCAATGTTCGCAAATGCCGGGGATCCGGCGACTGGAATACTCGTGTGTGGCCGGGCGGCTTCACTCTCATATAGGATATCCGTTTTCCGGTCTCTGAGTTTCCCTCTTGAAGCCGTCCTCAATTCTCTTCGTGATAGGTCCCTCTTCGCCTGTTCCGATGACTCTTCCGTCTATCTGTACAATCGCGTGCACTTCAGCGCCTGTCCCTGTCAAGAAAGCTTCGTCTGCGTTGTACAGTTCGTGCAGTGTCAAATCTTTCTCTACAGCTTCTATCCCAAGTTTCTTGGCAACTTCCAGAACAGTCAGCCGAGTTATGCCGCCCAATATGCTGGCCTCCAGTGGCGGCGTTAGCAGCCTGCCGTTCTTCACAATGAACACGTTGTCTCCTGAACCTTCGCAAACATATCCTCTCCAGTCCAGCAAGATAGCTTCGTCAGCCCCGGCATTGATCGCTTCCATTCTCGCCATGACATTGTTCAGGTAGTTGAGCGTCTTGGCAGCGGCTGGAATACAGAACGGAGGATTTCTCCTTGTGCATACGGCAACTGCTTTGACTGGCTTTAGCCCTGCGAGTGTGATCACATATGTTGCTGGAATGATCACTATCGTTGGTTTTGTACAGTTCCTGGGGTCAAGGCCCATCTTTCCAGCTCCTCTAGAGACTACGAGCCTCAGATAGCCGTCTCGTATCCCGTTTCTACGGAGCGTTTCTGCACAAGCCCTGCCCACATCCTCTCTTGACATCAGGATCATGATGCCGACTGTCTTCGCAGATTCAAACAGCCGTTCGATGTGTTCTCTTAGTCTGAATATTCTCCCACCGTACGCCCTGATTCCCTCAAAGACGCCGTCTCCGTACAGGAAGCCATGGTCATAGACTGAGATCTTTGCCTGACCCTCGGGATAGAACTCGCCATCAACATAAACGAGCAGTTCTCTTTCGCCCATTTGACATCCACGGCCTGTGTGGCAGCTCCCGCTAATAGAGATTGACGCGAAAGCCCTTGACGCGGGAACGCAGCTTCATTTTTCGCTCTGCGTTGCTACTCACAGTCTGCTTTTGCGAGTCAAGCTGTCTTCGATAGGCGCTTCTCTATCTCCATCTTCTTTGCGTCAAGTTCCTTCTCAATGTCCTTGGGTAGAGGAGGATCTGGCTTGTGAGTTGCGATTATCTGCTTCACGCGTTCTCGGGCGGCCTTGGCCAGATCCTTTGAGCCGGTTTTTTCCCAATCTCCGCGTGTTCGCTTGTCACTAAGCCTAGGCAGGTACCTCTCACTAATAATATGCTGGAGCGTGTGTTTCTCCGCCATGTAGTTCCCGCGAAGTGGCGCCACTTTCTTGATCAGTGATGTCGCTAGCGTGTCTTCGTTCACTTCTATCCCGCGTGCGATCCGCTTGACCATTCCGAAGATTTCATCGTGAATCGCCAGCAGCTCAAGAGACGCTGTAAAGTGATACTCGAGAGCCCCTGCAACTACACGGACCCAGTTGGCCCCCGCTAAGACCGCAGTCAGCATCGTCAGAGCGCTCTCAAAACCAGCCTGAACATCCGGAACCTTCGAGTCACTTACTCCACCAGACATCGCGGACGGCAGCCCGTAATACTTCGCCATCGCAGCTCCTCCTGCACATGACAAGGCTGTCTCCGGGCAGCCGACGGCGGGTATAGCGGTGTGCATGTCAAGGTTTACCGGGATGCTGCCGTAGACGACCGGGTTACCCGGTCTGACGAGTTGAACCAAGACCAAGCCTGCAAGTACTGCGACATTCGTCTGAACCAGGGAACCAGCGAGCGTGATCGGTGAGGTTGCCCCCGTATTGTCCATAGGTTCTATCAGTACTGGGGTTCCATGTGTCACAAACTCGATTACATCATCGGTTAGGCCGACATCGTAGATTAGGGGGCTTGAAGGGCATATCTGGCAGGTGGAGAGAGGTTTCTCTGAGAGCTCATCCATTCCTCCGGCGACAACGGCAGCCAGCTCCAAGTTATGAGCAGCCCCTAGCTCACCACTGTTGCCGATGTATCCCTCTGAGTCCCAGTGGGTCGTCTTGGATGAGTACTTGTAGTGCAGGGCTCCTCTCTCGATGTGTCGAAATGCCTCCGGCAAATCGTTTGCTGCAATCATGTAACTTCCACCGACGCTTATGTTCTCCAACGCGTCTGTCACCTTGATGATGGGTACTAGATCAGTGGATAAGGCAAGGCGGCGCGCTCCCGTTTCCAGGTCAAGGATGTACGGGTACTCTCCACCGCATGTCATGTACTGATTCTCTCCTCCAATCTCCAAATTGTACTTCGGGTTCCGGGCGTAGAGATTGAATTTGGCAGGACACTTCTTGAGCATCTCGTCGACTAGGTGACTAGGAATCCTGACGTTTCCGTTCTTGTCATTCACGATTGCGCCAGCTTTGGAAAGGATCTCTTGAGCATGTGCTGAGAGAAAAGTTACGCCAGCGTTCTCTAGCACGTCCATGCTCGCTAGGTGAACAGACTGCATTTGGTTGCGGTCTAGAAACTCAAACTTCATTGCTCTGCACTCCTAACTTCGAACGCTTCTGACGCAGTCAAAGTAAGCGTTGGCTATGACTGTTTCGCGAAGTCGTCACTAGTCTTCCAGAGTCTGTCTCCGTCAGCTGGGTCTTCATGCATGCGTTGGTGAGAGAAGAGCACTCAGCGATTGTGCCAGATTCTTCTCCCACAACGAAACCTAATCATCCTGGTGGGTGCACTGCGTCAGTGCTGGCGGGACATGAGATGGTAGCGAGCTCACGTCGAGCGTAGTCGAGCAAAAGTTCATGGACGACTGACTCTCATGCTTCGCAGGTTTCACACGCACGCGATCCCATTCTTGATATCTGTTGATGAATGGGCAAGAGAGCTCTCACTGTCTGCAAGGGAGCGCTCAGCCTGACCATGGACTGACTCTTGGTTGCCGGCTGCGTCGACGAGCGGCCGTCTTGGAACGTCGTGCGCGTACAGGTCCAGCTGTGAATCCGCGTGAGCGTCTTAGCCAACCTTGACGATTCCTGCCCTTAGGTATTCGATCTCTTCGATGGCGAGGTCTTCTCGGGGCTTCAATATCATGCAAGTCAGAACGGGCAATGGCGCGCCTCACCTGAGAACGAGCGAACTGAGGGCAAGAGGAGCGTAGGATTAGCAAGATATTCGACCGACAGGCGTTCGACTAGCCCTGTCATTACGTGCTGGAATCACGGGGGGGCAAAGAGATCGAGCGGCAGACGTTTTCCGAAACCGTCTGGACCAGTCTTACGGGCTCCCCAAGTTGGAAGGCCATGGAGGTTAGGGTCAAGAGAGACCTCCGAATCAGTCCCCTGCCGCGAATTGCGGCATCCGGGCCCGTAATATTCAATCTTATTTGGAAATACGCTTCCGCGCGCTTGGAATAGTCATTAATATTCGATTGGAAGCATTTATATCAGAACAGAATTGCCTACGACGACCGTAGATATTCCGGCCGACCTCTTGGATTTCGTTGATCAGCTCACCTCCT
>Ga0315268_10002449_pt1 | contig 20874 bp, 19 predicted proteins | sample C1_top_MG_FD_204535 | JGI IMG/M metagenome (GOLD analysis project Ga0315268, IMG submission 204535) | Sediment microbial communities from Yellowstone Lake, YNP, Wyoming, USA - C1_top | ecosystem: Environmental > Aquatic > Freshwater > Lake > Sediment | place: USA: Wyoming | collected 2017-08-01
CTATATTGACGCCCTGTGCTATATCCGGAGACTGATGGTCAATGCTTGTAATGACAGAGCAGGTTTTCCAGTCGAACCCCATCTGTGATGAAGAGTAACCGATTTCACGGATCGTGTCGCGCACTATCTGGGGCATATCCACATAGCATTCAGTTGTTATTTCACCGGCAATAAATGCGAGTCCGGTTGTAACAAGCGTTTCACAGGCTACCCTGCAGTTTCTGTCTTTTTCCATGATAGCATCGAGTATGGAATCGGATATGGCGTCCGCAACTTTGTCGGGGTGTCCTTCTGTCACCGATTCGGATGTAAAAAAGAATTGTTCATTGCCCATCGATAGTCTCCTTTTTCTATAGTGGCGCGAATATTCACAGCGTTTTTTTAATGCCATGAAGCCGCTAAGGGTTTAATATCATATTATCTATAAGTCTTGTTGCACCAACCTTGACGGCAAGAGCCATCAGTGCAGGTTTTTCAATCATTTTAATATCGGCAAGTGTTTCCGGGTCACAGATTTTTATATAATCTATTGAAGTGTCCGGACAGGATTTTATCAGGGCTGTTGCCTTTTCAATTATTTTCGACGAATCCCTTACTCCGTTTTTAAGAATTTCGCCAGCTTTATTGAGAGATTTATATAAGATTAAGGCATGAATCCTTTGTTCGGGATTAAGATAACTGTTCCGAGAGCTCATTGCAAGGCCGTCCTTTTCTCTTACTATAGGAGCGCCGATTATTTTGATATTTAAATTCAAATCCTTAACCATCTGTTTTATTACAAGAAGCTGCTGAAAATCCTTCTGGCCGAAAATGGCATAGTGAGGTTTTACAATATTGAAAAGTTTTAATACAACCGTTGAGACGCCTTTGAAAAATACAGGCCTTGAAAGTCCGCAAAGATGATTCGGCAGATTATTAAGTTCAACATATGTCTGGTATCCATCAGGATATATCTCTTTTCCATCAGGGATAAAGGTTATGTCAACGCACTCTTTTTTAAGAAGTTCCAGATCTCTTTCGATATTCCTCGGATATGTTGCCAGATCTTCTTTAGGGCCGAACTGGGCTGGATTTACGAAGATGCTTACCACAAGTATATCGGCCAGTTCACGACCCTTTTTCATGAGGGAAAGGTGTCCTTCATGCAGAAAGCCCATTGTCGGTACAAAAGCAACAGTTTTTCTCTCTTGCCGCGCAAGGTCGGAATACCGTTGCATCTCTTTGATTGTGTTGATTATTTCTATGTTGCTCACCTGTCCTTGAAAGCTTTAACTGTATATCGCACCAGAAATCCCGCAGTTTGACGCCAGGATCGCACAAAAGGGCCATTTCCAGATAGAAACTATTCTAAGACAATGAGCCGGAAATGTCAATGAATACGAGGAGATTTTACAGCACAAATCTGCTGGTGCCGGAGTAGTTGATGATAGTTATAGGTCTCTTTTCAACCTTTTTCCCCCGCAGTAAATAAAAAGCCCGGCATCTCTTGCAAGACACGCGATTGTCATGTTGATTTCCGATGCGAGTTTGACAGCCAGTTCGGTCGGCCGGGATGTGGCAAGTAAGACAGGAATATTTGCTTTTGCTGCTTTCTGGACCAGTTCGAAACTTACCCTCGAAGAAAGAACAAGTAAGGACGCCTGTGAAAGTTTTTTGCCGAGAAATAATTTTCCTACTGCCTTATCAAGTGCATTATGGCGGCCAACATCTTCAGCGACCGATAAAAGTTCAAATTCAGAAGAAAAAATGGCTGCGGCATGGGAAGCATGCGTGGCGTTTCGTATCGGCTGGTGATCTGAGAGTGATTCAAGACAATAAAGGGCTTTATTAATATCTATTGATAGGTCGTCAGTAAGAGGCCTGATGGTCTGGTAAAGGTCTTCTATAAGCTCCTTGCCGCACAAACCGCAGCTTGTCTGGCTGACAAAACCCCGTCTTTCAAGAAGTTCAGAAACAATTTCTCTTCTGGAAGGAGTAAGCGTCACCGTAACAACATTGGAATCGGTTCCGTCACAAAAACCGATGGAAATAAAGTCATCCGGAGAATCAATAATTCCTTCTCCCAGACAAAACCCGGCAACATGGGCTATTTCATCACCAGGTGTCCGCATAACAACAGAATAAGGTTTTCCCTGTATGCGGATAGATAAGGGTTCTTCTCCTATCAAAAAATGGTTGACCTGGACATCCGTTTTGTTTTTCCAGTGAATTAAATTGGTTTCAGGCAGAACGAACCGGATTTTATCGCCACAGCGTATAATACCGCCTTCGATGACTTTGGCAAAAACACCCTCCCTCGGCATTATGCAATCTCCTGCCTGATAAAAAATAGCGCATTTTTGTTTGCATTCTTTTCCAATCTGGGTGATTTCGACGACGGCTTTATCTCCAAGCCTGAGTTTTGTTCCAACAGGAATGTTTTTCCAGTCTATTCCAGTTGTTGCGATGTTTTCCGCAAAATCGCCAAATGTTACATCAAGTCCCCTGCTCCGGGCTTTTTCTATACTTTCGGATGCAAGAAAGCATACCTGCCTGTGCCATTTGCCTGCGTGGGCATCACCGCTTAGACCATGATCAGCTATAAGTTCAGCTTCCTGGACGCAGGTTTTTTTAGTTCCTTTTTTTCTGCTGGTTGCAATCGATACTATTTCCATAAGTTTTTAGAGGTATTAAGCCTTATTAAAGTTATTATTAAATCTGGTTTGTGCATGTGCATGCAATGGGGGTTCTGTACTCCCTGATTATGGCGTTTACAAGCAATATGGTTAATATAATTGCAGCAATAATTTCTGCCTTCAACGGGATTAATTCCGCAGTTTTGCCGACGGACGCTTTTGCCGAAATATTGAGGCCTTTATACAGGAAATCCGTTAAAAAGCCAAATAAAAGAGCGCACGCCGAAATGGAAAAAAGATATATCAACAATGCTTTTTTACCGAGCATTTTATACACCATGCTCAGGGATGCTATGTTTGTTGCAGGTCCGGCAAGGAGAAAAACAAGAGCTGCTCCCGGATTAAGACCCTTTAAAACAAGCGCGGCTGCTATCGGGGTTGAGGAGGTGGCGCAGACGTACATCGGAATGCCGGTAATCAGCATGACAAACATGGCAAGCAAGTCATTTCCCAAATAGGATTCTATCATATTATCAGGTATTAAATATGATATCAGGCCCGCAATCAATAAACCGATTACAAACCATTTTCCGATATCTCCAAGAAGATCTACAAAGGCATATTTCAAGCCGCCGTATATTTTTGATGATTTAATAAGTCCAAAATTTTGTTTTGAAAAAGATGCTGTATTGCTGCAACAGAAATTTTGCGTTGAGCTTGACGGCAACTCATTTGACGCTTCCGGTTTTCCGATGAAATTTTCCAGCAATCCTGCCGTAACTGCCGAGATGAATGCAACCACAGGACGTATGATTGCCATCAGAGGATCCATCAGCGCGTAAGTCAAAGGTATTGAATCAACACCTGTTTCAGGTGTTGAAATTAAAAAAGCCAAAGTTGCGCCGTTGTTTGCGCCCTGTTTTTTCAAACCGGCTGCTGCAGGGACAACTCCACAGGAGCAAAGAGGTATTGGAATTCCAATAAGAGCGGATAATAACACCGGGCGAACCTTACCTTTTCCAAGATAGCGCCCGATCATCTCGGTTTTGGAATATGCGTGAATAAACCCGGCACATAATAAGCCGAAAAGCATGTATATCGAAGAATCAAGAAACATATCCCATGAAAATCCGAGTATATTAATTATGGCAGTCATTATAATAATCCTGTTAAGTACGATGAAGTTGAAACAAATCAGAAATCCGACAGCAAAGTAAAAAGCTCATTATGCAAGGCGCGCGAATCTTGAGGAATGAAGCGTATATATCAGTACGCTGTAATGACGAAAGATGAAGCGCAACACAGCAGAATGACTTTATACGAAGCTGTTAGAACATGGTAACAGATTTATATTCCGATACATGGTCAATGCTCTGTTTTATAATGGAATTAACATGTTCATCAGCAAGTCTGTAATAAACAATTTTTCCTTCTTTTCGAAATTTAACAATCTTCAGCATGCGAAGTATTTTCAACTGGTGTGAAGCCGCCGATTCGGATAAATTACAGACAGCAGCAATATCACAAACACAAAGTTCACAAGCTGAAAGAGCAAAAACAATTTTCAATCTGGTCTTATCCCCAAGAGTCTTGAAAATATCCGCAAGCGAACCAAGTATATAAGGTTTCGGTAACATACCCGAAGCGATCCTTACATTTTCAGCATGTATTATCTTTTCCTGACAGACATCCATTTCTACCTCCTAATATATGAACATCTGTTCATATGTCAAATCATAAACCGGATGTCAATAGCAATTTTTTTATCCTGATCCTGATAATTGCATTAATATGTTATGTATTCATGGTTTTATATTTGTGGACATTTGCTTTAACATAATTGTAATAATTAATTTGGAGCATCCCATTTCAGATCAAATAATTCACGTAGCTTGACCCCGATCAATATGCCAGCCAACAACGTTAATCGTTTCCCGGAAGATTGCCGGCACCTGCCTCCTGTTTGTTATTGCATTGAAAGTGGGATTTTAATAATAGAGTTCAAGGGAAAGCTGCTTTTCTTATTATTCTACTGTTCTATGTTTACATCAAACAATTTTCAGGGAGGTATTCAAATGGATCTTGGAGGACTCGTTGCACGAAATGCCCGGATGATCCCGGAGCACGAAGGGGTTGTTTACGAAGACCGTCGTTACAGCTGGAAAATTGTCAACGAAAAGGTAAACGCGATTTCAAACACACTGCTTAAGGCCGGACTGAAGAAAGGCGACAAGGTAGCGATGTGGATGTTCAACACCGACATGTTCATCTTTGCCTTTTACGGGATCGTAAAGGCCGGCGGCGTGGCGGTACCCGTAAATTTCCGGCTGGCCCCGCCTGAAGCGGAATACATCTTCAACAACTGCGATGCCGTTGCTCTCATATTCGACGATATCTTCGAACCTGTCGTCAGAGAGATGAAGTCCCGGCTTGGCAACATCGGGCCGTTCTATTCCGCAGGAACAGGCCAGTTCGAGGGTTTTACACCGCTTACCCAGGTGTTGGCAACGGGCGAAACGTCAGAGCCGGGCGTGAAGGTCGGCGAGTTTGACGACAGCGAGATTCTCTATACTTCCGGCACCACAGGACGGCCCAAGGGCGCTCTTTTTACCCACCATAACCAGATTACTCTTGTGACAAGCATGGCCTCTTTGATCGGGCTCAATCCCAGGGACCGCCTTCTTCATGCCGCGCCGCTTTTTCATTCGGCCGAACTGAACCTTTACCTTAATCCCGGCACTTATCTGGGATGCACGCATGTGGTGATCAAGGATTTTATTCCAACCAAGGTGCTGGCAGTGATGGATAAGGAGAAAATTACCCAGTTTTTCGGTGCGCCGGTGATGTATTCCTTCTTGATGGCGGTTCCGGATTTTGACCGTTATGACTTATCGGCAGTGCGTTATTATGGTTATGGCGCCGCTCCCATGGCGGCTGAATCGGTCAAGGGTATGATAAAAAAATTTAAGACCGACCGGTTTTTCTGTCTGTGCGGCTTCACTGAAGCAGGCCCCGGAGGTGTCGCCCTTCAGCCGGACGATCAGGTCCGCAAGGCAGGCGCAGGCGGCAAATATGTGGTCAACATGGAATCGCGACTTGTGGATATCGATGGCAACACCATAACCAAGCCGGGTGTTGTGGGTGAACTTGTTGTAAGCGGAGATACTATCATGAAAGAATACTACAAAAACCCGCAAGCAACCAAAGATACCATCAGGAATGGCTGGGTTTACTCAGGCGACCTTGGTACGATGGACGATGAGGGTTATATCACACTTGTGGACCGTCGCAAAGACATGATCATCACAGGCGGTGAAAATGTTTACAGCAAGGAAGTTGAAGACGCAATCTATGAAAATCCAGGGATCGCCTCGGCAGTTATTATCGGGGTGCCTCATCCGCAGTGGGGTGAAACGGTCATGGCTGTGGTCACCCTGAAAAAAGACCAGAAACTGACCTTGGAGGGACTGCGCGAATTCCTCAAGCCGCGAATAGCCGACTACAAAATACCTCGGTTGCTGGAAATCACGGAACAGCTCCCAATGAATGTTTCCGGCAAGGTTTTAAAATACAAACTGCGTGAACAGTTCGGAGATAAGGTAGTAAAATAATCCGGCAGCCTTTTAAACTGCACGCTGCGGTTTCAAGTCATGCCGTCCCTTACATGAAAATAAAAAGGATTAACCGGTTTCGGTTAATCCTTTTTCAGTTCAACAATGGTTGCGCCCCAGCCTCCGGATTCCATCGGAGCATCTTTGAATGATTTGACGAGGGGACTTATTTTCAATAGTTCCGCAACACCTTTTTTCAGAAATCCACGTCCTTTTCCATGTATAACCCGTACCGTGAAAATCTTATTATTGCGGCACTCTGAAAAATATTCGGAAAGAAGACCGGAGACCTCTTCCGGCCTGAAGGTATGCAAATCGATAAAATCTTCAATCGGTATTTTAACAGGTTTCATATTAAAATTCGTTAATGGACACCCATTATACGAAATAAAGGGGTCCAGGATTCAAGGGTTCAAGGGATCATAGGAAGAAGTGTTCCTGAGCCAGGGTCATGGTTCTTATAGTTTATTTTTGCTCTGTCAAAACTAGTTGTTGCATAGCAATACTGGCATTCGTAAAGACAGGAGTCGTACATCCCTATATCCTTGCTCAAAACACAACCGCAGTTTTTCCTCTGGGAAGGATCTTTTTTTAAATCAAGTTTTTTCCCGAAAATCTCAGCAATGTAAATATCATCTATACATTTACCGGCAGGGATCCCGAAGCCGGTCAGATCTTTTTTTGAAGCACAGCTTCTTATCTCAATTCCGTTATTCCCTGCAATATCGACCAGAGAGCTTAAAAGATCGGGTAAATTTGCATCATTCCATTCGTTTAGAACAAAACCGCTATCTTTCAGACTTTTGATTCTTCCTTCTATTTTTCTGTAAATATCCACGAAACTTATTATGCACCGGCAAGTATAACCGGGCAATGAGGCTGCTATATGAGCAAAAATTTTTTTATGAAATTCAATGTCGGTAAAATTGCTTAATACGATTGGATCATACCGCCAGATTATCTTTTCAGGACCGATTTGATCGGATAATTTCCGGAAAGTGTTGAGCGATATTTCAAGAGAAGGAGACTTCGGATCGAGAATCCGTGGATTATCCATGAGGGTATACAAAAAATAGTAGCTGTAACCCCGTGCGTTAAGTTCTTTTAAATGCGGAATAAGCGGTTTTGGGTTCCTTGTCCAGAATACAAAAAGATCAACATTTTCAGGTGCAAGAGAAACATTTGAAATCTGATCAGGATTGAATGGATTTGGAACTGTGCAGAAACCCGCCCGGACCCTGTTTATAAACCATTCGGTGTAAAATGCCGGGATGTCGGTTCTGCGGCTTGCGCTTATAATCAATTTGATACCTTCGCAAAAAGTAAAAACGACTTTTTACTTGGCGGGAAAGGGATTCCCCTCTCCCGCCGATTGAAGTCAATTCAATCGGTTCCACCCTCACCCCAGGCCGGGGCTTACCCGCCCGCGACCTGTTGATGGGCTTATAAAATCCATCAATTCACACCATCTCAACGACGGGCGATCTGTCAGTATTGAGCTCAATAAGAGCTCCTTTTCCTTTCATTCCAATACTGCAGTTTACCACAAGCGTCTTTCCCAAAAAAGCGATTCCCGGCATTTCATGGATATGACCGCAAATAAGCAGTTGTGGCTGGCGCCTTGAAACTATTTCCCGAAGGCTTTTGCATCCCGCATGAAACTTGCCGATAACCTTATCAAGTGTTCCAAAAGGAGGCGGATGGGCTATAAGAATCGTATCTTTTCTCACCAGCGGTTCAAGTTTTTCAGTTGTCTGCTTTTCACGAAATTGAATACGGGATGAAAATGGTACCGGTATTGTTCCACTAACGCCTGTGAAGGAGAATCCGTTAATAACAATTTCCGAAAAGTGCAAAAATGAAATATTTGAGGAAACAGGGAGAAGGCTCGCAATTTTTTTTGAATCTGTGTTGCCGCGAACCACAAGAATCGGCAAATGGGTATTGCTGAAATAAGACATGATATTTGAAGCGTTGAACAATGAATTTACGTCACCTGCGAGAACAAGCAGATCGGGTTTTAAATCCGAAATGGTGTCGAGAATTGAGGATATCCTGTGTTTTCGGCCATGTATGTCTGCTACAGCGTAAATACGCATATTAAGTTTCCGGCATTATTTGGTAAATGATACCAAGTATTCCAAATTTAAAGATACGAAAATAAGATAAAGGTTGTCAAGCTAAAGCGAACGGTTGCTCGTTTTAGCTTGACAAAGTTGACGGCTTCGTAAAAAGTCCGGTTTTCAACACGAATCCGCCTGAGGCGGAGATAAGTACTGAAAGGAAATATTGATGGAATTTTTTTTCAAACCGAAGGGAATTGCACTGGTTGGAGCAAGCTCCAATCCATATAAAGGAGGAAACTCCATACTGAAAAACCTGTTAAAGGGATACAAAGGAAAGATTTATCCGGTCAACCCGGCTTATTCGGAGATAGAAGGTCTGAAATGTTATCGGTCGGTGACGGAAGTGCCTGACCCTGTTGATCTTGCAATCGTATTTGTACCGGCCAAGCTCGTGCCGGATGTAATACGGGAGTGTGCTCAAAGAAAGATTCCAGGAGTTATGATTGAATCCGGAGGTTTTGCCGAAGCAGGAGCAAGAGGACAATCAATCCAAAGCGAATTGAAGCAGATATGCGATGAGACAGGAATCCGGCTCTGGGGGCCAAACTGCATGGGGCTGGTTGATTTTATTTCGAAGAGGGTTTTTTCTTTTGTCTCTCCTACGCTATGGGACTATGAGTTTATCAGGGGGGATGTATCTCTTATTGTCCAGAGCGGTATGCTTTCGGCAGGTTTTATTATCGATACGATGTCTCATGGAGTTATGGGTATCAGCAAAGTCTGTTCAATAGGAAACAAGGTGGATGTTGATGAATGTGAGCTTCTGGAATATCTGCTTGAAGATCCTGAAACTGCGGTAGTCGGATTATACTTGGAGTCTTTTTCGAATGGTCGGCGTTTTCTGGAGATATGCCGCAGCTCCCGGAAACCAATCGTAGTTCTTAAAGGCGGAAAAAGCGTAAAAGGAGCCGCCGCCGCAATGAGCCACACGGCAAGCCTTGCCGGCAACAGCGCTGTAATCAGCGGCGCTCTGGTTCAGGCAGGCGTTGTTGAGGCTGTTGATTTTAAACAGATGCTGGATCTGTGCAGATCTCTTGCGATGTATCCTGAAATACCACGCAAAGTTACGGGAGGTGTTGCGATTCTGACATATAGTGGCGGAGCAGGAATCGTCTCTTCAGATTTTATTGACAAAACCACGCTTTCTATTGCCGAACTTTCACAGTCAACAAAGGATGCGCTTGAAAAAATTTATCCTGAATGGATGCCGGTAGCAAATCCAATTGATCTCTGGCCGGCCATTGAACGAGGTGGTTCGGAAATGGCATATGGCGAAGCCATAAAGGCTGTTTGTAATGATCCGAATGTCGATGTGGTATTTCTCCACTACTATGCCGGAGGGTTTGCGCTCAACTTTAATATCTCTTCTCTTGTTGAAATAGCAAGTAAATCCAATAAACCAATGTTCTGCTGGCTTATGGGGGAGGCCGAAAAGGCAAGAAAATTTCAGACAAACACTCAAAACCTTGGAGTTCCTGTGTACCGGGAACTTTACAGAGCTGTTGAATGCATGGCCGCCGTGTTTGAACGGGAAAAACCTGAAAAAAGTGATCTTCCGTCTTATGCGTCAGGATTTGCAATTTCTGAAAATTTTAAGGCAGAACTTGAGAATAGAACGGGCGCCCTCGATGAGCATGTCTCAAAAAAAATTCTTGCCGGATATTCGATTCCAGTGGTTGAAGAGAAGCTCTCCGGTTCTGTTGAAGATGCTCTCGATGCTGCCCGCTCATTCGGTTTTCCTGTGGTAATGAAAGGAATTCTCCCCGGAGAGCTGCATAAGACGGAATCAGGTCTTGTGCAGCTTGGTGTCTCTTCCGAAGAAGAAATAAAGAAAGTTTTCGGCGAGTTGAATATTAAAATGGCCGGAAAAGGAAAAATTCTCGTTCAGAGGCAGATGGAAGGCGGTCTTGAGCTCATTGCCGGCATGGTTCGGGACCCGCAGTTCGGGCCCTGTGTCATGCTGGGTCTTGGGGGGATTTTTACCGAGATATTGAAAGATACCGTATTTACAGTCGCACCTTTAAACTATGGAGAAGCGCTTTCGATGATAGGGCGGCTTAAATCGCAGAAACTCTTAAACGGGTTCCGTGGATATTCACCGGTCGACAGGGAAATCCTTGCAAAAATAATAGTTTGTCTCGGAGCTCTCGGATGCGGCAATCCGCAGATCAAAGAGATAGATGTCAATCCTCTGATAGCCGGGAAAAACAGCCTCGTCGCTGTTGATGCGACGGTTGTGCTCGGTTGAGGCAACCGGCGTATTTGCCCTCATGTTCAGGCTTGACCGCCAACGGAGTGTCATTCGAAGGCTTCACACTATGAATCTGATTTTTGAACTATTCGGCGGGCGGCATTTTCAAGAACATGTACACCGATTATCATGGTTTTAAACCGCTCGTCTTTTGTCTGACCGTGATAATAACGGTAGTAAATCTGCTGGGCTATGGCAGCAAGCCTGAACAGGCCGAAGCAGTAATAAAAATCAAAATTATCGATTTTACGCCCTGACAGTTCGGAGTAAAGTCCGATAAGCTCTTTCCTTGTCGGCGCTCCTTCGGCGTTTGTCGGCATCATCCGTATTGCCTGCATGTCAGGATGATCGTCGTTTTGAATCCAGTATGCAAGAGAACTCCCCAGATCCATTAAAGGGTCTCCTATTGTGGCCATTTCCCAGTCGAGCACGCCGACAATATTAATCGGATCCGATTCATCAAGTACTATGTTGTCAAGTTTGAAGTCATTATGTATGAGTCCCGGATTTATTGAATCCGGGGGCATATGCTCTGTGAGCCAGGCCATTACCTTTACGGCATCCGGAGCATCCGCTGTAAGCGCTGCTTTGTAGCGTTCACACCAGCCGGTTACCTGCCGCTTAACATAGTCATTCGGCTTTCCGATATTCTCAAGACCTATTTTCCTGTAATCAATCGTATGAAGTTTGTACTGAACCTTTAATACCTTCTGATATAATTCTTTTGTTTCAGAAGGAGTAAGCGTCATGCCTTGTGGAAAATCACGACGCAATATAATGCCCCGTATTCTCTGCATTATATAAAAAGGGCAGCCCATTATGGTTTCATCTTCCGAATAGAGGAAAGGTTCCGGGCAATAAGAATATACGGGCCTGAGGGCTTTTAAAATCCTGTATTCCCTGCTCATGTCATGCGCAGATTTGGCTTTTCTTCCGAAAGGAGGCCGCCTGAGAACAAACTCTTTTTCTCCTATTGAAAGAAGATAGGTAAGATTGGAGTGCCCTTTCGGAAACTGATTTATTATAAGAGAACCGTTTAAACCCGGAACGGAGTCTTTAATAAACTCTTCGATCCGGGCGACATCGAGTTCTTCTCCCTTTCTGATGGTTGTTGCGCCATCAATGCGATCCATTTTCACTCCTTGCTTTTTTACGCTTTTTTTCATGTTCAGTAGAAAGACAGAAGGTTTCAACTATGCTTATCAGATATTTCGCATACTGCTCGACGGAAATATTTCTTTTTGCGTATTTCCAGCGCTTCAGATACCAGTCCTGAAGCATCGCCTTGATTACGCTTGCTGTGAGCTGATGATTTCTGTGGAGAAAAACTCCTGATTTTTCCCCATCATTTAATATGTTTTCGAATATTTTTTCCGTATAAAGTTCGCTTTCAATCGCTTTTGCCTGTTCCGGGCCGGAAATATTTTTGGTTTCCATATATGAAAAATAGAACCACGGCTGCATGGCTTCGCTCAGATACAGGTGTATTCTTATTGCGGTGCGAAGTTTATCCGCAAACCCGGTTTCTTGGTTAATGTGTTCTTCCAGAATTTTTTTTGTAACAGCCCGTCTCTGACTCTGAAGCATTTTCAGCAGATCTTCCTTGCTGGAAAAATAGGAGTAGAGCGCTCCCATGCTGAGCTCGGCTTCCCTGCTGAGATCGCGCATGGTCATTGCCTGAAAACCTTTTTTATTGCTTATCTTGAGGGTTGCATCAAAAATCTTCTCAAGATTTTTTGCAACAGTGCTCTCTTTCTTTATTCGTATATTTTTGCGGTTTTCAAAAAAATCTTCGTTGAAAAAATCTTTCGCGTAATTTGATAACAATTTTTTAAATTTCAGATAATTCATGTTTTACAGATATCCGGTCTGATCATTTATTATTATTTAATCCGTTTTCCTTCGTATTCTTTAAGAATCCGTTTTGCGACCGATATTTTGTGAACTTCATCTGCGCCATCATAGATTCTTGCCGCCCTTTCGTGGCGGTAGAAGAAAGAAATAATGGTGTCGTCGGTCATTCCCAGACCGCCGTGTACCTGCAGTGCCCTGTCGATAACTTTTTGCATGACGCCTGCGACCATGAATTTTATAAGAGATATTTCCTTGCGAGCCGCGTTTGCCCCGACTTTCTCGATCATCCATGCGGCATGCAAAACCATCAGACGTGCGGCCTGTATTTCTGCTGCAGATTCCGCTATCCATGACTGAACGATCTGTTTTGTGGCAAGAGTTTTTCCTTCCGATATTATCCTGTTTAAAGCCCGGGAACACATCAGATCAAAAACTCTGTTGCAGATTCCGATCCAGCGCATGCAGTGATGGATGCGTCCGGGACCGAGCCGTTCCTGAGCTATCACAAATCCGTGCCCTTCAGGACCCAGGAGGTTTGTCTGCGGTACGCGGCAGGACTGGTACAGAATTTCACCATGGCTGAAATAGCCTTCGCCTGCATGCCCCATTACGGAAATATTACGGACCAGGTTGAATCCGGGGGTATTGGTCGGAACAATAATCATGCTTGCCCTCAAATATGGCGGAGCCTCAGGATTGGTAACTGCCATGACTATGGCAAATTCGGCCCCGTCCGCTGACGATGTGTACCATTTCTGCCCGTTTATGACATAATCTTTCCCCTCTTTTACAGCTGTAGTATCCATCATGACAGGATTTGAACCCGGCATGTCAACCTCTGTCATTGAAAAGCAGCTTCGGATTCTTCCTTCGATAAGAGGGCGCAGATATTTTTCTTTTTGTTCCTTGGTTCCAAACATATTAAGAATCTCGATATTGCCTGCGTCCGGAGCCTGGCATCCGAAAACAAAATGGCCAAGAGGCGAACGGCCGAGAGCTTCTGAAACAAGGGCGTGTTCGACAAGATCAAGCCCCATTCCGCCATATTCTTTCGGATGGTTGGGAGCCCAAAGCTCCATCTGTTTTACAAGCTCTCTTTTTCTTTCTATTTCGGAAATCAGACTTTTTAAAGGTTTTGAAAGAAAATCCTGTTCCATCGGGATGAGTTCCTTATCAACAAATTCACCGATCATCCCTATAATTGTTTTCATTTTGTCGGATACTTCAAAGTTCATAAAAAAACTCCTTTTATAAATATGGTAGCGTAATATCAGTTGTCAGCGGTAGGTTATCAGGTCTTTGTCTTTTTCCATCTCCATATGCGTAATATCATTGAAAACCGAAAGAATCATGCCCCTTGAATTGTATTTGAATCTTGTAACCGAAGCATTCATTATCTGCCAGGATATTTCGATTGTTTTGTTGTCGGTAAGCCCGAGTGCACGCTGAACTGCGGCTGAAATCGGACCTCCGGAAGTAAATATTATTGTTTTCCGTCCCGATCCGTGTGTTTCCATAATCTTGCATATCCCGCTTTCAACGCGTTTTTTAAAATCAGACCATGACGGAACCCCGGGTTTATCAAATTTTCCGGATACCCATCTGTACATTACCTGTTCATAAATCCTCTGAAAAGTTTTTTTGTCGCTGTAAACTCTTTCAATGTCAGCGGAAAGAGCGGGATTTTCCCCGAGCATTATCGGGAGCTGGGCGGTCCAGACAGCCAGTGAATCAAACTCGTCAAAATCACCTGATATGGACAGTTCCGGAATATCAATACCGCGTTCCGAGAAGGAACCGATCAATTCCTTTGCAGTGTTTCTTTGCCGCAGCAACGTTCCGCAGTAAACAGCGTCAAAAGATTGTCCGGTCCGAACCATATGCTGCGCAAGGAGTTGAGCCTGCCTTATGCCGGTCGGTGAAAGGCGGTCATAGTCTTTCTCTCCGAACGATGCCTGACCGTGTCTTACAAAGTAAATTTCACTCATGTTTTAAAAAAATCCTCTCCGGATTGCGGATTTTTTCCGGTTATTTTATGTAAAAGCTACTATGCGGTTTCAGAGTATGTCAAGAAAAAACGAGCAAGCGTTCGTTTTTCTTGACAAGGCAAAGATAATAAATTACCATTTATAAACTTGTAACTACTTTAGTCAATAAAAGGAATTAGAGACAGATCTGCCTGCAATGAAAATACTTGTCTGCGTTAAACAGGTTCCCGAATCCGATAATTCATTTATCATTAATGATTTACAAGAGTGGATATGCAAAGAGCCTCTTTCCTACAAGATGAATCGCTTTGATGAATCTGCGCTTGAAGAAGCGCTCTCCGTAAGAGACAGATATAAATCTGTCGGACTCGATGTTCTTTCCGTAGGACCTGAAAACTCGAAGGATGTCATAAGAAGAGCTCTTGGAATGGGCGCAGATGCTGGAATTCATATTTTCTGCGATGCCGATAGATATATCAGCCCTTTTTTACCCGCAGCCTGTATTGCGTCTTATATAAAGGAAAATTACTACGACCTTGTTTTTACAGGCGCCATGTCGGAAGATTATATGCAGGGACAGGTCGGCCCCCTTGCCGCGGAAATGGCGGAACTGCCGTGCGTATCATTTGTTGTTAAACAGGAGATATCACCTGATCATAAAAGCATTTATGTTGAAAGAGAAATGGATGGGGGGCTGATTGAATCTTTTGAACTGACTCTTCCAGCTCTCCTCACAATTCAGGGCGGCATCAACAAACCGCGTTATCCGTCACTTTCAAATATGCTCCGGGCAAACAGGGCCGAAATAAGGACGATCAATTCAGATCTGATCAGTAAAACTGACCCGAAACAAATAAATTCACGGCTAACAATTCCTGAAAAGAGAAGAGAAGGATACGTTCTTTCAGGATCTGTGCAGGAAAAAGCGGCTAAACTTATCCATATTCTGAGCCAAAAGTCTTTTATAAACTAATGGTGTTGAATGCAGAAGCAAGTTAAAAAGTTAATATTTATTGTTGCAGAACATTTTGAAAACAAAATAAAATCTGTTGTTTTTGAGCTTGCTGCCTGTGCTGATAAAATTAAAAAGTTTTGCCCTGCCGAAATCAAGGTTATTATCCTGGGCAGGGAAACGGAAAAACTATCTTTTGAAATCACACACACAACAGGATTGGATGCCGTCGCAATAGAAATAAATGAGCTTGCATTGTATAATGCCGAAATATACAAGACGGTCATAAATAATCTTGCGGAGGAATTTTCTCCTTCTTTTATTATTATCGGGCATACACCACGCGGACTTGATTTTGCTTCCGGCCTTGCGGTCCGGATGAAGGCTGCATGTATTACAGGTGTTGAAGGTGCAAGCGAAGCAGGCGGAAAGATATGCTTCAAGAGGCAGATGTTTTATGGGAAAATAAATGCTCATATAACATCCGGCTCCGAACCTGTGATTGTGACAGTTCAACCTGGCGCATTTGAGCCGTATAAACCGGGCAACGCAAGTCCCGGAAGAACGGAAACAAGGAGAATTGAATGTGCTCCGCAATTTATCCGGGCAAAAGGGATCAGGCGTTGTAAATTCCAGGATTCTTCCATTTCCGAATCCAAAGTGATTGTCTCTGCCGGGAATGGTATAGGGGAAAGGGAAAATCTTGATCTGATATACAGGTTTGCCGGTATTTTTCCGGGTTCCGCTGTCGGCGGTTCCAGAATACTGGTTGACAGGGGATGGCTTGAATACAGGCAGCAGATAGGGTTGACCGGAGCCCAGGTTGCGCCGGAGCTTTATGTGGCTTGCGGCATTTCCGGCGCTTCGCAGCATCTGGCCGGAATGCGGGGGGCCGGATTCATTGTTTCAATAAATAAAGACCCCGGTGCGGCGATTTTCAATGAATCGGATGTTTGTGTAGTGGAAGATCTCAAAAAATTTATTCCCGCTTTTCTTGAAGAATATGAAAAGAAAAAAAGATAGAGGAGAATGATTACATGAAAAAATCGGTCGCGGCTGTTGTAAAATATGAAAAACCATATGAATCCGTGAGGAAAGTCGTTGAGCTTTCACATGGCCTTGATCATCTTCCTTCAAAGGCAAAGGTTTTCATAAAACCAAACATTGTCTTCTGGACACGTGCTGTTAATTTTCCCAAATGGGGTGTAATAACAACTTCCAGGATAATCGAAGACATTGTTCTGCTTTTAAAAGAAACAGGGGTTGACGATATAACCATTGGGGAAGGGACAGTAACGATGGACCCGAAGGACAAGGCAACACCTGCTCATGCTTTTGAAAGTCTTGGTTATAAAGAACTGAATAAGCGTTACGGTGTTAAGTATATCAATGTTTTTGAAAGACCCTTTGAAAAGGTTGATCTTGGGGATGGAATTACTCTTTCATTTAATACCGACATAATACACAGCGATTTTGTAGTTGATATACCTGTCATGAAATCCCACAACCAAACAGTCGTAAGCCTCGGCATTAAAAATCTGAAAGGCATGATCGATATCAAATCGCGAAAGCTCTGTCACAGTGCCGACCCCAAAAAAGACCTGAATTACATGGTGGCACGACTTGCTGATAAAATGCCCCCCATGTTGACTGTTCTGGATGGAATTTATACCAATGAACGGGGGCCAAGCTTCGACGGACGCATTCGCAGAAGCAATCTTTTGGTGGCATCTTCTGATGTGCTGTCCGCTGATCTTGTCGGCGCTAAAATTCTCGGATATGACGGTTCAGAGGTTCCGCATCTTCTTAATGCGGCAAAGAACAGAAACAGGCCTGGTGATCTTTCGGATATAGAAATTGCCGGAGAGAAAATTGAATCAGTTGCCAGCCCGCATGAATATGACTTTCAATACAGTGAAACAGGCGACGGGTCTTTGCCTCTTCCTCTGGCAAAAATGGGAATCAGGGGAGTATCCTACCGCAAATATGACTTGTCCATGTGCACCTATTGTTCAGGTGTCAATGGTTTAATACTGTCTGCCATCAGGTATGCCTGGAAAGGAGAGCCGTGGGACAGCGTTGAAGTCCTGACAGGAAAAAGCATGAAACCGACTTCAGGCAAGAAAAAGACGATTCTTCTCGGGAAATGCATGTACCAGGCCAATAAGAATAATCCTGATATCAAGGAGATGATACCAATCAATGGCTGCCCTCCAAAGCCGGAATCTATTGTGAAGGCGCTCCATAAGGCGGGTATTATGGTCGACCCGGCGTTATTTGAAAACATAGATCAACTTCCCGGCTTTTTTATGAGCCGGTATGACGGTAAACCGGAGTTTGATGAAACTTTTTTTAAAGTATAATTTTTCTTTATTGATAACCGGCAATATTGCAGCAGCAGCTGCATCAAATACTACAGGAGGTTTTTATGGAAAATGTGTATGAAAAATTAAGAAAACGTCTGGATGATCTTGCTACCGGCTTTCCTGAAACAGAGAGCAAGGTGGAGATAAAATTATTAAAGAGGCTTTTTACCGAAGATGAGGCCGAATTTTTTTTAAAACTCTCTCCTTTACTTGAAAAACCGGAAGATGTGGCAAAAAAATTCGGTCTTAATCCTGCTGAAACTGCAGACAGAATGGAAAAGATGGCAAAAAAAGGACTTCTTTTCCGTCACAGAAAAGATGATGGGGCACGATATTGTGCTGTTCCGTATGTTGTCGGGATTTACGAGTTTCAGCTCAGAACTGCCGACAAGGATCTTTCAAAAGATATGAATGAATATTTTGACGCTGGTTTTGGTAAAACCATACAGGCTTTTAAAACCCCGGTGATGCGTACGATACCGATAAACCGGGAGATAGTCGTAAACTGGCCTATTGCTCCATATGAAGACGCCGTACAGATCATTGAAAGCCAGAAGACGATAGCAATTGCACCGTGCATCTGCCGGACAACCGCAAAGCATATTGGCAAGGGCTGTGATAAGCCGTTAGAAGCCTGCTTTTTATTCGGATCACACGGTCATTATTATGTTGAAAACAAAATGGGCCGGTATATCAGCGTGGAAGAGGCAAAGGAAATATTAAGAAAAAATGAGGAAGCAGGGCTTGTAATACAGCCGTTCAATTCGAAGAAAGCGGGTGGAATGTGCAGTTGCTGCGGTGATTGCTGCGGAATACTCAGATCTCTTAAGAAACAGCCGGTTCCTTCGGCTGCTGTACAGAGCAATTATTATGCATTTGTTGAAGAAGACGACTGCACAGGATGTGAAACATGTCTTGATCGCTGCCAGATGGAGGCTATTACTATTGTTGCTGAAAAGGCAGGGATAAACCTTGACCGGTGTATAGGCTGCGGGCTTTGTGTTACAACCTGCCCGGCTGATGCTCTCAAGCTTGTAAAGAAACCTGAAAACGAACAGTATGTTCCGCCTGAATCCGGCGCGGAAACATATATGCGTATAGCCATGGAGCGGGGTAAAAATCCATTGCTGTAATAAATATATCAGCTAAAAGATCATAATTCAGGCGGCAAAGTAAAAAGTTCATTATGCAAGGCGCGCGAATCTTTAGGAATGAAGCGTACTTCTTGGTACGCTGCAATGACGAAAGATGAAGCGCAACACAGCAGAATGACTTTTTAAGAAGCCGCCATAAAGGAGAAAAAATGAAAGAGGTAGTTATTGTTTCCGGGTGCAGGACAGCTATTGGCGCTTTCGGCGGGACTCTGCGGGACAGCAATGCTGCTGTTATTGGGAGCGTTACAATGAAAGAGGCTGTAAAAAGAGCCGGCATCGATCCGGTTTTGATAGATGATGTCCGCTACGGATGCTGCATGGAACCTGCCGACGCCCTCAACGTTGCCCGCGTAAGCGCTCTTTTGGCCGGAATACCCGATTCAACAACCGCAGTAACGATCAATCGCGTATGCATTTCCGGTATGGAAGCCGTTATTTCCGGTATGGCGATGATACAGGCCGAAATGGCAGATGTAATACTTGCCGGAGGAGTTGAACACATGTCGGGTGTCGCATACACCGTACCTGCCGCCAGATGGGGATGCCGCCTGCAGGATCAGGTTTTTGTGGATGCCATGATTCATGCCCTCCATTGCGGATCTCATATTATACCCCATCCGGAGGACGGCCCTGTAAATGCCGATGAGGCTCCTCTCAGCCTTTTTAAAGGGAAACCTTATATCATGGGACATACGGCGGAATTCATCGCACAGCACATGAACATAACCAGGCAGGAGATGGATGAAGTTGCTTTAAGAAGCCAGAACGAAGCCGAAAGAGCAACTAAAGACGGTTCGTTCAAGGAAGAGATAGTGCCGGTCGAAATTCCGGGAAAGAAGAAGGAAACTTTAATTTTTGATAAAGACGAACATTTCAGGCCGGGACTGACAATGGAGCAGCTGCAAAAACTCCCCTCCGCATTTATCCCAAAGATCGGGAAAGTTACAGCCGGAAATTCAAGCGGAATTAATGACGGTTCGGCAGGATTAATAATCATGTCTGCCGAAAAAGCAAAAGAGCTTGGATTAAAACCTCTGGCCAGAATCAAAGCAACAGGAAGAGGCGGTTGCCATCCTTCCGTTATGGGGCTTTCTCCAGTGCCTGCCGTAAGAGATCTGATGAAAAGAAGCGGGCTTAAGATCAAAGATTTTGAACTGATAGAAGTAAATGAAGCCTTTGCCGCGCAGTACATAGCGTGTGAAAGAGAGCTTGGTTTAAGGAGAGAGATTACAAATGTTAATGGTTCGGGTATCGGCCTCGGGCATCCTGTAGGTGCGACCGGCGCAAGAATTATTGTTACATTGATTCATGCGATGAGAAAAAAAGGAAAAACTCTCGGTCTTGCCACTCTTTGCGGAGGAGGCGGAGTCGCGATGGCCTGTGCAATAGAAATAATCTGAAAAACAAAATATAGTGAGTTGCTTCGGGGTCGGCATATTGCTTAATGATATAACTCATGATATAAGAAAATGACATGTTAAATACGGAAAAATTTAGAGGGGGTCTCTGCAATGGGAAAACCCCGGATTAAGAATTATGATAAAGTAGTTCCGGTAGTTATTGATTTCCTGATTGAACCGAAACAGCGAGTGCATTCCCCGCTGCTTGCGACGGGGTTAGCGAGCAAATTAAAAACTGACGCTATTCCCTGCGGTCGAAGATTCTTCGTAGCTTGCTGCGGGGCGCTTCAATATCGGATTAATTTTTAAATAAAACTTCAAGTATAAAGAGGGTTGAATATGATCATAGGCATTCTTAAAGAGATAAAGACGGAAGAAAACCGGGTTTCCATGACTCCTGCAGGGGTCGAAGTAATGAAACAAAACGGTCATGATATCCTTGTTGAAAAAAGTGCGGGAATCGGAAGCGGATTTGATGACTCTGCTTATATAAAAGCCGGAGCTCAAATTGTTAAAACTCCCCGTGAAATTTTTGATCGGGCTGAAATGGTTATGCA